>RCUF01000024.1_pt1 | contig 155504 bp, 131 predicted proteins | sample 2166311 | NCBI WGS metagenome assembly RCUF01 (sample SAMN09932608, study PRJNA488358) | compost metagenome | feature: garden; material: soil; isolation source: compost soil in 4-hydroxybenzonitrile-enriched culture | place: Germany: Experimental Botanical Garden Goettingen | collected 2016-01-27 | reverse complement strand
CTTCGGCTTTGGCAGTGGCAAGGGCGGGTATAACTCGCCAGCATCCGGGGCAAGCAAGCGACGGAAGAAGACGTCTGCCAGCGGTATTTTCATCGGCGGAGCAGCTACACCAGGTAGTGATGCCAGACCAAACGGTGAAGGCGCAGCACGTCGCAAGCGGAAGAATAAGGGCGGAAGTGGCGGCAATAGCACCGCGGGCTTTGTGCGGAAAAAGAAGAAGTAGGTAGCTAGAGCTTACTTACTTTGAAGGCTGGAGCTTTCATTGCAGTGAATGAAGCTGATTGAAGCATAGGTTATACGGGCGGTTTCTGTCTGCTGTATTGGATGGAAGCCGCTTGGTTTTAAGTGTGAATAAGTGCAGTTAGAAATGTAGAAGGCTTGACCTTTCTTGCTTTTACCATCTGAAATTTGTTACAATATATTTCTAGGTGGCTCTTTGTAGCCGGATTTTGATGCTTGGATTTCAAGAATGAATTACGTTATTCATAAGGAGTGGTATTCATGGGTAAGAAGGCAGACGGGAAAGTGCTCGCCCAGAACAAAAAAGCTTCCCATGACTATTTTATTGAGGACACTTACGAGGCGGGCATGGTGCTAACGGGAACAGAAATTAAGTCTCTACGGAATGGTCGCTCCAATATAAGTGATGCATTTGCTACGATCCGTAATGGCGAGATTCATATTCACAATATGCATATCAGTCCTTTTGAGCAAGGCAATCGTAATAATCCTACCGATCCGACCCGTACGCGTAAGCTGCTGTTGCATAAAGAGCAGATTCGCAAGCTTATCGGTCTGTCCAAACAGGAAGGTTACACGATTGTACCGCTCAAGATTTATGTTCGTAATGGTTATGCCAAGCTTCTGCTCGGACTGGGTAGAGGTAAGAAGCAGTATGACAAACGTGATGCTGCCGCTAAACGCGATGCACAGCGTGATATCCAACGTGCTTTGCGCGAGAAGCAGAAAATTGCAAGATAAGTTGCTCTATTATTGAGTATGGTACAAATTACGTGGAGAAGTTACTTGTTCCTGTAATGGTGCTATTTTATAAGGCTTAAATGGCTTCAATTCGTTTCGTAATGACCTGTAATATGGTATACTAACGAAGTAGTCAGTTTTAAAGCTTTTAACTTTGTTCGAGTGTTGAATCCTAGGATTCAGCTTTTGATATTATGCATGCTTATGCTCCGGTATTTCCGGTTTTATCCGTGGAGCCCTTTTATAATAAGGGGGCGTTTATGGATTCGACGGGGATAGTTCGAGCATGGGTAGCGGGTAGTGGGGACGCGTCCGCTTCATCAACGCTAAAGCCTATTAAACGGCAAACAACAAACAAACTACGCTTTCGCAGCCTAAGAAACTGTGTGCGTGCTTCTACCCAGCATCGTCCATGTGACTGGGATAGGGGCTAACAAATAGTGGAATACGCTGTCTCATCTCCGCCTGCGGTGAGCTGAAGAAGATAATCAGGCTGACCCAACGTATAGCCGGTTACGGGGCGATACTCGGGTGACATCAAAACTGTGACTACACCCGTAGAAGCTTATGTGTCGTTATCTTCGGACAGGGGTTCGACTCCCCTCGCCTCCATTGATCAAATCCACAACTTGTAGCTTAAAGATGACTTCTACGTGTTCTTTGTAGACGATCACCTTTTCTACATAGCTGCCGATGAACTTCTTGATCTCAGGAAGATTCCGGCTGGTGATGTGGTCCTGAAAGCCAGAAAGCAGTTGTCGCAGAGCATCCTCTGTGATGGCTGCTTTTTCTTTTACCTGCTGAGCCTCAAGGAGTTTCGTTTCTAGCTCAATCTTTTGCTGTTCCAGTGAGGACAACTTTTCAAGAATGGTAGGATTGTTCAGACCGCCAGCCACCGCATTTACAATGTTATCGATCTGGCGCTCTACACCTTCCAGACTCTTGTTCAGGCGTTGTTGATCGGCTTTCACATGAGTTTCTTTGGACTTCTGGTACTCATTAAGCTGTTTAGCCAGAAGAGGGATAGCTTCATCGTTAAAAATCTTCTCTTGGAGTTGGGCTAGTACATAGGCTTCAATGTACTCCCGGCGTAATTCGGGATTCTTGCATGCCTTTGTTCGGTCACGGTTGCCGCAACGGTAGGTGACATATTTCAGTTTGCTTCTACCACTGTATTTGGTATTGCCCATCATGGCATACTGAATACCTACGTTTTTCATACATTCCCCACAAACAATGAGTCCGCTAAGCAGGTACATTTCTTTTGCCTTGTAAGCACCAGGCTGACGTTTGTTTTGATGCATCTTTTCCTGTGCCTTCTGGAAGTCTTCCTTGGTTACAAGCTGTGGCATACCACCTTCGACACGAATCACATCTTCACTATTTTTATGTCGATTACCATTACGCTTACCAGCCGCATCCTTGCTATCGGTGAGGTTGAAAATGTAAGTGCCTGTATACTTTTCATTGCGAAGAATGGTACCTAAGGTTCCTTTGCTGATCGGTTTCCCATAACGTGATGTGTAGCCTTGCTCCGTCAGTTCCCGAGTGATCTGATTATAGCCGTGGCCAGCGAGGAACATAGAAAAAACAGTTTCGACGATGCCGCGTTCCTCTTCATTAATGATGTACTTTTTTGTTACAGGATCTACAGCATAGCCGATGGGAGGTAAGCCGCCTGTATGTTTACATTGGTATGCTGTTTCTTTCATTCCCTTCATGACCTCACGGGCCAAATTTTTGGAATAGTACTCAGCCATACCTTCCAGCAAAGATTCCATAATGACACTTTCGGGAGAGCCATCTAGGTTTTCGGTGACGCTGTACAGTTTAATACCGTTCAATTTCAGTTTGCGTTTGTATTTAGCACTGTCGTATTTGTCCCGGCTGAAACGATCCAGCTTATGAACGATGAGCACATCAAAAAGGCCTTTTTCACTATCGACAATCATTTGCTGGAACTGTGGACGTTTGTCTGTGGTGGCGCTTTTGGCGCGGTCGATATAGATTTTAACGAGTTCAAAGCCTTTTTGTTTGCAGTAGGCTTCAATGGCTCGAACCTGAGCGTCGATGGATTCATCCCGTTGGTTGTCACTGGAAAAGCGAGCGTAAGCTGCGGCGCGTTGAATAGTCATTGGTATGATTACCCCTTTCGATGTAGGCGGATGATGGTGATGAATTTATAAAAGAAGGTGAATCTGAGGGAAAGAGTAGCCCCTCTGTAAAAGGAGAGGCCACAGAAAGCAAATTACATAAAAGCGTTAAATCGTTAAAGTCTGTAAATGTGTTCGCGTTCTGAAAAGTCTACCGCTCAGGTATCATCAGGAACGTAACTGTGAGCCTATCGTTTTCGCTTCAAAATGGTATCCAGCATTTCAACGGCAGGTTGGTAGTATGAAGTAGTCGTTTCCTGTACCTGATCGGCAGTAATCCAGGAAGAGGCATCGGGATCAGTGCAAAATTGTTTGAGCTTGCGTCTGGAGATACGAGTCGAGTAATGCATTGGCATGAGAGCAAAAACCCCTTACTTATCTTTTTTTAGATTGGGCGATGATCTCGAATGCCAACTGAGCAGCAGCGACAATCAACGTGAGTATGGCTTGATTCATTACATGAGTCCCCTTTGCTTGAGGCTGACAAACGAGTTATCGCCCAAAATGATGTGATCCAGCAGTTCAATACCTAAAATAGCACCGCTTTGTTGAAGCCGCTTGGTCATGTCCAGATCTTCCGTAGAAGGATCTGGCTTGCCAGAAGGATGATTATGACAAGCAATGATGGACGCAGCGTTGGACAGCACCGCTAGTTTAAACGTCTCCCTCGGGTGTAACAAGGACGAGCTGAGTGTACCCAGCGAAACCAACTGTAAGGCCATGGGCTGGTTCTTGGTGTTCAGGGTTAGGACACAAAAGGCCTCCCGGTCACAGTCCCCGATGAACTCTCGGAAAAGGCAAACGGTGTCCTCAGGCCTGTGAACCACCCGATCTGCAAAGAGCAGGGATTTCTCTCGAATGGTGTGCAGGTGTAGCACCTGTACACGTTTAGCGGTTTGTTTCATGGTGTTCCTCCTTTAAACAGGTTGTGATGTAGTCTTGTGATCAGGACTACAAAGATATAATGTCTGTTTGAAAGAGGAGTTGAAACGGATTACCTGTTTAGGTGGTGGCGCTGGAGCGACCCGAAAGTGACGTTTGTGAAAGCCTGTGCCACTAGCCTCTTTCTTTGCAGGGCATGGCTTTTTTAGGTGTCGTGGCGTTTGTGACCCTTTTTCTGGGAAACTGATCTTTTTATTTTTAGATGATGAAGGATAAAAAAATTGTCAGGGGGGAAAAAGAAAGCCACAAGCGCCCCACTTTCTCCAAATCCCTTACCAGGCAAGGAATTGAGATGTGGCGTACCTTCGATGTATCTGTCACATCCTCGCCCCTGACTGCCCCACAATGCCTCTTGCTACCGTTTAATCCAGGTCTTCAATGTTATCAACGACTTGGATCTGAGTGCTATTCATCCAAGAAGGCTTAGGGGCGGTTTTCAGGCAAATGCCTCTGATTAAGCGTTCCCCGCCAGACTTATCCGGTTCAAATACAATTCCTTGCTCCTTCAAAACTTCTTTCACTTTACCCGTCAGTTGCTGATTACTGATGTTAGACAGACCGTTATGGCCTTCACGCTGACACCAGCTAAAAAAACAAGCTTTTAAATCCTTGTTAAGCAGTTTACTCTCAGGTTTGGCTTCAATCATATCCTCAACAAACACTTGAATTGGATTAATCATTTGGCTGTACTGGTTAGCCAGTTGCTGTACCTTTTTCGACTTTGTAAAAAGGTATGAGTGTTTACGTAAACGCTTCAATCCTTCTAATGCAAAGTTCAAAATACCTGAGCCTTCCTTCATCAGTTTTACTTTCAAATCCGGATCTTTCTGAGCGTCCGTATACGTTTTTTCAAAGGGAACCATGGTCATTTTACGGATTAGTCCGTAGCTTTTGTCCTTGGAGTAGGGCAGGTTGTTCGTTGCGAAAATAAGCTTACAAAATAGTTCCTGCATGTACCCTTGTTTAAATTTTTCTTCAATACGAACGGGATCACCGGAAGCAATGGCCTTTAGGTAGCTTGTTTCAATCCCTTTACTGCCAACTTCATTTTCCGTCGTAATATTGACCAGTTTGTTGATCATCTCGGAACGGGCAAAAGGTTTTTCTAGGTCATTTAAAGAGAGAGCCGATGTATTACGTTCTCCAATCAGGCTTTTTAGCACATGAACGAGCACGGACTTCCCGTTAGACCCTTTTCCGTAAAAAAGAAAGACTTGTTCAGCTTGGGTGGATGTGGTAAGACAGTAGCCAAAGATTTCTGCAATGAGGTCAATACGTTCCTGGTCGTGATCAAAAATATCCTTCAAAAAGGCTTCAAAATTCGGACAGGGAGCTTCAGGTTCATAGTCAATGGGAACCTGTACGCTGGAATAGAACGTAGGATCATGCTCCTCTAACTTAAAGTTGCGTAGGTCAAGCATCCCGTTTTTCAGGTTAATGTAGTCTCGCTTGCTGTCCATCGTATCTTTTAATGTGCAATCCCGTTGCAAGGCAGTCATGTACTCTACTTCAAGCTTAGAGCTCCAAAAGTAGGGGGCCCAAGTATGAAGAATGTTTCGTACATTGGTTTTGAGCACATCAGGAAGTTGATCCTCCCACACACCAGCTTTGTAAACATAGTAGCGTTGCTCAGGGGCCACAAAAATAGTGTTGAGGTAATGATGAAGAATGAATTCTGCAAATTTGTTAGAGTTTAAGCGTTTCGGCTGATTGGTGTTATCTAAGGTAAACCCGGCGTCTTTCAAACCTAGATTCTGTGTAGACTTTAGCTTGGCTGTTATGGACGTAACGGGGTTAGGGGTTTTAGTTTTGGGTTGGTTTAACATTCTAGCAGGACTATTCACGATGATTCCCTCCTCATTTTTATGTAGACGGTGTTGAAAGCAAGTGGCAATCTGTTGTTCATTACAACCAAACGTGCGGCAGCGCGTAGGCGGCTTCTTGTTCTGCTGTAATTGACGAATGCGATTCTGACTATGTGTGTCGTGTTTATCCGAAAGCGCCGAAAACTCCAAGGCTAATTCCTCTGGGAGTAACTGTACCCACTTAAACCAGGTTTCTTCATCCAGGCCATGTTGTTGCTGGGAAGCGTAGTCCTGGGCAAAACGGGGGCAGCGAGCATGTAATGTTTTCAAGTTGCCAACTACAGTTGTAACCGCGCTTTTGTTGGTTGGCACCCGAGTAGAATACTGAAAAATCCAAGAGGGCGCTTCTGCCAGCACTGCACTGGCCTTTAGGGTTCGATGATCCATTGGTATTGACCTCCGTTTGTATGAATGGACGGGGGAAGAACGGTTTGACGTCCACTTCCCAATACGTTTACTTCGCAATGTGACTCCGTCGGGTGTCGCTCTACCCAACTAGTGAACGACGATCCTTCCGGGATTTTGTACAAGTACCTCATTCCTCCGCCTGGGGTACTGAATTGCAATGTAGAGGGTACATCCCCTTGGGAAAGGCGCTCTAGGATGTCAAATCCCTTCTCTCCATCCACGTCGATGCCGATGATGCCGCTATTCTCTCCTAGTACCAACCCGATGTTACATGACGGGTATTTGGAGAGCCAACGGTCAATCTTGGCTTGGGATGGTGGCACAGCCTCTTGCCACCCCTTCAAAAAAGGGGCTTTTCCAGGATGACTGCACGTTTCTTTATGCCTCTCAGACATTCCTTCGTGATCGTGAGGGCAAAGCGGAATGACAGGTAAGCCCATGTCAGCGTATTTGTAAAAGTAGTGTCGTAGTGCTTCGGTACGATCTGTAGTGTCTTTGCGTCGGTCTGCATTGTACATGTTGTTTCCTCCCGTTTATGTCCTCTTGCTTGTCTTTCTATTACTAATTTACAAAAAAAGAAAAGTGATCGGAGAGGGGTAAATTTTTCAGCAAAAAATCCCCCCCTTTTTTTTAAGTGTGCAAAAAAGAGACGGAATGAATCCCCGTCTCCGTACAGTTAGTCTATTTAAATTCATCCCCCTCATAAAGATCAGAGAAAGGATTGCTCCTTGCTGATTCCATGTTGTATTCCCTAATGGCTTCTGCTAACAGCTCCTCTGAAGATTTGAAGGATAAAGGAACTGAATCTAAATCTGTACCTGCCGGCAAATTTTTTACCCAGCTTATATCGGCAATATCGGCTCCCCTTATTTCATTTGCCAAGTTTACAATCTCTTTAAAGTGGCTATTAATCCCAAGAATCAAATTCCTATAGTAATTTAAAATCACTACCTTATCTTCATCATTAAACTCATATTTTTTCCAAAATGGTAGCAAATCATCGAGTTCTTTTTTTATAAAGGGGAGAAGTGTATCATAGATCTCATTCGTTGCTCGTCTAATATTTACTCGAGTTATGGTGTACACACGTTCCATCTGTTGATGAAATTGGGTATCGTCCAAGCTTTCCTTGAAAATATTTTCAACCAGGTGAACCATTGTTTCTAGTTCTTCAGTTATAAACTTAGCTGACTCTACTTTAAATTTAGCCTGAAGCTCCACTTTTTCATTTTTTGTGAGTTTATTTTTTTTATTTTTCTTTTTGAATTCTTTGTAAAATCGCCGGAAAGCAAGCGCTGTTGGAACATTATGGAGATTTATGAGTTGTTTTATATTATCTTTCTGTGTTACAGGGAGGTAGTAACCGCCGTTCCTTTTCAGGACATTAGGATCTGCGCCCAGGAACTTTAAAATATCTATAAAAGAATCTCTACGTTCTTTTACGTAGGATTTAATATAGTCTTTTAAATCATCGGGGTTGTCGTATTTTACTGTACTTGCTTGTTTGGATTCTTTATATATTTCTTCGCCAATTTTAGCAAAGGAGATTCTTTCGTTTGTTTTCATGTTATCACCATCAATTAGTTTTTTCTTATTGTATGATGGGAATGAAGAAGGAAGCAACATGGCCTTCTGTGAAAGGGCAGAAAATATAAAAAAAAAGACGAGCTATAAATCTCGTCTATCATTAATTACTGGCTATCTTCTATCCGAATGATAATTCTATTTTCGCTCCATCCAAGTTTGACGATTGCAATGGTAAGAGTATATGGATTAAAAAACTGTAAGATAGGTAAGCGCAATGAGTCAGATATGGGAACTATCTTGAATAGATCAATCCTAAGGGGCGGTCAAATTAATATTAGTTAGTATTGATTGTTATTACTGCGTTCAGGCTCTACAGCGTTATCTTGATCTTTTTTTACACGGTTCCGTTTCACCAGCCAAAAAATGAGTGAGACTACAATTAACGCAATGATCCAAACGTAATAATTTGAAAAGAGAGCAGCACCTGCCATGAGGATGATGTAAGCAGCGACACAGCAACCCCCGTAAAACATTAAAACTCCTTTGAATCCCCAATATCCAATCGTGAAGATTCGATTCATGATTCGAAAAATAATAAAGCCGAGAATGAGCGCTCCGATGAGTATGAAATCTTCCATTGTGTACGAACCATCCTTTTTAGTATTTAACAAGTAGAATTAGTAATCTGACATTTTTTAAGTAAAGGCTTTTCAAGTTAACTGAATAGCGGCTACATATTGTTAGGTGCTTAGTCATTTCTCCAAAGGTCGATTCCCCATGTGTTTTTGGTTTTGGCAGAAAAGAAAAACCTGAGTGATTCCTTGCTCACAGTAAAATCAATTTTGTCGCTGGAAGCTATTCCCCACTTCAGATAAATAGTATGTTTTCCTTCTGCAAGTGAGAGGGCATATTGTTTAGTGGAGCCATTAGAAACACTTGATATTTCTTCATCATCCAAGTAAATCGAATAGTCAAGGAAAGCGCCACCCCAGGCTTCTTCTCTGTTGATGATCAAGGTAACATCGTAATAAGCCGTATCCTCCTCGTTCTTTTTCTCTTTGGAACAACCTGTTAACAAGATAAGGAATAGTAGTAACATAATCAGAAACAGAAAAGTTGCTGAACGGAAATAAGGGCCAGCGTTTCTTTGTATTGATTTCATAAAGTCTGTTTGCATCCTTTCTTATTGTTTAAAGAGTCACATGGTGCATTTAGTGTGACAACGTCCTAACCTCCTTTGGATAGTCCAATGAATAGGTGGAAAATAAAACCTAAGTAATTGGTCCTATTGTACCACAAAAAAGTCACTATAGAGACTATTATTATTAATAAACCCCTAAAGTCCCTTGGTCAGTTTTATGAGCTCACTTATGTTTGGCTTAGGGTGATAACTGTGAGCATAGTAATGAAAAAAGTTGGAGAAGGCATACGCCATTATCGTAAGGAACGTGGCTTGAGTCAGGAAGAACTGGCACATCTGGCGCGTATAAATGAAAGCTACATTGGAAAATTGGAAAGAGCAGAGAAGGTTTGCTCAATTGAAATGTTATCAAAATTGACAGATGCTCTTGAAGTCTCCTTAAGTGAATTTTTTCGCTATATTGAGCCTACAAGCAGAGAAGGAAACCAAGAGATCACCACTTTGGAATTAATAGTGAACAGATTGCGAGGATGCTCGGTTTCAGAACAGAAAAAAGTATTAAAAATGATTGACGTACTACTTGAAGGAATTTAATTCTTTCCTCAAAACGCTGTGTACAGACTCCTTTTTCCAAGATTATATTTATTTTAAATATTTCGGATTAACCTTTATTTGTTCGCTATCATGTTTACTGTAGAACTTCATGTCGCGAGTCGATTGGTTGGCTTCTACTGTAAAAGCCTGTTGGAGCGAAGAATCGTCCGTAATGAAGTAATCCCTTCCTTTCTGCTTACCAAACAAGGAAATGAGAGCATATTTAAAACTGGCAGGATTACAAATGCCTCCAGTACCTAAAGGGAGTAATTCAACGACCTGTCCGATGGTAAGTTTTTGCCCCACATCAGGCTGTTTATCCAGTAGGGAGAGCAGGCAAGCAAATAGAACATCTGCATTGGAGCGCAAAGTGATTTTCTCCAGGTCATAGTGTTCTGTTTTAGCGTCACTCCAAGAGAATTGCCAGATGTGAGGCTCACTGGTGGTGTAGCTGCTGTCTACATTTTTGTAAGCATGACGATTGCCGTAGGCTTTTAGAAAGCGGTCGAGTTGTATGCGGTTGTGATCACCAAAGGGAAGCTTAGGTAAGATGGCGCGGAAAAAGCTGGAGTAGTTTTCAAGGTCAAGTAACGAATGTGACAAACTACGGTCGTTTTCCTGGTGATTGATCGTTTGAAGCAATTCATACATGGCTTGAAGGCGATGGGAGTCCGTGATTTCGTAATGGTCAGGACGCATGAGGTGTAAAAGGAAGGAAACAGCCTGGAATCCATTCGTCCAGTCTGTCAGCCGCTCCTCCCAAAATTGAAGGGTGCTAGCGGATTCTGATGGCATCTTTTCTGTAAATTCCGGCCACAGCTTGATGATGCTTCTAACCACACTGCTTTGTGCAGAGGGAAGGTCTTTCCGCTGCCAGCTCCCGAATGTCCAACCAAGTATTTGCTTTAAAATCGTTGGCGTCACAGTAACTGGATCACACAAAAGACGCTTCCATTCTTCCAAAGGATATACGGGATATCTGGCATATGGGAAGCGTGAGAGATGTGTATCCATCTGCTCTTGAATGAGAGCAACGAGGGCGCGTTTTTCTTTTTCCGTGAAGGTTAGCGTTGTCATGGTTTTCGCTCCATTTCTAAATAAGAATAGCGGCAGTATGGACATTCACACGCCCGTACTGTCGTTTTTTGATTGGTAAGATGAATTTACATGGAGAAGGGATTTTCTCCTTTTGCACTCTGCATGAACAGAATGCGTTGCTCCGGTGTAAGGAACGGGTCTTCTAGCGCGATGTAACAAGGATCGGCTAACTCATTCACCCAACGCAAGGCATCTGCAATTTCTCCGCCATGAAATATAGGGCTGTCTGACAGTGCTTCATCTTCTTTTACAATATCTACAATTCCAGTATCCTGGTCTATCGTCACAAACAGATTCGTACCATCCACGTATCTGTTTGTTCCATTTTGATCAGTTGTTCTGATGATCACACGCACAAAAAATGCCTGTTCGGGATGGAGCACTTCATGCTCTTCCAAACAGGCGGGTAGGAACTGTTTTTGATTGTGAATGAATGACCTAAGTGACACCGCCATGATCCAGGTATTTCCGTACGATTCTGGATCATTGATAATATCCCCGTTGTATTCAATGACCTCTTTTAGTTTGTTCAGTATGTTTTCCTCATTTGCCTTTAAACTTCTGCTTGTTCTTTTAGCCATTGTTCGACCTCCTTGTGGTGAATTCCGACTTGTGTGAACAAGGTAATGATATAGTCGTTGGTGTTCATGACGGCGATTTTGTAGATTTGGATGTTGCCGAGGTCGTACAACTCGACGTATTCAGGACAACTACCGAAAAGTCCGTCGTCTTCTCGCCTAAAACCTACGAGGCTAAGATCGTGTAGGTTATCCCCTGCCTCCAGGATGAGGATGGGGCCGGAAGGCTGGAGGGAGAAACGCAGATCATCTTTGTCATGGAATGAATTGCGAAGCTGAGCGAAGTAATCCTGGATGTGTTTTAAGAATGTGGGGGGAAGGGGGGAATGTTGCAATAAGTCGATGTCTTGCTGGGTTTGGATGATATGCATGGATAAACCTCCTAGAGGAAGATAAGACCACAGCAGTAGAGGGCCTTTCAAAGTAATAATATTTATTTTCCTTTAGTATCAATACGGTTTTGTATGAAGTACAAAAAATTATTTCAATTTTATATGAACTAGAAAATGATCCTACTGGTGCGGCTGTAAGGGAAATAGTATACATTCAATTCTTTATTGTTTATTAAGTAAACTAGTAATTATATTACCCTATCTATTTTAAAAAAGTATGTTAATGGGTGATGGTTTCAATGATCATCGCTTTTTAGAGCTCAAATAGATGCTGCATCTCTAAAAAAACGGTAATTGAGTAATTTTCACTATACAAATACCATAATAATCCATATGAATAAGTTTTCATATTTGATATTTTTTACAAAATATATGTTTATTTATAGTAAAATATATGATAATGTACGTATTGCAAGAAAAATAATCTATAGGAGGATTTTATTGTGAAAAAAGGAATCGCAATTATTTCATTATTAGCTTCTGTAAGTATGGTAACACCTATTTATGCTACGGCTTCTTCTGTAAATCAAGTTGGTCAACAGGAGGGGGTTACTTCAAATGAAGTCTCTTCTAACAAGGAAATCTCGTTTGAGAATTTTCTGACAGATGAACTATATAAAGATTTACCTAAGGATATGGAGGCCATTTCATTCTACCAAAGCATTGAAGAATTCAAAAAAGAAAATCCTTCACTAAGTAATGAGCAGGTTGTGCAACACTTTGACGATTTGAATAAATTCACAGTAAGTTATGATGAAACATATGAGATCTGGACATCATTGACTCCTTCAGAAAAAGCGCTAACTGTTTCCAGTCCAGTAAATGCTGCCCTCACTAAATCTGCTCGTGACAAAGCGTACCAGTACACTAAAAATAATTATGGTAGAAGTGGTTCGGGAGATGTTTCAGATGCTTTTCGGCATGCTGTTTGGAACGCTCTAATGTGTAAATATATCAGCAAAGATTGGGCTCAGGCGATGGCAACGGCACACGAGGATAAAGACGCTGCCTACTTTAGTAAAGTTTTTCCTGATGGATTCACTGGAAGACAACACACCAATATGGACTTACATAATAATCAGAAAGGAAGAGACTGTTGGAATGTTTTAACTGACAGCCAATTTTTTGTATCTGATGGTGACTTGCAAAACAGGGTTATAGCGAAAATAAGAGCTGGCGAGATGGTAACCCTACGGTAATTAGCATACAATCAAAATGGAGACAGAGTTGCATCAACTGTCTCCATTATACTTTAGTATAAGAAAGGGGATTTATAATGCGCAAAGTTATACCTATACTTATTTTTTTATTTATAGTGAGTGGCTGTGGTCTTTTTAAGAGTACTCCCTTGCCAAGCATGACCGCAAAGTCTGACGATACGGAAATCCCAACTGTTTTAGTTTCCTATTTATGGGGTGCGAAGACTCAGTACGGTAGCCCTTGGGAAGTCATGCAACTAAAGCCTGCTGTTGCTGTATCTAAAGGTGCAACTATAAATCTTGTATTCGATTCTGAACCAAAAGAAGTAACTGCTAATGAAATTTTAAATGAAAAGGATTTCAAAAAAATTGATGTGAAAGATAAAAAAATAGTTGTCCCGGAAACAAGAGGTGATCATATTATTTTTGTTTATTCAACATGGGCTAATGATAGAACCGCAGAGTATGCTTTGAAGATTCATGTAAATGAGTAAACGAAGTATGCTATTATACAACTTCTATAATGAGCACTATCGTAGCCATGAAGCACCGGGCTGTCTGATAATAGTTTATCCTTTTTTATAATATCTACAATCTCAATATTCTGTCTGACGTCACTTACTAAGGAAGTTCTATTGGTGTGGAGTGTTAATTACTGTGTGTGATCTGTTTTTATAGTTTTTGGCCCAGGGAAGATTTTGCGTGTAATCAAGTTTGTAATATACATAATAGCCATATTTAGAAGGAAAGATTCTTACTCATGATGGCTGGGCAACAATCACTCCCGTATTGCGACAGGTTCAGTAACTATTAATTAGCTTTTATTCTGACGATAGTACAAAAAGTGCTATCGTCAGAACTCGTTCAAGGAGGATACTTTAATGAACTGGTACAATGGGGCTAGTCAAATAGATACTTTTGTGACGTTAAGGAATATTGAGGAGATGGATATTAACCGAATTTCCCTTACGGAATCAATCAATGAGATTTCATTCGTTGCTCAGTACTACTGTTTAAGTGCTCTAACGATGGGGAAGAATGCCTTTCTTCAAATCCCCATCCATTCTAATGAATGCTATGACGTTGTAATGAGGCAGATTGTTCCGCATTTTAATGATGTACGGATAATAACGTACTCAAAAATAGTTACTGAAGTGAATTTGATGTCTATAAAAGAAAGTACTGTAAATATTATAAATAGACTAGTTATTGACAATGACATTAATCCCGTTGTATATGAAATGTTCGGAGATCATTTTAATGATAATAATCTTCCCAAAGAAATAAGTAATCTTAGTTGGTTTACAGTTGATCTAGAAAAGATAAATAGACTTGATGCGGATACAAAACTAACTAATTTCGCTATATTTCTGCAAAAAACGCATCTAGTGAATGGGTATAGTTTTGCGGTTCATGTAAGTGAATGGGTATTCAATGAAACATTAAAGGATAGACTAGCGCTTAGATTTCTATGTACATTGTGTAAAGAAATACAGTTTGCAGTTGATAATTACAATAAGGTAGTTGAAGTGAGATGTTTTTAGGGTGAATTTCCTCTTTTGTTTAATAACGACTAAGCATTAGCCCCAAATTCGATAGAAAAAAATAGCGACAATACCACGTGTGCGTAGAGTGACGCTTTCTTCGGTATCGTCGCTTTTTGAGGTTCAAAGGGCGTGACTATTTGTCTTTAAAGAGAAAACGGACCATATTGTGTTGTACTCTGCATGAACATGATGCGTTGCTACGGTGTAAGAAACGGGTCTTCCAGGACGATGTAGCATGGATCGGCCAATTCATTCACCCAGCGCAATGAGCTGGCTATATCTCCGTCGTGGAACACAGGGCCATCCGATAACGCTTCCTCTTCCTTTAAAATTTCCTATGCTTTCGGTATCATCATCTACAATCACACACAAATTGGTACATTTCACGTATCGGTTTGTCCTACTCTGATCGGTTGTTCTGATGACCACACGGACAAAAAGGCCTGTTCGGGATGGAGTACTTCATGCTCTTCCAAACAGGCGGGGAGGAATTGTTTTGATTGTGGGTAATTGTCCTCAGACATTTGGGGAAGCCTCGTTATTTCAACTAATCCAGTTAATGTCCTGCCGGAACCGCTTGCTCAATGACCGGGAAAAATGTCCGTAGCTTAGAATCCTCTCTATAAACGTTTAAATCATAGCTCTCTCCGTTTATTTCTATATGAATATGTTCTCGACCATCGAGAAATGCTGCTGTGCCAAGCGCAAGTAGACCTTCAGTGCTAATTCCAACAAAAAATCCTCCCTTCTCTTTGTGAAGAATTTTCTTATTACCGGCAGAATCCACCTGTTCGTATTTGTATTTGATAGTTATTACCTCGGCCAAATGTGATCTTTCAACGCCGACAACCTCAACATGCTTCAAAAATTGGATTGCATCCTCATTGTGAGTAACCTCGAATGGACCATCGTTGATGTGATAATGGTACCAGGAATGATGACCACTGAGCTCACTTCTTCCCTTTTGCTCGCCCATAAAGATATGTTCAAAAGCTGATGTACTATTTCTTCGATACTGCCCAAACCAAATATCTCTAATCAGCTCCAACCAATCTTCATCAGAACTGTTGGTTCCAATGACTCCTTTTTCCATAGCATATTCGCGTACAATTTCCATTGGTTTTGTATTGATGCTAAATTGAAGCAATTTAAGAATCTCTTCCTCTTCTTCCGCAGTAACTGGGTCGTTATGCCTAGCTCGCCAATCGTAATTGTCATGGAATTTTTTGAAGAGTTCGTAAGAGGCCATCTTTGTTGTTGGAATCGTGACTTCGGTGAGAACATTCACTTGCCTTTCCTGTTCCTCTCCAGGCAAATCTCTACTAGCTTCTCCGTCCGGGAAAGGATTCATATCCACGATAACATAGCCTTTGTCCTCTTCCCGTTCCGAATCGCTGACTCCCTTAATTAAGGGGAGAATACCATTACCACTCATATCAGCATTCCATATTCTGTTAAACGGCATCGCTTAAGAACCTCCTGAAATTATATTGTTTGGATACTGCAAAATTAGTGTCTTCATTCAACTTGTGATTTATACATAAACATTTTTTTGATTTAAAAGTATATTAAAGAGAATACTTTAACGTTCGAGTTTTCTTCTGAATACCTAATTAGGGAAGAACATATAATGAAATAATCAGAGTATGCAGACGAAAGATCATAAATTCAAAATGGAGTTCTTCTGTTTTGTAGTGGAAACTATCTGATGAGTATTCTTATCCGCATGTGGTTAACATTCATACCTTACACACTGTTTGTAAACGTATAACAGATAGAGGTTAATAGAGCGAAAGCAGCCCGTCCTAGGTTGAGGATGGACTGCTTTTTGTTTCAATGTATCTGTTTTCCAGTTCGATACCTTTATTTAAACAAAAGAAAGGTTTTTTGAAGGGTTCTCTTAAGTGGATATCTTCTTTTAATTCTTTGCTCAGCTAATGTCCTGGGCATTGTGGTCTGAGTAATAAAGCATTTTAGGCAGATTTTTGTCCATTGATGCTATTTATAAGCATCTAATACTACTTTTTTTGGTATTTATTTTTATTTTATAGAAACCATTATAAATCAGATTATGCTCATTTAATGGTTCATTTTTTTCTGATATGAACAAACTTTCCATATCTGCTTATATTCCCTACTACAGGTTGCCCCAAATTTTATTTACCCATTCGGGATGGTCAATAAATGGATTGCGGTTATGTTGATACCTTTCATAAATAATGTTATTCCGTCTTTTTTCAAATTCATCAACGGGGTCTTCTTCATGCCATTTTAGTAAGGTAGAAAGTTTCCCGTGTTCAGGTGAATGATTGGAGACGGTTTGATCTACTGCTTTTAAGTCCATCCGATCGCTAAGCTCATAGCGAGTATCCATATACAGAATAATTCGTGCAACATCGCCTTTAACTTCATCCCTTGGTTCCCATGAGTCTCTATCTTTATAAGTATCAGGTGCTTTTTCCTCAGGATACTTATTTTCGTTGGGGGTATTCGTTTCGGTAATATCAAAATCTAATCGCCCCCTATCACTGTTTACAACTATATCTTCCGTTCTTAAATTGTGTAAATCAGATCCTATACCACGTGATCTTCCAAAATCACCATGTGATTGGGCCCAAACATGTTCACGGTTCCAATGACCAATACTTGGATTTTTAGAAACAGATCGTCCGGCGTATAAGAGTAAAACATTGTTGGGATTACTGGGATCTTCATCGGAATCGGCTAACGCGTCCTTTGTTTGATCATAATTAAGTACTGTTTGTTCACTAATAATGTTGTGAAGTGCTTTTTTTAACTCCGTCCCTGTTTTTCCTATGGCACTTCTGTAATAGGTATTTTCCAAGTTCGTATTGAGAACTCTGTAGGAATTCCCTTGGCTTTCCTTTTGCTGGACAATAGGTTGCTTTGTCGTTTGGTTCTGTGCTTTAGGAGTGGCATTACTTTGGTTTGGGTTGTTTGCTCCGCAACCTGTGATTGAGATCGCAAAAGCAAGTAATACTAATTTAGTGAAATATCTCATTTTGTGGACTCCCTTCAATATAGCAAAGATGAAATTAATATGCCCAAACCTAAAGTTAATACTCAGCTACAATATAAAAATTATTTGGACTAAAGGGTAACCCATCTTAAAAGAGCATGACATTAACAACATCAAAATGGTTTAACGGGAAGGGATATGCTTATTGATGATATCGAAGTCTATTTTCTGGAGCTTCCGAAGTTGGACGATGTTATTTCATCGTATGGCGGATGGGGAATTGATTGCTGTTCCTGAAAGGTGTGGGCATCACGTATTGAAAGGTGTTGAAGATGAATGAACCGGGATTGGAGAAGGACCATTGATACTGGCGATACTTGAGCCAGAATTCGGAGGCCTACCGCTTGTATGAGGCTCGGCGGAAATATAATGAGACCCCATGATTTAATACGCGAATCAGACGGAAATAAAAATGAAATCAGGGATAAAAGAAGTGGCAGAGAACATGCTTGTACATTGCGACCCTTTTTTATTGTGGTAATCTAGGTATGCAGCGATTATCACATTCAGATGGCTAGCTTATTTACCCGAAGTAAGGCACCTGCAGTTTCGCCTCCCTACATCATTCTCTTTTATAATGCCTACAATTTCAGAATCCTGGTCTATCGTTATATATTTTAAATAATCCAGAATCATACGGAACATTTAGATCATGGCACTGTCGATTCGATCATTAACACACATTCAAAAACATTTTGTGTGTGATCATCAGAGCACAAACCAGAGTTGGACACACATACGTGGATGGTACGAATCTCTGTGCCCGTTGTCTTCATTTGTTTTTAAACTTCTGCTTGTCCCTTCACATTGTACCTCGTCTAAAGAGTCCAATAAGTTAATGAGAAAATTATTTTGATTAAAAAACCTCAGTAAGGGAAAAATTCAACTTAAATCCAAAAAAATGGATTGACAAAACTTAATAAAAGGAGAATGAGGAAAATAATGCATAATACCCAGGAAGTCTATACGTATCGAGGAGGGAAAAAGATCATGCTTCGGAAGCAGCCAGATCAATTTATTGTTCGAGCACTTCCGAAAGAACTGGAGAAAAAAATAGGAATTATAGACGCTAAACAGGTTTCAGCATCTTCCTCTAGGGTAATCACTCGTACGATCGACCTTGAAACCCTGATGAGCAGAACAAGGAATATAGCTCCGACACATCATGCTTATTATGTCGCAGAGACGGACAAAGAGTTTCTCATCACCGATCGAATCATTGTAACCTTTCGTGAACCAATCTCCCCTGAAGAGGTTGGCTCCTTTGCTGGTCGCTACGGACTGTTCTTGGTAAAGGCTTTTAGTAACCGTGATTACCTATTTAGGCTCACTGAACATACAGGCATCAATCCAGTCAAGCTAATAGTCGAGCTAACAGAACAAGAGCCTCTCGTGGAGTTGGCGGAACACGATCTTAATTACCGAGCAACTGGATATCAGTTATCACTCCCAAGAGATCCTTCATATATGCGTCAATGGCATTTACACAAACGATTGCAAAATGCTGAATTTGACCCACGGTCATCAACAGGATGTGAAGAAGCTTGGGAGCTACTGGGTAATTTCGGTAGTTCAGACGTCGTTGTGGGGATTACAGATGATGGATGTAAAATGGATCACTCCGATTTAAACTCACTGAGTAAGTTTGCGGGGTGGGGGTACTTTATAGGACAGAGTTTAGACCTCGTCACCAATGTTGATATTGGTGCAGAATCTTCTAGAATGTACAAGTCAATGGACGAACGGGGATTCACCTACAACCATGGCACCTCATGTGCGGGGGTTATCGCTGCTGAGGTGGATGCTCGACAAACAGTCGGCGCTGCTCCAGGATGCCGTTTGTTACCTATTAAATGGGAATCTAAAGGGCCCAAGTTATTTATTAATGATTCCAGAATGTTGGATGTACTTGATTTCATAGCTGACAAGGTAGATATTTTGTCAAACTCATGGGGAGGTGCTCCTGAGAATCTTTGGCCACCCCAGATAGTAAGACGTATTGCTGAACTATCCCTAAATGGTGGTCGAAAAGGACGAGGAATTGTCTTCCTTTGGGCGGCTGGCAACGAAAATTGTCCGATCGAGCATACCGCTTTAGTAGATGTTCCCTTCACAGACGGTGTAAAATTCAGAGATGACGAATCTCTTGAATGGGTAGGAGTGCAGACCGCTCGCCAGTTCCAAAACAATCTAGTTGGCATCCCGGGTGTCATGCATGTAGCGGCCTTGTCCAGCAACGCTCAACGGAGTCACTACTCGAATTACGGAACAGGGATTTCTATATGTGCGCCTAGCAGTAACAGTCATGAATATCACCGTCTCCCTGTAAAGGGGTTGGGGGTTTCTACGACCACGGGCTCGGCCCCTTTTGTAACTAACGATTTTGGGGGAACTTCGAGTGCCACTCCCCTTGTGGCTGGTATCGCAGCTCTCACAATTTCGGCCAATCCAGAACTGACAGCTTTGGAGGTTGTCTCAATTTTAAAACGGACAGCTTCAAAGGATCTAAACTTCGAGGGTTATCCGAAAACTCCACCTGCAAGCTTCGATCCTGATACGTCATGGGATGTCTCGCCAGTCGCCCCTTTTGACAGAGGTGATTTCAATGATATTGGGGACTCTGATGGGACTTGGAGTCCTTGGTTTGGTCACGGAAGAGTAGATGCTCTTGGCGCGGTGGCTGAGGCCCTTAGGCTTAGGGGAAGATAGGGCCTACTACACTTTAATCCTGTGCTTTAGGGTTTTCCAAAACTAACATGGCCTGACGACCACCACCATGAATGAAAATGTCTTGGCCTGTGAATCGGTATGTTCCATGATGGAACTGCAGGTCATAGGCCGGGACTTTTTTGGATACACTCTGAGTCTCGTTGATGGTTCTTCCAGATACCCTGACGATTGGGTTTCCCTCCGAAGGCTACATGACTGCTTAGCAACGGGAGTTGCTCGAGCTGCCAAGTGGCGAGCGACGCACGGGCTTTACTTTATGGTGAAATACAGTGAAGAATACAGGCAACGACTACAGAAAAGAGGATGTGAGTGATAGATCTCAAACTTATAATCCTAAAATGACACATGGGTTAAACGGGATGCAAGTAACGGAAGATTCTTAGAAGTTAAGACATCTGATAACACTCCTTTCAAAAGAGTTAGGATGGAAAAGTGATTTTTTGATAGAGGGTTAGTAATTTTATGTGTGTGGAGAACCGAGAGTAGTTTGTATGTTTTATTGTAAGCGAAATGAATTTAACTGATTGGTACGCTGATTCAAATAAAAGCGGCGGTTGAAACAGAAGTAATTCTGTCTTGACCGCTTCTTTTTTTAGCTCATTCAGTTTGGGTGTTGTCTATGTGATTTTAGAGGTAAGTCTATTTTCTATTCGTGAAATTTTAAATTTATTATCTTTCTTTGAAAAAAACAAATATACCGACATAAAACGACAAATTTTTCATTAGGCAAATGGTATTATTACTTTTGTCTCACTTCGTAGAATTGGGGTGTACTTTAATAGGTCTTATTGATTAATTGGGGAGAGTGTAATATGAAGAAAGTAGGTATGTTGATTTTTTCCTTGCTACTAATTCTAGCACAACCAGGATTTGCACAGGCTGCAACCAGTGGAAAAGAAGAATTAGAGAATCACTGGGCAGGTTCATTAATGAACGAGTGGCTAACCAAAGGGATCTTAAAAGGATACGATAATGGCAAGGTATATCCTGATCGTCAAGTTACAAGGCGGAATTTATAAGTTATATGAAGATAAACTCCATTTTGTTTGTATAATGGACTCAAGCCTATTGTCTTAATAAGGAATATCGTACGCAGTTGTACATATGAAATACACATATTAGTGAATCCCAGGACAACTAGTGTCCATGCTGTTTTGTTATATTAATTCGCGGGGTGAGAGTATGAAAAACAAGCAATTCAATGGGGATTTAAAAGCTAAACGGATGCTAATCATGTACGAACGATTGATGAGTGGTAAATACATAAATAAAAAAGAAATTGCAGTTGAGTTTAATGTAAGCGAGAAAACGATACAGCGTGATTTTGAAGACCTAAGGAGTTACTTAGCGGAATGCTGCCCTGAGCAAGAGGTAACAATACGATATGTAAAAGGAAAAGGCCACGTGCTAAACTGTCGGATAGGTACCCTATTGACTGGGGAAGAAGTGATGTTACTTGCTAAGATTTTACTTGAAAGCAGAGCCTTCCCCAAAATTGAGATGGAACAATTACTAGATAAAGTTATTGCACAGTGTCAAGTAGAGGATCGTAAGAAAGTTTACAAGGCAATCCGTAACGAAAGCTTCTTATATAAGCCGGTTGGGCACAATAAGCCTCTCGGACGTTTAATCGGAGATCTGAGCAGTGCTATTTCTGAGCAGCGCCTGGTGTCTCTTTGTTATTTGCGACCAGTTGCAGAAGAACCTTTTTATAGGCTTCTTGAGCCGCTTGGCATATTGTTCTCAGAGTATTATTTCTATTTAATTGCGAATATTAGTGGTTCAGACAAGGAGTTTCCAGCAATTTATCGTCTAGATCGTATCGTAGAACATACAGTAGAGCAGGAGCATTTTCGGAGAAGCGAGCAATTTCGCTTTCAGGAAGGAGAGTTCCGCAAACAAATCCAGTTCATGCAGATGGGGAAACTGATGCATGTTAAATTCAAATTTAGTGGAACGTCAATTGAAGCTGTAACTGATCGTTTACCGAACTCAGTCGTTAAGAAACAGGCAGATGCTTCCTATTTAGTGGAGGCAGAGGTTTTTGGCAGAGGTATTAAGATGTGGCTTATGAGTCAAGCTGAATCGGTAGAAATTCTTGCTCCACAGGAACTGAGAGACGATATATTAACTTCAATCAAGAAAATGACTCGTATTTACAATCGTATAGAATAGAAGGGAGAGTAGTAGTTTCTAAAGTGAAATTCGGAGCCGTGCGCCTACCATTCCCACACTGCCAATAGATTTTGATAAATACAAAGGTTTTTTGACTTACTAGATTGGGACTAGATTTAAAAAATATACTAAGCTAAGGATGTTGATGAGATGAGCCAAACTTTTGATGAACGAGTTGCTAAGTTAGCGGTAACAAGTAGAATATTGGAAGAGGCAGATCTATGTTTTAAAGATAGCAGCCGAACTTTAGCAGATATTAAGGACGTTCAATTTAATAAAATTGTAAAGGCTAGTAAGACGACAAGCAACTTAAGTGGCGTTATAGTCGTAGCGGGATTATCTTACACAGCCGCTGTGGCTACAATGGGAGGGTCATTAGTCACAGTGGGGATTATCGCAGGAACGGGAAGTATATTGAGTTTACTAGGCCTGCCCCTGTTAGGACCTTTTGCGATTATTGGAATTGCTGGATATCTCTTTAAGAAGAAGGAGAGAGAGAAAAGAGAACGACTTGAAAAGGATCTTCAGGAAGGCGAAAAACTTGCCCTTCAGAAGATCATTAGAAAACAAAATAGTTTGATACAGGAACTAAAAAAAATCATGCAAGAAATCAATCAAGATAAAGATGAAATAAAGAAAAATATGGAGCATACGAGAGACTACGTTAAACAAAAGGAAGAACGCATTGAATATCTTGAGAGGTTACTAGCTATGCTCACAATGGCCGGGGATGCGTTGGAAGGTGCGGCATGAATAAAAAGGAGAGATATCAAGAGGAACTAGATGTCCTAGCCCTGAGCAAATTACAATTAAAGGAACTGACACAAGAATCCCAAGAAGCAAAGGATAGTATGAGGCAGTTAAAAATTGACCTGGATAAATTTAATAAACAAAGAGGTATTAGGTGGGAGGATACAATTGAGTCGAAGCCATTAAGTTTTCCAATTTCAGTTGGGTCCTCATCATGGGATGAACTTGTAAATCAGTCGAGAGCCAAACTAGCTAGACAAGCTAACTTTTCTGATTTTTTGACTGATCGAGAAATATCGGATTGTTTTAGGGCGGTACAAGACATGCGTAAAGAACTTAATGACAGCTATCCAACGAGGATGCTTGATGAGCTGCGTGATAATTTCTTACAATCGTTGATCGGACCTTTCGGTTTATCAATTGATATGCTTCGTGCTGCGGACGGTGGTACCTTCCCTACGGTCCATAATGCGAACCAAGGGATAATACCTAATGATCCTAACGGGGAGAAGTTAAAGCATTATAATATTGATTATAACCGAGAGAATTATGCACCTAAATCCGAGATGGGCAAAAAAAGAAAAGAGCGTTTTAAAGACGAATCACCGATAATCGACGGATATACGAAACGCACTTTAGAGCGGGAGGGAGGATCACATATTGAGCATGTTGTGTCAGCCAGTGAGACGCATAATGATGATTGGATGAGACTATACGTAAGTTTGGAGAAACGAAAAGAATTTGTTAACAGTGAAGACAATATTATTTGGACGGAAAGTAGTCTTAATGAATCCAAAGGAGATCGGGATTTAATCACCTGGATGAATAAACCTTCCAAGAAAGATCCAGAAAAAACGAATGCTGAGTATTATGGTGTAGACAAGAAGAAGGCCAAGGAGTATTATTACCGATCTCATCTAGCGAAGAACGCACTTAAACTTGGAAGTGTTACCAAAGAAGTAGTGGTTCAATGTGGTAAGACATCAGTAGTAATGGGTTTAAGAAAGGCATTGGGTTATATCCTGTATGAATTCTCAAGAGAAATTTTTAATGAGACAAGAGAAGTATTATGTAAGCGAAAGAAGCGAGCGGTTAATTTAAAAGAAGAGCTTATCCAACGTTTTAAAAAGATCGTCACAAAAATAGCATCTAAGTGGGAAGAAATCATTAAACAGTTTTTTGACGGAGCGATTGCTGGTTTTTTATCTGAAATGATTGTTTTTATAATTAATACGTTTTTTTCAACGATGAAGCGCATAGTCCGGATAATTAAAGAAGGATTAATGTCGTTAGTGAGTATGATTCGATTCCTCCTTAATCCTCCAAAGGATATCCTTCATGAGGAAATTTATCAACAATGTATGAAGATGGGGATGGCAATCCTTATCACTTCTGGAGGGGTCCTACTTGAAGAAATCATTGATAAATTTTTACTTGCACAAGTATGGGCTGCGCCTATGTCGGGTTTCCTTGCTCCCATTCTATCTGGACTGTTAACTGGATTAACGCTTGGATTTGTCATGTATGGAATCGATACAGTCGATCTATTTGGTGCAATAGAAAAGAGAATTGATCAGCAGATGTCGCAGAAAATTATGGATGAACTATGGGTGATTGAATCAGAGTTTGGGGCTATAGCACTTAGTTAAAACAGTTTACGCAAAGTAATCAACGATTAACAGGCGTATTGATTTAACCCAAAACAAAATAGCCGCTTTTTTGGGTATTAGAAATTACCAGCTAACGATTCCATAAAGAAGCGACCCTCATAAATCAGTATGCCTTGTCCCAAAGGTGGCTACCATCCTTCTTAGAACCGACATTCGCCAACACGCTTGAGAGAAAGGATATAAAAACTATGCCATTTTACCAATTATTTTAAACATAATGTGTGAGCTCTCAAAACTATTACAGTGAAATCAAAGGTTTGTTATTTATTTGTATATTTTATTGAATGAAACAGCATGGGCGTATATAATTCATCGTACTTTATCGTTGTATATTATTGACAATATCGGTCTTTTTATCATGAGATAAAATTAAGATAAAAAGGAGGTTTTTCTGATGAATTACGATAGAATAATTTTGGAATTGATGAATCGAGTGCAAATGTTAGAAGATGCAATGATTACAATGCAATCAAGAGTAACCTTGCTAGAAAATGATAACTGTGAAGATCTTGATGAGGGAGAGGTATTTGAGCAAGATGAGGTGACTCGCTCCCAGGCAAGAGATAAGACTATCGGTATTATTAAAAACAAACACCCTGATTTTATTGTGGAAAAGGCTTCACGTAAAGAAGGAAGTGGAATTAAGATACATTCCCCTAACTCAAAGAAACCAATCATTATAAAATTTTATCATAGCAAAGAACATCGTACTGGGGATCTTGAGCATGAATGGCACGTAGTTAGATTAAACGATGTAATTGGTACGGTTATTGATTATTGTCTGTTTTCTTTTGTAGACTTAAGCGGTAATTGGAGTTACTTCCTTTATGAGCAAGATGAAATTGGAATGTATTACGATGATCACCGTCCCAATAGTAGTAATGATATATTACATCTTTATTTTGTGGTGAACAACGGAAAAGCCACAGAAGAACGAGAGGAAGTAGTTGATGTAACTGATCATTTAAACAATTGGCATATACTGAAAAAGGTATAATTGTTGTTAACAAAGTGCTCTATTTTCCAATATATATACTTGGAGGATTGAAATGAGTAAATGGATTTGGGAAAACGGTTATATCAATAAAACAGTTAGACAGTTAACTATCAATCGTATTACAATTGTGTCCGCTTTCTTTTCCGAGTTTGGCCTAGACATTCTACGCGAATTACAGCAGAAAAATAATTTACAAAAAGATAAAATCATTATTTACTTGTCTAAAGAATTTAGTTTGAAAAGACCTGGTTATTTACTGGACATGATGACAAAATATTCCACGGTGTATATCGTACATAGGCTTAAGTTACATGCAAAGGTTTTTATTTTTCATACGACTGAGGGTTTGCAGGTGTATCACGGCTCAGCCAATTTTACGAGAGGCGGGTTGGAGGACAATCTGGAGTTGACGCAAGAAATAAAATCATCTGATATTCAGAGACTAGAGGAATTTGTTGAGCATTGTCGTAAAGCTGCCGATAAAGTTGGAAATGAAATCATTAAGCATTATAAAGAGATTGACAGCGAATTAACGCAATTTGAAAAGATAACTCGTGATACAAATAGCAAAATTGCTGGAATTTTCAAGAGGAATGGGGATCCTTTTAGCGAGTCGGACTACGATTTGGATGGATACTATTTTACCTTTCAAGATTATGAAACTTTCTTTCCGAAGTATCATTCTTCTGATAATGTAATTATTCGCAAAAGAAGAGAAGTGGTTCGCAAAAAGTTATTGAATTTAAATGAAATATTGAAAAAACAAGTTGAACATATGAACCTACACAATCACTGGGCCTCTCGAAGGAACCCAAGATGGATTACATCTCAAATCGAACCTTCTAATTACAATCATGATCGAGTTTCCTGGATTTGCCTTCGTTACGGTAAACATAAGAAAAATGCTCAATTAGGGGGAGGAACAGCGGAGCAATATGCAAGTTTTGTTAAGCACGCTTGTATGCAAGTTTCAGTTGTAGCTGAGGGAGTACAAATTGGTCTTTTTCACGCTACAGCTAATGGAGCGATTGACAGAAATTATTTGAAAAGCTGTATCGACAAAAATAAAGATAACATACATGAAGAAATTAGTAAGCTAAGGGGGGAACAGCTAGTTTGGTATATATATGATCCAAAATCAGATAAATATATTCGGACTTTTAATATCGACAATGAGAACCCTTATGACTTTGTTGATTTTTATAAGACATATGATTCAGAAGGTTACGAATCTTTTTGTATCCATCACATGCAACCTGATGATGAGAATCTCGGGTCTAAAGATAAGTTACTTCAGATCGCTAGTAAAAAGATAGAAAAATTGCACCCTCTCTATTGTCTAATAACTTGGATGATAACAGAATGACTTTATGCCTGGGGGGGAACCCATTCTTAAGCCACCTCCCCAAACATCCTCAGGCGGCGAATTGTGCAATTATATATCCACAGTTTGGAAAGTCGAACTCTTGTCCATACAAACGGCAACAATTAATGATTGACAGGGTTCATCATCGTTCCCGCAAAGATCGGATCTAAATAAAATGAGGGTGAAAGTACTGTCAGGAGCGGCTCAGATACGCTTTTTGACGGTACTTTTCGTTATTGTGAAGGTGTCAGTAGATTTGGGATACCCTGATCGAATACCGGTGTCATTTATCTTTTTACAGCGTCATAATGGCAACGATAAAAACGGCTCTTCGCAATACTACGTGGGAACTGATATGGGACGCTTGTGGGCATATGCGAGCAATACATTAGTTTGTCAAGATTATCTCGATGGTCAAGATAGTCTTGACGATTCGGGATTATTGTATATAATATAATGAGGAAAGGAGTAAAGTACGATGAATAATTATCGCGATATCCTCGACCAGCTATTTAAAACAGATCCCGAAATTCTAAGAGCACGATTGAAAGAGCTAGAGATAGAAAGAAAAGTAATACTTTCAATTTTAGAAAAAGAGACATCCACCCTCATCCCCTCAAGTTCGCATCCTTACGAATCCCCTATTGAAGTTCATGAAGAGTCATCACAAGCTAATGATGTTTCTGGGGAGGCTACTCTAACAGAAGCAGATTTGTCGTATAACAACTTGAGATTTGGGATTAAAACCCATATAGCTAAGAGCTTACCTCTAAGTGGCACGGTTAAGGTTGTCTTCCAGGATATATCCATTGAAGGCACTATTCCTCCGTCAGTAAGGGGACGTATTAATGGCGTCCACTTATACAAGAAACTTCCTGACTTATTCAAAGTAGGGTCCAAATTGACTGTTAAATATTCAAAGGCTGATCGTACACTGAATGTTTTAAATGTTGAAAACTAAGTTACTATGAAGGGGGAATTGTGATGAAAAATAGCGGGCATCTAAATTTCCAAAAGAAACGTGGTGAAAAAACAGGGTTGTATAAAAGGGCGTTGATGGATTGTGATTTGTTCCCTCCAGGCATTTACGATCTACAGAACATTTATGATACATTTATAAATGCTGACCTTATTCCCAGAGAGCATTTTACAGATCGCCAGGATGTTAAGTATCCTCTCTGGAAAAACTACATTCATTCGGAACGTCCAAAGAGTAGCGCGGTGTGCCTTGTAACTATTGAAGATTATTACACATTATAGATATTATATAGTGCTGAAGGCGTTGGAAAAAATAATTGTGTTATTTGGAGGATAAAATGATAACATTTGTAATGATCAATCCTAAAAATGATATAGATCTCAAATATGTTCCTGATTTCCTTCAAACTCTTAGAAATAAGGCAGCATTTGTTAAGACTTGTATCATATTTGATGAATCTGAAAATGAATGGGAAGCAAAAATCGAAACCGGGAATTCTCATCTTTATTTTGGGAAATTTGCATTATATACATACAATGGAACAAAGCAGTTGAGTGTTATTTTGCAGCCACAAAAAGATATACATTTTGACGACCATCTTCATGATCTGAAAATCCTATTAAAAGAGGCTTTGAAAAAGGATTGGGAGCAAATACTCTGGTTGACAGATGAACAATCCTCTAGATTTGCTGAAGAACTTTATGGACGGATATACAGAGTCGAAAATGAACTTAGAAATTTTATTAATATGGTTATGGTTAAGAAATTAGGTGCATCTTGGTGGGACAAATATGTTCCTGAAGAAGTTCGTAACAAACATAAGGCTCGTCAAGGGGCATATAAAAGGTTAGCCGTATCTTTTCAAAATGTAAATGATCATTTAATGTCAATTGATACGGACGATTTGTTGATTGTAATGACAAATGTACTTCAGAAATGGGAACCTACTCATGATAATGAAATTGAAAAGTTAATTGCAAAAGATAACCTATCTCAAAGTGAAGTTATTAAACTAAAAGAAAAGCTAAAAGGCCAGTTGAAAATAGAAGTTAAGATATGGGATACATTATTTAAGCCGTATCTATCAGATTCATTCCTTTCAGAATGGGAAAATTTTAGTAAGAACCGTAATCATATTGCTCATAATAAATTAATAGATAAAATTGCGAATGAGAAGATTTCGGAAAATATAGTTTCTGTTTCAGAGATGATTAATAAGGCTTCAGAAAAATTCAGCCAAACTGAGATATCTGATGAAGATCGTGAACAAATAGAGATACTAAGAGAAATATTTGAAGAAGATGTGAAAAACCGACCATATGAGATGGTGGGTGTTGAAGTTAGGAATGAGAAACAAATATTAAGTTTGTTTGAATCGACTTTGATGGATTTCGTATCGGATATCCAAGATCAAATATATTTCCGTCCTGCTCTTGATATTAAGTATAATTCTAAACCTGCCTTGGATTTAACAGAACCTACTGAACTTCTAAAGGTTAGTAGTCGTATTGACGATAAAATTGTTACATTAATATCAATTGTAAAAGAACTATCTGGTGATCCTGGGGAGACTAGTTCCTTGGAGTTGAAATTACATCTTGACGATGGTGAGGTCGCAACTTGTAAAATAAGTAACTCCAATGGTAATGCAGAATGGGATAAAGATGAAGGGTACTATCAGCAAACAGCGGTAGATGTATTTGATATTAGTGAACTAGTAGACTTTAGAGAAAAGATAATTGAAACGATTGATGAAAATTATCAAGATTATTTGGCTGAGTTACAGTCTGAACAATATTCATCTGTAAAGGGTGGCGGTTGGGACCCTATTGCTGATTTTGATTGTGAAGAATGCGGAGAAAGTTCAGTAAGTTTGGTTGATCATATTGGCGGGGTTGGGAAATGTGTGAGATGTGGGCATCAACATGATTTAAAGTCTTGTATACGATGTGAAGAATTGTATAATCCCAATATAAGTGGATCAAATGGTTTCTGCGATGCTTGTGAAGCTTATATCGATTCCCAATAAATTATTCCTGAGCGATCTTCCCCAATCTAAGCATCACACGGCGGCGGGTACTGACGCTATATGATGGTGATTTTACATTATAAGCGGTACTGCTTATTTAGGCGATGAGGATTAGAAGTGACCTTTTGAGTTTTCATGACACTTGGGGAATGCGTACGGAGAATAACTCGTTTATAAAAGTAGGCTTATTGAAATGTACTAGAAATTCCGTGTAAATTAATGGAATTATACGATATAATATGTCGAGTGGAATCGTAAATAGAACAGTCAAATTATAAGGAGTGATAGAAGTGGTGAGATGTCCTTTTCATGAAAAGGTTAGTGGAAAGGCTTATGGTAAATGTAAGGCAAGAGGAGTGGTACTAGATAATGTAAGGTTCAATCAATATTGCAAAAAGAATTATTATGAATGTCATTTTTCTCCTTCTTCCACGATGAACCGGGCAACCCCAAAGCAAAAAAGTGAGTCTTGGGAAAAGGCTAGAATGACTGAACGGCGAGAGTCAAATAGTCAAGTACGGGCTTTCTTTATACTAATCGTAATAATTGCTGTAGTAATATTATACGCTAAATACAATCCGTGATTAAGTAATTAAGAGTGATGTTTATGGAAGGACTGGGTTAAAGGATATGATTAATGAAGGAGACTCAGTACCTCCAAACATTCTAAACATTACAACACGCCGAACTGTGGATTTACCGTGCCACGGTTCGAAAAATTAACCCTTGTCCATACAAAAAAACAATGGTTAATGATGGAAAGTGGTTCAATAGGTTCTCTTAAGACTAAGCTATTACCCATTGGAGGAATTTGTAATTACTCGTCGAACTTAATCCAGAAGGGAATATATACTTGGTAGACAAGGAGTAGGTCACTGTTGAAACGAGTTGAGCAAGATGTGGATTTGCTATCACGACCGTATGCTGAACGGCAATTAATTGTAGTTTTAAGCGACGAGGAGATAAAAGCACAACAAAAGTTTAAAGAAGAACAAGAGGAATCAGGTTTAGGTAAAATTGTAAACTCAGTATCAAGGTTGCTATTCCCTACCTCACTTAATATTGCAGAAGCGACTATCCAATTATATAAAGCCATTTTAAGCCTTCGGGAACAAGGGGTTAAAACGTTGTCTGTTTCACAGAACGACGCAAGGAAAATTAAATTTCCTCCTGGTCATCCAAGGTTTGGTGTACTTTACATTGCACACCCTGCTGCAGAGAATGTTTATTTCCCATTTGCACAATTCCACCGTCTTACGTTTGAACACAAATTCTCAGAGGCTGTTATTCTACTCATGTCTTTAGGAGCTATTTACATCGAGGTGCAACATATTACAGGGTGGTCAAAAGAGTTTTCCTCTAAAATGGATATTTCCATTCCTCAGACAGATATTGAAGGTGTAGTGAAAGCTTCTTCGACAAAAGCTTCTGGTTCTGAGATACTTTTTACAGCAAACTTTAGTGGAAACATAGCGAATGAATTACCTTCTAATTTAGTTTGGTTTCATCATGAACCGACATGGCAACATATTGCGGAGGGAAGATTGAAATACGGCATGAAAGATTTTTCACTCACTGTGAGGTACGAGGATGATCTTGGTGTTAATGTGGGTCTCAAGACAGCTGCTGTTAAGGCGAAGCTAGATATAGGTGGTAATTTTGAGGATCATCAATCAACGGTGTGGAAAATTGTCGGCAAGTTTGCTTAAGCGACTTCTCCAAACAACCGAATCATCAGATTCCGGCGGATTGTGGATTTGCCGTGCCACGGTTCGCCTCCATTTGAGTAAGACAAGAAAGCCATCAGCCAGTGATTCTGGTTGGTGGCTTTTTATTATGGCTCTAGTAATTGAGTTGAAGAGGTTTTACACAACTTGTAGCTTAAAGATATTTCTAAGTGTTCCGGCTGTTTTTTCTTTCACCTTTAAAAGCAACTCAAGCGTTCATCTTCTTTTCTTTCGAAAAGTATTGACACGGATAAGAAATTGTTATATCTTTATATCGAGATAAATAAATTAAAGATAAAACAACAGCGAATTATGAATAGGGAGGTATATACATGATCACCATTTTAGAAAGAATTAATCAGCTTGCAAAAAAAGCAAAAGAAGTTGGGTTGACTGAAATCGAAAAAACGGAACAAACGGATCTTCGCAAAGAATACCTTCAAATCTTTCGGGGCTCTGTACAAAGCATTCTCTTGAATGCTACGATTTATGATCCGAATGGAGATGATGTTACTCCTGAAAAGCTTAGAAAAGAACAGGCCCGAATCGCTAAACAATGAATTTAATTTTATCTAATATCTCTAATTTAATAATCTCTAAATAAATATAATGTGGAGGGTGATTTTTATGTTGGCAAGTGGATTGTTACTGATACGTTTGGTGGTTGGATTGTTATTGGTGGGGCACGGAGCACAGAAGCTTTTTGGTTGGTTTGGCGGCTATGGTCCAAAAGGTACTGGCGGTTGGATGGAATCGATCGGCATTAAGCCTGGAGTATTCATGGCAGTGTCTGCTGGGTTGATGGAATTGTTGGGAGGAGCTCTATTTGCTGTAGGACTGCTCACTCCACTGGCTGCATTGTTGATTACGGTGACTATGCTCGGAGCAATTTTCAAAGTACATGGCCCAAACGGGATCTGGGCAACAGCTAATGGCTATGAATATCCGCTAGTTCTTATTGCAGTCGTAATTGGTATTGCGTTGACAGGAGCAGGTTCATATTCCATCGATGCATTACTTAGATAAAACATGATGTGTAGGTCATTAAAAGTCATCAACAATAAAAAATAAAGGTTCCTACGATTAAAGGAGGGTTTCATATGTCACTTCAAACTACAGGTATCCATCATATTACAGCTTTTGCCGGTAATCCGCAGGAAAATGTCGACTTCTATGCCGGCGTCCTGGGACTTCGGTTAGTGAAGAAAACAATCAACTTCGATGCTCCTGAGGTTTACCACTTGTACTTTGGCAACGAGGCAGGAAGTCCTGGAACAATTATTACTTTTTTTCCTGCACCAGGAACTCCTAAAGGACGAATCGGAGGTGGCCAGGTGGGCATAACCTCGTATGTGGTACCCCCAGGTTCACTTGATTTTTGGCAGCATCGTTTGGAAAGCTTTGATATTCAGTTTACGAAAACGAGCCGTTTTTCTGAACAATATCTTCAATTTGAGGATAACGAGGGCTTACGCCTTGAGCTTGTTGAACGTGAAGCGGGAGCGAATAGTACTTGGTCTTACGGTGGCATTTCGGCTGATAAAGCAATTAAGGGGTTTGGAGGCGCCGTGCTATTTAGCGTCAACCCACAGAGAACGATGGATGCATTGGAGAGCATACTCGGATTTACGAAAATCGCTGAAGACGCCGAATATGCCCGTTATCAGTCCGTAGGAGAAATCGGCAACATCGTAGATATTCCGCTCGCCAAAATGGGTTTAGGCTTTGGTGGAGCAGGCACGGTACATCACATTGCGTGGCGTGCAAAAGATTTTGAACAACATGAAGAATGGAGAAGCGCAGTCCAGCATTATGGATATCAGCCGACTCCCATTATAGACCGCCAATATTTTAATGCGATATATTTCAGAGAAGCGGGCGGCATCCTATTTGAAATTGCTACAGATCCACCGGGATTTGCTAACGATGAACCTGCTGAATCTTTGGGACAGAAATTAATGCTGCCAGAGTGGTATGAACCGCAGCGGGCTCAAATCGAGGCGAATCTGCATCCTATTAAAGTGAGAACATTAACGGAAAAACAAAAGTAAGAAAAAGTTGCATATGACTCTTCCATAAGACAGCTTGCGGAGTTTGGCCTGCTCTCAGATGGAGGAGTCTTTTTATTACGGGATAAATTCATGTGTCTCGTGTCCTTCCGGCCTCTTGCTACTCCACCAGCTTTTCAGACTTCACTAGCATTTCTCGTAACACATGAGCGACTCGACTTTTCCGGTTCGCTGCTTTCTTTTTTATCAAGTGTAATGATTTTTTGTATGCATGAGTATGGCTTTGATCGTAGAACTGCTTGGCTGCAATGCGTAGTGTTCTTCTTAATAACAGTGCTGATGAGCGTGTTAACCTAGAGCGGAATCCCCTACGCAATACCCGCAATGTATTTTTGTAGGTCTCAAAATCCTCGGATGGAGGGATAAGGGCGAATAAATTTAACGAGGAGTCATTGAATCCGTAGGTTTCATACATGATTCTCAGATTTTCTGTATTTAAAACGTTACCTCTGAGATAGGTTGGATGTTCCTGATGATATCCGACCACCTCTTTGATGCAATAAAAAGGGATCTTCAAGCGATGCAGTCTATAGCCAAGGTCCCAGTCTTCGAGTCCATACAGCACAAACCGTTCATTAAAACCTCCAATACGAATCAAGTGACTGCGTCTGATGGCTACACAACGAGTAACCAGCAGCATCCAGGGGGCTACGTCCGTTGAGGCAAATTGTTTCTGCGTATTGGGAGGAACCCTTGTGGGACTAACTACTTTAGACAGTGCACCCGTTTGGTGAAGGATATCTTCTGGGGTTATGATCGGAGTAATTTCGTTCGCTGCTTCATAGTCAGCATTCCATAAGTTGGACTGCGTAAGTATGTTGCGACATTGTTCTTTTTCTTCAGGGGAAAAGTCAGGGTAATAGTGGGTAAAAGCATCGTCCCACGAGTGAGGAATGCCTGAAAGCACGGACTTGGGATATTTACGGTGATAACGGCTCACGATCCTAATGAATTCCGGTAACACTACAAAGTCAGCGTCGCAGAAGATGATGTACAGCCCTTTTGCACGGCGCAGTCCCAAATTTCGAACGGCAGATCGACCGCGTTGTTCCTGATGTGACACATAGATAAGAGGATAGGATGCTTTGAAGCCTTCGACCATTTCTTTTGTTCCGTCTGTAGAACCGTCATCAGCTACAATGACTTCGAATAGTTGCTTTGGATAGGTTTGTGTCTCAAATGAAGCGAGTGTAAGCAACAATTGCTGGGCTCGATTATAGGTTGGAATGATGACGCTGTAGCGGATAGCCAATATGATCTCCCCCCCACCATTCTTATTAGAAAACGCTTGAACAAGATAAATAATAACAATGTATTCAAGGATTTTAGCCTGGTCTAGTCAAACATCCCTCCAGGTTCGAAACAGGCTTGGTCTTATTACCGATATTAAGGTGGGGGTTCTGTATCTTCTGCTGTTTTGCAGGTACGTTCAGTGGTGTTATGTATGTGTAATCATGGTATTATGCATAGAGATGTAAAGTAAAAGTGAGGGTACTTCCTATCCGCTGAAAGTCCACTCAGCATACAGAAACAAACATGAGATGAAATGGGCAAGTTATGGTAAACTATATAGAGTTATAGAAGACCTGAAAGAGGAGTACTATATGACACAATTTGTCTATAAGCAAATTATTGACGATCTCAAGATGAAAATTTTTGCAGGAAAGTTTGCAGATATGAGATTGCCAGATGAACGTAGTCTTAGTGAGACTTACCAGGTTAGTCGTAGTTCAATTAAACGTGCTCTGACTAAAATGGAGAATGTCGGAATCATTTTCAAAAAACAAGGTTCCGGGACATTTATTAATCCATTATACATAAGAAATGAATCTATCTTTAACTACGAAGGCTCTAATCTAGGGGTCACTGATAATTTTCAAATGCATGGTAAAAAGCCAAAAATCAAAGTACTGAGTTTTGAGGTCATTCCGCCAACAGAAGAGTTACAGCGCGATTTGTTCTTGGAGACTCATGATTTTGTTTACAAAATTGTTCGCTTACGTCTGTTTGATGATGATCCTTTTATGATTGAAACGGGCTATATCCCCATTAAAATTGTCCAGAATTTAAATCAGACAATTATCGAGGGTTCCATTTTTAATTATTTGGAAGACTCACGGAACTTGGCCGTCACCAAATCTTTTTTATCCATTTTTGCAGAACCGTCTCAAGAGAATGATCAAAAGCTGCTACATTTAAATGAAAATGAGCCTGTAGGTATTATGGAAGGTGTGTTCTTTTTAGATAACGGTACGCCATTTGAGTTTTCTCATATGCGATTTCATTACAAATATTTGAAATTTAATACCTTTGTATCGGTTCACTAATGATAAGACTGGAGAATTCTCCGGTCTTTTTTTTATGGTTTTGAGAAAAGGATTGGAGTCTGCGATTGCCTCGTTATTGCAAATTTTATTGGTTAATAATTCTATATATTTTAATGTAAGAGCTTTTTTACTGTCTTTTTAATTTATATTTCATAGTATGTTCAAAATTTCACAAAATTGGACCGTATCACTTGTGAAAAAGGTTGAATTTAATCAGCGTAGCGTTATGATGTACATGTAGATGAAATTTCCGGAAATAAATTACAAACAAAACTACTTAGGGAGTGGACACCATGTCGTTATCACCCGTGTTAGCAGATTATTCATCTAAAACATATTTAGAAAAACTTGATGCATATTGGCGTGCAACGAACTACATTTCGGTAGGTCAGCTGTATTTAAAAGATAATCCTTTGTTGAGAGAGCCTTTAAAAGATTCAGATGTGAAGGTTAAGCCTATTGGACACTGGGGCACAATTCCGGGCCAAAACTTTATTTATGCACATCTAAATCGTGTTATTAATAAATATGATTTGAGCATGCTTTACATTGAAGGTCCTGGTCACGGCGGCCAGGTTATGGTTTCAAATTCTTATCTGGATGGTAGTTACACTGAAATCTATCCACAAATTACGCAAGATATCCCAGGTATGAAGAAATTGTTCAAACAATTCTCTTTCCCTGGCGGTATTGCTTCACATGCTGCTCCTGAAACACCTGGATCTATCCATGAAGGTGGAGAATTAGGCTACTCCCTTTCTCATGGTGTAGGTGCCATTCTGGATAATCCTGATCTGATTTCGGCTGTTGTTATTGGGGATGGTGAAGCTGAAACGGGTCCATTAGCCGCTTCGTGGTTCTCTAACCGATTTATCAACCCCATCACGGATGGTGCAGTGCTACCAATCTTGCACTTGAATGGCTTTAAGATTAGTAACCCAACGATTATGTCTCGTCAATCAAAAGAAGAATTGACCTCATACTTTAAAGGTTTGGGTTGGGAGCCGTTCTTTGTTGAAGGTGAAAATCCGGATCTCATGCATCCAGAAATGGCGAAAGTACTGGATACGGCTATCGAGAAGATTGAAGCCATTCAAAAGAATGCGCGTGAAAATAATGACCTTACTCGTCCGGCGTGGCCGATGATTGTCTTCCGTTCACCTAAAGGTTGGACGGGTCCGAAGGAATGGGACAACGTGCCGAATGAAAATTCATTCCGTGCCCATCAGGTTCCAATTCCGGTTGATCAAAAAAATATGCACCATGCACCTGCTTTGTTAGAATGGCTGAATAGCTATAGACCAGAGGAATTGTTCGACGAAAACGGTCGTTTAAACCCTGAGCTTGCTGAAATTCTGCCTACAGGCGATAAACGCATGGGAATGAACCCTGTTGCGAATGCGGGTAACCTCATTAAAGACTTGAAATTACCGGATTTCCGTAACTATGCGCTGGATAATTCCGTACCTGGTAAAGTGATTGCGCAAGATATGTCGGTTTTAGGGAAATACGTTAAAGATGTGGTTCTTTTAAATGAAGAAAATCGTAATTTCAGAATCTTCGGACCGGATGAAACGATGTCTAATCGCTTGGCTCCTGTTTTTGAAGTAACCAAACGCCAATGGATGGACCAAATTATTGAACCTAATGATGAATTTTTATCATCCTATGGCCGTGTAATTGATTCTCAATTATCCGAACACCAAGCTGAAGGATTGCTGGAAGGTTATGTATTAACAGGTCGCCATGGTTTCTTTGCAAGTTACGAAGCCTTCCTGCGTGTGGTTGACTCGATGATCACCCAGCACTTTAAGTGGCTGCGTAAAGCAACGGATCAAGGATGGCGTGCAGATATCCCATCACTGAATGTTGTAGCAACTTCAACAGTGTTCCAACAGGATCATAATGGGTATACACACCAAGATCCAGGTTTGTTAGGTCATTTGGCTGATAAAAAACCAGAATTTATTCGGGAGTATCTGCCAGCCGATGCCAATTCATTGTTGGCTGTTTTTGACACCATTTTAAACGACCGTCAAAAGATCAATTTGATTGTTTCGTCTAAACACCCACGTCCACAATGGTTTACTGCTGATGAAGCGAAAGAATTGGTGGATAAAGGGTTGAAGATCATTGACTGGGCAAGTACAGATCAAGGTGGAGAACCTGACCTTGTCATTGCTTCTGCTGGTACAGAGCCAACGATTGAAAGTTTAGCTGCAATTTCTATTTTGCATGAAAAACTGCCTGACTTGAAGATTCGGTACATCAACGTGGTAGATTTGCTGAAACTGAGAAGTCAAAAACTAGACCCGCGTGGATTATCCGACGCCGAGTTTGATCATTTTTTCACAAAAGACAAGCCCGTTGTTTTCGCTTTCCATGGTTACGAAGGTCTGATCAAAGATCTGTTCTTTGATCGTCACAATCATAACTTGCATGTACATGGTTACCGTGAGAATGGCGATATTACGACACCATTTGATATGCGTGTATTGAATCAAATGGATCGTTTTGACTTAGTGAAGGAAGCTGTTCTCAACTTACCTGACGCTGGGAAGTACACCAACATTGTGGATGAAATGGATGCTACGATTAAGAAACATCATCAATTCATTCGCGAAGAGGGTATTGACCTACCAGAGGTAGAGAACTGGGTATGGAATGGCTTGAAATAAAAATACAGACACTTCAACTTTGTGTTGGACAACCAAGCCATCAAGCATGAAGTGGAATATATGATTTGGTAGTGGTACAAGTGCCTGCCCCCTTGACTTCAAGTATGATTTCAATGGGGATCAGGCGCTTTTTGATTTAGCACACAGAGAACTTGGTAGGGAAGTTACGAGCTAGTGGGTATATACATATATAGAGAACGGAATGGATTGCTATATTTTGCCGGAGCTTTGAAGAGGTGTTATGGTATATGAGAATAGTAAAGGAGGCTGTAATTATGAACCAACAAATTCCGGAGAAGGTATTGAATGATGGCATTAAAGTGCCCGTCATTGGATTTGGGACTGCTGGAATTAAGGGTGCAGATGGAGTCAAGGCGATTACCGGCGCGATTGATGCAGGTTACCGTCTGATCGACACAGCGTTCAACTATGAAAATGAGGGTGCTGTTGGGAAAGCGGTCCAGCAGAGCTCTGTGCCCAGAGAAGAATTGTTGATTTGCTCCAAACTACCGGGTCGCCGACATGCTTACCAAGAAGCCATTGTAACGATCGAAGAGTCATTATATAGAGGAGGCCTAGACTATTATGATCTTTATCTGATCCATTGGCCGAATCCCCAAATTGATCGATATGTTGAAGCCTGGCAGGCGTTAATTGAGGCGAAGAAGAGGGGCTATATCCGTTCCATTGGGGTCTGCAATTTCTTGCCCGAGCATAATGAACGTTTAATTCGGGAAACAGGTGTCACGCCGAGCTTAAATCAAGTTGAATTGCATCCATTATTTAATCAGGAACATCAGCGTGCAAAAGATGCTGAACAGGGCATCGTGACGGAATCATGGAGCCCCTTGGGTCGCGGTCACAGCATGCTGGAGAATGAAGAGATTGGGAAAATTGCTGCTGCTCATGGTAAAACGACTACACAAGCGATTTTACGTTGGCATATCCAACTTGGAGCAATCCCGATCCCTAAGGCCTCTTCTTTAAAACACCAAACGGAGAATCTAGATATTTTTGATTTTGAGTTGTCTCCAGAGGAAATGAACGTGATTTCGGCATTTAGCAGTGAGGATGGACGGATATGGGGGCAGGACCCCAAGTGCTATGAAGAACTATAATCAGGAACAATAATAGAAGGGTTCAAAAATCTGTCGCGGGTTTTTGGACCCTTTGCTTTTATAATAAAACGAACACACATCTGAAAGTGATCAATGGGCCAGTATATATGGCTGGGATGAACATTTTTTACCGGATTTGATGTATGATATGGTGGAATGTAGTCCTTTCGAAGGAGGTCATCATGGGAATTTTGTCGAGGTTTAGGGATATTATGAAAATGAATGTTAACGCCTTAATGGATAAGGTGGGAGATTCGGAGAAAACCATTGACGATTATATGCGGAATTTGAACAGTGATCTAGGCAAGGTGAAAGCGGAGACGGCTTCAGTGTTGGCTGATGAGAGAAGGACGAAAAGAGCACTGGATGAATGCAAAGCCGAGATCAAAAAGCTCCAGCATTATGCCAGTAAGTCTGTGGAAGCTGGTAATGAAGAGGAAGCTCGAAAGTTTCTGGAGAGAAAAGGTTTGCAGGCGGAGAAATTGGAACAATTACAAACGTCCTATGATTTAGCTTCGACAAACGCCGTAAATATGAAACAAATGCAGGAGAAGTTGGTGTCCGATATGGGGCAACTAGAAGCGCGGCACGCTGAACTTAAAGGGAAGCTGGCGGTTGCCAAAGCACAGCAAGCCTTGAACTCTATGGGCAGCAAGAATTCTGCTTTTGAGGTCATGGAAGAGCAGGTGAACAGAGCGTATGATGAAGCGATGGCTATAGCCGAGCTTCGGGCAGGAACGAAGGACGACCTGGATGCTTTATAAGGAATCATAACAGTATCTACATGAAGAGGTGAGCAGATGCCGGTTATCGAATACAAATGCCCCAACTGCGGCAGCGGCATGGTCTTTGACGGTGAGACAGGGATGTTATCCTGTCATAGTTGCGGAAGAGAGGACAATATTGAATCTATTCCTGATCCTCTGATAAATCGTATTTTTTCAGAAGATGAGGCCCATGAGTATCATTGTAATAACTGCGGAGCAGTGATTATGACCGAAGTGGAGACGAGTGCAACGGTGTGCAGCTTTTGTGGTTCTGCCGTGGTTCTTGGAGACCGACTGACCGGGAAGCTGGCTCCGGCGCAGGTTATTCCTTTTTCAATCAGTAAGGAAGAGGCCATAGTTGCTTTCAAAAAATGGTGCAAGAACGGCCGTCTGACGCCGAACCGGTTCATGATAGCAGACCGAATCAAGGGAATAACCGGGATGTATGTGCCCTTCTGGTTATATGAATTACATAATAAAATTGAGGTTCAAGGTGAAGGTACCCAAGTGAGAACCTATACGAGCGGAGACTACGAATATACGGAAACGAAGCATTTTGATGTATATCGGAAAATCCGTTTGAATTATGTAAAGGTTCCGATTGATGCTGCGGAGAAAATGAACGACGAGCTGATGGATAAATTGGAGCCTTTTCCATACGATCAGCTAAAACCCTTTAAAACGCCATATCTAGCAGGTTATATTGCGGAGAAGTACAGTTATAACGAAGAAGAGCTCTTCCCGCGAGTTAAAGAGAAAGTGAAGGAATATATTGATGCTTATATTCATTCTACGGTGTCAGAGTATACGTCCGTGAGTTATACGGAAAAGCAAATTGATACTACATTAAAACAAGCGGATTATGTTCTGCTCCCGGTATGGGTCATACACTATGACTACAATCAATTGGAGCATACGTTTGCTATGAACGGACAGACGGGCAAGGTAGTGGGTAAGCCTCCGATCAGCAAGTTCAAAGTGACGGCTTGGTTTGCAGGCATTTTCGGCATTACTCTCTTCTCATTAAGATTAATCACTTGGCTGATGATGGGAGGGGAATTCTATTGAAAAAGCATAGAGCCATTATAGCCGTCTTGTTGTTCTTTGCTGTTTTTCTGGCAGTTCCTATGGAAATGAAGGGCGAACCAGCAACGACAGAAATGAAGCCATTGATTTATGATGAAGCGGGTCTGCTCAATCAGGAAGAGTATGATGTGTTGAACACTATGGCTAATCAATACGGAGCGGAAAGAGAAACGGACATTATTATTTATACTACTCTCAATCCCGACAATATGGATGTTATGAAAATGACGCAGGACTTTTATGATGACCATGGCCCTGGGTATGACAGATCTCATGGGAACGCGGTCATTTTAACGATGGATATGAGAAATAGAGAGGTGTACTTGGCCGGATTTTATAAGGCAGAACGGTATCTGGATGATGACAGGCTTACTAAAATACGCCATGAGATTAGCCCGGATCTGACGAACGGCAACTATGGGCTGGCATTTCAAAAGTATATTCTGAGTGCGCACAAATATTTGGCCATCCGTCCAGGGGTGAATCCAGACAGTATATTTTTTAAAGGATGGCTTCATTTGGCGGTAGCGCTGGGATTGGCGGCGTTGATCGTGGGTAAGATGGTTTCCAATTCTGGCGGTCGGGTTACGGTAAATCGGCAGACCTACGAGGATGCGAACGCTTCAGGAGTTCTGGAGCATCGAGATCAGTATCTTCACACAACGACAACGAAACGGAAGATTGAAAAGAGCAGCAGTAGCAGCAGCTCAGGCGGTGGTGGCGGAACTACCAGCGGCGGTCATTCGCATAGCGGCAGCAGAGGATCATTTTAACTGAGGATTTTGCAAAAATCCAATAAGCGACTTTCAATGAACAATATATAGATCGAAATGGTCTAGTTCGTCTATATATTGCACTTTGGAGCGACTGGAATCGAATTTTGCAAAATCCTGAACTGAAAGGATGGATACAGCATGGGATTCTTCAGAAATCAATTTGCAAATGTTGTAGAGTGGGAAGAATTTAGAGATGATATGATTTTCTGGAAGTGGAGTAATCGTGAAATTAAAAAAGGCAGTAAATTAATCATCCGCTCCGGTCAAGACGCGATTTTTGTAAATAACGGCAAAATAGAGGGTATTTTTGAGAATGAAGGGTCGTATAACATGGACTCTGACATTATTCCATTTCTATCGACATTAAAAGGGTTTAAATTTGGTTTTAACAGTGGCATGAGGGCAGAGGTCTTATTCGTTAATACGAAGGAGTTTACGGTCAAATGGGGGACGCAGAATCCAGTGCTGATCCCGACTCCCCAGCTGCCAGGCGGTATGCCGATCCGTGCCAATGGCACATTTAATTTTAAAGTAAATGATTATGTTACGCTTATTGATAAGATTGCCGGGGTAAAGGACAGTTATCTCGTTGAGGATGTGAAAATACGCATTACTTCAGTATTGGATCAGTTATTAATGAAGTGGATCAGCAGAGAAGGAAAGGACATGTTTAATCTGCAGGCGAATGCCTCTGACATTTCAAATGGTATTCAAGAAGATCTGGATATGCAAGTGATGGACAATGGTATGACGATTACTGGCTTTCATGTGATGAGCTTCAATTATCCTCAAGAAATCCAAGATATGATCACGAAGACAGCCTCTCATGAAATGATCGGTAATCTGCAAAAGTACCAACAAGTGACGATGACGGACGGGATTGCATCGGGTAATGTAAAAGGCGGCGGTGCTGCTTCAGATATGGCGAGTATGATGATGGGGATGAATATAGCAAATGAAATGATGAAAAATTTGAACCCGAACCCAAAGCCTTCGGCTGAGACTCAGCCTACACCTGCTGCCCCCTCTCCATCTGGAGACGGTAATAAGCCCAATTTTTGTCCGAATTGCGGTACAAAAAACGAAGGAGCTAACTTCTGTCCGAATTGTGGACAAAAATTGAACGGATAACATAGCTACGGTCAAACTTCTTTATTTCAGAAAAGTTCCGACTGGGTCAAGTAATCCTGTAAGCCAAAAGGCAGTTATCGCAGAGTATCTTCTGTGATGGCTGCTTTTTTATGTAGTTCGTTCAAGTATTTTCTTCATAAATCCGATTTATTGGATTGAAAAAGGTACTCAGGATAAGGTACTATAACTATATAGTATGCATTTATATTAACTAATTAGTTATTACATTAATAAACTATAGGTATAGGAGCAACGAAGATGACCAAATTCCAAGATCAAATCATTGCGCGTTACAAGTTTGATGATGCAGAGAACGTCGGCAAAGATAGCTCAGGGCAAGGTAACGATGGGGTTGCTTCAGGCACAGTAACACCTACGATTTCCCATGCTACCGGTAGAGCAGCTTTGACGCTTGAGGGAGGCCCCAACGGTACATCGTATATCCAGCTTCCTTCCGATCTATTCAAAGATGTAAGCGATAACACCGGTGTGACGGTTACTGCTTGGGTCAACTTCGGCAGATTCACAGATATGTGGGAACGTGTTTTTGACTTTGGTAAAGCCCATACAGGGCCCTATATGTTCATGACACGGAATCTGCGCGGAACTCTTTTCACCGAGGCAGATTTGTCCGTAGACCCGGGAAGAGGTTTTGTCAGGGATGAGTGGATGCACATAGCCCTGTCTGTGATCGGCACGGAAGGCGGCACATTAAGCAGTGCGGGTCCGGTGGTATATGTCAATGGTGAGGTAGTAGCGGATGGTTCCATCAGTCAAACTTCCAGCGGTAACTATGCCAAGTTGCGTAAATGGTTCGAAACGTTTACAGACTCGTCCAACTACAGCAACAATTTTATCGGTCGCTCCCAGCATGCGGCGGATGTAGACTTTGCCGGCTCCGTTTCAGACTTTCGAATTTATAAAGCAGGCCTGACGGCGGATGAAGTCATTGAGGTCATGTGCGATTCGTTGACAGATGAAGAGATCGTGAAGCTTGCCAGAGATAAATATTTGTCCTTTCCGACGACGATTGTAACCAAGGACATAACTCTGCCAACGGTTCTGATGGGCGGAAGAGTAGAAGTAACCTGGAAATCCAGCCAGCCTGGTATACTCTCTGACAATGGCCAGATTCAGGCGATTACCTCCGCACAAGGGGTTACCGTCACAGCTTTATTGACGAAGGGCTTAAGCCAGATTGAAGAGAGCTTTGAGGTATCCGTTCTTCCTGAACAGCTACCTCCGTATACGCTGACCATTCATGGAAATAAGGAAGTAGTGGATGTCAGTGAAGTGATGTACGGCTTGTTCTATGAAGATATCAATAACGCAGCAGATGGCGGGATTTATGCAGAACTCGTTCAGAATCGCTCCTTTGAATCTTTCGAGTTCGATACGTATTCCCATGCTTCCGGTGAATGCGGCTGCTCTACAGGACGGAACCGCAACCCGTTGTTCGCCTGGTCTGGTGATACGGATAAGATGACTCCACAACATAGCGGTGGATTAAATGAGTTTTTAGGCGCAAAAGACAAAGAAGTGAACTCTTATTATGTGACGGTAGCGGATGGTGCAACGATTCGGAACAAGGGCTTTTCCGACTCTAACCAGAATTGTGCCATGTCCATCCAAGAGGGTGCCAAATATGAGTTTACCATCTGGGCGAAGGCCGATTCAGCGGGCACAATCACACTGCAACTGCAAGACTCAAATGAAAAGGCTATTAGTGATTCGGTTACGATACAGGTGGAAGGCGGCAACACGTGGAAGAAGTACGGCATCGATTCCAAGCTTGTACTGACAGGCTCAGCTACGGTTCTCGGGCAGCTGGCGCTTACATTTGAAGGGGACATTTCGGTTGATATGGTTTCTTTATTCCCACAAGATGTATGGGGCGCAGGAGAGGAAGAGCAATCCCCATCGGCACATGCTAACTTCCAGGGTAATCCTAACTACCGACTGAGAAAAGATTTGGTGAACGCACTGGTTGGCATGCATCCGAAGTTTTTGCGGTTTCCAGGTGGTTGTATTTCCGAGGGTTCATTTATATGGGAAAATGTATACGATTGGAAGGAATCGATTGGGGATATCGAGCTGCGCAAGGAAAACTTTAATGTATGGGGCTATATGATGACCATGGGTCTTGGTTATATGGAATATTTCCAGTTGGCAGAAGACCTGAATGCAGCTCCGCTTCCGGTTATGGCCTGCGGCGTGCTCTGCCAAGCCCGCTCGGATTATGCTCATCCCGCTGGAGGCGCATTGAGAGAATACTATATTAAGAACTTTACGGATCTGATCGACTTTGCGATTAGTGTGGATTTTGAACATAATGAATGGGCTGCTATGCGTAAAAAAATGGGCCATGAAGATCCGTTCGATCTGCGTTATTTGGGTGTGGGTAACGAGAACTGGGGCACAGAGTTCTTTGCCAACTTTGAAGTGTTCAAGACATCGATTGATGAGTACATGGAGAAAAACTATCCGGGTTATGAGCTACACATCATCTCCACGGTTGGCGCTCAAGCAGACGACGATGCCTATCAGCAGGGCTGGAAGTTCTTAAGCGGTAATATGACCGGTTCGGCTAAGGTTGCTTTTGCAGATGGTAACCAGGTGACGGAAGAAACGGTAACCTGGTATGAGAAGCAAAAGGACTATATGGACACCATTGCAGATGAGCACTATTATCGTTCTAACGAGTACCTGCTGAATAACGTGGACCGCTATAACTACTACTACAGAGCTTATAATGCGGACGGCAGTATAAATTGGAAAGCAACATCAAAGGTTTTTGTCGGGGAGTACGCCTCAACGGATAAAAATACATTGGCAGGCGCTGTAGCAGAGGCAGCAGTGATGACGGGCTTCGAAAATAATGCCGATGTCGTTCGGTTGGCTGCCTATGCACCGCTGTTTAACAAGGTGCTGACAGATGGAACTTACAGATGGACGCCAGACTGCATCTGGTTCGATGACGAAACGGTGTGGTTTACGCCGAACTACTATGTACAGCAAATGTATGCTAAATATTTGGGGAATAAAGTATTGAGCACTTCTTTCTCTACTTACAAAAACGGCAAGCCAACGGATCTCATTCCTCAGGGTGGAATTGAAATTGCAACAGGCAATGCCGAGGTTATGATTAAGCGTGTGACTGTTACTTCCAACCAGGACGGCAGTGTGCTGCTGGATCAAGACTTTACCCAGGGATTGGATTCGGCCTGGCAGGTCATTCCCGGTTCTGTGGGATCTACGGTGGAGGAAGGTAAGGGGCTTGTCCTCAAAGCTCAGGATAGCGGTCTGAATGGCCTGTACATCTTGAACGACAGCTGGAACAACTACAAGGTAGAGGTGGTTGCTTCCCGTATTTCCGGCACGGACGGCTTTTATGTGGGTGCGGGTCTCACCGATATTTCTGCGGAGAAAAAGGACGTCGTTGAATACGCGATCGGCTATGGCGGCAAGGCTACCGGCGTGAAGGTTTACAAGCAAGGCATAGAAGGCTACACATTGGGTGACTACTCTTCCAGTACAGCGGCAGGTAACTTGAGAGCAGCTAGCTATGAAGAGTTGGCCGACAACACGGACTACACCATAACAGTGAACTACGGCGGTGAAACGGGCAGTAATCTGATTTGCTCATACACCGACGGCGAGACAACCAGCAAGGTGCTGGACTACAAGCTGGAGGCTTACAACAGAGACGTGTTCAACTCGGTAACCCAAGATGCTGAGCATGTATACGTGAAGCTGGTGAATGCCGACAACGTGGATAAGGTAATAAAGCTGAATCTACAAGATTTGAGTGTTGAGTCCATAGCTAAGCTTGTTACACTAACTGGCGATTCCTCGCTTGTTCATGTACCTAACGTGAACAAGAAGAATGATGAGAAGGTAGTGCCTACCGAACAGCAGATCACGCTTCAGACGGATTCTGTCCTCTTAGACTTACCGGCCAACTCGGTAAATGTGCTGGTGCTGGATCTTAAACCTTTTCTCGCTTAAAAACAAAAAGGGGTGTCCCAAGTAGCCGGTTTATGGCTTTTGGAACACCTCTTTTTTTCTATGAATAGAGTCGGAATGTTGAGTTGATTTCCCCGAAGGGCATTACTGCGTGCTTCTGTTTACCAATTCACGCGGGTTGATGCCATCGTCTATCGTTAGCGGGGTAGGGGCTCCCGTAGCGATTCGCTCCCAAGGCACCATTTTAAAGTTCTGATTTAACTTTTTGCCGTTTTGAAGATTTTCGTCATCTTGTGCAACGAAGATACCATGAGGGAAATTCTTGCCTAATCCGTAGCCAAGAACATCAATACCGTCTGTGACAGACGTACCGTCGACGGTAGGGCTCGCGCTGATCGTAAAGTTGCTTATATATGCATTGTCGCCTTGTCGTTCATAGATCGCATAGCTGCTGTTTCCTTGGCTGGAGGCCATAAGATACCCTTTGCCATCTTTACCGTAATACAATGTAAGTCCCTCTATGTCATCGTGAAGTCTGCGCCCATCTGCAATATCCACACGTCGCAGCGGCTCGGTTGAACCGTCTGGCTCCGCACTATACTTCCAAATAGCGTAATCCTCTTCAGCGATGTAGATCGTACCATATTCATCATCAGCAACCATGCCTTCGGATTGCGTATTCAGCTTGAACTGGCGGACAAGCTTACCTGCAATTTTGCCGCTTCCGTCGTCAGTCAGCTCATATTGCTCAAATTCACCCTCTTTGCCCAAAACGAGCGCGTAAAATTTATCTGTCTTGAGGCTATGGTATAAGCTGAATCCGTACACTTCTTTCATAGATGCTTTAATAGGTTTGCCAACCACGTTGGTCAGCTTTCCTGATGCACCGTCAATGGAAAAGATATCGATCGTGTTGTTGGTTCGATTGGTTGCCCCTGCGATATCAATTTTTTTGCCGCCCAATGTGAAACCGTAACGAAGATCCACGTTATTCATTTTTCCGACCTTCATGTTTTGCAGTTGCTTGCCTTCCAGATCATAGACTAAAATCCCGCCGCCTTTATTGGTTGCTAAAATTCTACTTTTCTCTGGATCGGCCGGGTTGAGCCAGATTGCAGGGTCGTCGGCTGCGTCTTCTCCATCCTCCACAGCTTCTGTTTCAGCAGAAGGGATCACTTTATAGGTGGGGACTGCGTCCTTAGGATCTGCATATTTGCTGTTCTCTGCTTCAAGCGCTGTAAGAAGTTTTGTAGGAAGATATACATTTCCATTCACTATTTTAATTTCCCGGTCCGCTTTTCCGCTTAGTCCAGCTAAACGATATTGCTTCTCACCAACTGTAAAGGTCCCGACAATGCCATTTTTCAGTTTGACCAAAACAGACTGGTCATCACTGTCCCATGTAATTGTCGCCCCCATTTTATCTGCCTGTGTTCGTAGTGGTGCATACCCGGATGGCTGAATGTCTGCCGCATGGGTCAGTTCTGGTGATACCAGAATCCCTGTTAAAATGGCTAATAATGCGAGTTTAGTTGACTTCATATGTATGCCCCTTTTCCGAAGTAAAAATGATATAACCGACTCAGTATAAAGCGAGAATATCAAAAGGATACAATGAAAATGTAAAGAGAATGTAAAGGAGGTGTAAGCATTCAATGGACTGGTTTCCAGTATTGTTGTCTGTAATTCTTTGGAGACATTCCGAATTTTTCTTTAAAGCATTTGGAGAAATAGCTTGCTTGGGAGAATCCCGTTTCCTCCGTAATTTGTTGGACAGACCAGTCGGTTTGCAGCAAAAGACTGCGTCCTTGATCCAGGCGATAATCCATTAAATACTCAAGCGGTGTGCGCTGGAAGGCGACCTTCATGCATCTGGCGAGATAGTTCTGATGTACGTGAAAATGGGTCTCCAAATCTTTATTGGTGATTGTATTTTTGTAATTCTGTTTTAGGTATATTTCGATTTGTTCCGCCAACTTAGAGGAGCTGTCTTTATTATTCTGATCATACTCCAAACTCTGGAAAACACTCGCAAACGTCTGTTGGGCCTCCCATAGTGCCAGTTTTCTAGGTTTTAAAGTAGAGGCTAGTAAATAGTCTAATTTCGAAAATAGCTCATGTGGATTCACCACTTTTTGAATTTTGGGCAAATGAATGGTCGTATGTTCTGAATGAAAGTGCAGCTCGGGAATGGGAGTGCTGGGTATAATAGGATTGGGCGAGGATTGTGCGCACCACATGCTATTGGTTTGAAAATGGAACCAGTAAAAGGAGGTTTGTTCTGTACATGCCTCAATGGGAAAATGATGTTTATCCGGTTCAAGAATGAGAGCGTAATTTTTAGTTACCTTCCACACTTCGTCCTCTTCACCAATGTGCAGCAATCCTTCTTTAATGATTATTACGTCAAAATAACCCAGATTATACCTATTCGGATGCCAATCCCCTTTTTGATATGTAGTAAAATTCCCCTCAATGAAATAAGGCAGCGGAGGGACAAGGAAGGATAGAAAGTCTGTTTTGCTCATGGAAGCCAGCTCCTTTGTGTGTGAAATCGTATAAGTTTTAGTTAAAGATCGCGATTTTTTTTATAAATTCAGGTTGATAAAATAAGGACTGTAGCAAGGGGAGCTCAGGCTAGCTTGTACGATATTATCATTACTTTATCCTTATTTTCTCAAAAATGAAAGCGTTCTATTTCCAGGAAGGGATGTTTACCCAATGAAAACGGCAAAGCCAGTTAAGCATGTCATCGTTGACGATTTATTTTGGAAAAAGTATAAGCAGGTTGTGGCGGAAGAGGTTATTCCTTATCAGTGGAAAGCATTAAATGATGAATTACCAGATACAGAACCCAGTCATGCGATTGAAAACTTTAGGATTGCAGCCGGGGAATCCAGTGGGGAGTATTATGGAACCGTTTTCCAGGACAGTGACCTTGCCAAATGGCTGGAGACGGTTGCCTTTAGCTTAAGGGATCATCCGAATCCTGCGCTTGAAGAGCGGGCTGATGAAGTGATTGAATTGTTGGGAAGAGCTCAAGCTGAGGATGGGTATCTAAATACGTACTATCTGCTTAAGGAACCCAACAATCGCTGGACCAATTTAAGAGACAATCATGAGCTGTATTGTGCAGGACATTTTATAGAAGCGGCTGTTGCTTATTATGAAACGACGGGCAAAACGAAGTTTCTTCACATTATGGAGAAATACGTAGACCTGATTCAGCAGGTTTTTGGTACGGAAGAAGGTAAACGGAAAGGCTATCCGGGACATGAGGAAATTGAGTTGGCCTTGATCAAATTATACGACGTAACTGCAAAGGACCAATATCTCAAATTAGCGCAATATTTTATTGAACAGCGGGGACAGCATCCTATTTACTTTGCAGAGGAACAAGAACAGAGAAAACATATTCAAACAGAGCCCACCTGGAATGATGATAACAATATTAATTTTGGCTTAGGCTTCGAATACCAGCAAGCACACCAACCTGTGCGGGAACAAAAAGAGGCAGTCGGCCATGCGGTAAGAGCGGTGTATCTGTATATTGCGATGGCGGACTTGGCCGCAAAAACAGGGGATGCTTCCCTGTTACAAGCCTGTGAAACGCTGTGGGATGATGTAACGAATCATAAAATGTACATCACCGCAGGGATCGGTTCTACTGTAAACGCAGAAGCATTTACTTGCCATCACGATCTTCCCAATGACAGCATGTACTGCGAGACTTGCGCCTCTGTAGGGCTGGCCTTTTGGGCCAATCGTATGCTGCGCTTAGCGCCAGACCGGAAATACGCCGATGTTCTGGAGCGTGCGCTATACAACGGGACGATTAGTGGGATGGACCTGGACGGGAAACGGTTTTTCTACGTGAATCCGCTGGAGGTTAACCCTTTTCAAAAATCCAGAAAAGATCAAGAGCATGTAAAAACAGAACGGCAAAAATGGTTTTTCTGCGCCTGCTGTCCGCCCAATTTGGCACGAATGATTGCATCAGTTGAGGACAATATGTATACCCAAACGGACGATACGTTGTATACGCATCTGTACATTGCCAGCAAGGTGAACATGACTTTATCTGGTCATGAGGTTGAAATTACACAAACTCATCATTATCCATGGGACGCGGATCTAACATTTTCGATCCACGTAACAGAGCCGACTTCCTTCAAATGGGCACTACGGATTCCTGGGTGGTGCAAGCAGGCAGAGGTAAAGGTGAATGGGGAAACCATATCATTAGACCGTCTGGAAAAAGGCTATATCGAGATTCAGCGCACTTGGAAGGACGGAGATGTGGTAACTCTGCATTTGGCTATGCCGGTTGAGCGCATTCGGAGCAATCCGCTGGTCTCCATGAACCAGCAGCAAATTGCTCTCCAACGAGGACCAGTCGTGTTTTGCCTGGAAGAAGTGGATAATGGAGCGAATTTGGCAGGATTAAGATTGACAAAGGATAGCCTCATTACGGAAGAGTTCAGCGAAAACCTGCTGGGTGGCATTGTAAAGCTGACCATAGAGGGATACCGGGTAAAAAATTCGAATGCATTATATAGCTCGGAGCCTCCTGAATTTGTTCCTCAACAAATTACCGCCATTCCTTACTACGCCTGGTGCAATCGGGCTAAAGGGGAAATGCGTGTATGGGTTTATGAATCATAATTCATTCGCATGGGGAGAGGAAAGATCATGAGTACGAGAATTGTGAGTACGGAACCACCGGAAAAGGCAGCAAGTACCGTTCCTTTTCATCGTAAAATCAGCTATTCATTAACGGATACAGCAGGCAATCTACTATACTGTGTTATTTCCAGTTATCTATTATATTTTTATACAGATGTATTCGGACTTTCTATCGGGATTGCCGGGACATTACTATTTATCACCCGTTTTATCGATGCCATTGATGCCCCGATTTGGGGCATCCTGATTGACCGAACCAAGTCAAAATACGGCCAGAGCAGACCCTATTTTCTATGGTTAGCGATCCCGTTCGCTGTGTTTATGGTCCTTACGTTTACGACACCCAATTGGAGTGAGTCGGGCAAAATTGCATATGCCGCCATTACGTATATCATAGCCGGCATCCTGTACACAGGGATCAGTACGCCGATTACGTCTATTCTGCCTAATCTGAGCACCAATTCTAACGAACGCGTAGTCTTGAACTCCTTCCGTATGGTCGGGGGGAACGTAGGTTTCTTCATTGCCACGACGTTTACATTACCTTTGGTCGCTTTCTTTGGACAGGGGAATGATCAAAAAGGATTTTCCTTAACGCTCGTTTTATTTGGAATCATGGCGATTATTATGTTTTTCATAGCGTTTGCCGATTTGCGAGAAAATGCAGCAGTGAAAACGAAATCTGTTCCCATTGCTAAAAGCTTTACAGCCATCAAACGAAACTGGCCCTGGATGCTCGTTGTAGCTGCCAACTTGTGTTACTGGATTGGTTTGAATATTCGTTCAGCAACTTTAATCTTTTATCTGCAATACAATCTGGACAGTAAGGACTTAGTGCCTTTAATCAATGGACTGACCTCCTTGCAGTTGATCTCGATGGTTCTGATTCCGTTTTTTGCCAGAAAATTAAGTAAAAATGCAATTATGATTATCGGATTGATATTAGCTGCGCTGGGGCAAGTCGTGATTTTAATGGGCAGTACAGACTTAACCCTCATTATTATCGGCTGGATTATTGGTGCGTTAGGATCAGGCTTTGCATGTTCTATGCCGTTTGCGATGTTGTCAGATACAGTCGATTATGGGGAATGGAAAAATGGTATTCGGGCAAGTGGTTTCCTGACCTCGATTGGAAGCGCATTCTGTATTAAAGCGGGTAGCGGAATCGGCGGATTATTGCCAGCATGGATCATGGGCAGCACCGGTTATATCGCTGGGCAAGTTCAAACTCCTACGGCGTTGTCTGGCATTCAGTTTAGCTTTATCTGGCTGCCATTTATCATCTTCTTGATCGGAATCATTCCTATGTTTTTTTATAAAAAATTCGAAAAGAATGAAGCTTCTATTCAACAAGATTTAATTGCGAGAAGATCATAGACATTCTCTTAACAATGTTTTAATGACATATTAAAACATTATAATGCTGCTCCAAAACCTGTTCACTGAGCTGAGCAGGTTTTTCTGTTATTTTATATTCAAATGTGAGCAAGACCATTGACAGGATTTTCTTTTGGAGTAATACTTCTATGTAGAGAAAAGTGTACAGGAATCAAGAACTAGACACATCTAGCCTTGCAACTTTATACATTTTTTCGCCATGAAGGCTCTTCTGTTGAAGGGTTTTTTTCAATTTGAGAAAAAGAATGTGATGATATGAGTCAACTGAGTGTAAGGATGAGAACACATGGCTTTCTGAATAAGCATTTTTCAGGAGAGTCTATTGACTATCGACAGATTATTGCGCTGTTTATCCCGCTTTTGATTGATCAGGCTTTTATCGTGGGTCTTAATTTGGTGAACACGGCAATGATTAGCTCGTCGGGAATGGCGGCAGTCAGTGCTGTAAATATGATCGATTCTTTGAATATTTTTCTGATTAATGTGTTTGTTGCAGTGTCTACCGGGGGAACGGTTGTCGTGGCACAGTATAAGGGGAGCGGTAACGACCTCATGGTCTCTAAAGCCGCATCCGGCACCATTTCCTCCGTTTCCTTGCTGGCCTTATGTATCAGTTTGTTTATGATCGTGTTGTACAATCCGATTTTAAGTGTTCTGTTTGGTTCCGCCTCGCCTGATGTATTAGCTAACGGTAAGGTATATCTGCTGGGAAGCTGCATGTCTTTTGTAGGGATTGCAATCGTTGAGGCAGTGTGTGGGGCGCTGAGGGGAATTGGGAAGACGAGGGCATCGCTGGCTCTTTCGCTCATCATGAACCTCTCGTACGTGCTCCTCAATGTGGTATTCATTAATGTATTAGATATGGGTGTGCTGGGCATGACGATTGCCGTCAATGTGTCCAGATATGCAGGGGCAGTGTGCGCATTGATCTATTTGGTCAGAGTAGATGACGACTTGCGTGTGCAGCTTAGAGATATGCTTTATTTTAATCTGGCTATGCTTAAAAAGATTCTGTTTATCGGACTTCCCTTTGCAGCGGAACAGATGTTTTTTAATGGGGGCAAAATTTTAACCCAAATTTTCATTGTGAGCCTGGGGACCAATGCGTTGGCGACGAATGCCATTTGCTCATCCCTAGCTAACGTGTTCCAAATCCCTGCGAATGCTTTGGCTCTTACGATTGTAACCGTGGTCGGTCAATGTATGGGACGTCGAAATGTCGAGGATGCCCGGAAGTTTACCAAATCGTTTATTTGGCTGTCGTCTTGTTCGTTTATTGTAATGGGGCTCATACTGATGCCTTTGTTTGAGCCGATGGTGGGGCTGTTTCATCCGCCTGCTGAAATTGTAGATGACATATTTGTTGTCATACTGATTAATACGTTGGCCCAGATTCCGCTCTGGTCCATTGCCTTTATTACACCCTCTGCGCTTAGGGCAGCAGGTGATTCAAAATTTACGTCCCTCACCTCAATGCTGTCCATGTGGTTGTGCCGGGTGGTGCTCGGGTATATTTTGGGCATTGTGTTCAACCTGGGGATTGTTGGTGTCTGGCTGGCCATGGATATTGAATGGGGCGTGCGGGGACTCGTTTTCCTTTGGCGCTTCCGCGGCAACAAATGGGTCCAGCATCGTTTAATCGACTGAATAGGTCCACTACCATAAAATTGACTTCTAAATGAAGGCATTTTACGGCAGTGGATTTTTTTCTATTCCTATACTTCGTTCAGACTCCTTACTCTATCCTGATCCCTATATTGCCTAGCTGCGCTCCCTGCTGCATATGGTGGAAGGCTTGCGTTGTGTCTTGTAGAGGAAATACGCTATCTATAATCGGATGGAGTGCATGGCACTCCATAAACTGAAGCATAGCTGCGAATTCCTCGCCACTGCCCATAGAGGTGCCGATGATGCTGATTTGAGGGAAAAATATAGACCGCAGCGGAATCTCTACTTGGTCTCCTGAGCTTGCGCCAAATGTAACAATCCGACCGTTCGGCTTGAGGACATCCAAATATTTATCGAACGTAGCAGGACCAATACTGTCAAGGACCAGATCCACGGTGTCTCCGTTCATACTTTCTTTCCATTCGCTATGGCTGTCGAATGCATGATTAGCGCCATGAGCGAGGGCAGCCTGCCTTTTTGCTTCGCTGCGTGACGTGACGGTGACCCGCGCGCCTGCTGCTAAAGCCATAAGCATGGCATACGTGGCTACACCACCGCCAATACCGGGAATGAGGACGTGCTCACCCTCCTGCAATTGGCCTCTTGTGAAGAGCGCGCGGTAAGCGGTCAAAGCAGATAAAGGCAGCACCCCTGCTTCTTCCCATGAAAGGTATGCTGGCTTGCTGACCGCATTTTGGACGGGGATGATAACCGATTCAGCGAATGTCCCGTCTGAAGGTCCGCCCAGAATGGCTGGAACCAAGGGAACATGATGCGTATTCTCCCATCCGATACATGGATTGATAATTACATCAGTACCTACTAGCGAGGTTGGGACACCATCACCCACAGCCTCGATCACGCCTGCTCCATCCGACCCCAGAATGAGTGGAGCATCGTTGGCTGTTCGATCCGCCATGAGGAACAGATCCCGATGGTTTAAGCCTGCAGCTTTAAGTCTTACCTTCACTTCGTTGTGCCCCGGCTGTCTGTCCGTGATGTCTGTATACATCAGGCCCTCAGGGCCGCTTTTGCTGGCATGGATTACGGCTTTCATTTTAAAACCTCCCGTGGTTCGAATTTAGATGCAATTGCATGTATATTGAATTGTACAGAGCGGCAAGCGTCCGGTAAAATGAACAAAATCGAATGTGAGTATCATAAATGATCATACCAAGCAGGTGACGTATACATGGAAAGCAGTGATTTGAAAATTTTTCAGGCTGTCGCTCGCGAGGGCAGTATCACGAAGGCTGCGCAAGTTTTGAATTATGTACAGTCCAATGTGACCTCGCGGATTCAGCAGCTTGAGGCACAACTGAACGTACCGCTATTTCGTCGATCTAATCGGGGAATGACGTTAACGCCGGCAGGAGAGAATCTGCTGAAATACGCGGATACCATACTGACCTTGATCGACGAGGCTGTAAAGTCTACTCAATATTCGGACCAGCCTGCGGGACCTTTGCGACTGGGCTCGATTGAGACGGCGGCGGTTACGCATCTGACTTCTTTATTGACGGAATATCACGCTCAATATCCTGATGTCCATCTATCGCTTATGACAGGCAGCACCCATGATCTCGTACAAAAGGTATTAAATTACGAATTAGATGGAGCGTTCGTCTATGGCCCCGTCGATGATCCGCATATAGAGTATGTTGCAGCTTTTGAAGAGGAATTGGTGCTCATCTCGGAACCAGGGAAAAAGGACATGGGTGAGCTGCTTGCCAAGCCTATGCTGTTCTTCGACGTAGGGTGCACGCATCGTACAAGAGCGGAAAGCTTTCTGAGCGAAGCGGGTGTGGATGCATATCAGGTTATGGAGTTCGGAACGTTGGAAGTCATTTTGGGTGGTGTAGCCTCTGGTCTGGGGGTGTCCATGTTGCCACAATCGTCGATTGCAAAGGCAGAGGAGGCGGGAAGTATTGCTTCCCATCGTTTACCTGAAAAATATCGCAAATTAGAGGTGTGGTTTGTTTATCGGCGGGATTCGGTTTACTCCAGTGCACTGTCAGGCTTGCTCCGCTGGATGAAAAAGGATGTTATACTTAACTGTGATTAAATTGACATCAGGGGTGTATCATTTGGAAGAACAAGATGTAACGAACAATCCATCTACAGTAGCTCCGGGACCATATGCGACGAATGGCAACTACCATCGACGAGAACCGGATAAGATGGCGGTATTATCAGAAACATACGGAGCCTCTATCTTCTTCAGAAGATGGGCGGCCTGGATGATTGACTTCATTCTTATCGTCTTCGGGTATGGAGGGCTGGTTTATTTTACAGCGAAAAAAGTATCTGAAGCGGAAACCCCAAATATGGGCATGATAGTGATACTCTTTCTGATTGGCTCCTTCTGCTATTACCTGTTATTGGAAGGACTTACGGGCTATACGCTGGGTAAGTTTGTACTTCGCATTCAGGTCGTAAATGGAGAAGGAAGGCCGCCAGGCATGGTTAAATCCTTGATCCGTACCCTTATACATTTGGTGGATACGAATCCGCTGCTTTTCTTCGGGCTGCCCGCTGGTATATGTGTGCTGGTGACACCTCGGAAACAACGGATTGGAGATATGGCTGCGAATACATATGTGGTTAAGGTACGGGATTTGGGAAAGGTGGGCAGAAAGAAAACCGGGATTATTGCAGGAGCAATCATCCTGACGACGATCATTTCAATTGTCTATGCTGTATCTTTAATTTCTACGCTCATTACGCAAATCATGAAGCCTGAGGTATTTACCAGTAAGGATAGCCAGTTTGCGGTTACGGCTCCCTGGAATTGGTCACGAGATAATATGATTAATGAGGAAGCGGATATTTCCATTAAAAATGAATTGACCGAAAGATATTTGATTGTATTGTCTGAACCGAAAAGCGATTTTGACAGCAGTATGACTCTTCAAGAATATAAAGGAATCATTGAGGATCATTTGGTGTCAGGAATTACGGACCCTGAATTGGGGACCGCTTCAGATATGGTGGTGAACGGATATCCTGCCATTGAGTTTACCCTAAAAGGAGAAATAGATGGGAATCTGGCCATGTATAACGTGACCACGATTGAAACACCTTCGCATTATCATCAAGTGCTTGCTTGGACCTACGCCTCGCGATACAGCAGGGCACAGCAAGAGCTACGCAAGATTAGAGACAGTTTCCGTGAAATGAACATGCTGTGAAGTGTACATGAAGCAATAACGATGATTCGAAGGTATAAGGCGGTAAGCGGAACAAGCAGACAGCTTATAGGAGCGTCTGCTTGTTGTTATATAAGCTTAATTTAAAAAATGAACAATTAAAACGGAGTAGGCGGAATAGTAGATTTATATAGATAATTTGATCATACAATAGAGTGTCTAACCACTCGTAATCCAGCTACTTTCGCCACTTTACCTTGTGGATGGGCTGTGAATTGAATCGTCACTTCATTCTTCTGGCTCGTCACAGATAGAGGAAGCTCATAGGTGAACGTTTCGAATTTATTCATTTCCTCAGACTCCAGCTTGCCTTCCCCTAAAATCTGACCATCCGCAGTGATGTCAAAGTCACTATGGGGACGGCTCAAGTCCTTCAAATAAGTGACCGCCAATTGGACAGGCTCATCCGGAAGCACCTTCATGACAAAAGAGAACCAGCCCCCTGGCCAGGTATCGCGATATTTGCGGTTATAGATGGACCCCAGACCTACATGCTCGCCAGTAAAGGCATGATCCCGTTCAGGCTGCATTTCGGCAGGCTGCACAACGTCCACTGTAAGTCGTTCCAGCTCTAGCTGATACGCTAACGCGGTACGATATTCTGCCTCGGTTGCTGCCCATTCCTCCTGGGAAAAGAGATCCCAATAGACGGTATATGAACGATCATACATCTGATAAAACGGACGAAGCTTCAAGTCTCCGATATAGCCTAAGTCGGTCATATGGAATGTATTAGGCTCGTTCCCGTCAGCAATCAGCTTCGTTGTCAATGAGTCGGTCGCTCCGATCAGAACAGACGCAAGCAGACGTTCCTCGTTGGACTCCTGTTCAACAGGGCCAAGGTCTCCAGCCAGTACAAGCGGGCCGTACATAAATGCAATTCGGCGCGGATTGTCTGGCATTTCCTCGACTCTCACGGTCATAGGAATGTCGTACTCGATCGTATCCCCATTATTCCATTCCCGTTCCATTACAACGTAGCTGGTAGGACAGGCCTTTGTGACGTATTCTTCTCCGTTGATTTTAATTATCATCCCTTGCTCCGCCCAATGCGGGCATCTTAGCTTGATCGCGAAGGATTTGGGCTCCTCGCTGATGACGCGTAGCGTTCCCCGTCCATTTTGCGGAAAGAGAGTGTCTTGTTTGAGCTGTACGCCCATCTCGTCCCATGTCACGGTAGAAGGGACATATTGATTGACATAGATCGTTTCTGGCGTGTGAAAATAAATCGCAGTGCCGTACATGGAGTGACTTTCCATACCGGACCCGACACAGCATGTAAAATCCTCATATTGAGAATTAAAGGACTTGTGTCCGCCCATTTCCAGCGATACAAAATAGCACACACGTCCATCTACAGGCTGCTGTGAAGCCAGGATATGATTGAACATCGCTCGTTCATAGTAGTCGGCATAGGCTGCATAGGCGTCCCACTCGAACATATGTCTTGTTAATTTCAGCATATTGTAGGTGTTGCAGGTTTCACAGGTACCTTCGCCCAAACGGTCATTCAGCTTGCCAGGTTCACCAAAATGTTCATTATAGCTATTGCCGCCGATCACGTAGGAATGCTTGTGAACAACCCGATCCCAGAAAAAGCGAGACAGGTCTGCATATTGCGGTTTGCCCGTCATTTCAAATTGCCGTGCAGCGCCAATGATTTTGGGAATTTGCGTATTGGCATGTCGCCCTGCCAAGGTATCTTGGCTATCCGCGAGATCATTGAGCACCTCTCCGTGATAAAAGCGTTCCGCCAGACTCAAAAAGCGTTCTTCTCCCGAATGTTCCGCCAGATCCGTTAGAACCTCATTCATACCGCCAAATTCGCAATGCAGCACCTGCTGCACCTGATCATCGTCCAGTCCTTGAAGTACATCCTCTAGCCAGTTGCCGAGTTTGATTTCTATAGAGAGGGCCTTGGGATGATGCGCCAGCAGATGGGCATCACGCAAGCCCGCAAAAAGTTTGTGCATGGTATATAGCGGCACCCAGCCATCGTTCAGATCAAAGCCCTGGGAGCGGATATCTCCAGCTTTTACTTCCTCAAAAATCTCTTTCCCACGTGGAATGCCGGAAATGTATCCGTTTCCATGACTGTTTTGGCATATTTCCAGTTCGTCGACTACATAGTTCACGCGTTCCAACAGTCTTTCGTCGCCTGTGGAGGCAAACATCAGCGCACAGCCGGACAGGTAGTGACCGAGTGTATGTCCGCTGATGCCACGCGCTTCCCAGCCTTCATAGTGAGCCGCTTTGGGCTCCAGTCCCGCATATTCACGAAAGCGCGATAATAAACGGTCGGGTTCCAAACTCAGCAGATAGGCCGTATTCAGTTCCATCGCATGTAAAAGTGGGCCGGAATCAATTCTTACTTTATGCAAGTCAAAAGCTTTAGCTTTCAAAATCATCGCTCCTTAGCTAAGATGAAAGTGTATATTTCTCCACTACATTAGCATTGGAATCGCGGTATGTCAGTAGCTTAACCATACAATGGGTGGACAAATCCGAACATGAATCTAAAGAGGCGATAACATGACCTATCTAAAAGTAAATGTAGATGCTCCGATCCAACTGATCTCGGCAGGCGAGTTTGTTTCCGAGGTGCCTTGGAAGCATATGAGTCGCTCCATTGATAATTTTGAGCTGATCCTGGGTGTCCAAGAGACGGTATTTATACGGGAGGAACGGGAAGATTTTGAAGTAGGCGAGGGAGATATTCTATTGCTTTACCCCGGTCGTACGCATAAAGGATACCGGGAATCGTTGCCGGGCGTGAAATTTTATTGGTTTCATTTCGATGTTCCCACGACCCCGAATGTACTATCTAATGAGGAAATGAAGCAGGAAACAAGTGCTTTGGATGGGCTTTTGCAGCGTCACGGTGTGATACGTGATATCTATTTACCGCAAAGTGTACAGGCAGATAACGGGGATCGGATTCATATTATCGTCAATCAGATTTTACATGTAGCCAACTCCCATTATCTTACGTATCACAGTGCCAATTATTTGTTCACCTCGCTGCTGATCGAGATATCTGAATTGGCGCTTAGCCGCTTGCTTTCCAATCCTGCTCATTCACAGGGGAGTGTGAGTTTTAACAAAATTATTGAGTGGACCCGTATTCATGCTGAAGAACCGTTGACCGTGACGGATTTAGCACGAAAATTCAATTATAACAAGGATTATATCTCTCGTTTGTTCAAGCAAAATACAGGCATGCGTCCCCTGGAGTTCATACACAGTATTCGTATTAACAAAGCTAAAGAGTTGATTTCCCGTACAGATATGAGCATTAAGCAGGTTGCCGAAGAGGCAGGATATAGCGATGAGAAGTATTTTATGCGTTTGTTCAAAAAGAGAGCCCATATGACTCCTTCCCAATACCGGAATGCCTATCACAAAACATTTATGAACAATGTATAGTGCATTTCCGCTAAAAGTTGGGTGTACCGTCCATAGGGAGCAACTGGTGCAGCATTTGGTTAATTGACGGAATCACTTGGTGGCAAGTGAAAATGTAGCACAGGGTAGAGTTATTTTGTTCGATGTCTGTATAATGATTTGTCCGCTCTTGTGATCTACTTTAATCTGAACTGTATCTCCTTGGCTCAGTCCGAGCTGCTTAATGGCTTCTGTCATAGTAATCCCTAAGCTATTTCTTAGAAATAGCTTGTCAGGCTGTAATTTGGTAATCTGAGGTAAGGGTTTAAATGGTTGCAGGCTATGTTATTACTTGATGAAAAAGGGGCGAGCGAGATGCTACAACCACCATTAAAGGATGAACTGACTCGAATACTGGAAGGGCATTCACTGGATGAAGATTTAAAAGAAGAGATTCATCAGGAAGCTGAAGTTGCTATACAATTTCATGTGGAGCATGAGGAAAACTACGAACACATTGGAAATAGTCGGATCGCCGGCTATCCAGACCTGCCACCCACAATAGAGTGGCCTTGTAATTCGGACGGGAAATATTATACATTTATTGCTCAAATTAATTTGAGCGAGCTACCTTTTTCACCATTTGAGGGATTGCCTCATCAGGGCATACTTTACTTTTTTCTTGGGCTGGATGAGCCCGCCTATGATATTGACCATAAAATCTTTTACTATAACGGTGACAGCAGCGTTTTGCAGAAAACATTACCGCCCGCTGGGCGCGTAGAGGTGTTGGCGGAGCAACGGGGTTTCACCGCGTATGCAATTTCTTTTCATCCGATCCTGACGCTACCATCGGAGGGTGAGCTAGGAGATATTCTTGTAGATCAGTACGAAGAGCTTTATGAGCTTCTATATGAACATAGCGACACGGTGTGGGGGCAGCATCAATCTTTTGCCGGGAATACCCGGCGGGATGCTTATCTACGCCGAAACGGGCTGGAGGGTCTTCTGTTTAACTGGCATAAGAGTGAGAGTCAGATCCATAAGGAAGTCGAGCAAGCAATGCATAGGGGAAATACCGATTATGCGGAGCATTTACGATCCGAAGTGCTGACTCAGCTGCAAGAATATCAGACGAATCGGGAAAAGCACGATCAGGCTTCGGAAAATTGGCATGTTCTGCTCTCGGTATCTTCTTTGGATGAGGTTGGCATGTGCTGGTGGGACGCGGGGTATTTGGAGTTTTTTATAGATCAAAGGGACTTGAAGAACCTTGATTTCACGCGAACGTATGTCAATCTTGCTACGAGCTAGCCCGGTGCGGCAGACTCATGCTGATTTAGGGCAAATGATGGGGGTTAGAGCAGGGTGTTTTTTTGATTGATAAAAGCAGTGAATTGAGCATGTGGCACAGTAGGTTTGTTTTGCCCGAGTGTCGGAAATCGAACGATCAATAATAGGTGGTCCTATATAGGGCTGCCTTTTTTCGATGTAAATGAACGATTGTACTCCATTATTAGTCTTAATAGATGAGACCACGACAAGGGAGGTGCACGTATATGACTGATCGAGAGCTGTTTGAACTATATAAGGAGCAGATATATTATTTTTGTTATTATTTGATGCAAAATCAAGCAGATGCAGAAGATGTTTGCCAGGAAGTGTTTGTCAAAGCACTTTTGGCCGACAGGTCCAAAGTACAAGATCTCAAATCATGGATTTTGCGAATTGCTTCTAATGAGTGCAGTAATGTGCTTAGAAGGCGAAAAACTGGGCTGATGAAGGAAATACGAACTTTTTTATTGTCACGCCCTCATTCATTTAATCCGGTGGAAGAGAGCTTATATCATCAAGAAACGAAGACAGAGTTACACAAGCTATATAACAAGCTTCCAGATAAAATTCGTATGGTCGTGGTCCTTCGTTATGTAAACGAATTGACTATGCCGGAGATCTCTAGAGTTATGAATATACCCGAAGGAACAGCTAAATCTAGATTAAATCGGGGGCTTAAACTGCTAAAAAAAATGGTGATATCCCAAGTAAAGGAGATGAGTAGCAGTGAGTCGGTATTTTGAAAAAGAACAGAACATTCCTCAACCTGAATATGATGCAATGTGGGTAAATATAGAACAGGAAGCAACCAAACGAAAAGCAACTCTGCAACAGTCACAAGAAGCACCTATGCATAGAGCAAAAATTGTTCCAGCAAGTATCGTATTCTCATGTTTTCTGCTCGTTGCCATCCCTGTATTCGCTAGTGTGACCATCAATTGGGATAGAATAGGCGGACGGAGTGTAACCAATGCGCTAAATAACGGTATTGGCCAGCGGTATGATCTAAAATCATCCAATGCAGGCATTACAATGAATTTGAATGGTGTTGTAACGGATGGAGAAAAAATGAAAATGCTTATCTCTCTGGATCCAGGAACCGATCCAACCAGTTATATTGGGTTTGCTATAGAGAAAACTATGGTAACTAGCAATTCTGATACCAAGGAACAAGCACACGGATATTTAAATTACGATCCTAAAAGCCAGAAACTCCTTGGCATTTATGAAACTATTGATACTTTAAAGGATCGTAAAAAGGATTACACACTTGAGGCTCAGAATCTAATTTTTTATCGTGACCAGGATATTCCTTTAAAGACGGATCATCAAGCCGGGGATACCCTGGTTACCGGGACCAAGCAGTATCCTAACATTTATATAGAATCCGTTCGACAAACCAACAACAAGACTGTTGTCCGCTTTAGAGTTGCTGCAGCTCCATCCGATTTAGGACGTGGGAACCCGCATTTGGTAATGAAAGCGGGCGACAAAGAGATAGACGCAATCCCAACTATTCTACCTAGCGACAGCCCAGACTTGCATATTGAGCAGGTATTCAACATGACTGCACAAGATTGGAAAAAGGCAAACCTTCATTTTCGTTACATTGAGGAAGCAAAAAGAATTGAAGGTACTTGGAAGTTCGAATTTGAAGCGGATGGAAAAAAAGCAAGTGAAGCGATTTATTCCAAGAAGCTGCATAGCAGCGCTGAATTCCAAGAAAGTACAGGCGCTACCTTAGACCAACTAATTGTTACCCCCTTGGATATTGAAATTCTAGTAACAGAGCGTGATTCACTTAAAAAAGGAAATGTTCTTTATAAAACAGCTCAGTTGGTTATAGGTGATAAAAAAATTAACGGAGGATGGAATCTTAAAGGGGCTGGTCCTGAAAATTATCAACACTTATATCAATTTGAATCCCCAGAGTGGTATAAGGACTGGTCTGATGTTCCAATGAAACTTATATTGAAAGATGCTGTCATCCAGAAACGTGATACGTCTAAGAATTGGATCGCTCTTCATAAACCTAAAGAAGAAAAACAGTTCGCTGAGCTTAATGCGGACGGTTATCAAATTGATTTCACATACTATACAGAGGGAAAAGATTTGATTGTCGAATCGAAATCCGGCTCCCCTGGCTTCAAAGGCGTCAACCAAACAACAATGCGAATTAACGGCAAAGAAGTAGTGCCTGAGATCATTGCGAAGGGTATGGTATCCACAGGAGTTAATGTTGACCGTTACAAAGACATTGAATTAGACGGAAAATTGGAACTAAATCCTGGCATCTACAAGTACAGCGATCCTGGACGTGATATTGAAGTTATATTGAAATAGATGTGGCCATCGCTGCCTATTCTGCAGATACGTAAATACAAAAGCCCTTCCAGCTTTAGCTTCTCATGAGCGAAGCAGCGGAAGGGCTTTTGTTATATCTACTTGTCTATACAGTGAGCGTGCTTATTTATACCCGTTGAATGGTAAATTCGAATTCCAGCTTTTGATCGGCTGCGATTTGGTATTCTTCATGTACGGGAGCTCCCCAGCTGTCGTCGCCGCCTACACCCATTTGCTTGCCAGCTACGGTGACAACGGTGTAATACACGTTGGGCAGCTCATACAGATGGTAGGCACTTTCCAGCTCAAACGCTGTATACGGCGAAATATTGCATTCCACCGGTGCGGTAGCAGGTGCAGTAATGCGTATACCTCGCTGAGAATCGTCGGTAATATCAACACGGCGCACGCCTGTACGGTTGCCGGATTCCTGCGGTACAACATACCCGGACACATTATCCGCAGCTTCGTTACGGAACACGCCAAGTTTAGCGCCAAAGGCACGGTCGATGTAATTCTCTTCCGGTCCCATCGCATACCAGTCCAGATGGCGATAGTCCGCCGGAACCTTGAACGAAAGGGCAAAGATCGGTAGGTTAGGCAGTCCTGATACGCCTTCATAGGTCGATTTTACGTTCAGACTGCCATCCGCCAAGACGGTGTAGGCTACCGTTACCTGTACGTCTGCATGGATGCTCAGCGTGTAGCGGAACGTAATGGTCACACGGTCTGTCTGCTCTTCCGTGACCTCGATGCCCACGCATTTACGTGTCAGACTTGCAGCGAACCAGCCACCGGCTTCAAAGCCTAGTGCGGTTCCCCGATCATTGTCTGTGGTCGCCCGCCAGAACAATGGGGCAGGAGGCATGGCGATCATCTCACGTCCGGCGTAGCGAAGTGAAGTCAGGCTGCCTGCTCCTTTGGAGAACATGATACTGAAATCTGCACCGTGAACGCCAATGTTAACATCGCCATGCACCACTCGTAAGGCGCCACCCGAAGGGATTTTCAGTGGATTTGGATCTTCCACGATGAAAATATGCTGTCCAAAGGCCACTTCGTGTCCAGCCTCAGCCCAGAGCGTCGCTTCCTTCAAAACCAGAGCGGTGTGAATAACGTACTCACCAGGCTTTCCATCCGTATTAGGGAACGTTAGTGGAATATAGGCTTCGGTCTGAGCCGCTACATCTACATGAATGGCATTACGTGCGATTTCTTGGCCTTCATGCAGCAGGCTATATACTAACTCATAGTCGCCTGTTCCCTCGAACAGGTTTTCATTGCGCAGGGTTACACCGCTGCGATCCGGGGTGAGCTTCAGATTTTGATACAGGAATTTGACCTCCTGCATCTTCGGCGAAACCTTCCGGTCTGCATAGACAATTCCGTCCGTACAGAAGCCATAGTCTGTAGCACGGTCGTCAAAGTCGCCGCCGATCGCGAGGTACTCGCGTCCGTAGCGATCTTTTTTCATAACAGCCTGATCAATATAATCCCAAATAAAACCGCCCTGATACAGCTCATATTTGTTCTCCAGCTCTGTATACTTGTGCATGCCGCCTACGGAATTACCCATTGCATGCATGTATTCGCAACTGATATACGGCTTTTGCGGATTGTCGTTCAGATATTGCTCGATATCTGCGGGTTTGGCGTACATCCGGCTCTCCATATCGCTGGTATCATCGTACGTACGGTTGTGAAACACGCCTTCGTAGTGCACCAAACGGCTCGGGTCGGTGGCTCGGAAATAGTTGGCGACATTGCGCAGCACTTCACCTGCATACGACTCATTGCCGCAGGACCAGATTAGAATGGATGCATGGTTTTTGTCCCGTTCCAGCATGGAAATGGCGCGATCCATGACGATATCCTGCCACTCAGGCAGATTGGCGGGAATATTCCACGATGGCTCGACGGCGCCGAGTTTTTGCCAGGAACCGTGTGTTTCCAAGTTCATTTCATCAATTACATAGACTCCGTACTCATCGCATAGCTCATACCAAAGAGTCTGATTTGGATAATGAGAGGTGCGAACAGCGTTCATATTGTTCTGCTTGAGCGTCCGGATATCCCACAGCATATCTTCACGAGAAATCGCACGTCCGGTGTGAGCGTTAAATTCATGGCGGTTCACACCTTTAAAGACGATGCGTTTGCCGTTCAAATGCATGACCTTGTTGATCAGCTCAAATTTACGGAAGCCAATTTTTTGTGGAATGACTTCCACGAGCGATCCACTGGCATCATAAATTTGAATGAACAACGTGTATAAATAGGGTTTCTCGGCACTCCAACGCTGCACTTGCTCCAAGGTTGCTGACAGCGAAGCTGTGCCATCAGTAAAGTCAGCTTTTAAAGAAGCTACAACATGGCCGGCAGCATCTTTCACATCGACAGTTGCATAGGCCGTTGCCGGCTTTTCCAAGGTCAATTTCAGTTCCAGAAGACCCTGTGTGTAGGAAGCATCCAGATCCGCCTTGGCATGCAGGTCACGTACGTGAACCGTAGGGATGGTATAGAGATATACGTCTCTGAAAATACCGGAAAAACGCCAAAAGTCTTGATCCTCTAGCCACGCTCCCGTACTTCTTTGATATACCTCTACTGCCAGCTTGTTTTCACCTGCTTGCAAGAACGGTGTCAGTTCGAAATCAGACGGTGTAAAGCTATCCTCACTGTAACCGACAAATTGTCCGTTCAGCCATACATAGAAAGCCGACTCAACGCCTTGGAAAGAAATGAACACAGGCTGCGCGTCGGAAGCCATATTTTCCGGCAAAACAAAGCTTTTGATATAGCTCCCGACTGGGTTGTGATCCTCCGGAATATGGGGTGGGCGAACGTCCGAATGTCCGTCCCACGGATACATCGTATTCACGTACTGCATTTGGCCAAAGCCTTGCGTCTGAATGTGACCCGGTACCTGAATATCGCTCCAGCCGCCATACTCAAAGCCGGGCGCATAGAATTCTACCGGACGGCTGGCTGGATTCGTTGCATAGTTAAACTTCCAGCTCCCATTCAGGCTATGACGCCAAGCCATATCAGCTTGCTGCTCCGCTTCCTGAAGCGTAGCGTAATATTTGTGATCGGAATAGGCGGGCAGCCGATGCACAGCAAATTTGGTTACGTCGGTCAGCCAGTCCAGACTAGGGGTATGGATGGTCAAGGCGAACACTCCTTATTTTTAAAATGAAATGAAGATTGTACACAGAAGTCTGTTATTTAACCGAACCCACCATGCCCGCTACAAAGTGTTTCTGCATCAGGAAGAATACCAGTGCAGTCGGCAGTGTGGACAGAACAATGGCGATCATGATGACACCGTAATCCGGTGCATAGCTGGAGCCAAGGTTCGAGATCAACAGCGGAATCGTTTGATTCTCCGGCGTTTGCAGCACAATCAGAGGCCAGAGGTAGTTGTTCCAGCTGGACATGAATGTGATGATCGCGGCAGCGGCATAGGTTGTTTTCATCGTAGGCATATACACCCGGAAGAACAGACCCAGCTCGGATAATCCATCCATACGACCTGCTTCCAGTAGATCCTTTGGAAACATCTTGGTGCTTTGGCGGAAAAAGAAGATCAGGAACGCCGTAGTTACGGTCGGAATGACGACGGAAGAGAGTGTATCAATACCGATCCATGGTATGACATTAGAAATACTGCCGAACATCCGGTAGAGCGGGATCATGATCGCCGCAAACGGAATCATCATAGACATCAGCAGGATATTGAAGACAACGTCTTTTGCTTTACTTCTGTAAATTTCAAAGCCATAACCGGCCAGTGATGCGATCAGCATAGCCAGCAGCGTAGTTGAGATAGAGACTTTTGCAGAGTTACTTAGTGCGGTAACGATGTCTACTTTTTCGAGCAGATTGTGCATGTTATCCATCAGATGGGAGCCAGGCAGAAGCTTGCCTTTGGTCACATCGACTGACAGGTTCGTGGAGCTGGATAGCATCCAGAGGAACGGGAAAATCGAAACGAACGACACAATGATCAGAAAGGCGTACGTAAATGCTCTTTTTGTTTTCATCATTTTTTCTCACCTGCCACTTTGAACTGGATAATCGACAAGATAATGATCATAATGACGATGGAATAAGATACGGTCGCCGCATAACCAAAGTCGGATGAATATTTGAAGGACAAATTGTAAATATATTGCGAAATTGAAGATGTCGCGTTCCCTGGCCCACCCTTGGTAATATTCATAATTTCATCGAAGAGTTGGAGTGTACCAATCGTTGATGTAATCGAAGTGAACAGGATAATCGGCTTAAGCAGTGGAACCGTAATGCTGAAAAACTGTCGGATCGGAGAAGCTCCGTCAATACGGGCCGCTTCGTAGATGGAATTGTCAATGTTCTGAAGACCGGACAGGTAAAAGATCATATTATAACCAGTCCAGCGCCATGTGATCGCGATAATAATCGTAACCTTGGCCCAGAAAGGATCTGTAATCCATTGGATGGGCGTGCCAATCACGTGCAGATTCAGCAATAAGGAGTTTACCAGACCGTCGGACGAGAACAGGTACTTGAAGACAACCGAGTATGCTACAAGGGATGTGATACACGGCAAGAAGATAGCTGTGCGGAAAAAGCCCTTGAATTTCAGGTTTTTATCATTCAACAATACCGAAATGAACAGAGCCAGAATGACCATCAAAGGTACTTGGAAAATCAAATAGATAAACGTATTCTTCACGGCGGTTATAAACATTTTATCGGTGAACAATCGCTTGTAGTTATCAATGCCATTAAAGCTCAGATTAGACCCTGTACCTGTCTTAAAGGACAAGATAAGCGCCTGAATCATCGGATAGAAATAAAAAGCGGCAATCATGATCACTGCGATGGATATGAACAACCATCCTGTCATACCTGCTTTGAGACGTGTTGTAGTTATTTTGGGCGCGGCTGTCTTCATACCATGTCAACTCCCTGTGCAGCAATAAAACCTTGAACTCGCAAGCCCAAGGTTTTAAGTGCTTATCGTTTTATTGTTTAGCCTTGGCTAGATGGACTGTCTTATTTAAGCTGTGCTTCCGCCTGTCCTTGAGCATCTTTCAGAACTGCGTCTACATCTTTTCCGTTCAAATAGTTTTGAATTTCAACGGTCATGATATCCTCAATGGCATACGTGTGCAGGCCATAATTGACTTTTGGAACTTGTTTAGTCCATTCTGCAAATTTCTTGTATACTTTGTCGCCACCGAAGTACGGATCTTCTACGTCATAAGCTTTACCACTGGAAGCTGCGTTCAATGAACCAACAATTCCAATTTTGCTCAGCATATCTTGATACAGCTCTGGATCTGTTCCGAATGTCTCTTTCAGGAAATCAGCAGCGGTATCTTGACCGTCCGAGTTAAGAACATACCAGGAGCTGCCGCCGAGGCTGGAAGCATTCACGGATTCAGGTATATTTTTCAGCTTAGGGAAAGGAACAACGGCCCATTTACCCGATTGCGAAGCTTCTGCTTTGATCGAAGGTGTAATCCAGTTACCTGTAGGTACGGAAGCAACTGCACCGCTGTTGAATGCGGCCAGGAACTGACTCCAGTCGGCATTCATTTTAACAATGTTAGCGTCGAACAAGGATTTGTACGTCAAGAGCGCTTCTTTCATAGCTGGATTACCAGCCAGGTTTGGTGTTTTACCGTCTTCTTTCAGGTACCATGAACCTGCGGTTTGGATCATACCACGGATCAGACCGAGGTCATTCGGATCTTGAGTCAGCATTTCTTTGCCTGTTTTTTGTTTTACGGCTTTACCAATTTCAATAAATTTGTCCCAATCAATATTGGTCAGGTCTGCTACTTTGTAGCCGGCTTGTTCCAAATAATCCGTTCTTACATACAGTCCCATAACACCGGAGTCGAAAGGAACACCATACTGTTTGCCGTTGTAGCTAGTCGGTCCGATTTTATAATCAGCGAAGTCGGATGCTTTGATCGTGCTGCTCATATCATGGAAAGAATCGGGATAGGCTTGCAGGAAGTTCTGTGCCCGATAATCCTCGATCAGAACCACGTTCGGCAGTCCTTTGGTAGAACCAGAGTTAAGACCAGCATTCATTTTTTGTACGATATCGTTTTGAGCATATTCAACAATGTTTACGGTTACATCTGGATGTTTGGCAACGTAGCGATCTTTTGCCAGCTTCAGGGCTGCGATATTAAAGTTCGGGTCCCAAGCCCAGACGGTGATTTCTTTTTTGCCTGAATCTGTGGTAGTAGCTGCTTTCTCGGAATTGCTGGAGCACGCGGATAGCAAGATCAAGCTTGCAATCAGCAGAAGGAAAGTCATTTTTTTCATTTTGTTCAACCCCTACTCTTTTTTTATATGTTGCTTGCTAGTTCTAAATCTCTTGAATGAAAGCGGTTACCTTATTTATAAATCTAGTGTACCATCCATACTTTGTCGGTGTTAGGAATATCTTTATACGGATTGGTCTTATTATTATGATTTATCAAAAAAGGTACCGCTTACATTTGTATTTTGTTTTGGTTTAGGTACTTTTTTTAGGTTGAACTAAAGTTGTTCACGAAGCGCCACTGCGCGGCCGGATGGTGCTTCCCATCGCTGTTGTATCCAGATTTCTTTATTCAAATTATATAAGGTTGAAATCTGGATACAAAGGCGACCGCTACGCTTGTACAGCACCATTCCGCCCACTCCGTTCTTGTTCCACCTTCTTTGTTTAGTTCAGCCTATATTTTTTATGGGGTAGGAGGGGCGGGTTTTACGATCAATGGCAGGGTCATTCTGACTTTGGTGCCCTCGCCTTTTTTACTGGAGATGGTCACGCCGTATTCTTCTCCATATAAAAGGGTAATGCGGTTGTGCACATTCTGGATGCCGATGCCTGTGAACAGTTGGCGCTTGCTCTTGGGATTCGGCAGTCCGTCCTGCGCCGTATGCCCGTCCAATTCCATACCGTCTCCATCATCGACCACCTCACAGATCAATGAATCCTCCGTTTTGGACACCAATATATAGATGTGGCCTACATTTTTTTCATTAAACGCATGGAAAAAAGAGTTTTCGATAAAAGGCTGAATGATGAGCTTGGGCACATGGTACTCCAGACAATCGGGTGATACAAAATAATTCACTTGTACCCGCTGCCCGTAGCGTACATGGTTAATGAACACATAATTTTGCATGTTGGATATTTCCTGCTCGATGGTGATCGTTTCACTCACATTGCTGATTGTATTTTGCAGTAAGGAAATGAGTGCATTGATCGTCTCGGCGGCTGTTTCCTTGTTTCCTTTGAGCACCAGCATTTTGATCGAAGCCAGAGTATTGTACAGAAAATGCGGATTGATCTGCCGTTGTAGTGCAGCAAGCTCTGCGTTCCGTTGACCCTTTTGCGTCTCTAAAAGCTTACGGATATAGTCATTTAGTTCATCCAGCATGTAGTTGTAAGCATGACTTAATTGTCTAACCTCATAGCTGCCCGTTACCGGGATATAATTATCAAAATTTTTCTCGCGTATGGTCGACATTTGCTTCACCAGTCGAGTCAGCGAACGAATCAGTCGACGGGATATCAGAAAAACGATCACCAAAGCAATCAGTACGATGGCAATGCAGATCCATACAACGGATTTAACGTCAATAATTTGCCCAATGGCGGCTTGTCTGTCAATCATGTTCACCAGATAAAAATCAAATGAAGGGATATAGTTGGAAAGGAGGATACTCTCCTTATTCATCACATCCGCATTCATGTAGTTAAGTCCCTGTTCATTGATTTTTGTGGCATAGCCTAGCAGCTCACTGGAGCGTTGTCCGATCAGGTCCTGGCGGTTGCTCGATACAATTAGTCCCGACTTGTCCAAAATAAGCACATCATTGCCATTGCTCGTGAAATTGTTATAGAAACGGCGAAATTCAGGCTCTCGGATAGCGATGTAGATCATGCCGTACAGGGTGCCGCTGGTCCGCTCCATAAATGGTTTGGAGGCGATGATATAGGGTGTTGGCTTTTGCGGGGTACTATTCATTTGTTGCTGCAACAATTCAGTATCCAATTGATACATAAGCTGTGCCGGTCGTGCTACACTTCGGGCTGTAATAGCACTGCTCTTAAGCTCTTCCGCAGTTACAGGCCAATAGGACGAGTCGGAGTAAAAGCTCCGGCCATTCAGACCTGTTACAGCGACACCGACATCATAGGCATCGACGTTCGATTTAATTTGCTTCATTTGCTGTGCCATTCCGAAGTAAATCCTCGCCGAGTTAATCGAGTCAGATTGACCGCCAGTCAGATAGTTCTTGACCGTTCCATTTTCCGAAGCATGGGTTACGGCATTCACGATAGAATCATTGAAGGATTCAAAGCTGGATTGAATCTGGCTGAGTACCTTGGCATTTGTAATACTGAATGTCTCAGCAAAAAGTCGTTCAGACATCCGAATCGTCACCAAAGAGGTCAGCAAGGACACCGCAGTGATGCTGACCACCATAACAATAAAGATTTTGAAGAACAGACCTTGATATTTGATCTTATGGATATATCTTTTCATATGCAATCTCTTTTCTACTGGCAGATGTGGCTTACTCCCTAATAGAGATGCTCCCGGCGGTACTGACTGGGCGAGCAACCCTTCACTTTTTTGAACACTTTGGTAAAATAGCTGGGGTCCGAATAGCCTACCGTGCTGCTAATATCCGAAATGGACATCGTCCCCGACCGTAGTAACTCCGCGGCTTTTTCAACCCTAATTTTGTTGAGATACTCGCTAAAACCTTCTGTATGGTGTGCTGTAAAATAACTGGACAAGTAGGAAGGGTTAAAGTGAAAATATTGCCCAAGTGTCGTCAAATTGAGTGTTTCAGCATGATGCTCCTCAATATACTCCAGCAGTTTTTTCATGCTTGCACTACTTCCTTGCTGTGTTTTAGCCATGATCTGTCTGTTCGCTTCCTCCAAAAAAGTCTCCAGAAGGCGCACGGCTTCATGTACATGAGGGGCATCATTAATTGTTTTGAAATAGGAATATTTCGCCGCATCCAGCTCCTTCATATCATACCCCTGATTCCCGAGCAAAATCGTAATGTTGAACACGATATTTCCGAGAAGCGATTTGAATTCAAAAGCGGTAGAGGTATAGTTACCGGACATGGCAGCTACATAGGATCTCAAATCCTGAAAAGCTGTATCAAAATGCTCACGCTTCATCTCTTCTGTAAATTGTTTTAAGTTGAACGAGCTGTTCACCTGTACAGGCGGAGGGAGTTCGTCTTCTATTAGCAGCGCTGTTCCTGGAAAATAAAAGCGGTAACTCAGTAGTTTTGGCAGTTCATTCTGATAGACGTCACTAATCTGATTGAAGTCATCAAATAAATGGCTAACTGCCCAGCCTGTCTGTGGATCGACCCGCTTTGTCTCCTGAGCAACTTCCCTAACCGCAGCCATCCAGGCGTCTACTTCCCGTGGATCAAGATTGGCTAAAAACACAGCCGCATAGACATCAGATGGCAGTTGTCGCAGTACGATGTACTCACAGGCAGAGGATACTCGATCCGTAAGCTTGGAAAATAGGTCCGAGGCAGAGATGGAGCGCCCTTTATCCTGCTGTGCCAGCTGTTCTATACCTATGAGCGCAAAACGGGCATAAGGAAATGCTTGCTTGAGCAGCTCGGCGTCATAGTCCATGCTATACCCGGAGATCAGCTTTTCGATCACATGATCTATCGTAATTTGACTATTCCCGGCATCTGCTTGATATTGAATGGATGGAATTTTGCGAGCGGTTCTCTGGAGCACCTGGAGCAGCTCATCCGTGTCTAGCTTGGGCTTTAAAATATAGTCAGCAACCCCTTGCTGAAAGGTGGATCGCACGTAATTAAATTCACCGTAACTGCTAAGCACGATGACTTCGATATCTGGATAGTTCTGTCTGACTATGCGCGTCAGCTCCTCGCCATCCATGATCGGCATTACGATATCTGTAATGACTATATGAGGACGCAAGGTTTCAATTAGCTCTAATGCTTCTTTACCGTTAGAAGCTTCACCTACAATTCGAAATCCATACTGTTCCCACGACAAGTGGTGTTTAATCCCTTGCCGTACCAATATCTCATCATCCACAATCAAAATGTTGCATAGCTCATTCATGGCAGCACTCTCCGTAATTATACCTATTCGAGGATTTTGCAAAAATCCTGATTCAAAAAAGACCTCCATCACATGGACGTCATATCATCTGAGGCACATATTTGACAACGCTTCCAACTTAACTTAAATCTAAAGCATTTAATCTTTACATGCTAACATAAACTACACGGGGATTCCAAAAAAATTTGTCCAAATGGCATATAAAACAACAAAAAAGGCAGCCGAGAAAATCTCGACAGCCTAAATAACCGGGATTACCTTATACAGTACCCCATGTCCGATCTCCTGCTAAATATTTCTCAGTCAAAATAGACAGCAGTTGAATACCAACCTCATTGTGTCCTCCCTCAGGAAGGATCAGGTCAGCGTATTTCTTGGAAGGCTCAATAAATGCCTCATGCATCGGCTTAACGGTAGTCAAATAGTGATCGTGGATCGAATGGATGGTGCGGCCGCGTTCCTCAATATCGCGAAGAACCCGACGGAGAATGCGCACATCAGGGTCAGTATCCACAAATACTTTGATGTCAAGCAAGCTGCGGAGCTTTTCGTCTGACAGTACGTGCAGACCTTCCAACATAACGATGTGATTTGGCAGAAGCTCTACCGTCTCGTCCGTGGAGCGTGCATGAACCGTAAAGTCATACACTGGCGCTTGTGTCGCTTGTCCTTTTTTCAGACATTGGAGATGCTCAATAAGCAATTCGTTGTCAAAGGCAAACGGATGATCATAATTGACCAAAGCACGTTCATCATAACTCAGATGTGAATGGTCTTTATAATAGTTATCTTGAGATATGAAAGTCACTTTATTAGATCCCAGACGCTTAACGACGGCGCGTGCTACCGTCGATTTACCGGAACCTGTACCGCCGGCAATACCAATAATAAGCATGGCGTTTCACTTACCCTTCCCTAAATGTATCCCGATACAACTCAAGTATTGTAGCACAATGCACACTTTTTTTCATCACTGTTGAACTTTGTATTTCTTCCATTTCCGTATCTTGGCTCTGAATGTTTTAAACGGTGCCACCGAGTTGATGTGAATCCATCTTGCCATGGGCCATTTCGGATTAGTCCCTGTCCAGTCGTGAACGCCCTGAGTAAAGAGCTCTTCATGACTAAGTGTGTCGATCCAATCCAGCCACTTTTGCTCAGCCAACTTGAACATATCGCGTAATTCACGTAAAGATTGGTGGGAGTAGGTCTTGTAAAATGATTGATATAGTTCACCTAGTCTATTCCACTTATAATTGGGGGCGGGCATGATCACGGTTTTTCCTTCCCGTTCGTCCCTGTCCCATGTCATGACAAGATGAAGCCATCCGAGCTGGTAGGCGATCATTTCTGCGGGTGTTTTATCTACTTCAGGGATACGAATATCCTTTTGGCTCTCGTCGATCTCCTGGAACTCACCGTCAAATCGTAAGTAGGAGGCATGAATGGCTTCTTTTAACTCCAATTTGGAAGCGTAGTCGTAGCTGGACATCTAATCGCTCCTTTAAATGATATGGATGATACTCACTCCTTTATATGTACCATTCTCAACATGACAACTGTATGTCTTATTCAAAAATAAAAAAATATCGTTTTTTGTGATTTTATGAAACAGCAGTTGGTGTGTTCACGAAAAAGGATGCAAAATTAATAGAGAAATTAAGACAAAAGATAAGTAATTAGACATATTTTAATATTTATTTAAGTGTCTATAATTATTGGAGTATAGCGCTTAGGGCCCTCATTGGTGTTGGAATATTATTCCCTTCATCAGTACGTTATATACCGTTGGGCATGTCATGTCCGATAAACGGTGCAACCTTTGCTTTAGTATTCATGAATCTAATCGAGAAGGAGACTGTTATATGAAGTCGAGTTTGTTAAAAAAATGTGCAAGTGTAATGTTAAGCAGTACGTTGGTACTGTCTTTATCATTACCGTTGCTGGGTCATGCACATGCGGATGGGAATTTACAGATAAGTGATGATTTTGAACAAGGGGAAGCTCAAGGCTGGACCGCAGGATCGGGGAACTGGTCTGTGGTCAAGGATGGGAATGGATCTACATACCAACAATCTAGTCGAAGCGAAAGCCATTCCGTCAAAGGTAATGCCTCATGGACGAACTATAGCGTGCAAGCAGATGTATATGTAAATGATTTTAATGGCTCCAATCGAGTCTACGTTGCAGGTAGATACACAGATTCCAACAACTTCTATGCAGCTTCGTTGTACAACAAAAAAGACGGAGCTCTCGAGATTCGAAAAAAAGTCAAAGGCTCTATGAAGACACTGGCTACCCATAAAAAATACAAACTGGACACGAATACATGGTACAGAGTCAAGCTGGAACTATCCGGTTCGGAAATCAAAATGTATGTCAATGATCAACTGGAGCTGTCCGCAACAGACACCAGCCTCACTGCTGGAGCCATTGGTTTGGTAACCTCCAAAGCAGCTGCCCAATTCGATAATGTGATGGTATCCGGTGCTTCTTCTGAGGTAGATCCAGGAACACCGCCTGTGAATCCAACACCAGATACAGAACAACCGACTCCTGGGGTGGACCCTGATGTAACCTCCAAAAATAACTATAATTTGACTGGCTTTTCGTATGGTAATACAGGTGGTGGCAACATTGCGGATACCGATGCCAACTACAAAAAGGTATACAATGCTGTAGATCTCAACGAAGCACTGAAGAAAGGTAGCAAAGTCAAAGTGATTGAGATTATGAACGATCTTGATCTCGGTTGGAATGAAATTCCTAGTGCTGCCAAAGTAATGCCTTTTAGTGCCAACAACCCTGTACAGACGCATCCTGTTCTGAAAAAGACAGGTGTGAGCAAAGTCTATATCGAAAATATGAATGGGGTTACGATTTTCTCTGCCAATGGTGCGAAAATCAAACATGCTGGCTTTGTCATCAAAAGAAGCTCTAATTTGATTTTCCGTAACCTCGAATTTGATGAGCTTTGGGAGTGGGATGAAGCAACCAAAGGGAACTATGATAAGAATGACTGGGATTATGTTACCATCGAAGGTACAAGTTCCAAGGTATGGATCGACCACTGTACATTTAACAAAGCCTATGATGGTTTGGTAGATGTGAAAAAAGGTAGTAACGGAGTTACGATTTCCTGGTCTTTGTTCAAAGGAGATGACCGCAGCTCCAACAGCTGGGTAACCCAACAAGTCAACGCGATGGAAGCAGACAAGTCTTCCTATCCTATGTACGCGTATCTGAGAAGCAGTGCAGTAGGCATGAGTAAAGAAGATATCATTGATATTGCAGCAGGACAAAAGAAGGCTCATCTAATCGGTGCTACGGAAATGGCTTCCGACAATGCAGACCTGGAGGTGACGCTGCATCATAATTACTATTTGGATATTCAGGATCGCATGCCTCGTCTGCGTGGTGGTAATGCTCATGCATATAACATCGTTATGGACGATGCCGGATTGGCCAGAGCCAAAAAAAGAATTACTTCTGACATGGCTAAAGCAATTGCTGCAAAAGGATACCATTTTGATGTCGTGGGTAATGGTGCAATTTCAACAGAAAACGGCGCGGTGTTGCTAGAAAAGTCTTATTTGATTGATGTGTTCTCTCCAGTGCGTAATAATCAAAAAGATCCTAACAAAGTGGATTACACAGGTAAAATCAAAGCCGAGGACGTTATCTTTTCGAACAACGGTACCGTATTCAGAGGAGGCAGTGACGATGCGAATAGCCCGTTAGCCCCTTATCCTGCCAAGACCAAGGACTTCTCTTGGAATGGGTTCACAACGTTGCCATACAGCTATACAGCCGAAGACCCTGCCAATCTGGTTGCTCAATTGCAGGCCAAGGATGGAGCGGGTGCAGGTAAGCTGAACTGGTCGAGTGAAAACTGGCTCAAAACGGTGTACAATACGTCCGTTACGAAAAATGCAATAGTGGAAGAAGATTCCGAATAGGTAGGCCATATAAAAAAGCAGCCAGTACAGATAAGCTCTGTTGCTGGCTGCTTTTTTTGTTAACTACGTCTAGGCTGCGTTCGGTACGAACTTAACCAATAACGACAAACGAGGATACGCCAGCAGGTACGGATCTAACGCGGAATAATACTCCATCATCTCTAAAAGTACGCAGAATATAAGGCTGGTTCGTAGGTGTGCGGACTCTGCTGAATCGGGCAGTACCAAAGCGGTCGAAGCCTGCAGCTTGCACAAAGGTTCCATCTAAACGGCGCAGTGTTGCGAAAAATCCAGACGTGTTAAAAGGCACACCATCATTGTTAGCCCAAATGACTGTAAAACGGCGCAGAGTTTGTGTAGGGCTCACATTGCGATATCTCGTAACAGGAACCTTTCTGCCCGTAGATTTCAATGTTTGTGGAGGACGAATGGCCACTTCAAATCAACTCCTTTGTTGTGATGAGATAGTAAATGCACACAAAGGAGTTTTGGACTGTGTTATTAACTACGACTTCTTATAAATAGGTATATATCGAACTCAAAATGACACTCCATGTACATTATCGTTCGATTCGGGACCTCATCATGCCCAATCGCGCCGTAGCGTAAAGAGGTCTTTTAACGCGTCTGTAGACAGCTCAGTAATCCAGCCCTCGGTACTGGTTATGATTTGGTCGCTAAGCTGCTGCTTGCTCTCCAACATTTCATCAATGCGTTCCTCCAGCGTGCCCAGCGAGATAAATTTGTGCACCTGTACATCCTTCGTTTGCCCCATCCGGTAGGCGCGGTCTGTGGCCTGATTTTCAACAGCTGGGTTCCACCAGCGATCAAAGTGAAAGACGTGGTTGGCGGCTGTCAGATTCAGGCCCACCCCCCCGGCTTTGAGCGATAAAATAAACACGGATGGCTGCTCGGCAGGGGGTAGCGTGTGAGATTGGAATTGATCAATCATTCGGTCACGCGCAGTTTTGGATGTGCTGCCGTTCAGATAGAGCACAGGCTCTTGCAGCTCCTGAGCGAGTACCCGCTGGAGCATCTGCCCCATACCAATATACTGTGTAAAAATAAGGCAGCGCTCGCCCTCCTCCCGCAGTTCCTTGACCATAGCCAGAATGCGCTCCAGCTTGGATGAACGGCTAATGACCGCTTCAAGATCGGACTGACTATAACCGGAATCCGCGGCATTCGGGAGTGCCTCCTTGGTTAAGAGGGCAGGATGGTCACAAAGCTGCTTCAACTGGGTAAGGGCGGATAAAATGGCTCCTTTCCGTTCAATCCCTTCCAGCTTCTGCATCCGTTCCATCAACTCTTTGACAATCTGGTCATAGAGCGTGCCCTGCTCAGAGGTCAGATGAATGTACGTTTTCATCTCATTCTTGTCAGGCAAATCAAGCTGTATAGCTGGGTCCTTCTTCTTGCGTCGCAGCATGAAGGGCTGAACCAGCTTTTGCAAATCTAACGTGCGCTGCTCGTTATGTTCCTTCTCAATAGCATTAATGAAGCGATTGCTAAAGGCGCGTAAGCTGCCCAGATAACCTGGGTTGATAAAATCATAAATGGACCATAGCTCGGACAACCGATTTTCAATAGGTGTCCCGGTCAACGCGATCCGATGACGTGCAGGAAAGCTGCGCACGGCTGTGGATTGCTTGGTTTGCGCATTTTTAATGTTTTGCGCTTCATCCAGACAGACCGAATCCCAAGTCATGCTTTGTAGCAGCTCTTGATCCAGGGTTGCCGTAGCGAAGGAGGTCAGGATGACATCGGCCTGCTCGACTTCTTCGCGGAACAAGTCTCCCTGCTCCCGCTTGCTTCCATAGTGCAGCATCACCTTTAATGAAGGGGCGAAGCGGCTGAGTTCCTTCTGCCAGTTGCCCAGCACCGAAGTCGGGCAAATCAGCAGCGAGCTGGAACGGACGCCCGTCTCGGCGGCAATATCCTGTAGGTGCAGTAAATAAGTAATAAACTGCACCGTTTTACCGAGTCCCATGTCATCGGCCAGACAGGCACCCAGTCCAAAACGCCGTAAAAAGGCAAGCCATGCATACCCGTCCCGCTGATACGTCCGTAGCTCGGCTTGCAGCCCGTCCGGCACGTCCAATGCAGGCCATTCCGACTGCCGTCCGAGCTGGCTGATCAGCTTCAGCAGATGGGCATTCAGCTCGACTTCCAGTCGGAAGCGTGCCGCATCTTCCGGCTGCTCGCCCGAGGCGTCGCCTTCAGGCTCGTCGGCGTTGCCGAGCAGGTGTAGCTGTAGGATGTCCTGAAAGGACAATCCCTGAGCACTGTCGATCCCGGCCATGGCCCGGCGGATCTGCGCGAGCAACGCGGGGTCGAGCGCGATCCATTGCCCGCGGAAGCGCACCAAGCGCTCGTTGCGAGCGACGAGCTCGGCGAATTCCGACTCGCTCAGATCGGCGTCGCCAATGGCAACACGCCAATCGAACTGGACAATCGAGTCCAGTCCGAACAGCGAGCTGCCCTTCGTGCGCTCTCCCGCCCCTTCGCCCGGGCGTACCTTGGCCCGCAGCTTCGGCTTCTTGCGGGTAGCTGCCTCCCACCAAGCCGGGAGCAACACCTGCCAACCGCTTTCCAGCAGAAGCTGGCTGTCGGTCGTCAGGAATTGCCACGCTGCTTCGTCGGAGAGCGGGTGATTCAGCACGTCATCGCGGCTTCCGGCACGCTGCCCGGCAGGCAAAATCGAGGTCAAGCGTTCTAGCCACCCGGCTGAGCGCTCACGGACATGTGCTGTCCAGGCATCGGGCCATGAGCCGGATGCGTACCCATCATCGGCGAGCTGTACAGACACCAGCAACGCCGGGTCTTGCTTGTCCTGCAACACAAGCTTGAGCTGCCAGGACGGCTCGTCGTCCTCCAGCTCTGGCTCCAGCAGTTGCAGAAGCGGCCGAAATGGCGCGGTATCGGCTTTCCAGCCGATGGCGATGAGCCAGGCCCGCGCGTCTAGACCCGCCGCGGCCGGGCGGTTGGGAGCGAAGAGAATCGGATATTCTCTTCGCAAATCGGCGGCTTCCGCTTCGGTGCCGTACCAGCGCTGAAATACGGCAGCCGAGAACGCCGCTATCAGCCCATCCTGCTCGTCCTTCTCCAAGCTGCCTAGCAAAGCAAGCTCTGCCGGTTGGATGTTTTCCAGTGCTTCCGCATCCCACTTCCATTGCAGCTTCCCTGCCTGGAATGCCGTGAAGCTGGGCACATATGCTTTCGCTTCAATACAGTGAGCAAGTAAAGGGATCAGCCGAAGCCACGGGGCATGGGCCTCGTCCCAGATCCATTCGATATGCTTTAGAAGCTCGCGCTCTGCCAGAAAAGGAATCACCTGCTCCGAAGGCAGCAGGATAATATCCGTGTCTTGAACATGTTGAATCTCCAGCTCGGTGCCATAAAACGAAGCCTCATGCCAAGCAAACAAACGCTGCTTCAGAATTTGGCCGGAAATGCTATAGTTCATGGAGGAATCGCCATAGATCAGCGCGTCTCCATAGGTAGTTAATTGGATATGCACGGTAATCGTTTCGGTATATTGACTCATGATAACAATTTCCCTTTCCGCAATTCCTCCTGTAGCGCCCGCAGGCGGCTATGACGGCTGGTGAAGGTCGTGAAGAACAGCTCCCAGCGTGATTCTTGCTTCATTTTCTTGTACAGCTTGAACAGTCGCTTTAACAGCTTGACTGCTGCTTTATAGCTGGCCCTGTTTTTTTCTAGCACATAACGTTCTACCGCTTGATGGTAAAAGGGGAGTAGTAACTCAGGCGCGTTCTTTTCAATGGGCTGTAACACGCTCACTCGAAAACTCAATGGTTCACTGCGTATGCTTAGCTGATAGTCGATCCATGACCGCCATTTTTCGTGGGCAAGCAGCGCCTCTTCATACATTCCTCCGGCAAATGGAAGCATACCCACCAGCGTGTCCCACATGTCCTGCTCCGCTTCTGGAAGGTGCTGCAAAACCACATCCCAATCATGCATATAATCCTGTAAATGGTCATCCCGATGACTGTGAAGCAGGGGACCGATATGCTGCAGTCCGTCCTTGAGACGTGCCCAATCCTCGGCTTTGCGCAACGCCTCTAAGAACAAAAGCAATTGGTTGGAAGAGATTTTTAGTGGAAAAGCTCGTTCCGCTTCCTGAAGAAGTACCCAGGCTTCATTATCCTGCGATTGGTAAATATGCATCCAGCTACGAGCCAACATCCATGGAAGCCGTGCTAAAGTTGTGCCGAGATCCTCCTCAGCCGCCTGTAAATGCTGTAATTCCTCCGTATATATGCTGGAGTCCTGTCTTTCGGGGTGCACCCAGTGCAGCCAAAACTGATAATACGTGTCTGAAAAATAAGTACCGTTACGCGATTCTGTCAGCATTTTTCGGCGCAAATAGGCTAAGGTTTCTGCGATACGGGCTTCTTGCATCGGTTCATCGGTCAGCTCCAGCGGGCTTTCAAAATCACGCTCGATAGCTTCTTTAAGCTCATCGGCGGCGATTTGCGTGTAATACCCCATATAGGTATGAGAGGGATAGCCCGGCATGGGAGACTGAGGCACCAGCTTTTCCAGCACACGCAGATGAGCATGCAGTCCGTATAGCTGTTGCATGCCGGGTGAAAGCGGTGGCTTCACAGCATAGATCGAGGCTAAAGCGCTTTGGACATATTGGGAATTTTGTGTGTTCACACGGTTAAGGGCGATACACTGATCGAACAGATCATGCCACTCTGAAATGGGCATGTCTGGTATCTTGCTTGCTGTTTTACTGAGAGCGTTTCTTGTTGCTTCCTTGTGATCCGGTGAAAGATTCGACCGGGAAGGAGGTGTGGTACGCGTGTCAGCTTTTGCCGCCAATCGGGTGAATCCCGCCGAATGAGCGTTCACTAAAGCATGTACAGAACGTTCCTGTTCATTCGCGTAATTCAGTAGTACGGCGATCATATGCTTGCAGTTGGTGTGGACAGGGCATGTGCATCTGCTGGCAGCAAAAGCACTCAAGTGAAGATCCACCTCGTATAGCTCGCTTCCATCCACGACAGCTGCGATATGGTCGGCATCAGGCATTGCAAATTCTTTTACCTTTCCTTGCTTAAAATACTGGAAACCTCGTTTGATCGTCACGTCATTAAAATGGTCAGCCACGTTTTGAATAAGCTGTTGCCACTGTATATCATCCATAAGATAGGTTGGTTTCATATGATTAGTCTCCTAAAAGAGAATAGTTGATCAGGTAGTAGCTTAACTCTTCCATTATATCAGTTCACGAATATAAATTGAGTGGAGGGAGAGTTGGAAAATTTCGAAGATATCCGCTGGATAAAGCAAAAAGCCCCCTTACTCTATAACGTAAGGGGACTTGAGTCATCGGGCAAGAATGGGGGCTATCCTCTACTGTTTCCCATCCAAATTCTCAACTCGGCGGAAGACCATGGAGATGACAAGAAGTACCAAGGGGACTGCCGCGCATATAATAATGCCAAAGTAACCTGTTATTTTATCGAAATTGCCTATTTCAATAAAACTTTGGGGATACATGCTCAGGGAAAATAATAAAATTAACGGGAGATAACAGATGTACCTGTTCCACTTTTGGGTGAGCTGGCTGATCCCGGCAACAATATAGAAATAATAGTTTGAGGCGGTCATGAAGATTTTGATCGTCCACAAAATGATAAATAATATTTCAAATCGTTCCAGGAATGCACCGGGGAATTCAATTTGCTGTGCAAAAGAAACGACCGGCCATTGCAATCGGGAAACTTCTTCAACTGACATACAGCCAACGACCATCGTTACCATCAAGAGATACAAACCCATTGCAATCGAGTAGCCGATCCAGCCTGCCTTCCACGCCTTTTGTGGATTGGCCATAACATTTGTTAATATGAGCACCGATTCAAAACCCATTGCCGAAAAAGGTACAACTTTAAGAGATTGGAAGATCGGGCCCCATCCTTTATGAAAAACAGGACGCAAATTATCGATGTCAAAATGATTGATATTGAAAACGATCAACAATAAAAAAACAATAAGGGTTAAAGGAAAAAAAAGCTCGACCAATCGAACCATCGCATGGAGACCGCCCCAGGTCAAATACCCTATAAGCAGAAGAAACGGAAAAATAATCATGCCTATTGGCGTTCTCTCCAATGCAAGCCCCTTGAGGAATTCCGCCATCATTCTGCATACAAGCGAGCAGATCATCGTACAATATACAATAAATGCGATATTGATGAGTTGACCGATGAATTTACCTGCGATCACAGGATTGAACTCATAGAACGTCTTCCCTGGAAATCGTTGACACAATTTAACATGGATAAAAATGACGCCTATCCCAAGCAGACTTGCCAGCAAAAGTCCCTGCCACACGTCGGGCGTTTTTGTCTGCTCCGCAATGGTTCTTGGTAAACTGACAATACCCACAGCATACACGGTCGAAGTGACGGTAAATAAGGCTTGCAGGGTAGATATTTTTTCCTGTTTCATGGAAGGTATGTTGGACATTACGCTCCCTCTCCTTTTGTATAAGCACCTGTTCGTTCGATCTGTACTTTAGCCTGAACGTCGATCGGTATTTGACTGAATGTATCTTGCCAATTTTCCTTTACCCGATCCCAGTAAGCGGGATAGTTCACTTTTACTTTTGTGCCAAAACCGACTACATCTGCTCTCATTTCTTTCTGGAGCGTGTTTAACGATAGGGATACTGTTTGTTTGATTTCATCTTGCGCCGCTTCTTTAGCGGTTTGGATGAATGATTCCTTCAGGAAGTCTACAGAATTATCCGAGCTTTCGTTTAGTTTGATATCTGCTTTAATACGAACTGTGAATGAGAGATCCTGCCCGTTGAGGTGGGGGATAAGTTTTGTATGGACATCCTCAACTTCAAACACCATGGATTGTTCCGATTTTGGGCCTTCAGTTCTAATAATTGAACCCTTCGTTTTTCCCAGCATCCAGTTGATCCCGGTGACTTCCTTTTCATCTATCCAATTAGCAAATTTCTTCGTTTTACCGCGGACCAAAGCTGCGCCTGAGAAGTGGTTGCCTCCATTGGTTTCTATGCATTGAATGATGAAGTCAGCGTCTTGTGAAGTGTGTGTAGAGATTTCTCCTAATGTTATTTCTTGGGGAATCTCGGAGTTGAGATCGCTATTTTTGGCCAAAGCCTCAAGGTCAATGGTAGGTATATCTTGATGTTTGCCCATCTTATTAAACGCTTCTTTCGCGCTGCCTTTTGTGATCATGACAAGTGATTTTCGACTCGGTTTATAGGAGCGAGTAAACGTATCTAACAATTGGTCGATTCTTGTTTTTTGTATAGCTTGGTCACTAATTAAAATCAAGCGAATAAAACTATATAAAGGAGCATGGGATACCTGCTTGGCCTGTTCCCTGGAGGCAGACTGAATGGAATCCTTGTTAAAGGTGGTTACGTTGCTGTACATACTTTTTTTGGATTTCTGAGCTATTAAGTGCTGGTAGGTTAGTTCCAACATATCCTGATCCATATCAATTGCGACGCCCTGAATGATACTCAATTTATCGATCTCCTTGCTATCCCAACAACCGATGAGGAGGGCACATGCGATCCATACGGTGATGCATTTTTGCACCCAGAGGGTTCGACGAAACAGAAAGATATAGGAGCGCATAGGCTTACTTCCTTTTCCATTTAGAATGTGTCTCATCCTTTGTCTTTAGCATCAAAGGACGCTTTTTGAGATATTTAAAAGGAACCCGAACGAAAGTATCCTGTTGATCTCTTAGCCGAATTGGGGCTAGAGGTGACATATAAGGAACTCCAAAGCTTTTGATCTGGACCATGTGTACGCCTAAGCAAATAAAGGCTAAAATCACGCCATACAGCCCATAAATCCCTGCAATCATCATAATGGGGAAACGAAGAAGCCGTATTCCAATACTCCCGCTGTACTGCGGGCTTGCAAAGGACGCAATGGCCGTAAGACCAACGACAATAATCAGAAAAGCACTTACGACCGCCGCCTCGACCGCTGCTTGTCCAATCACAAGACCGCCTACAATACCGATGACTTGTCCTATGCCTTTAGGTAGTCGCAGACTTGCCTCGCGTAATATTTCCAATGATAACTCCATGATTAGAGCTTCCACAAAAACGGGAAAAGGAATTCCCTCCCTTGAGGCAACGATAGAGATCACCAGCTCAGGCGGGATTAATCCAGGATGAAAAGAAATAAGTGCAACGTATAGCGAAGGCAGGAATGTTGCAATGAACAGAGCCATTAAACGAAGCATACGAAAAAATGTTCCTAAAGGAAAACGCTCGTAATAATCCTCTGGGGATTGAGCCAGCATCCAGAAGGTCATGGGAGCAATCAGGACAAAAGGAGTGCCATCAAGCATAATGACAACTCTTCCGGACATTAAAGCATTTATAGCTTTATCCGAGCGTTCAGAGGCTTGAATCTGTGGGAACGGAGACCATGAATGTTCCTCAATCCATTGCTCAATAATCCCGGTATCGGAAGCATCGTCCACATCAATCGTTTCGACTCTTTGTTTAACTTCCTGAACTAGCTCTGGATTTGCGATATCTGATATGTACAAGATCGCTAATTTCCGTGAAGATCTCCTTCCTATGGTCATTTTATCTATTTTGAAACTTAGATCTTTGATATGCCGCCTTACCATTGCCAAGTTGCTTTCCAAATCTTCAATAAAACCTTCTCTCGGCCCTCTAACCAAAGTTTCGGTGCTCGGTTCATCGACACTTCGCGAAGGAAACTGGCCCGTAGAAGCAAAAAAAACTTCATCGGTTCCTTCGATCAGCAGACAAGTATTTCCCGATAACACTTCAATTACACATGTCTCAAGGTCTGCCCCTTCTTTCGTACCGATCGTAAATGCCGTCTGCTGTATCAGTTCCTCCTTTATTTTCTCCAGATTAACTTGGGAGTGGTTTTCACGGATTCCAGTCAAAATGAGTGGCTTAACGATTTGTTCGTTAATTATGCCCGTATTCGCAATACCGGAGAGATAAACCATCACTACATGAATTCCCGTTTGTCCCACGTCCATTTTTTTGAAGACGACATCAGGAAGATGACCCAGGGTCTTTTTTAGATGGTCCAATTTCTCCTCGAGTGATCTCGCCATGACTTGTCCTCCTTCAAAAGCTTAAATCAACGATATACATGTAATATGTGTAAAATGGTAATATATATTCATGAAATGGTAATTTAGCGTGTTCGACGATGGAGGAGCTGAAGACGCGAGAGACAGAGGGAGTTTTTTGGAGTATATGTAAACAAAAACGAACACCAGTGGTGTCCGTCGTTGGTCATACATATGAGGCGAGAGTGCTCTATCCCTAAGATAACGCCATATAAACTACTCCGAGTGGAGGTCACTTTTTGAACTCGTAGAAATGTGCCTCCAACATGCTCAGAGAAAGCTCGGCAGTAGTGGCTACCACGATATCCGCACCTTGCATTTGCGAAGGTGTTCCTACACCGACCGCGAACATCCCGGCGCCCTTGATCGCCTGTATGCCAGCCTGTGCGTCCTCTATACCGATACAGTCGGCAGGCTGAACGCCCAGATTTGCGGCTCCGGTGAGGAAAATTTCCGGGTCAGGTTTGCCATGCCGAATGGCGGTAACATCCACCACACTGTCAAAATAGTACGCTAGCTCCAGTCGCTCCAGGATAAATGCTGCATTTTTGCTTGCAGAGGCCAGCGCGATGCCGATTCGGGCTTCACGAAGCTCTGTCAGAAGCGCTTTAATGCCTGGAAGAATGTCCGAGGGAGTTACAGCTGAGATGAGCCGCTGATACTCCGTATTTTTCCGTGTGGCCAGTTCTTGCTTGCCTTCTTCTGAAAACGTATCGGACAGGTTACCGCGCGCCAGTATTTTGTCGAGCGATTCCGTACGGCTGATTCCTTTTAACTGTTCATTAAATTCCCGATCAAAAGGGATGCTAAGCGCTGCCGCCAAGCTGCCCCATGCCTGAAAATGATATTCGGCGGTATCTGTAATGACTCCGTCCAGATCAAAAATGACTGCTTTCATTTGGTTTCCCCCCTGTCTGCCCGATTTATGAAACGCTGTTCGTCATTAACGACTGTCCACTGGTAATGTGCGTTGGCTCTCCATACAGCTCCAGCGTCAGCGGTTCTCCGTCCAACAGGGTAATGATCACTTCATTTTCCTGTACGAGAATACTTAACAAGCGACCGCGATAGTTGATTTTAAACGTATATTTGTTCCAGCCTTGAGGCAGGAAGGGGGAGAAGCTTAAGGTTTCACGATACGTTCTCATCCCGGCAAATCCCTGTACAATCGCCAGCCAGCTTCCTGTCATGGAAGTGATATGAAGTCCGTCTTCGGTATCGTTATTGTAGTTATCCAGATCCAGACGGGCCGTCCGCTTATACATCTCGACTGCCTTTTCCTCCATTTTGAGTTCGGCAGCCAGCACGGCATGAATGGACGGGGACAGACTGGATTCATGAACAGTCATTGGCTCGTAAAATGCAAAATTGCGCGCTTTTTCCTCCAGCGTAAACTGGTCTCCAAAGAAATACAGCCCTTGCAGCACATCTGCCTGCTTAATGAAGCAGGAACGAAGGATTTTATCCCATGACCATTTCTGATTTAGTGGAAGGTTGCTGGGATCAAGGGAGGATACAGGCTGCAAATCCTTATCCATAAAGGTATCGTGCTGTACGAAGACTTCCCGCTCCTCATCATAGGGATAATACATGTGAGTGATGATATCCTGCCAATGGGCAAGCTCATCAGCCGTAACCGCTAGATGCATTGATTTTTCTGCTGAAATTTGAGGTAAGACCGATAAGGTATATTTCAAAACCCATGCAGCCAGCGTGTTGGTATACCAGTTGTTATTGACGTTATTTTCGTATTCGTTCGGCCCGGTAACCCCGTGGATCATATACTGCTGCTGGCTTTTGGAAAAGTGAACCCGGTCGGCCCAGAAGCGACTAATTTCGACCAGTACATCTATGCCGTACTGATGAAGGTAGGAGGAGTCCCCCGTATAGTTGGTGTAATTGTAAATGGCATACGCAATGGCCCCGTTACGGTGGATTTCCTCAAAGGTAATCTCCCATTCGTTATGGCACTCCACACCTGTAAAAGTGACCATAGGGTATAGTGCACCCCGTAGCCCTTGCTGGGCTGCGTTATGCTTGGCACCCTCTAGTTGTTGGTGACGGTACAGCAGCAGATTTCGGGTTACATCCGGGTCTGCAAGCGCCAGGTACATAGGCACGGCATATGCTTCTGTGTCCCAATAGGTGGCACCACCATATTTTTCACCTGTAAAGCCCTTGGGACCAATGTTCAGACGGGCATCTTCGCCGTAGTACGTAGAGAACAGCTGAAAAATATTAAAGCGTATTCCCTGCTGGGCCTCTGTATCTCCCTCGATTTCTACATCGGCTTTGTCCCAACGTCTGGCCCAAGCTGCGATATGCTCCTGCTTGAGCGAAGTATAGCCTTTGTTCACAGCTTCCACGGCGAGTCGTTCAGCTTGTGGAATTAACGCGTCCTTTTCCATATCCCGTGAGGTGGTAACCGCCACAATTTTTTGCAGCTGGATACTGTCGCCCGGAGCGACGCTGTATTGATAGTGGCGTGCAGCATACAAAAAGCTCTCTTCCGTCGTCTGCAGATCCTGTCCCTCGGTCACAATACCCATGGTAGCGTTTACGGTAAAGCGCGGAATACCGAAGGGATTATCTATAGTTGTTGTGGACAGGCTGATGAATTGTTCTTGAACCTCTCGGGCCTCCTCCAACCAAAAAACCTCATCATAGTTCGTGTCTTCATTCTTCGTATTGCCGTCCAAATAAGGGACAAGCTCTATAGTTAGAGGCTGCTCGCTTATATTCGTTGCTTGGTAATCAATCAGGCATAGCTCACGAGTGGTGATGCTCAGAAAACGCTCCGTAGTGATACGAACCTGATCGTTCACGGTGCAGGTGCGTCGCAGGATCCCCTGTTTCATGTCCAACTCCTGCACAAAATCGCTGATGTGTGCCGTAAATAAGTCTACTTCCTCTTGGTTTACGATCAGACGGATGCCGATGAAGTTCATGGCATTGATGACCTTACCAAAATATTCAGGATAGCCGTTTTTCCACCAGCCGACCTTTGTTTTGTCGGGGAACCATACACCGGAGATATAAGTTCCCTGATGATGATCACCTGAATAAGCTTCTTCAAAATTGCCGCGCATGCCCATATAACCGTTGCCTATGGACGTTATACTTTCCTGTAATCGCATGTGTGTGCTATGTAGAGTGTGTGTTGTCAGCTTCCAGCTATCTACGTCAAATAATCGGTTGTAAACCATGATTGCGTACCCCTCTCGGAAAATGAGATCGTTGTTTTAACGAAACCAGTATATGAGCGAGTTCAGTATATAGTGCAACCGTTTGCCCTGTCAACGCAAAAAAACTGATTTTATGGGTTTCCACAAAATCAGTTCTTGTTCATTCCGCTAAGAATCATAGTAATTGGCTGGATTTGCGCTCCACGATTCGGTGGGGAACAATGATGTGTTTGGTCAATTCCTTGGGGTCCTCGATTTTTTCAATCAGGTTTTTGGCTGCCTGATAACCTAGAGTGAAGATATCAATATCCACGGAAGTCAGAGGGGGATTCATCAGTTCAGCTAGCATTAGATTATTGAAGCTCACCATGGATAACTGCTCTGGCATGGACACGCCTAGCTGAGAAAGCATTTTCTGTACTGCCATGGCTACAAGGTCGTCGCTAACGATCATCGCGGTAGGCGGCGGGGTGGCCTGCAATAATGTGCGCATGTCCTCCAGATTAAATGGCTCCCTGACCACGTATTCCTTGGGTAAAGGCAAGCCTGCCTCTCGCAACGCATCCTGGTAGCCTCGGAGTCTTTCAATATTCACGATGTGTTCATGATCACCGCCAACATAAGCAATGTGCTGATGATTCAGCCCAGTCAAATAAGTGACCACATCCTTGGCAGCCTGGTAGTTATCGTTATCTACATGGGTAGTTTCACTGACAAATTGCTGAGGCTTACCGATTACGGTGTAAGGTATTTTTTCTTTATGAAGGTACTCCACAATGCTATCTTTTTGCTTGGAGTACAGAACAATATAGCCGTCAACACGCCCGGTCCGGGTCATCAGCTTCACGCGGGATAGCAATTCATCGCTCGTTTTTCCTGTGACAATGGACAGTGTATAGTTGTGCTCATTTACCCATTCGCTGATCCCGCGAAGGCTTTCCGGAAAGAACGGATTTTGAAAGATTGCCACATCCGATTCAGGCATAATGATGCCAATTGACTGTGTGACACGGTTAGCCAGACTCTGAGCTGAATAGTTGGGTTCATAGCCAAGCGCCTTCATTTCTTTACGGACACGTGCCTTGGTCGCTTCGCTGATTTTGGGGCTGTCTTGAATGACACGGGATACGGTGGAAGTAGCAACATTAGCACGTTTTGCGACATCTTTGATGGTTACTGCCATCGTCTTCGTCTCCTTTTGCTATCTCAAGCAGGAAATATTATGTTCTATCATACGATATTGCTCGAAAATCAACAAATTCGCGGCTTTTTCGAGTATTTCTATGATCATTAGCCAAGATATTTACAATTAGGGTATTGCCAATAGAAAGCGATATCATTATAATAATTGTGCAACCGATTGCATAATGTTTATAGGGTACAAACAACGCTGTACATACTATAAGGGATGGGGATTGAAGGAGCATGAAAAAACTTCTATCATTTGATTTTTGGCAAAAGCTCGGGAAAGCACTGCTAGTGGTTGTTGCTGTTATGCCGGCAGCCGGGATTATGATTTCGCTTGGTAAAGTAGTGGCGATGTTGGCTGGTGATATCCATTTCTGGTTGACCGTCGGCGGGGTTATGGAGAATTTGGGTTGGGGTATTATCAATAATTTACACATACTGTTTGCCGTGGCGATTGGTGGTTCCTGGGCTAAGGAACGGGCGGGCGGAGCTTTTGCGGCCTTAATTGCCTTTATTCTCATTAATATTTCAACAGGAACGATTTTGGGTGTGTCCTCGAAAATGCTAACCCAGGAGGGTGCCACCACCCACACTCTTTTTGGTGCATCCATTCCGGTTAGTGGCTATTTTACCTCTGTCTTAGGGGCACCTGCACTTAATATGGGTGTGTTTGTCGGTATCATCTCCGGCTTTGTCGGAGCCGTGGTATTTAACAAGTACTACAATTACCGCAAGCTGCCAGACGCTTTAGCTTTTTTTAACGGCAAACGTTTTGTTCCTTTTGTCGTGATTTTATGGTCTGTCATCGTAAGTTTGATCATGTCTGCCATCTGGCCATTTGTTCAGGGGGGGATTAATCAGTTCGGTATTTGGTTAGCGACTTCAGGGGAGTCGGCTCCTTTTGTAGCGCCATTTGTCTATGGTACACTGGAAAGACTACTAATTCCTTTTGGACTTCACCATATGCTGACCGTTCCTATTAACTATACTCAACTTGGTGGCGTTTACACGACACTTACGGGTTCCGGGGCAGGAAGCGTCGTTGCCGGGCAAGATCCGCTGTGGCTGGCTTGGGCAAGTGACCTGAGTGCGCTTCGTGGTACTGATCCGACAGCCTACAATAGCTTGTTGGAAGGCGTGACGCCTGCTCGCTTCAAGGTAGGACAAATGATCGGTGGAGCAGGAATCCTTATGGGACTAGCGGTGGCTATGTATCGCCGTGTAGACAAAGATAAACGCAGCAAGTACAAGTCGATGATCTTTTCGGCAGCCGCAGCTGTCTTTTTAACAGGGGTAACGGAGCCACTGGAATTCATGTTTATGTTCGTGGCGCCTGTGCTGTATGTGGTTTATGCTATTCTTACCGGTATTGCGTTCGGAATGGCCGACATCATACATTTACGTTTACATTCGTTTGGTATGATTGAACTGCTGACCCGAATGCCGTTGTCTATAAATGCGGGTTTGGTGCAGGATATTATTAACTTCGTGCTGACTTGTGTGGTGTTTGCGGTAGCAACCTACTTTATCGCTTATTTTATGATCGGTAAATTCAAAATGGCTACGCCGGGAAGACTGGGGAACTATACGGATGAGGAGCCTCAAGGGACTTCCGTGGCTGGGAGTACGAAGACAGAGGGTGTGGCAGCTGTTTCCACTCAAAATCAACTGGCTACGGATATCATCAAGACGCTTGGGGGTGAGCAGAACATTGTCGAGGTGGACGCTTGCATGACCCGTCTGCGTGTGACGGTGAAGGATACGGATGCCGTTGGGGACGAAAAGACGTGGAAAGCGCTGGGTGCCTTAGGCTTGATAAAAGTAGATAATGGGGTGCAGGCGGTTTACGGACCGAAGGCCGATGTGCTTAAATCAGATATACAAGACATACTCAACAGGTGATTACTTTGAAGTTGTTAACCTTAAATGCACATGCTTGGATGGAAGAAAACCAGCATGATAAGCTAAAGCAGCTGGCTGCTTTTATTGATGAACAGCAGTTTGATGTCATTGCTTTGCAGGAAGTGAACCAGTCCATGGAAGAGACTCCTTTGTCGCCGGACGATTTGGGCGCTTATTATAGCGCAGATCCTGAAGTTGTCATTAAGCGTGATAACTATGCTTATGTGCTGAACGGGCTATTGTCCGATGCTTATCAGTGGACGTGGGCTCCCGCACATGTTGGTTTTGCCAAATACGACGAGGGTTTGGCGATTCTGTCCAAAACACCGATTACAGCTACGGTGAACGAATATGTTTCCTCGCTACAGGATTATGACAACTACCGCTCACGTAAAATTGTCGGCGTTCAAACTGTGGTGGACGGAGTGCAGGCCTGGTTTGTAAGTGGACATTATAACTGGTGGAATGATGAAGAATCCTTCCGTGGACTATGGGATCGTACAACAAAAGTGCTAAATTCTTTTGCTCCGACTCCTGTGTTTATGATGGGTGATTTCAACAACGCGGCTGAAGTACGCGGAGAAGGATATGACTATGTACTGCAATCCGGCTGGTCGGACACCTATCTGAATGCAGCAGTACGTGATGAAGGCCACACGGTGATTAAAGCTATTGCTGGCTGGGAAAGTAATGCGGAGCCGCTCCGTATTGACTTTATCTTCTCCAATAAGGCTGCACAGGTTCAATCCTCAACCGTTGTGCTGAACGGGAAAACGGGACCAGTTGTATCGGATCATTTTGGGGTTGCAGTTGAGTTGGAGCTGTGAGAAAGAAAGGAGGCCGCTTGCTTATGCAAATGGCCTTTTTCTTATAGATTTCGACTTAAAACGAATAACATATTGGATAACTATAGCGATCAACACCAAAATCAAATTGTAGTAAAAGGGAGTGTTGATGCTAAACCGTTCCATGAGTGCACCTGCGATGATCGGAGACACAATGGCCCCCAATTCGGACAAAGATACGACGTTGCCGATAAATGAGCTTCTATTCTCCTCAGGAATAACATCCCCTAGTTGCGAGTAAAAGGAATCCAGATAGCTGGCTCCTCCTATACCTCCGATGAACATCCCTAAGTATACGATCCACGGTTCTGTGAACCAAAGAAATAAGATGATTTCCACCATGATCAACAATAGACCGACGATACAAAGCATCAAGCGATCCTTAAGTAGATCAGATAGTTTGCCAATAAAGGGGGCTGATATGAAGGTCGATATGCCGATAATGGTAAAAGCTAAGCTAATTTCTGCGGGGCTCCAATGGAGCTTGTAGGTTGCATATATGGAGAAGTACGTTAAAAATATAGCGAATGCACTCATTTCAAGGAAATGAACGGTGGAATAGAGCAGTAGCTGTTTCGTTAGCATGGTTTTTCTTTTCGACTCATGAAGGGGTGCGTGCTGTTGCTGAGGTTTGGAAGAGAGACTGGGGAAGGTCATTCTGGAGACGGCAACGAAGGATATACATGAGAAAATAGCAACGAAATAAAACGGAATGGATAGAGAAAAATAAGCAACAATAGCTCCACTCATAAGAGGCCCTAAAATCATACCGGCACCTTCACTGCTGCTGATATATCCATTGAGCGTGCCTCGATTCTCTGCGGTGCTCATATGGTTGATCGTGACTCTTACAAAGACGGTTAGACCTATGGCTACCAAGCCTTGGAGGAGTCTCAGTAGGGATAGAATGATGAAGCTTGTTGCAATCGGAAACAGGAGCATACAAGCGATTTCGGCAATGAGTAAGCTCAACCCCAAGCGTTTTGCGCCAATCTTTTCATAAATTCGTCCTGCCAAGCCTCCACCAAGAAATCTACCTACATAAAATAGAGAAAATAAAATGCTCATGCCGAGTATGGATATCCCGAATTGCTCTACATAAATAGCAAAGAGTGGAAGGATCATACTTCCACTCATGTTAGCAATAAGGCTGATCACGATCATACAGGCGATATTACGATTTAAATATAAGTGTCTCACCATAACCTCGAAACCTCTCTTTGATCTTGCATCATGGGAACCGTTATTCGGATTGCACCTGATTACGGGTAAACGGCTTCAGATCGAGTTAGCGGGTTCCCCTATAGGGTACGCAAGTGAGTTCCTCGCGGTGCCTAAATCCCATTGCAATGATGGAGGTATGGAGCAGCGGATGGGGGAAAGCTTGATTAGAGCATGGTGTTGCCTTTAGGCTGGAAAGCCGCCTCCTGGTGGTGGCCAAGCTCCATAAATCCGGCGTAGCAGTACGATTTCACCCAAATGATATGAATTGTGGGAAGCGATATTCCGCAGTAGTCCTGCTTTCGTTTCACCTGGGAAATGAGCTAGTGAATCATCCAGTTGCGCGGTTTCGGCAATCTGCACAGCCTGATCTACGCCCTGTAAAAATTCGTTAATGACAGCCTGCCATGCCTCTTCGCTTTGCGGTACAGTCTCTTCGGGCCAGCTTTCCATGACATTGCCCGGAAGCTGGGGCTTCCGTCCTTCCAAATGCTCCAGCATGAACTGCTGCCAGTAAATCATATGCTTCAGCAGTTGATAAATGCTGTAAGGCATTTCTGCATTTTTCTTCCCTGCCAGCTCGACGTCGATGTCTGGTAAAGCCCGAGCTACTCGAATATGTCCACGTTCCCCGACCAGTGATTTAACCAGTGCTTGACCGAATAATTGGTTTGCATCCGACATGTATCATCATCCCTTCTATGGAGAACTTGTTTCTAGCTCATTCTCATTTTACGATTATACAATTATATTTTTCGAAATGAAAATACCCACGTAGTAAGAAGAGAAACAGAAATAATTTTTAAAAACAATTGATAATCATTCTCAATTATAATAAAATAATATTGTTTCAAAGGAAACCAAGTATCGATAATAGATATATTTTGTATATATACGGAAATGTTAAAGGGGAGCTTTCCGTATGCATATATTGTTTTCTATGAAACAAAAATGGGCTATAATGAAAGGAGGAGTATGCCAAAGGAGTGACCATTTTTTCGTATGGAGAAAGCGACATCAGTTCAGCATGTTTATGATTTGCTCATTAAGATGAATCACCAGCTGGAGCAGCATCAGCAGAGAGAGAGCATGACTATTCTCGAAGAAATACACGAGCATTTTGATGGAATTGCTTCACTCAATCTGACGGATGTGCACGTCATTGACTGTATTGGGAGGCATGAGCCGATTAATGTTACGACATTAGCGGATCGAATTGAGCTGAGCAAGGGTACAGTTTCGAAAGTCAGCACCAAGCTGCTCAAGGAAGGCTGGATTCGCAGAACCCAGCTTAACGACAACAAGAAAGAAATTTATTTTCGGTTAACCCCGTTGGGGAAAAGACTCTTTCTTGTGCATGAACGACTGCATGTTAAGGTACAGCAGCAGTTATTTCAATTTTTAAATCGTTATAGCTCGGAAGAACTGAATGTCTTGAAACGTCTGCTGTCCGATGGTGTAGATCTCTTGGAAGCTATGGAGTGGCAGGACAAGAGTCTGGACTAAAGGGATATCGAATCATCAACGATGGGCACCTGTTAATCTCCAAGTAATAGATACATGGGGAGATGCAGGTGCTTTTCTTTTAATGTAATAGCCGTTTTGCTTCCATATAGAGCACCTGTACGAACTTTTTCGTATTAATGCGGGCTTGGGACAGTGAAGGCTCCACATTGTTTTGCAGCTCCAGCATTTTTTTGCGGATTTCTGTAAAATCAAAAAATTTGGATGCATAATTTTCAAATTTAGGATGGGTATAGTCAGTCAATCCGAGCGATACTATATGGCTTAGCGTCTGGAAAATAGCACGGCGGACACGTTGCTCCGATGCTTTGATTTCCTTACTCAGCTCTACTGCTGAGGCTGAAGCCCCTAACCGTTTGGACGCTACATTAGCAAATATATCCTTCAACGGCGGGAACAGATAGGGAGATAAATTGCCTGTTTCCTCCTCATACTGGTCCAGAAATTCCAGCATGTCCAGTAAATCCATACTCCCGGCTTCGCCGATCATCCCCATTTCGGAGAGCAGAAACTGCCCGGAAGTTACGATGTTTCGGGTCGGTTCAATTGTTGCCGTTGGGTTATTCGTTGTGAACATCGACAACCCTTGAAGCGTGCGCTGAATATCCGTAATCGACTGCTGCATGCGCAGACGCTCAGCCACCTTATGAATAACTGCAATAATCTCCAGTCGATTCAAAGGCTTGGCCACATAATATTCAATACCGAGCGAGTATGCCTCGCCGATCATGTTTTTGGATTCGATGCGAGAAATCATAATGATTTTGCCGCTGAATTGATCGCCGAGTGCACGCACGGTCTGAATGCCGTCACGAAGCGGCATCAGCAAGTCAATCAGCAATACATCAATCCGGTTCAGCTCCAGGAGGCCGCTATTCACGTAGGTACCATCCTCTGCTTCCCCGATGACTTCTCCTAGACCTTCGTCTTCAATAATGTCTGCCAGCATAGAACGAATTCCCTGATCGTCATCCACAATATAAAAACGCATCCGGGCTATCTTCCTTTCTCCGTCAGTTTCCGTAAAGGCAATGTAATTCTAAAAGTGGTCTGTAATTTATCTGTATTCTCTTTTTCATCCTGTTGCAGTTCAATCGTTCCTCCAAGGCTCTCCGCGACCTCACGTACATAAAACAATCCCATACCGGTCGACGGCTGTCCTTCCTCATCATACTTGGTCGTATACCCTGGTGTGAAGACCATTTCCCGTTTCCGTTGAGGAATCCCCGGACCGTTGTCGGTAACACTAAAGGAAGCTATATCCTCTTTTCCCGGTAGACAGCGAATGGAAACGTCAATCCTTCCGTTGTTCTTCATTGCTTCAACCGCATTGGCTGTCAGATTATTAATAAGTGTCAAAACGGTATAAACATGCAGCTTGGGTAACAATGGATCGACATCTAGGGTAAAACGAATAGACTTATCCAGCGATTGCGCGTATTTGCTGTTCGTTCGGATGATTAGCTCCCCAAGCTCTTGAGAAGCCATGTAATGCACTCCGCTTTCGGCATCAATCAGCTTGGACAAACCAGCAAAAATCCGCTGGCTGTCTTTTTTGATCTCGTGAACCTGTCCGGAAATACGAAGTGCCTGTCTGGCGTAATGTTCTCTATCCTTCAGAGATTCATCCTGCTGCAACTCACGGTACAGCTCGTAGCTTTCACGAGTGATTTGTTCTGCATGTGACAGCGTTTTGCCTAACTGGACCGACTCCTCATACAAGTCCGATACAAGGAGTAAAATTCGCTCCGTCTGCTGCCTCTGTGCCTCTTCATGCTGGACCGATTGATTTAACCGAATCATATTATAAAACCCAAGCACGAAGAAGCTGCGGATCATAGCCATGAAAGCTACTTTGCTGATCTTAATGATGTCCCAGAAATCGCCGTCCATGCTCCACCGGACGCTAAGTTCCGACACACTTGCGGCAACCTCAATCCCTACAGAGAGGATGCCCACGCGGAGTGCGCGGTATGGCTCAGCATTAATGTTAAGGACCTGGAAGAGCAGGCCGTAGACCATGTAATAAAAAAAAGTAGGGCCGTGCAGTGTCAGCAACTCTTCGAAGGGAAGGCCGGGCTGAGTGTAATGATTGAGTAAGATGCGAAAGGCGACTACCGCTATCCCTGCAAGCACTCCCGATAATGCAGGCGGAATATGACGAATAGATAACAGAAAGAAAAAAAATACAGGCGTACCAAAGCTGAGACGGAATGTATTAGCGAACGGGTGAATATTCAGCTCACCTGCGAGCGGTACAAATACAAGCATGAGCAGGAAAAGGAGCGTATTCAACTTCATCTATATTCACCTCCTGGGTATTCAGTCAGAAAGGCAATGTGAGCTAAATTCACAGGCTCGCCGTTAAAGTTTGTGAATTTATAGAAAAAAATAAATGCAGCTGTAGATAATTGTCGTTTTTTATAGATCAGATTGTAGTATAAATAACATCATTTGAATATTAAGAACAGCATACTGCAAAAATATACAAATCAGCCAGGGGGGACACGAAGTGAAAAAGATTAATTTGACGATGCAAATCTTTATCGGTCTGGCTTTAGGTATTATTATTGGTGCCTTATTTTACGGCAATTCAGGGGTGGAAGTCTACTTAAAGCCAATCGGCGATATTTTCATCCGCTTGATCAAGATGATTGTCGTGCCTATTGTGATCTCAACACTCATTATCGGCGTTGCTGGCGTGGGCGACATGAAAAAACTGGGTAAACTCGGTGGAAAGTCTATTCTGTACTTTGAGATTGTAACGACAATCGCCATCCTTTTCGGACTGCTTGTTGCCAATCTGGTTCGACCTGGTGACGGCGTGGACATGTCCCACCTGGCGAAGAGTGATATCCATTCCTATGTGGAGACTGCAGAGAAGTCAGGCCATAGCTTTATAGATACGATTGTGCATATTGTTCCTACCAATGTTATTCACGCCCTGGGCGAGGGAGATATGCTGGCTATTATATTCTTCTCCGTACTGTTTGGACTAGGGGTAGCGGCGATTGGTGACAAAGGCAAGCCTGTGCTGAATTTCTTTGAAGGCGTAGCCGACGCCATGTTCTGGGTAACCAATCAGGTCATGCGCCTGGCTCCGTTCGGTGTATTTGCCCTGATTGGAACGACAGTAGCCAAGTTTGGATTGGCCTCGTTATGGCCTTTATTGAAGCTTGTTTTGTCGGTGTACGGCTCCATGATACTGTTCATTGTGATTGTTTTTGGAATTATCGCCAAGCTTTGCGGTACCCGTCTCTGGACCATGGTTAAAATATTGAAAAGTGAGCTGTTGCTTGCATATTCGACGGCCAGTTCGGAAAGTGTTTTGCCTAAGATCATGGAGAAGATGGAGAAGTTCGGATGTCCTAAAGGAATTACGTCCTTTGTCATTCCGATTGGGTATTCTTTTAATCTGGACGGTTCCACCCTGTATCAGGCACTGGCTGCGATTTTTATTGCCCAAATGTATGGCATTGACCTGCCAATCACGACACAAATCACGCTGGTGCTAGTTTTGATTATTTCATCCAAAGGTATTGCAGGGGTGCCGGGTGCTTCCTTTGTCGTTTTGCTTGCTACACTTGGAGCAGTGAATCTCCCGCTGGAAGGTTTGGCTTTTATCGCTGGTATTGATCGCATTCTGGATATGGCGCGTACGGTAGTCAATGTATTAGGCAACTCGCTTGCCGCTGTGGTCATGTCCAAATGGGAAGGCCAATATGATAAAGAAAAGGGCGAGGAATACGTTGCTTCAATTAAATAAGATGCAACGAACTGAATAGTTGCCAGAAAGAGCACTTTTGCGAAGTAATGCGAAGGTGTTCTTTTCATTTCCAGACTTATTAAGACCTTTCCTTTTTCGACATTTTTCGATGTTTTTTGTATGAATATATAGGTATATGGACATAAAAATGATTCTTATTACCTATTCGATTTCAGATTTATTTATAATGATTCTTAATAAAATTCCGATATTAAACTATATCGTTTTATATATTGGCTTAGAAGGGAAGAGCATATATGTTTCTTAAAAAAAATGAGACCCACTCACTTGCTCCTTTAGTAGAAGAAAGCCGCAAACTTTCACAAAGAATACAGCAGAAGGATTATTCTGCCGCAATACAAGTTTCATCCAAATCTTCCGAGGTTCAAGAAATCGCAAACAATGTCAACCAAGCGCTTGAGTCCATGAAAAAGGATGCTCAACATGTTGACATCCGTCTGAAGCTTGTTACCAAGGCTATAGAGATTGGCTTATGGGACATGGAGGTGGTTGCGGGTGATCCCGTCAATCCAAGTAATACGTTCACATGGTCAGAAGAATTTCGTGCTATGCTGGGGTATCAGAGCGAAAAGGACTTCCCCAATGTATTAAACAGCTGGGCATCCCGGCTGCACCCCGAAGATCATGACAGAGCATTGACCGAATTGTCGGATCATTTGCTGGATTTTACGGGAAAGACGCCTTATGACGTACAGTATCGTTTGAAGCTGAAGCATGGAGAATACCGCTGGTTCCGGGCTACCGGAACGACGATCCGCGATCAGCAGGGAGTGCCGCTTCGGATTGCGGGCGCTCTGTTGGATGTGCACGACCAGAAGATTAAGTCCGAGGAGCTTCAGGCTCTAGTTACAAGATATGATCTCATCAATCGTGTTTTGGTGGAGGCTCCATATGATGTCATTCTGGCTGATGGAGACATTGAGAACCCGGATAATATATTTTGGTGGTCCCAGCAATTCCGCCACACCTTGGGCTTTAAGGATGAGCAGGACTTCCCGAGTGTACTAAGCAGTTGGAGTTCGCGTATACATCCTGACGATGCCGAGCATGCGTTTAAGGCTGTAGTTGATCATTTAAATGACTATTCAGATCGTACGCCATATGACATGGTGTGTCGCTTGCAAAGTAAAAATGGCGAATATCGCTGGTATCAAAACAGTGGAAGAAGCATACGCGATAGCAAGGGAGTGCCTATTCGTATTGCGGGTACCATTCGTGATATTACTGTCGAAAAGGAAAAGCAGGCTGTTGCGGATGAGCTGACGCTCAAAATCCAGCATCTCTCCGATTCCATTACGGAAATGGTGAACGGCGTTAACTCGGTTAGTAACCAGGCGCAGGAGCTGGCTACGGCTCAGGAGCAATCGACAGAGGCAGCGAATCAAGCCAAAGTCAGTGCAGAAGAGACGCAAAACATTTCCAACTTCATTAAAGAGATTGCGAATCAAACAAATCTGCTGGGTCTGAATGCCGCCATTGAGGCATCGCGTGCGGGCGAGCAGGGGCGGGGGTTTGCGGTAGTTGCAGATGAAGTGAGAAAACTCGCCATACACAGTGCTGATGCGACCGGAAATATCGAGACTAGTCTGGACGAAATGAAGACACTCATCGAGCGGATTTTGCACAATATTGGTAATATGTCTACGCTGACACAAACACAAGCCGCGCTAACGCAACAAGTGAATGCATCTACAGACGAGATCAACAGCATGTCCAAAGCTTTGTTGGATTTTGCAAGAACGATGTAAGGCTTCATGTAGAAATGAGGCCGGGCCTTAGGCTCGGTCTCTTTACTGTTTTTGGAAGATGAACTATACTTTTCGAGAATAGATCTAAAAATCACCTCATAGTAACTTTATGTGGAAAAGAGGAATATACTTGAGCTTACTTAGTTCAATATTGGTCGGAATTGTAGCTCTGGAGCATGTGTACATTCTAATATTGGAAATGTTTCTGTGGACGACTCCGCGGGCGATGCGTACGTTCGGCACCTCGAAGGAGCTGGCGGAAGCAAGCAAATCCTTGGCTGCAAATCAGGGGCTGTACAACGGCTTTTTGGCAGCCGGATTGGTGTGGGGCTTGTTCTATCCGGATACTGTATTCGGGCGGCAAATCCAATTATTCTTTGTCATTTGTGTGGTAGTGGCTGCGTTGTATGGTGCATTAACTGCCAATAAGTCTATTTTATTAAAGCAAGGCCTGCCTGCCATCCTGGCACTAATCAGTTTGTGGATACTCTGAAGACACCCTTAACGGGTGTCTTTTTTCTAGATTCGATCACATAATGTCTGGAATGCTAATGACAAGGGGAATAAACAGTTTTTGACCGATTGTAAATCCGACTATTCCGATTTATAATTAAATTTATTACATACTAAGAGGACACGGGGGCTAGAGCGATGCGTCGTAATTTGACTGGTGTATTGGTATTTATTGTATTGATGTTGGTTGTAAGTGCATGCTCCGGCGGGAATTCTGGATCTACGTCTGAGACGAATGGGAATACACCCAGTACAGCTACCACAACAGCTGATAACGGACAGCCTAAAGATGGCGGCAGCCTGATCATTGGCGTACAAGCTGATCCGGTGGTGCTGAATCCAAATTATGCGGGTGATCGGGTAAGTCTGACGATAGATCAGGCGATATTCGCACCATTGTTTCAAGTGAACAATGGCAAAAAGACATTTTATTTGGCAGACAGTCTGACTCCTTCAGCAGACAAGCTGAATTATACACTAAAACTGAAAAAAAATCTGACTTGGCATGATGGCGAGAAGCTGACAGCTGACGATGTTGTTTTCACCATTAACAAAATTTTGGACGAGAAGCAGCACAGCTTTTTGAGAAGTAATTTTATGGTTAATGGCAAACCGGTTCAGGCGAGCAAGGTTGATGATACAACGGTGGATTTCAAGCTTCCTCAGCCAGCTCCTGCTTTTGAGGCAGCACTGGTACAGGTATCCCCGATTCCGAAGCACATTTTCGAGAATGAAGCGGATATTGAGAAAAGCACAAAAAACAACTCTCCGATTGGATCTGGTCCTTTCAAATTTAAAGAGTACAAAACCGGTGAGTACGTTACACTCGAACGGTTCGATAACTATGTTGGCGGAAAGCCGCATCTGGATTCAGTAACATACCGGATTGTTAAAGATTCAAATGCTGCGAATTTGGCCCTTCAAAATGGTGAGATCAATGTAAACTATCTCGATCCGCAAAATGTGGAGACCATTAAAGCAACAGATAAGTTTGACATTTTCCCTTACAGCGAAGGTCGCTTGGCTTATCTGATGTTTAATGAAAATAGTGATACGAAGCAGTTGAACAAAAAAGAAGTGCGTCAGGCGCTTTCTTATGCATTAAATCAGGATGAGTTGATTCAAGTTTCCTATGGCTCCAAGGATTATGCAGACACCGCGAAATCTGCTCTGACACAGGACGTACTGTATCACACGAACGACGTTGCATTTTTCAATAATGATGTGAACAAAGCAAAAGAACTGCTGAAATCGGCTGGAGCTGAAGGACTGAAGCTGCGCATTATCATTCCGGGCGGCAACAAGGTACAAGAAGCACAAGCGCTCTATATCCAGCAGAAGTTAAAGGACATAGGCGTTCAGCTGGACGTGAACAGCATGGATTCCTCGGCATGGTCGCAAAAATTCGTCGATACGAATGCCAAGGACTTCGATCTGGCGATTAGCGGCTATATCATGGGGTATGATCCTGACGCGTATCGTATTTTGTATAGCACCGGATCATCCTCCAACTATTCGCATTATTCGAATAAGGAAGTAGATAAGCTACTGGAAGAGGGCGCGAGTGAGTCGGATACGACGAAACGTGGAGCAATTTATAAAAAGGTACAAGAGCTGCTGGCTGAGGATGCTGTCATCTACCCGATTGCTTACACCAAGACTATTGTAGCCTTCGACAAGCAGTATGGCGGTATTGATCAGGCTGTGTTAAAACCGGTCGTGATTTTCGAGGATTTGTCCAAAATTTATCACAAATAAGACAGGGTTTTCAAAAATAAGCTGGGCTAACCAGCTTATTTTTTTCGAAAACAGCAAGGGGAAGGGAAACGTATGAGACAACTCATCGCCAGAAGGTTGCTGCAAGTTATACCTATGCTATTTTTTGTGTCCATCGTCTGCTTCGGCTTGATCAAGCTGGCTCCAGGTGATCCGGTTCTCTCTTTTGTTACACCGAATATGCATCTGGAAGACATTGAACGAATGAGGCATAGCTTGGGGCTGGACCAGCCTGCTTATGTGCAGTACATATTATGGCTTGAAAAAAGCCTAACGGGTGATCTCGGCTACTCGCTAATTAATCACCAGCCTGTGCTGGATCAGATTCTCGATCGTTTGCCGGCTACAGCCGGGTTGATGGGCGCCTCCATCATACTGGCTGTGCTGATTGCAATTCCACTCGGTTTGACGGCTGCGGCTAATCGGAATCGCTGGATCGACAAGCTCATTAATCTGATGTCGTACATCGGAATTTCTGTTCCGCTATTTTGGCTCGGTATTTTACTTATTTATTTGTTTGCGATTTTTCTGCACTGGCTTCCGAGTACAGGAATGCGTACCATCGGTACGGACTCGGTGCTAGATGTAATCAAGCATGGGATTTTACCATGTTTTGTACTGGCCTTCGGCTTTCTGTCTGTGTATGTGAGGTACATCCGTTCCAGCACGATTACGCAGCTCAAGGAAGAGTATGTGCAGATTCAATACGCGTTCGGATCTGGAAAAAGACTGGTTTTGTTTCGACATGTGCTCAAGCATGTGCTGTTGCCCATCATTACGCTGCTTGGAATGTCAGTTGCGGACCTGGTGGCTGGAGCCATTGTGACGGAGACGGTATTTTCCTGGCCGGGCATTGGCTCGCTGGGCATGACGGTGGTAAAAGGGATGGATTATCCCGTCATCATGGGGATTACTTTATTTTCCGCTCTGCTGCTGATCCTGGGTAATCTGCTTGCGGATATCTTGTATAGCATTGCGGACCCGAGAATTAAATCAACGAGGTGAATTCATGAATCGGAGCAAATGGCGCAACATCGGGATCGAGCTGATGACGAGCAAAATGGGCGCCGTCGCCCTCATACTATTGATCGTATTCTCGCTGGGGGCGATTTTCGCATTTTTATCGCCGCAGGACCCGAATAAGTTGAACGTGCTGGAGCGTCTCCAACCACCGGGAGCGGCACACTGGTTTGGGACGGATGATTATGGGCGGGACTATTTTACAAGAGCACTGTACGGCGGACGTGTATCATTGCTGGTAGGCTTCGCGTCCATGATTATTGCGACCAGTATTGGTGCAGTGGTAGGGATTGTGAGCGGGTATTTTGGAGGATGGATCGACAATCTGCTTATGCGGGTTTTGGAGCTGATCATGTCAATTCCGTCTTTCTTGGTTATTTTGCTGCTGAGTGTGTTTTTGAAGCCGGGCGTCGGCAATATCATTGTCATTATCGCACTGCTCATGTGGATGAACATTGCCCGTGTGGTTCGTGCAGAGACAATGACGTTGCGCGAACGGGAGTATGCACTATACGCCAAAGCTTCGGGACAAAGCACGTTTGGTATTATTATGAAGCATATTGTACCGAATCTGATTCCGGTAATTATTGTAGGGGCGACGAACAATATCGCTTCAGCGATTATGATGGAATCGTCACTGAGCTTCCTCGGCTTTGGTGTTCAGCTGCCGAACGCTACGTGGGGCAGTATGCTGAATAATGCCCAAGGATATATTGCACAGGCCCCATATATGGCATTATTCCCAGGTCTACTTATTTTACTGACTGTGTTGAGCTTTAATGTTTTGGGAGATGTGTTGCGTGTAGGCTTTGAACCCAAATTAGTAAAACGATGATTCATAGCACAGATCCATTACAAATGGCTCCAGGAGCGACAGGAAGGAGCGAAAAGACAATGACAGAACATCTACTGTCCGTCGAACAGCTGGAGGTCTCCTTTTTCACTCGTGAAGGGGAAAATCAGGCAGTTCGAGGGGTTAGTTTTCATATTGATGCTGGAGAAACGGTAGGAATCGTAGGAGAATCCGGGAGCGGCAAAAGTGTTACAGCGAAAGCGATCATGTCGATGATTGCCCCGCCGGGCAAGCGGCTGAACGGCGATATTCGTTACCGGGGACAAAGCCTGACCGCTCTGACGGAAAAGCAATGGCGCAAAATACGCGGAAACCAGATTGCAATGGTTTTTCAGGACCCGATGACCTCGCTGAATCCGGTCAAAAAGGTTGGCTATCACCTGGTCGAGGTGATTCGCAGACATCGAGGACTGAGCAAGGAAGCGGCTACGCAAGCAGCTGTAGAACTGCTGCGACAAGTAGGCATTACCGAGCCGGAGCGCCGAATGAACCAATACCCGCATCAATTCAGCGGCGGGATGCGCCAGCGGGTGATGATTGCCATGGCGCTCTCGTGCAGCCCGGAGCTGCTGATTGCAGATGAGCCGACTACAGCGCTGGACGTAACGATTCAGGCGCAAATCTTGGAGTTGCTCAAGACGCTAAAGCAGCAATCCGACATGTCCATTGCTCTGATCACCCATGATCTGGGCGTCGTCGCCCAGGTGTGTAGCCGTGTCATCGTCATGTACGGCGGCATGGTGATGGAGGAGGGACGCGTGGACGATATCTTTTATCGTCCGGGCCATCCGTATACGCAGGGCCTGCTGCGTTCTGTGCCCCAGCGCACGAACGGCTTTCGCGAGCGGCTGGTGCCGATTGAAGGCACGCCGCCGGACCTGCTGAACCCGCCATCAGGCTGTCCGTTCATGGAACGGTGCCCACACGCGTTTGCCCGCTGTGTGGAGCGGCCGCCGATGGTGGAGCTGCGCCCGGATCAGCGAGCAGCCTGCTGGTTGAACGAGCCGGACGCAGTGCCTGCTGGAGTCTACGAGACGCCCGAAGCGGGCCAAGCGGAAGGGGGGAATAACGGTGAGTGAAGCAAACGATGTATTGGGTGAGCAACAGCCCTTGGTGGAGGTACACCAGCTTAAGAAGCATTTTGTGACCGCAAAGGATTTGTTAGGGCGTAGCTCTGAGGTGCTCAAGGCGGTGGATGGCGTGAGCTTTCAAATCAAGCGTGGCGAGACGTTCGGACTGGTTGGTGAGTCAGGTAGTGGGAAATCAACGGTTGGACGCTGTCTGACGCGATTATATGATTATACAGAAGGTACGGTACGCTTTGACGGTCAGGATATTTCCAAGCTGAACGATAAACAGCTCAAGCCGCTGCGTCGGCGTATTCAGAGCATTTTTCAGGACCCATATTCCTCTCTTAATCCGGGTATGAACGTGCTTGACCTGATCGGTGAGCCGATGGATATTCACAGATTGCATCAGGGGAGTGAGCGTAAGGATGCTGTAGTGGCTTTGCTTGAAAAGGTAGGGCTGAAGCGGGAGCATCTGTATCGCTACTCGCACGAGTTCAGCGGCGGGCAGCGCCAGCGGATTTCCATCGCTCGTGCTCTGTCCGTGAACCCCGAGTTCATCGTCTGTGACGAGCCGATTTCGGCACTCGATGTGTCCATCCAGGCGCAGGTCATTAACACGCTGGAGGATCTCCAGCAGGAGTTCGGGCTGACGTACCTGTTCATCGCCCATGACTTGTCGATGGTGCGGCATATTTCAGACCGAATCGGTGTGATGTACCATGGGCGACTGGTAGAAGTAGCCGATGCAGATGAACTGTATGAGCAGCCCGCTCACCCTTATACGCAGGCACTGCTATCCTCCATCCCTGTGCCTGATCCGAGAGCGGTCGGAGAGCAAGGGGGACTGGGAGGAGGCTTGGCCCAACCAGACGGTTCATTAGTATGGGACAAGGATAACAACAGTGCAACCGAGCTGAGAGAAATCAGTCCCGGCCATTATGTAGCATACCCGGTTAACCGTTAGGGTTAAGATCGGTTGTACGATGTGCATGACCCAAAGGAGGCAAAAAACGATGACTGAATCGACGAAAAGAGTACGTATTTCCCAATGGGACGCGCTCTTGCTGGAATCATTACGCTCTTTAGGCTGGTCCCAAGAGGAATTAATCCGTCGGGTGCAGCAAAATGAGCTGCCAACGGACGGACCATCCGATTTTGATTATACAGAGCTTGTCACCGGGCTGGCGTCCCAAGAGCCGGAGGTGTTTGTCAGCGCAGTAACGGATGGATATCAGATCAAGTACAATACGATCCGGGGCATTCGTTCGTGGATTGCCGTTGCGTTCGGGCGGGAGCCTGAGCTGTCACTGGAGGAAGGAAGCGAAGCCGTTACATCCGAACTGACGAAGGCTGAGTATGATCGGCTTGGGCGGGTACTGTCATTAGGCTGGGTCATCCAGGAAGTACGTCCCGCGGCGGGCGAGACTTCAGGATTATACCGAATTGTACCTGCTTCACAGATTAAAAGTTGACTTTGTAGGGCTCGCTCTGCAAAATTAACAGAAGTGGAATATGTTCAAGGTGAAAAGGCTACAGCCGATAACTGATGTACTTAGAGAACTTTATTTGAAGTCAGGGAGTCAATGTGCTTTTCCTGATTGTGTTAAACGGATTGTGATTGTGGATATGGATTTTACTAAACTAGATAAGTAACGGTAAAGCTGGGCGGTTGCTCAGCTTTTTTCTTTATGCATGGAGTCGGTATCTCTGTAATCCCGTGAAGGCACGCTTGCCAGCCCCAATGTCGTCCAACCTTATGGCGGAATGTTTGACTTGGGATGGTCTGCTGGAGCGGGCGAAAGTATCACCCTTGCCTTAACGTTTTCCAATTGTTATGTAATTATTTTCAATAAACAAGAAACAAATTCACGATTTTCACGTCTATGTATATAGATATAGTTTTAGGAAAACATTGGATCAAGACCTGTATAACAATAATTTTTTTACAAAGGAGCAATTAAAATGAAAAATCTAAGATTAAAATACGCTACTGCTTTCCTGTCGAGTGTAGTGCTTGTGGGAAGTGTAAGTGGTTTTTCTATTGCCAATGCTAATAGTACATTACGCCCTAATACGTATGTTCAAAGTTCAGTTAATGCTGTAAATCCATCTGTGTATCAGTTCATAACTAAGTTTAAAAAGAGCGAGACCCCAAATCAGTTGATTTGGAAGGAGAACAACATTTCGTTAGTGGCAAAAAAAATTGAGCTAGAAAATGCCCCAAGTTCTGAGAAAAGTGTTATTACATCAATAACGATCAAAAAAGGAGAAAAGAGTTATACCATTAAAACAGATGGATATAATGATAAACTGCGTGATATATCGAGCGCAGTATTATCTTCTTCTAATACATGGTTGGCTATACAGGCACAGCGGAGTGCGGGAGATACGTTACTACTGATCAATCTTAAAACCGGAAAATCTACCATTGTAAATGATCTTTTAAAGGCTAAAGGCAAAAAAAATATAGAATCAATTACTGCTTATAACTGGTCACCTAAAGAAGATCAAATTGCCTTTTCGTACGGTGATACATCAAGCAGCTCCATAGCTATATATAACACAAATAAGGATGCCTTTATATATCTTCCTAGGGAAACGGATTACATCAGCACAAGTCTGATTTTATGGCATAAAAATGGGAAAAATTTAGACTATATAAGTGAGTATCCATCTGACCAAAAGAAGTTATACAGATACTCAATAGACAGCAAAAAAGTGAAACCTGTTAAAAAAATTAGCCAGAGTGAATTTCAAAAATGGTTCAAACTTGATAAATACAAAACAAATTAATACAAAAAAGGGCGAAGTTTCACCTCCGCCCTTAATTTTTTAGCTTTCGCTTATTGTGATCTTACCAGAACTACCGTTTTGCTCAAGAACTTGAATTAGTGCTCTTTGATCGCTGTTAGTAAGTCTAATGCAACCGTATGTTGGACGCAAAGGATACCATGTTAAAGATGTGCTCTTAGCAGGGTCTCCGCCATGAATCATAATTTCGTCGCGGCCATTATTTGTAGCAGTCAAGAAGTTCCCACTTACTGCTTGATTCAGCCACACCCGCTTATAAGGACCATAAGAGTAGTCAGAATCACCTTTAGCATAAACAATTGTTTTCGCGACACCCGTAGGAATGTCTGCATATTTAAGTCTCCAGTTCGTATGATCCTGACCGTTTTTTGCATCATTTGATCCACGGCCTAAAGCTTCTACAGGTCCAAATACCAAACTGCCACTATCATTATAAACTTTCAGTGTTCCTTTGTAATCTCGATTAGATGGAAAATTAGCAATAATGTGATAACCCATTGTTAAACGCCTCCATTGGTTTAGTTGAGAGTGGATTTGATGGAGTCGCTAACATCTAAATGGCTCCACATTCTTTGATGTTAGTCTTCAATTCCCTCTCACTTATGTAGGTGATTTAAGGCTGTGAATTACAACCAATCGTGAAAAATGCGAATACATAAATTTTTTCAATTCATGTACTTTGCTCGATCATCCCCTACACTTATATAGGAGTTGGGGACTGTAACTACACAACCTGAATATGAACTTTTTCTAGATCGAGAAAATCCCTCTCTAAATTTGAATAGCCCCTCTAGCTAGAATAGATACTTGGATAAACCTTTGGATTATCCTGTATAATTTAAAATTACGCTCAAGATGTGAGAAGAGTTGAGGAGTATATTCCAACTCGACCACAGCAAAATAAGCTGCCTCCGGTAGAGTAACCGGAAGCAGCTTATTGCCAAGGACTCATTATTTTTTCATGATGAACTCAAGAAGTTCAGTTTTTATACTCTGGATGGCATCCTCTTTTGGCATACAGATAAATTTACTTAATCGTTTAATATCTGGATCGAAATATTGAAAAATTGCATTCATAGCCTCTACGTCGGATTCGGTTTGGGCAAGTTCAACTAATTTCATAAACTCATCATCTGATATAAATCGTGGAGCGCCTTCTTTTTCCATTTGTTCACCGCCTGTTGTGTAATATGGAGTTCCTTGGCAACTTGTACTTCTGCTTTATCGTTTATGTAAATTTCATAGATGACCTTTTTGCCTGTCTCAGACCTTAGTCTATTAATATATGATTGCATCATTATTTTGTTATCAGACTCTTCCGAAAATGAGGTTTGAAAGAGGTTAGGCTTAAATTCTAAAGAAATTTCACGTTTCCGATTTCGTTTTGTACGATACTGCATTCTCCAAGCAATTCTATAAAGCTCGCGTCGGTAATCTTCGATAGCACCCATCAAAATTTCCTCCCCTTGCTCAAATACGTACATATAAGGTAGGAGTTCTCAAAATCAATATAACAACCAATTTATAGAATCAATTTTATTTTTTTAGCGAATATAATAAAATTTTGAATTATTTTGGAACTATTTGAAATTTCCTTGTAGAGAGCCTCTAAAATTTTGTGAAGGGTATGGGCGATATGGGGAAGCTACTAGAAGACCAAGTGAAGTCAGACGCTCATTTTTTATGCTATATTTTATACATAAGGAAAATTAGTGAGAGTTGAGGTGCAGCATGACATCAATGAATATTGTCGAATCATCTGTCAAACCAGGATTAATGGCTTTTCAGGCAAGCACTGAAGATCAGGAGCAGGTTCAGGAGTTAATTTTAAAGACGGCCAGATGGCTGCACAGCAAAGGCTCTACGCAATGGGGACGCTTACTAAAAGGAAAAGATGATCATAACCTAGGCGGCGCTATTGCACGCGGAGAAGTGGTTATTTTCCGAGCATCAGAGGATCATAGCCTGGCAGGCGCAGTGATCTTGCAGCAGCAGCCCAGTGCATGGGACCGTAAGTTGTGGGGACTAGACGAAACGGATTCTGAGGGAGGAACCTCAGTATATCTGCATCGTTTGGTTGTGGATCGCGATAGCACCGGGAAGGGGCTAGGCCGTGAGCTGATGCAATGGATTGAACGAGGCATCCACTTCACAGGCAAGGATCGAATCCGTTTAGACTGTATTGCGGGCAATGACAAGCTTAGTGAGTTTTACAGACAATGCGGTTATACGTATATAGGCGAAACGAACGGCTATAATATTTTTGAAAAGATGCTAATAAAGTCATAGAAAACTGAATCATACTGAAGGAATACGAAAGAAGGAAGCAGGTGATCTGCATTCTTCTTTTTTTGCTGTATAGCCCTTTACTTTCCCTTGGTCGCTGTCATATCAGAGCCCCAAAAGAAAAAAATTATATAAAAATGAAAATGGGGATATCGCGTCTCCCCCTTCTACATATGATGATAGGGAAAGTTTTGTAAGCGCTTCAAAAGAAGGATGACATACAACCATGCGAAGCTACAGGAGGCGGTTAAGGTGGACAATTACATGAGCTGGATAAAGATTGGATTTTTCCTCAGCGTTCTGTTTTTACTTGCAGCGGCATGCAGTACCTCTCCCAAAATAGAGGAGACAGAAGGGCAAAAAGTGCGACTTACGATGCAAGCTTGGGGTAATCCTGCGGAGGTGAAGGTGTATCAGCGGGCGCTGGATGCATTTGAAAAGGAAAACCCAAATATCGAGGTTAAGCTGGTGCCTGTACCGGGAGACCAATATGAGCAAAAGCTGTTGACACAGCTTCAGGGAAGTCGCGGACCGGATGTGTTTTATTCGTATGAATCGACGATTGCGCGTTTGATCGGGGCGAAGCAGGTACAGCCTTTGGGTGAGTTTTTAAAAAGTGATGCGAGTGATGTGAAGGCTGAGGATTTTCCGGAAGGATTGTGGGGACCGGCAAAGCGTGATGGGGAAATTTATGGGGTCACTCCCGACTCAAACCCGATGGTCATGTATTACAACAAAAAGGTATTTAAGGAAGCAGGCGTGAAGACGCCGCAAGAATACTATGACGAAGGCAAGTGGAACTGGGACGCCTTTGAGGAGGTTACATCCAAGCTGAAGGCAGCCGGAAAGCAGGGTTATATTGCGGAAAACTGGTGGGCTCACTGGTATTCATGGGTGTGGTCGAATGGCGGTCAGATCTTTGATGAACAAGGCAAATATGTGCTGGACCACAATGAAAAGGGCAAGGAAGCCTTCGGTTTTATGTACGATATGGTGAAAAAGGGAAATGCGGTATATCTCGGCTCGCTTCCCAAAGGGCAAGGGGCTGACGCGATGTTCATGTCCAATCAAGTCGGTATGCTGGCGGCGGGAAGATGGCTGGAACCCTTGTTTAGCCAAAATAAAAGCCTCGACTTCGATTATATCTACTGGCCATCCAATACCGGTAAGAATGAGCCCGTTGCCATTCCGGTTGCCTATGTAGCTGTAAACAAAAATAGTCCGCATGTGCAAGAGGCCATGAAGCTGGCAGCATTCTACGTCTCTGTGAAGGGGCAGGAGGCGCGGCTGGTTGAAGGTGGGAATGCCATGGGTACGCTTGCTGCCGCAGATGAGAGCATTATGAAAAAGGCGACAATTGAGCATTCAAGCTATTTGACCGAAGGACGTAACATAGGGCATGCTCATGGATCTGCACTGGCCTATGATGCTCAGGTGCCAGGGCTGAACTCGGATATCACGGAAACCATCGACCTGATGTTCCTGGGCAAGCAGGATGCTGCGGCAACCATTGAAAAGTTGAATCAGATCATATCCAAGGCGGTCAAGTAGGCACGGGATGGGCCGTGACCGGGGAGGAAGGTGACAAGATGCAGAAAAAGCATCAAGCGCTGTGGGGCTATCTATTCATTGGCCCCCAGTTTTTGGGTCTGTTATGTTTTTCGCTGTTGCCGTTGCTATATGCGCTTTACTTAAGCTTTGTAAACTGGGATGGATTTGGCGTACCCTTGTTTGTCGGCTTGGACAATTTCAAGGGCCAATTATCTGATCCTGATTTCTGGAAGGCACTCATCAATACGATGTACTATATGGTGTTGGTCATCCCGGCGGGGATTATATTGGCTCTGCTCGTAGCCATCGTGCTCAACAAAGTGAAGGGCAAGGAAATTTATCGCTTGTTCTTTTTCATGCCTGTCGTAACCAGTTCGGTATCGGTTGGTGTCATCTGGATGTGGATACTGAACGGCGAATTTGGCATTTTAAATCATCTGCTGCGAGCGATTGGGATTACAGGCCCGATGTGGCTTACCGATACGCAGTGGGTGATTCCGTCGATTGCGCTTTTGAGCATATGGCTGGGACTTGGATATAATATGGTCATTTTTCTGGCAGGACTCCAGGGTATCTCCAAAAGCTATTACGAGGCAGCCGAAATTGACGGGGCCAGCAAGTTCCAGCAGCTAAGGTATATTACATTGCCGCTGTTGTCACCAACGACCTTTTTTGTGACCATCATGATGGTCATCAGTTCTTTTCAGGTGTTCGATCAGGCGTTTGTCATGACGAATGGAGGGCCAGCCAAAGCAAGCTATACGCTGGTGTACCACATTTATGATCAGGCGTTCATTGACTTCACGATGGGAGAAAGTGCTGCGGCAGCAATGATTTTGTTCGTGATCATTCTCGTATTTACACTGCTGCAATTTAAAATGCAAAAGAGGTGGGTGCACTATGGAGATTAGTTCCAGAGGTAGGGTATTCCTGCGCCATGTGCTGCTCGCTGTCGGCTCTTTAGTCATGTTTTTTCCATTCCTGTGGACTGTTCTCAGTTCCCTGAAGGATATTTCTCAAATTTTCGTCGTCCCACCTCAATGGATTCCTGATCCGTTCGTATGGAGCAACTATCCGGCATCGCTGGAGGCAATGCCCTTCGTGCAGGCGTATATGAACAGCTTTTACATTACGGTGATCATCGTGACAGCGACACTGATTAGCGCGTCTATGGCGGCGTATGCTTTTGCTAAAATCCGATTTCCGGGCTCGAATATACTGTTTATCTTGTTCCTCGCTACGATGATGGTGCCCAAGCAGGTGACGATGATTCCGTTATATTTGGTGATGGATCGCATCGGTTGGCTGGATACGCATTGGTCGCTGATCGTACCTGGAGCCTTGTTTAATGCATTCGCAGTGTTTCTGCTCCGCCAGTTCGTCATGGGTATCCCACGCGATCTAGAGGAAGCGGCGGTAATGGATGGGGCGGGCTACATTCGTATTTACTGGAGCGTCATTCTGCCACTCATTCGTCCGGCATTGGCGGCGATCGGAATTTTCACCTTTTTGGGTGCCTGGAACAGCTTTCTTGATCCGCTTATTTATCTCAACACACCGGAGAAATTCACGGTTCCGCTTTTACTTAACAATTTCAAAGGGTTATATACCGCCGATTGGTCACTGATGATGGCGGGTACCACCATTTCTGTCGTCCCGGTGCTAATCGTCTACATCATTGCCCAAAAGCAAATTATTGAAGGCATCACCTTGACAGGAATTAAGGGGTAGGGGCATCTCTCTACTCCTTTTTGTATTTTTTTCGGTACTGTAGTGGGGTGTGCCCAGTAAGGTGCTTGAATACACGACCAAAGTGAGCGGTGCTGTCAAAACCCGTTTTTTCAGCAATGGAAGTCACTTTCCAGCTCGTTTCTCTTAAATACGCCCGAGCCTGCTGGACCCGCACATCCTGAAGATATTCTACTAAGGTAAAACCTGTTGTCTGCTTGAAAATACGGCATAAATACGTGCTGCTAATATAAAAATGCTCAGCCAGCTGATCTAGCGACAGGCTCTCGTCATAATGAGCATGCAGGTATGCGATGACCGAGTACACGCGCTGCTGCTTTTCGCTACGTTCCGGTGCAATGGTATCGGCAGTGGCCGATTGTATGCGCCGGATGCGGATAAGGAGCTGGAGTAGCAAGCTCTGGAGATATAGCTGGCGGTAGGCATGTTCTTGGTGGTATTCATCTAGCATTTGCCGGAATAGGTGCTCCAGCTCGCATTGTTCTTCCGCGGAGGGGCGAAGCAGAAAGCTTTTTTCTGGCAGAAGAAGCTGATTCTGATCGCTGGGGGGAGAGACGGTCATTGACGAGGCAGCAAATTCTGCATCAAAGTTAATTAAAATCCGTTCATGGCTACCGCTACCCTTGTTACTCGTACGGTGAAAATCATGTTTGCTGATCCAAATCAGATCGCCCTTCTGGAGGGCGTATACCCGCTGATTAATGTAGTAGTAGCGCTCTCCTGCCAGCAAATAATAGATTTCGTGCGCTTGGTGGACATGGTCGGCGGACATGCTGAATGGCACCTTCCGCAACGCTTGCTCGATGGCAAAACGGGGTGTAGCGATCATATCGATAGTCTCCTTTAATGAAAGAATACATAAGGATAATATATGTATACTTTACGGGAAAAATCATAATAAAAGCGAAGATTTTGCTCTTTCTTATACTATAAAATAAAAGCAATTCATGTAAAGGGTGTGAACCAATTGGCTAAAATCAAATATGCACTTGTGGGTACCGGAGGAAGAGCCGAATTTTTTTACGGTGAAGTTGTTACCGTTTTCAAAGATACCTCGGAGCTGATCGCGTTCTGTGACGTCAATCAGACGAGAATGGATTATGCCAATCAGCTGTTGCAGGAGAAATACGAGCATGAGCCGATTGCGACCTATAAAGCACACGAGTTTGATCGGATGATCGCGGAGACGAAGCCGGATATCGTCATTGTCACGACCATTGACCGGGTGCATCATCGGTATATTATCCGGGCGATGGAGCTGGGCTGTGATGTCATTTCCGAGAAGCCGATGACGGTGGATGAAGATAAATGCCAAGACATTTTGGATGCCATAGACCGCACGGGACGGAAGCTGCGCGTCACCTTTAACTACCGCTATGCGCCGCATAATACGAAAATCCGTGAGCTGATCATGGACGGAACGATCGGAGAGGTGCTGTCAGTCAATTTTGAATGGCTGCTGAATACACAGCATGGCGCGGATTATTTCCGTCGGTGGCACCGGGACAAGCGCAATAGCGGCGGTCTGCTGGTGCATAAATCGACGCATCATTTTGATCTGATGAACTTCTGGCTTGGCTCGAAACCGGAGACGGTGTATGCGATGGGAGATCTGAAATTTTACGGCCGGGAAAATGCGGAGCAGCGTGGCGTGACGGAGTTTTATCAACGGGCTTACGGCAGCAAGGCAGCGGAAAATGACCCCTTTGCGCTACACCTGGACCGTAACGAGCATCTAAAAAGCATGTATCTGGATGCTGAGCATGAGGATGGCTATGTGCGAGATCAAAGCGTATTTGGCGACAATATCAGCATTGAAGATACGCTGAGTGTCATGGTGAAGTATCAGAACAAGACGGTGATGAACTATTCACTGAATGCTTATATGCCTTGGGAGGGCTTTATCATCGTATTTAACGGCACGAAGGGACGGATGGAGGTTCGGGTATCCGAGCAATCCTATGTTAATTCCGGTGGCAGCAAGGCAGATGAGGGTGCGTTAAAAGAGAAGAGCATCACCATCTATCCCCACTTTGCAGCACCTTATGAGGTCGAAGTGGAGGAAGGCCAGGGTGGTCATGGCGGAGGAGATCCAGTTATGCTGCGTGATATTTTTGATAAGCCGGCAGAGGATCGGTTTCATCGTGCGGCCTCACATATCGACGGTGCATGGTCCATTTTAACAGGCATCGCCGCCAACCGTTCTATGCGTACAGGTCAACCGGTGAAGGTGGAGGAACTGGTGCGCTTGTAATGAGCAGTAAATGTAATACCGAAAAGCCCCCTCTAACTAGATGAATAGAGGGGGCTTTTGGGGAGTATTTATATATAGAATGCACCTTACATCTTACGGCACTTTATTTTATTATTTATCGGCAGTCAGTTCCCGGGTTCCCAGTTGTTGTACAGGACGATGGTTATCGGGAAAAATGGCAGCAAACTGGTTGATTTGGTCTGCGGACATTTCAATAGGCTGCTCCAGCACTGTCCAATTTACATGTTCTGTGCATGGCGGGGTAGTCAGCGATCCGTTGTAGCGAACGGAGTGCAGGTCTTTTGGCAGCAGCGCAGCGAGATCTATTTCTTTATCTAAGGCCGCCGCTTCTTGGGAATTATCCTTCGGTAGTTTGGACCAAATGCGGTTGAAAGCCTTGTTTTCTTTGCCACTTTGGATAAGGACTCCTAAGACAGCTGTGCTTCCGTTGTCGCTTTGATGGACAAAATGAAGCTCCATTTCAGCATTTTTACCATCTATTTGGTGTTCGCTCGGGTGATGAAAATGAAACTGCTTTAAAGTGAATTTAGTACCGTCCAGCATGATGCTATTGCTGGCATCGGCAACATTGATTTGCACAGTGTGCCCATTATTCAAAATGGATGCTTTCGTATTAGTGTAATGAACTTGCAGCGGTTGCTGTGTTTGCGATGCTTCCAGATGGGTATGCTCTATATTGACAGGAGATTGTTCGTGGCCGTTACCACAAGCAACAAAATCTTTTTCCAGCTCTCCCCAATGCTCCGGTCCCTGATCTCCTTCATAGGACCAGTGTGGGCCTTTCTGAACGACTGCATGAGCGTTGGTAGCTGATGAGGATGAAGTGCTGGTGGTACTAGAAATGGCGGGCTGTGAATTGCATCCTGTTACTGACACAACCAAGATAATGGCAAATATGCTGAACAGGCAACCTTTCCAGTTTTTTTTCATGTTTCTTTATCCTTCTTCCAAATAGAGTATGTGAAACTTTTTACATTGTAAATTATTGTACAAAGTTCCTACAAGGGTCCAAGGACTTAGAAAGAAGCATTTTCGATTAAATAGTTTTAAGTTAGTAAGTTAGATTTATGTTTGTCCTTTTCGGGCAAAAGTTACTATAATAATGGAGTGTGCATTACAAAATAATTCCATATTATTTAAAGGAGAGATCTACATGAAAGCAGCAATTGTTACAAAAGACAAGAAAGTCAGTGTAGAAGAGAAACCTTTACGCACCCTGAAGCATGGGGAAGCGTTAGTCCAAGTCGAGTATTGCGGAGTTTGCCACACAGATTTACATGTAAAAAATGCAGATTTCGGTGATGTCACAGGCAGAGTTCTGGGGCATGAAGGTATTGGGAAAGTCATTGAATTAGGTGAAGGAGTAACCAGTCTTAAGATTGGTGATCGCGTAAGTATTGCCTGGATGTTCCAAAGCTGCGGTCACTGCGAATATTGCCTAACCGGGCGGGAAACGCTGTGTCGTGAAGTTAAAAATGCCGGATATACGGTAGACGGTGCAATGGCAGAGCAATGTATTGTCACAGCTGACTACGCGGTCAAAGTACCAGATAGTCTTGATCCTGCCGCTGCAAGTAGTGTAACTTGCGCAGGGGTTACCACATATAAAGCAGTTAAAGTAAGTGAAGTCAAACCAGGACAATGGATCGGTATCTTCGGCATTGGTGGCTTGGGTAACCTGGCTGTGCAATACGCCAAAAATGTATTCAATGCTAAAGTTGTAGCCTTTGACATCAGTGATGAAAAACTAGAACTGGCCAAACAAATTGGTGCTGACTATATCGTTAACAGCATGAAAGAAGATCCGGTCGCTCGAGCTAAGGAGTTAACAAACGGTGCTGGTCTGGATGCAACCGTGGTTACTGCTGTTGCCAAAACACCTTTCAACCAGGCCATCGACGTTGTGAAGGCTGGCGCGCGTGTCGTAGCTGTAGGTCTCCCAACCGATAAGATGGATCTGGACATTCCACGTCTGGTTCTGGACGGCATTCAAGTTATTGGCTCCTTGGTCGGCACACGTGAAGACCTTAAAGAAGCGTTCCAGTTCGCTGCAGAAGGTAAAGTCGTCCCTCTTGTACAAAAACGTCCGCTCGAAGACATTAATGAGATCTTCGAGGAGATGGAGCAGGGCAAAATCCAAGGACGCATGGTCATTGATTTCACAAATTAAAATGATGTCCAATTCGTAACCCTTGGAATTCGGAGAGAGAAAGCGCCTGCTGATGTATTGCAGGCGCTCTTTTTGGCTTTACAAATTATTCAGAATGTTATCTTCCAAAACCGCAGATTTATCCCCGTATTCTTTAATAATATGTCTTTCTCCCCAAGCACAAAGAGAATCTAAAATGCCTTTCAGACTACATCCATATTCACTAAGCTCGTACTCCACCTTGGGTGGAACCTGATTATAGCTAATCCGATTGACAATGCCGTCTTCCTCTAATTCACGAAGCTGCTGAGTCAGCATTTTTTGTGTTATGGAAGGCATCATCCGTTTTAATTCGCTTGTCCGCATCTTTCCATGTGTCAAATGACACAGAATCACGCATTTCCATTTCCCCCCGATCACCTCTAACGTCGCCTCAACAGAGATATTGTATTTTTTCTTCCCCAATGCCGATCCCCCCATGTGTATCACTTCTGTTATACATACCTTAACAGCCTGTTTTAATTAAAAAGAACTTTATTTAGGGTACTTTTTAGTACCTATATCACTAAAAAGTACGTACTGTTCATATTTGCTTGAATAACTCATAATAACATCTGCTGGTCGAAGATTTCTATAGATAGGAGTGAAAAACATGTCGCCAGAATCAAAACGAAGTATCTGGCCATTACTGGCTCTAGCCGTAAGCGCCTTTGCGATTGGGACAACTGAGTTCATCAGCGTGGGACTGCTTCCCCTGATTGCTGAAGACTTGCACATATCTGTAACGATGTCTGCACTAACTGTAACGCTGTATGCATTAGGGGTCACCATCGGGGCACCTGTCTTGACCTCATTAACATCAAGTGTTCCCCGTAAAACGTTGCTGCTGTGGATCATGATTATATTTATTGCAGGCAACAGCCTCGCTGCGGTCTCTAGCGGAATTGCCTTGCTGCTGATTGCACGTGTGATCTCGGCGTTCGCTCATGGGGTGTTCATGTCCATCGGTTCCACCATCGCGGCCGATCTTGTGCCGGATGATCGGCGAGCGAGTGCGATTTCCATTATGTTCTCCGGGTTGACCGTAGCCACGGTTACAGGCGTACCTTTGGGTACCTACATTGGGCAGCAATGGGGTTGGCGGGCAGCATTTATGGCGATTGTGGTCGTCGGTGTAGTGGCACTCATCGCCAATCTGATTCTGCTGCCATCTACGCTGCGCAAAGGGAACAAGACTCCTTTCCGCGAGCAGGTCAAACTGGTTACCAATGGTCGCTTGCTACTCGCATTTATCATTACAGCTTTGGGGTATGGAGGCACATTTGTGGTATTTACTTATTTATCTCCATTACTTCACGACATAACCGGATTTCAGCAAAGTACGGTAACGTTTATACTTTTGCTGTATGGAATTGCGATTGCCATCGGGAATGTTATTGGCGGAAAAGCAGCAAACCGCAAGCCGCTTTCAGCTTTGTTTTACATGTTTCTGATTCAAGCAGTGATCCTGTTTCTCCTGTTGTTCACGGCACCTTTTAAAACGGCAGGACTGATTACGATCTTCTTTATGGGATTGCTTGCGTTTATGAACGTGCCCGGGCTACAGGTATATGTCGTCATGTTAGCCGAACGGTTTGCACCCAAAGCTGTCGATGTTGCCTCTGCTGTTAATATTGCAGCTTTCAACGCAGGGATAGCCATCGGAGCTTATGTAGGCGGGATTGTAACGGATTCACTCGGTCTCATTCATACGGCCTGGATCGGGAGCATTATGGTTTTCGTTGCGGTTTTGCTCACAGGCTGGAGTCGTATGCTCGAAAAAAGGGATACAACCCCCATTACAGGTTAAAGCTTTTAAAAAATAGAGAGGAAGATTCAAAATGACACAAAACTTACAAAGCACAACATTGTTAAACAACGGAGTTCGCATGCCTTGGTTTGGCATCGGGGTATTTAAAGTGGAAGAAGGTTCGGAGCTGGTCGATGCTATAAAGGCTGCTGTAAAGCATGGCTACCGCAGTATAGATACAGCTGCAATCTATGCGAATGAAAGCAGTGTAGGGCGGGCTATTCAGGAAGCCCTTCAGGAAAATAACCTGTCCAGAGAAGAACTGTTCGTCACGTCCAAAGTATGGAATGCAGATTTAGGCTATGAAGAGACACGAGCCGCTTATGAAGCCAGTCTGGACAAGCTGGGTCTGGACTATCTGGATCTATATCTGATCCATTGGCCAGTTCAAGGAAAGTATAAAGAAGCTTGGAGAGCGTTGGAATCCTTGTATAAAGAAGGACGGATTAAGGCAATTGGAGTCAGCAACTTCCAGATTCATCATTTGGAAGATCTCATGAAGGATGCCGAAATTAAGCCCATGATCAATCAGGTGGAATTCCATCCACAATTAACCCAAGCCGAGCTGTTGCAATTCTGTCAAAAGAACGACATTCAAATGGAAGCCTGGTCTCCGTTAATGCAAGGCCAATTGCTCGATCATCCGGTACTGCAAGACATAGCGACCAAGTACGGCAAATCGGTGGCGCAAGTGATTTTACGCTGGGATGTGCAGCAGGGAGTTGTCACCATTCCCAAGTCTACCAAGGCGCATCGGATCGTCGAAAATGCCGACATTTTTGACTTCGAACTGACGCGCGAGGATATGGATCGAATTCAGGCGTTAAATGCCGATCTTCGGGTAGGTCCAGACCCGGATAACTTTGATTTTTAAAATTACGTTCATCATGAGACGCCGTTTCCTTCTTCACTGAAGGGACGGCGTTTTGTGCATGATGGGTCTGGAGCCACAGCAATCCAATCCCGCCATATGGTATTATAGGGTTATGTGAAAAGAGACGTTTTGGAAGCATATGAATATGAAAAATCTCCGGGGGACTTCATGAATAAGACGATTGCAGATATAGCCCAAATGGCTGGCGTATCCAAGAGCACGGTATCCCGTTTTTTGAACGGCGGGTCTGTCAGCGTGGATACGAAACGAAAAATTGAAAAAGTGGTTAAAGCCACGGGCTATGTGCCCAATGCCTTTGCCCAGAGTCTTAAGGCGAAGCGGACCAACATCATCGGCACCGTTGTGCCGCGTCTGGATTCTTTTGCGACATCTCATACGCTGATGGGGATTGATGAGGAACTGCGTTCTCAGCATTATCAGATGCTGATCTCTAATACGAGCCAGGATGTACAGCGTGAAATCGAAGCTATTTATGAGCTGGGAAGACAAAAGATTTCGGGCATCATTTTGCTGGCTGCTCAAATTACAGACGACCATCTGGCCGCGATTCGTGACATTGGTATTCCGGTGTTGCTGGTGGGCCAGCAGCACGAGCAGCTTCATAGCCTTATCCATGATGACTATCGTGCAGGATATGATATCGGCACGTACGTTTTGTCACAGGGACACCGCGAAATTGCCTACGTTGGTGTTACTGAAAAGGATGTTGCCGTCGGTGTGCAGCGCAAGGAGGGCTTTAGGCAGGCTGTTCGCGATGCATTGCCTGCGGAGTCTCATACGGACGATGCGATGCGAGCAGCAGGGTATGATATCAGATACTATGAGACCGGATTTAAAATGTCCGATGCACGGATTGCTGCATCCGCCATTTTGGACCATTTCAAGCCAACGTTAATGGTGTGTGCTACAGATAATATCGCGCTGGGCGTAATCAATACGGCTTATTCCAGAGGGATTGTCATCCCGTCGGATTTGTCGGTAACTGGCTTTGGGGGATACGATATTACGGAGGTCATTCACCCTGCCCTGACAACCGTTCAATATCCGTATATGGAGGCCGGACGTGTAGCAGCGCAAAATATTATGCGGCTGGTAGAACATAAATCGGTAGAAAAAGTGACGGTCATGAATTATTCCCTGATCGAAAGAGAAAGCGTTGACAAACGCTGAACAAGTGGATTATAATTTCTTTGAAACCGGTTCCATAGCATTCGGGCATAAATGGAATCGGTTGCAAATCCATGGATGAGTATATTTTTTCAATCGTATGGGAACCGGTTCCGATAGAATATTTTTTCATTGAGTTGGAACCGGTTCCTGAAGCGAAAGTTTTAATAAAAATGAGGTACACCTATGAAAATGACAAGAGAACAAAAGTATCGAATGATCGAGCAGGCAGAACCCGGTGAAATAGCCAGCTTGGAGGAGAAAGTGGAGCAATGTCACTGGCGGCAGGCATTTCATATCCAGCCACCGATAGGTTTGCTCAATGACCCCAATGGCTTTTCATATTACCAAGGTGAATACCACTTATTTTATCAGTGGTTTCCGCTCGGAACGGATCATGGGATGAAATACTGGTATCATCTGAAATCCAAAGATTTGGTCACATGGAATAGTGCGGGCATTGGTATTGCACCTGGGGATTATTTTGATTCGCATGGGGCTTATTCGGGCAGCGCACTGGAGCATGAGGGCAAGTTATATATGCTGTATACGGGAAATGCACGAGATGAAGACTGGATCAGACATCCTTATCAATGCATGGCTGTTATGGACGAGAACGGTCACATTACTAAATGGGAGCACCCCGTTATTTCCAATGTGCCAGAAGGGTATACAGACCATTTTCGTGATCCCAAGCTATGGAAAGACGGCGATAGCTTTTACTGTGTGATTGGTGCCCAGAGAACGAATTTAACAGGCTGCGCCGTCCTCTACCGATCAACCGACCTTCGTACGTGGGAGTTTGAGGGAGAATTGTGTACAGGCCTGGAGTCGTTTGGCTACATGTGGGAATGTCCAGATTATTTTGAACTGAACGAAGCGGGAGTCTTGATCTTTTCTCCTCAGGGCTTGGAGCCTTCTGGGGATGAAAATCGCAATATTTATCAATCGGGCTACGTAATCGGCAAGCCGTTGGATACCGGAACAAGAACACTGGAGCACGGTGCATTCCACGAGCTCGATAGAGGCTTTGACTTCTATGCGCCACAGACGATGATTGACCCACAGGGGCGGCGTATTATGGTGGCATGGATGGGCCTGCCGGATATCGAATATCCTACAGATCCGAACGGATGGGCTCATTGTCTGACATTACCAAGGGAGCTTACGCTTCATGAGGGCAAACTCTTGCAGCGGCCGATCCCTGAGCTGACTACGCTGCGTAGAAATCGTGAGGATCGGGTAGCTGACACGTTATTTTCAGAGAGCAAAACCTATGAAGGATTTACAGGTACGGCCTATGAGCTGATCTGTGAGGTAGATCTTTTGAGCGCTAAGGTGTTTGGTATTGAATTCCGTGCGAGTGAGACTGAGAAGACGGTGATTAAATATAATGCCGTCAGTCGCAAACTTGTATTGGACCGTTCGCAATCAGGTGAGCCTGTAGCCACTTCCTATGGTGAGGTACGGCAGTGTCCATGGGATAAAGATCATATCAAACTACATTTGTTTGTAGATGCGTCTTCAGTTGAGATTTTCGTCAATGATGGGGAAGAGGTGTTCACCAGTCGTATTTTTCCGCATCCAGAGAGTGACGAAATACGCTTTTTTGCCGATAAGGGAGAGGCTCTCTTCCAGGCGGTAAAATGGGATTTTACATGAGTAGGCTAAAACATCAAGTGGTTCGTTAATCATCAAACATAACGGAATGAACGAGAGGATGAACATCATGGCGGAAAACAGAGAAATAGCTAAAGAAGTGATCCAGGCAATCGGTGGGCAAGAAAATATTGCATCTTTTGCTCATTGTGCGACGCGCTTGCGGATTATGGTGCATGACAAGGAGAAGATTGATCAGAAAAAAGTTGAGGAGATCGACAAGGTCAAGGGTGCTTTCTTCAATTCCGGGCAATATCAGATTATTTTTGGTACAGGTACGGTAAATCGAATTTTTGAAGAGGTCGAAAAGCTTGGCGTGACCGGTTCATCTAAAGAAGAGGTGAAGAGTCAGGCGAAAAAGGAAGGCAACGTCTTCCAACGCTCCATTCGTACCTTTGGCGATGTGTTTGTACCCATTATTCCTGTGCTGGTTGCTACGGGGCTGTTCATGGGGCTACGTGGCTTGCTCACTCAGCCGCAAATTCTCGCTCTACTCGGCATGACGCCACAGGACATTTCACCCAATTTTCTATTATACACACAAGTATTAACGGATACGGCCTTTGCTTTTCTGCCCGCGTTAGTCGCATGGTCAGCCTTTAGAGTATTCGGCGGTAGTCCAGTGCTGGGTATCGTTCTCGGTCTGATGCTGGTAAACCCGGCCTTGCCCAACGCTTATAGTGTTGCGGACGGCTCAGCCCATCCGTTGACGATGTTCGGGTTCATTCCTGTAGTGGGCTATCAAGGCTCGGTATTGCCAGCTTTCTTCGTGGGCTTGATCGGAGCCAAGCTGGAGCGGGCGCTGCGCAAACGGGTGCCTGAAGCGCTAGATCTGATTCTCACACCGTTTTTAACACTGTTGATCATGATCACTTTGGGATTGTTTGCCATCGGTCCGATTTTCCATTCACTCGAAGAATGGGTGCTGCACGGAACAACGTTTGTGCTGGATTTGCCTTTCGGTATTGCAGGGATTGTCATCGGTTTCTTGCATCAGATTATCGTCGTTACAGGTGTGCATCATATATTTAATTTCTTGGAGATTCAACTGCTTGAAAAGAACGGCGTAAATGCCTTTAACGCCATCATTACCTGCGCTATGGCTGCTCAAGGTGCTGCCTGTCTGGCGGTTGGACTGAAAACGAAGAATAGCAAGCTGAAAGCGTTGGCACTTCCTTCCTCGTTGTCTGCTTTTCTGGGGATTACGGAGCCGGCTATTTTCGGGGTCAACCTGAGATACATGAAGCCTTTTGTTATGGGTCTTATCGGTGGGGCGGTTGGCGGTTTTATCGCTTCTGTCTTCCATTTGGCGGCTACAGGCATGGCAGTTACGGTCATTCCAGGCACGTTGCTCTACATGAATCATCAGCTTCCGCTTTACATTTTGGCGAACTTGGCTGCTATGGTTGTAGCCTTTGTCTTGACCTGGATGTTTGGCTATAACGATAAAATGTTGGAAGAGGTCAAAACAGCGGGTTCCTCCAATTAACACCAACCAAGTAATGCGAATACACGCAGATTTATACGCGTAATTATAAATATGATGGTCGTTCTATATGGAACGCTCTGGGTCCCTAATCAAAAAGGACTACTAGAGCAGGGTTCCATGTAGAACGACCATTTTTATTAACTGAGGATTTTGCAAAATCCTGTAACTATGAATATTCTGTTCTAGATCATCAAACTAAACGATTGAGGAACGTTCATCCAGAAATTCGGACGGCGAGCAGCCTGTCAACCGTTTGAAGATCCGATGAAAATAGGAAACATCACTATATCCCACATACTCCGAAATTTCACGAATCGTTAGCCGGGACTCGGTCAGCATGTAGATGGCGGTTTTAATACGTTGCGTATGTACATGCTCACTGATCGTTTGGCGTGTTACCTCACGCAGCAGCGTCGCGGCATAATTGGGGGTTTTACGGATGGCGTCGCCAAGCTCCTCCTTGGTTACCTTTTCCCGGTAGTGGTTCTGGATATACTGTTTCATATGTTCCACATGTCGCTCTCGATCGCAAGAAATGGCGCCTTTGTCCCATTCCTGATTCATATATATCATTGCCTCGGTCAGCAGACAGTCAGCCATCATGGTGTAGTAGCTTGGGTGTTCAGTCCATTGATAGTACATCGATTTGATCCGTTCATGCAGCATATCGTAGCATCCAGGTTTGATCAACAACGGCTTGTCAGTATTCAGTATGGGAAGTGTGCTGTTCGTACATGTTTTGCGGCAATGTATCACATACTTGGTATGAAAAAGCGTAGGAATGCTCTTGCCATAGTAATCCAGATGACCGGGTAAAAGCAGTGTTTCACCCTTACCGAGAATGAATTTGCAATCGTTCACCCAATATACACATTTGCCAAAGGTGACCAAAATGAACAGTAAGTCATCGTTGTCGCTATTTGCACCAGCCTTTTCATACCAGTCCACACCGTTGTCCTGCCGAATATCTACCAATGTAATCACAAAACTCACTCCCCGATGTCTTCAACATTCATTATACTGTAGTACATTCATCATACTATAGTTCATAGTCTTGGTGCACGGGTACAGGTAGAATAGAGCTATATAAGTTTAATGTAGATAGAGAAGCAAAGTGGAATAGAAAACCATACAGTAAAGACATTCAGGAGGATGACATTACTATGCTTAAAACGAAAATTATTTGTACTATGGGACCTGCCTGTGACTCCATTCATTTGCTAAAAGAAATGATCCAGGCTGGTATGACTGTAGCCCGCTTGAATATGGCCCACGGGGAGCTAGAAGATCACGTTAAACGTATCGAAAATGTGCGTCAGGCTGCGAAGGAAATGAATACCTTTATACCTGTCATGATGGATATTAAAGGACCAGAAATACGGATTGGCAAGCTGAGAGAGGCATCTTGTCTGTTGAAACCAGGTAGCCAGCTCATTCTGACCACAGAAGAGATCCTAGGGGACGAGCATCGTATTTCAGTAAATTACCCGGATATGCCGAAGGACATCAAACCAGGCGACCGCATTCTCATTGACGACGGTTTGGTTGATCTGACTGTAACCTCCATCGAAGGTACGGAAATGATTTGTAATATTGTAAGCGGCGGTATTTTGAAACCGAGAAAAGGTGTAAACCTGCCAGGGATTCATACGACCCTTCCAGGCGTGACGGAGCGAGATGTGAGGCACATCCAATTTGGGGTGGAGCAGCGTGTTGAGCTTATTGCGGCTTCTTTTGTGCGTAAAGGCGACGATATCCGTGAAATCCGTGAGATTTTGAAGGGACATCATGCTGAGCATGTACAAATTTATTCCAAAATTGAAAATGCTGAAGGCATGGAAAACCTGGATGATATTATCGAAGCTTCCGATGGCATTATGGTAGCCCGTGGCGATCTGGGTGTCGAAGTGCCGATTCAAGATGTGCCTGTGATGCAAAAAGAAATGATCGACAAGTGTAATCTGGTCGGCAAGCCCGTTATCGTAGCTACCCACATGCTGGAATCCATGCAGGTGAACCCACGTCCGACGAGAGCCGAAGTTAGTGACGTGTTTAATGCTGTTATGCAAGGAGCCGATGTTGTTATGCTGTCGGGCGAATCTGCTGCAGGTAAATATCCTGTCGAGTCTGTACGGACCATGGCTGCGGTAGCTGCCAGTGCAGAATCACAATTGGATTATCAGGAGCAGTTCGATAAGCGCAGAGCACGTCAAAGCACCAACATTACGGAAGTGATTAGTCAGGGAGCGGTGAGTTCGTCCCTGGAACTGGATGCGAAAGCGATTATTACGTCGACTGCCAGCGGATTCACGGCACGTATGGTATCCAAATATCGTCCGAAGGCACCTATTATTGCGGTTACTCCGAATAACACGGTATTCGCTAAAATTTGCCTGTTATCCGGTGTGTTCCCGATCAAAGGGGATAAAGTAGCTACAACGGATGAAATGTTCGAATCCTCCATCCGTAACGCCCTGAATGCAGGATATATCCATAAAGGCGATACAGTAGTCCTGTCAGCAGGTGTTCCTGTCGCTGAGGCGGGCACCACTAACTTGATCCGAGTATACCAAGTGTAATTTACAACAAAATATAGACAAGCCAAAAGGCGCTCGTCCCCATGGGTTCAGCGCCTTTTTCACATTCTGTCATGTCACTAACTTACAGCCCGAACACACTTTTAGCAACGACCTGTGTCAATTCTGCCTTATGGGCTTGGTATTGCTCAGGTGTAATGCTCTTATTGGCCAGTCGTTGATCCAACTGCTCCGTTAACTGAGCTACCTGTAAATCAACGACAGCCTGTGCGTCCTTTTTATTGGTTTGTGCAATATCTGCCAAGGTTTGACCGTTATATAACGCATCATACAATTGCTCATCCGAGGATGCGCCCAGTGTTTTCAAAAGTTCATCATCCTTGGAAGCTTCATTATCCTGTACCTGAGGGGCTCTCTCTGGAGCCAGTGTAGCAGCATTAGCCCGACTTCCCCAAGTAGAAGACTGCCCAATAGATAACGCCAGCAACAGTGTACAGATGACTATAATTCGTTTTCGATTCATGAGTGTAAATCTCCTTTGTGTTCATTCAATTTCTGACAAGGTGGAGCCTTATATGGATATCCAACGGGAGTAATGTTTATGCCTTTAGCCGATCCGGCTTATGTAGTTACCAGATTCTAATATACATCATACACACCCAATCTTAGCGCCAGCTTAATACTCGTTTAAAATAAACTAAAAGAGGAGGATATAAACAGGTAAAACCAAAAAAAATTCACGGATACGAATAATGGATGTGACTTACCCTTTGGATTCTGCCCTTTTCTTTGACCACATTGTTCGTATCCCATGAATACAGAGCATCTGCTCAGACTTACTTTCGTTGTGCTGGATTGAGCGACTTTTTAACTTTGTTAGGGGAGAGGCGGATATGAAAAAAACCTCCTTCACAAAAGTGAAAGAGGTTTTAGACACAACCATTACAGTTTAGGGTTTTTTCCATACTTATTGTCGCCAGGCTGACTGTCTTGGCAGAAGAATACAATCAAAATAATTGACCCTACGAGAGGAATCAGACTGATTAGAATCCACCATCCGCTTCTACCTGTGTCATGCAGTCTACGGGCCATAACGGCCAAGGATGGCAACAGGACAGCAAGAGAATAAATCAAAGTCAATACCGGTGATAAGCCTACAAGACTATCGATCAGGCTGACTACAAAGCTAGCGATTGCACTAAATAGTACAAACATCCAATACTCTGTACGTCTTGCTCTACCTTGAAATCCTACATAGTTTTTTAATGCATTTAAATACCATTGCATATATTTTTCACCTCCTTATAAAATCTAAATGTTTCTATACACGTAAAATTGTTCTTTTAGGTATATCGGCAGGAAACATATAGAATTTTAGTTGTAAAATTATAACTTTAAACTAGAAATTTACGCAATACATTTATTAATGTTAATAATTCGATGAATAATTTATAAAAATATAAAATTACATATTGAATTTTCCATATCCATTGAATAATATAGAGGTACGGTTAACCGCCAGGTTTGAATCGTTCTTCTTAACAGAAGGTGCTTTTATTTTTCAAATCAATTGAAAGCGCTTTAATGCGAAATGGGAGGGATGACCAACATTAAATTCGAGGGTGAAGAAGTTAATACAAACATAATCCTGACCGCTTTCTCAATATTTTTTTATGTTATCAGGGATGTTCAAAACGAGAGGAGATTGATTTATGAAGCAATCATTTGTTCGTAAAGTAACGGCAGCTTCACTCGCAGGTGCGCTGTTGTTGCCTGCTTCTTTGGTAGGCGCGGAGCCAACACTCAATTCAGATACAGATGGAATTCAAAATGTAGGGCAAACTTCCCTTCAAGCTCAAGACCTAGAAAACTTTTCAATTCAAAGTAAAAAGGCTGTCTCTTTCAAGGAGACTTCCGTACATGATCCATCCATTCTGAAAGTGAAAGACACATTTTACATTTTTGGCTCACATCTGGCGGCTGCAAAGTCCAAAGACCTCATGAATTGGGATACGATTGCTACAGGAGTGGCGAATGGTAATGCATTGATTCCCAATGTCAAAGAAGAATTAAAGGAAGCACTGGATTGGGCACAGACGGACACGCTGTGGGCAGCTGATGTCATTCAACTGGCAGATGGCAAGTTCTATATGTATTATAACGCTTGCAAGGGTGACTCCCCGCGTTCAGCAATGGGCCTAGCAGTTGCTGATAAAATTGAAGGGCCTTATAAGAATAAAGGCATTTTTCTAAAATCCGGCATGTGGGACCAACCGAGTGAGGATGGGACGATCTATGATGCAACCAAGCATCCGAATGCCGTGGACCCGGACACCTTTTATGATAAAAACGGTAAGCTGTGGATGGTATATGGCTCTTACTCAGGAGGCATATTCATTATGCAGATGGATGAAAAAACAGGGAAGCCGCTCCCTGGTCAAGGCTACGGGAAAAAGCTGACAGGCGGTAACCATGCTCGTATGGAAGGGCCGTACATACAATACAGTCCCCAAACGGACTACTATTACTTGTTCCTGTCCTATGGTGGATTGTCAGCGGATGGCGGATACAACTTGCGGGTGGCTCGGTCCAAAACACCGGATGGCCCTTTCTACGATGCTGAAGGCAATGATATGATCAAGGTCAAGGCAAATCCTGATAAACCACTTTTTGATGACGCTTCCATTGAACCATACGGTGTCAAACTGATAGGTAATTACCTGATTCCAAGAGAAATTGGTGATCCGGGTACTGGACTGGGTGCAGGCTATGTGTCGCCCGGACACAACTCGGCTTATTATGATCCCAAGACGAAAAAGCATTTTGTCATTTTCCATTCCCGTTTCCCGGGAAGAGGCGAACAGTATGAAGTGCGGGTACATGAAATGTTCATGAACGCTGACGGTTGGCCTGTGGTTGCACCTTATCGTTATTCGGGAGATGAGGATTCACTGAAAAAGCTGTCAGAAAAGGATGTCCTCGGTCAATATTCGTATGTAAATCACGGGAAGGAAATTTCGGCAAATATTAAGCAAGCCGTTAACGTCAGTCTGGATGGCGGCGGCAAGCTGTCTGGTGGAGTGAACGGTACATGGAAGTTGGGGGCAGGCAATCAGCTGGAAATTACAGCAGAGGGCACGATGTACAAAGGTGTATTCCTGCGGCACCGTGATCCAGACACAGGTGCCAAGACGCTTGCTTTTACCGCGTTGTCCTCCAAGGGTGTTGCGGTATGGGGTTCGCTAAAGCCTGACCTGAAGGCCAACAAGATTGTAGCTGCTGTGCAGAAGGATCTGAGCCTGGGCGATACGAGCAATGTTCTTTATAATCTGACGCTACCTACTCAAGCAGCACAAGATACCACTATTTCATGGGAGTCCACCCACCCGGAGAATATTTCTGTGACAGGTGAAGTATACCGTCCAGAAGCCGGTTCTCAGCCTGTAACAGTTACATTGACGGCGACCATCAAAAAGGACAAAGCCACAGCTAAGAAAAGTTTTACAGCCACTGTTCCCGGACAGGTCCAAGGTCCTCAGCTTGCACGCTATTCGTGGAGTGAAGATCAAGGAACTTCGGTTGTCGACAGCACATACAATCAATTCGACGGTAAGACCTATGGTGGTGCTGCATGGGATAAAGACGGGAAGCTTGGCGGTGCTCTCGGCCTCAACGGTAAGGATGGTTACGTTCAACTACCAAATATGGTAACAGATGCGAAGGATTTTACCTTTTCCGCTTGGGTGAACTGGAAGGGCGGTGCAGCTTGGCAACGGATTTTTGACTTTGGCAACGGCCAAGCCCGGCATATGTTCCTCACCCCTTCCCAAGGAAGTGGTGTGCTCCAGTTTACAATCCATGAGGGTACGGATCAAAGCTTGCTTTCCAAATCATCATTACCTCTAAACCAGTGGACGCATGTAGCGGTTACACTGGAGGGGAATACAGGGAAGCTGTATGTAAACGGTGAGGAAGTAGCTGTTAATGATGGCATTACCTTTAATCCCAATGAGTTGCTGACGAGCGAGGCTTATCTCGGCAAAAGCCGCTTTGCCGCCGATGCTTACTTCAATGGCAGCCTGGATGAAGTTCAATTGTATAACAAGGCGCTGACAGCAGAGGAAATTAAAGCACTGGCAGAATTGTAGTTCAAAATGAGCAAATAAACGCAGGAGATGAGCTTTTAGTAAGAAGTTCGTCTCCTGCACAATGTTTTGTATATTTATTTCTTGATTGCTGGTATAATAAGAAGCAACTGCGGATATAATGTTTTAAGTAGGCGTTAATGACTCACTCCCGTCGAATGAACACAGCTTTGAAGTTCGCAATAGAGAACATAAGCACTCTGCATAAATTAAATTCACCAGTGCTTGCGTTTTCAATACACTTATGGTAATATGAGTATATTGAAATTGTGACCTGAGATTCGCATATTGTAGAGGGCTATTGTTTTAGGTTGAAATAACCTTGTGCAATATGTGAATTTTTATTTGTAAAAAATAAAGGTCATATAAATACATTTTGGAGGTAATTCCATGCAAACAGGTACAGTAAAATGGTTTAACGCAGAAAAAGGTTTTGGTTTCATCGAGGTTGAAGGTGGAAGCGACGTATTCGTACACTTCTCCGCAATCCAAGGCGACGGCTTCAAATCTTTGGACGAAGGCCAACGCGTAGAATTCAACGTAGTTGAAGGAAACCGTGGACCACAAGCTGAGAACGTTGTAAAACTGTAATTTAAAATTACAGCCTACTTCAGATGCCCCGAACATAGCGTTTGGGGCATTTGTTTTTATCTGTTCACAAGACCGTTTTTGAACTGATTACATCTTATCGCTTTATAAATCATGAAGAAAGAGGGATGTTTATGTACAATTCACGGAAAAAGCCAATGGATGAGATTCCTGAGGAAATTACAATTGTCTGGAATTGCGCCAGCGATACATGCAACGGCTGGATGCGAGATAACTTCGCTTTTTCTGTCGAGCCGACATGCCCCATTTGCGGTTCTGCCATGGTGAAGGGCGAGAAAAAGCTGGCTGTTTTAAATAATACGAGCTTTAATCATACCAAACAATCCTAAGCGGATAAATGTTTGTAGTGAAAGATGCCCCATAGCCATTAACGGCGCTGAGGCGTCTTTTTGTTTTTTATAAATATAAATTATACATAAGAATGAACAGGCTTTCAATTATGGTGTGGAGGATGGGGCTAGTATGCTCAGTAAGATAGAGTTTAATTCAGGTAGCGCTTCGTAAAATACACCGTGCCCGCTACGTTCAAAAGGAATAAGTTTTGATCCGGCAATTCCTTTTTGAGTTTGGACAGCCAGGGGGAAAGGACAGACCCGATCCAGCTTGCCGTGTAGAATCCAAGTAGGCACGTGTATACATGGCAAATCAGGGCGCAAATCAGAGTCACGTAGTGAATACAAAGTACAAGCCATGCTATGAACTGAAGCTGCAAACCCCTGATCACGTAACCAGTCGCGTAAGCTCTGGCTGACGGGATTGGCAAACAACATTTCGCCAAAAGAAGTTACCAGTTGTGGACGATCTGTATAGGCTTGTTTGATGAGTTTATCTACCTCTGTGACAGGAGTACCATAAGGGAAGTCGCTGGTTGGGGTGAACCGGGGTGTAGCTGCTCCGATCAAGATCAACTGATTGACGCCAAATCCCCGGTGTCTGCTCATGTAGCGTGTGACCACAGCTCCTCCCATGGAAAACCCGATTAGCCGTACCTGGTTTAACTGAAGCGCCTGCATAACAGCCAGCAGATCGTCCGCCAATCGATCATAATTGTATCCATGCCATGGTCGATCAGACTTGCCGAACCCCCTAAGATCAACCTGAATACAGCGATACCCGTAAGCAGGCAACAAGGCGACCTGGTATTCGTACATTCGGTGATCCAGCGGCCAGCCCTGCACCATCAGAACAGGGATGCCTTCTCCAATATCCTCAACATACAGCTTCACGCCGCGTTCCACCTCAATATAATATCCCATCGTGTTCACCCCTCTAGAAATCACGTCATTTCATTCTCTCTCACATATATGTAGCCAGGGCTTAGCTCATTCGAAAAAGGGATGAGTCTGTCACGATATAAGCATATAATATGTCAAAAAATGTATGTCATCCTGTATAGGGATAGGATATAATTATGGAATGAAACAGCATCGGGAGAGTGGAACAATGACACCATCAAAAACATTAAAATGGATTACAGGCGGATTGGAGCTATTTTTAGCTATTCCCGTTTTGGGCGGGTTGCTGATCGTAAATTCCGCGTATACTATATTGTTCTTTATGCTGATTTTCCACATTGTTACGTTGGTGCTATCGGTGACGAATAGAGAGTCTTATTATGGATCTATTTTAGGGATCGTGACCTCGGTTATTGGATGGATTCCGATTGTGGGTTGGTTGATGCATTTGCTCTCAGGCATATTTTTGATGATTACCGCAGCTCAGCAGCCGCGTGATCAGTATCGTAATCGTAATCGCAACCCTTATGATGATTATCGCTACTAGGGGATGTGTGGCGATGCAAAGATGAAAGATCCTGTTGAACAGGGTCTTTTTTTATTTATGAAATCTCCCCATGATTATGGTGTTGTAGTATTTGCCATCTGAAAGAACCTTATCGTTTTTTAATAACCCTTCGATTTCAAATCCATGTTTTTTATAAAGCTCAATGGCTTTATCATTCGTTTCCAAAACTTGTAGAGTTATTTTCTTGATGCCATTGGAGTCAGCCCAGGAAATAGATTTTTTTAAAAGATTCGTCCCGATCCCGTAACCCCAAAAATCCTTTAGTACACATACGCCGAATTCAACTTTATGAGAGAATCTGCTCAGAACATGGCCCTCACATCTTGAAAATCCGACGATTTTATCATGAACTACCGCAACTAAAAATAGGTTTCTGTTATTCTCTGTATCTGATTCAATGAGCTGTTCAAAACCGGATGTACTTATAAACGCTTCTCCCTTCTCTCTATCTAAATTTTCAGTTTCTCCATCAATCAGCAAGCGGATTTCAGACAAATTCTTCGCATCTTGAATTATGGCTGATCTGATCGTATAGTGTATTCCTTGCACATCAAATTCCTGTTTATTTATTTTCATTACATTCTCCTTATTATGAATTAGAGTGAAAAATGACCTCTGGATCATGTTAGTCTACCACATATTATCTTGTTTACATGACAAATAAGCCTGTCTCCTTCTGTTGTATCGCAGCAGGGGACAGGCCTATTGATTTCTCTATCCGTACAGGGAAGACGGATGGAGATTTATTATACATGGGTGGATGTGTCAGATTAACAAATGGTTTTTATGAATGCGACTTATCGAGCTACAGCTTTTGGAAAACGGAAGTTGTGGCTATTTCTGCTTAGCAGAGGCTTTAGCTGCATTGGTTTTAGCAGGAGCCTTGGCTGCATCTCCTTGAGCAGGAGCTTTACCTGCATCCGCTTTACCGCCATCTACTGGTGGTTTGGATGGTTTCACGCCATTCACCATATCTGTCATCATTTGCTTCAGATTAGAGACACGTTGGTTATATTCGGTTGCCGTAATCTTGCCGTTTTGTTTTTCCGTAGCCAGTTTCGCTTTCATATCTGAAACCATCACATCAATAACGGAATTTACGCTCACGCCTTGTGCTTTGGCGATCGTAGCAAGGGATTTACCTGCTTTCAACTGTGTATCAAACTGACTGGAGGATAATTTCAATAATTTCAGGAGAGCTTTGTTCTCAGCATAGTTACCTCCTGCGATTTTAGGGCCATTAGCATCGCCGGGATTCCCCTTAGGTGCCTGTGCTTTGTCTGCGATGGGAGCCTTCTCAGGTGTAGTTGAAGCAGCATGGGCTGCGCTTGTGGAGTACAGTGCCCCGCCTCCTAAAAATGCCAAGGCCATCGTTCCAGCCAAAATTGCTTTCTTGGTGCTTTTCATCTTCATTTTCCACCTTTCGGTTGTGGTTTGTTTGGTACGTGATACATCATAAGGGATCAACTTGAATGCTATCTGAGCGCAAGCTGAGCATTTACTGAATGAAATTTGGGTGGCATGACTAAAATTTCAGCTAAAATAAACTTGTATTACGTGTATTAAGTGATATAATACACTACAGGCACGATAGATGCAGCCGATTAGGGGGAAACACCCATGGAAGAGCAACGGGTTGGCTCGTTCCGATTTTTAATTGACTTTAGCCAGCCATTATATGAACAAATATTAAATCAAGTACGAAGCTCCATTGCTAAAGGGGAGATCGAAATGGGAAGCAAAATGCCATCTGTTCGTGATCTGGCGCAGGAATTACGCATGAATCCGAATACCGTGATGCGGGCATATCAAGAGCTGGAGCGGGACGGATTGACTGAGAAGCGGCGCGGTCTAGGCACTTATGTTACTTCGTCCAGTGAACGGATTGCCAGCTTTCGGGAACAATTGGCTATAACGTATATTGATCAGTTTCTCGGACAGATGAGTAGCCTGGGGTTATCGTGGGAAGATGTACAGCAGTATATACGAAGCAAACAGGACGGAAATGACAAGGAAGGAGGCGATAAGGCATGACGGAGTCTGTTGTGGTTGCGAATCATCTGGTGAAGCAATACGGCAGTAAAAAAGCACTGGATCAATTAGATGTCATCATTCCGGCAGGACGTATTGTAGGCGTGCTTGGACCCAATGGCTGTGGGAAGTCCAGCTTCTTTCGAGCAATCACCGGATTGATTCAGCCAGATGGGGGCGAGCTTCAGGTGTTGGGCCGACAGCCTGGTTGGGAAACCAACCGGGATATATCCTATCTTCCTGACCGGGCACGCTGGTACCCCAATCATACAGTTCAGCTGACGCTGGAATGGGGGAAGTCTTTTTTGCCTGGCTTCAATATAAAAGACGCGTATAAACTTGCTGATCATATGGACGTCGAGCTGGAACTTAAAATGACTGGGCTGAGTCGCGGGCAGGAGGCACGTGTGCTACTGATTTTATGTCTGGCACGTGAGGTTCCACTCATGATCCTGGATGAACCGTTTGCGGGTATTGATGTCCTCTCCAGAGAGGCGATTGTGGCTGGGATTATTGATTATTTGGAGGGTCGCCAGCAGTCTATACTCATTAGCACGCATGATATTCAGGAAGTGGAAGGCTTGTTTGACTACACGGTCATGATGGACCGCGGACGGATCATATGGTCTGGTGATTCGGATGATCTGCGTGCAGAGCATGGCTCGCTGAATCAGGTGTTCCGCAATTTGTACAAAAAGGAGTGGAAGGCGTGAATTCATCAGGGCTGTTCAAAGATTTGATACGCCATGAATTTCGAAATAAAGGAAGCTGGAGAAAGCAGGGCCGCAATCGACTACCGAGATCGTGGAGACTCGTGTATTTCTCATTATTTCTAATTGCGGCGTTCGCTATTTCCTTGTACTTCGCACTTCACAACCAGCTCGAATTGACAAGGCTGTGGTATGTCACCCTGGGCTTGCCGTACATGATCATTTTTATGGGTGTGGGAAGTTTGAGAAGAGAATGGGAAAATGACACCTACGGATGGTGGCTGACCCTTCCCTATCCGCGCATATGGCTGATTAGCGCCAAATGGATTGCGGCTATTTTACAAACCATGGTCGTAATATCGCTTTTGTTTGTGGTGGGTTCTCTGTACGCGTTGTTCATCTCATCAACCATACAGCCTTATACGTTTGCGGATGCAGCGTCTTTTATTGTAGCCGGATTGAACTGGTTTGTGATGATTATCGCCTTCACACCGTTGGTTATTGCGCTGGGTCTATTGACGGCCAGTACCAAATACAGCACCTTGCGGCCGCTTAACCCGATACTGTGGATTCTTTTGATGGGTGGCGGGAGTGTCTTTTATTGGTCGGGCGATCAGGGGCTTTATGAGCAGTTTGACCATGCTCAAACAGGACAATGGTTTCCATTTACCTGGCATTTCCCGATTGCGGTGTTGATAAGTTGGGTTGCTGCATATGTATTAATCCGCTTGAGCGCGTATCTGCTGGAGAAAAAACTGTCGATTTAGGCTAGCGTATCTACAGGATCTAGAGGAAGGAGTTACTACACCATGACGACGATATTTATATATGTATTGATGGCTGTTCTGGTGGGGCTGATGATCTGGTTAAGGACCAAGAGACGAAGGGGACCGGTAAAAGGAAACGGAATCCGGATTCTGCTCCCCTTGTTTATCGCATTCCCGCTTATGATGATGTCTGTGTACCAATTAATGCATATTCCCGGTCAAACGTACGCGCTCCCCGCCTTTTGGGAACTGCTGGTTGCCGGGCTATTAGGGGCTCTGTTTGGCTATGTTATCTTGCTGCATACAGCGTATGAAAGACGGGATGACGGTCTTATTTATCCCAAGCCGAACCAATATTTTAAATATATTATTATCGCTATTATCTTGATTCGCGTCGTTTTGACCCAGTACCTCAGTAGTTTGGGTACGACCGAAATTAGCATGCTGGCGATTACGATGGCGCTGGTGTATATCTCAATCTGGCGAATCGGGAGCTTTATCAAGTTTCGGAGAACGTTATCCGTATAACAATAGCAATGGGGTTAACACAGCGGCTTACTATTCAAAAAGCGTTCATTCGCTTGGCGATAGGAGCCGTTTTTTTTGAGTTTTGGCATTAGCAAGTTATCACACATTGTCATTGCTCCCCATATCCTTTATTCTAAGGCTTGTGGCTTGCATTGTAGCAGTACAATTATAAATTTTTGAAAGGAGGGTTATTGAGGTTTCAAAAGATTTAAATGGGGTTTAAAGTTAGGTATGCGGGGGGAAATTGCTTTTTTGTGATTAGGTGTAACTTTATTGGTTACATAAAAAGGAATTGTATTCATATTCTATTTTACAGGTTGAGAGGGGCTTACATCCATGAAAAAACATACGGTTACTGCTGCACTCGCTGGTTTGCTTGTTCTGTCTTCTACTGTACCGGCTTTAGCGGCCGAGGTAAAACCTGCTACGGGTATTCAGGTTTGGGTAGATGGCAAGAAGGAGGCTTACAAAATTGCACCTATCGTTAGAAATAAGCAGGTCTTAATTCCCCTGAGACAATTGGCCTCCAGTTTGGGAATTCCGTTGGATGCCAAGCATATTACATTCAATACGGCGCGACAAAGCACGACCATCCGATATGATCAGGCGACGGTTGTACTGGTGTCTGGCAGTCCGGAAGCGCAAATCAACGGGATTAAGGTACCGCTATCCACCTCGACCATCTTGACCAAGCAAGGGGTAACCTATGTACCGGTTGATGTCGTCAAAGAAGCATGGGGCAAGCAAGTGATTTGGGACCCGGCCAGCCAAACGGTGCAAATCGGGGTGAGTAATAAGGATAAGGTCATTGAAATCGTGAAAAGCTTTGAAACCGGAGACACGAAAGCGGCCGAGACTTGGATCAGCAAGGATCAGTACATTCAGCACAATCTGAGCTTTGCTAGCGGAAGAGATGCGTTGCTGCAAGGGATTAGCCAGGCGAAGGGTGCCAATGTACAGGTTGAAATCCAACGTGTAATTCAGGATGGCAATTATGTAGCGGTTCATTATAAAGAGTCCATTGCAGGGAAAACGAGCATTGTTTTTGATATTTTCCGCTTCGATAGCAATGGTAAAATTGTTGAGCATTGGGACAATATGCAGGACTCGGCTCCAGCCAATCCAAGCGGACACACCATGATTGATGGAACAACACAGATCACGGATCTCAACCAAACTGAGACGAACAAAACACTGATCCGCAAGTTTGTGGATGATGTCCTGGTTGGCAAAAATCGTGCTGCATTGGAAAGCTACTATAACGGTGACCATTACATTCAGCATAATCCTCTTTTTGGTGACGGTGTATCCAATTTGAAACAAGCATTTTCCGCAGCGGGAAGCCAAGGAGCTTCTTTTGGATATGATCAGGTTCACATGGTCATTGGAGAAGGCAACTTTGTGCTGGTTGTGAGTGAATTGACATCGTCTAAGGGAACTTCAGCCGCTGTCTATGATCTGTTCCGGGTAGAGAACGGCAAGGTAGCAGAACATTGGGACGTAGTTCAGGAGGTTCCAGCTAAAACAGAGTGGAAAAATACAAACGGCAAGTTTTAAGAAAATGCGTTTGTGGTATGGCGTGATCGGCATGCTTTCCTAATCGTCCTGTTCCTGTTAAAATGATGCAAACTTATAACAGGAGGTTGGACGATGGAAGACTTGAAGCAACGTGTGGGCTGCCTGCATGCACATCACTCGAACATAGCCTATGTGGAACGAGCTTTTGCTTCTTATGAGGTGGAGCTGATACATTTTGTGGACCCTGGGCTTATGCGCCGGATCTCGTCAGACCCGCATTTTTCTGCGGACGATGCTAGTCGCAAGGTAGAAGAGCAACTGAGATGGATTGTTCAAAGCGATATAGATGTTATTTTGATAACGTGCACGAATTATATCGTTTTGGCAGAAAAAGCTCAATTGACCCTGTCTACACCAGTAATTGCGCTGGATGAGCCCTTTTTTCATGAGATATGCGATGATTTGCGGCCACGGACCTTGGTATTCACGAATCCGGCTACTGTAGAGGGAACGATGAAGCGTCTTTATCATACGGCTGCTCTGTTAGGCAAACCGGATATCTCTTCTTGGATAGAGGTTAAGGTGGTGGAGGACGCTTTTGAACTGATTATGCAGGGACGTGAAGACGAGTATAAGGAATTGCTGGTTCGTTCGCTGTATGAGCTAAGGGAGGTTGATCCAAGCAGAGGGCTGGCTGTAGCACAGTTGTCTATGGTTGATGCTGCGTTACAGGTGGAGCTGGAGACGGGGCAAACGATTGGTAATCCCTTACGGTCGTTGTCGAATTCAATTGAGGATTTGTTAGGTTAAATAAGTATAACCAAAAGAACTTCCACCCCGTGTTTTGGGCCTGTGGAAGTTCTTTTTTTCGGGAGGAGGCTGGCGAGCAGGTTGCTTCTGCGTTGTTCATCACAGAGTCTGTTGATCTTGGGTGATGAATGCTGCGCCTGCCGATTCTCTTTGGACAAGCGTAACGTATAAACGTTCATGCTCCACGTCTTCCCCAGCAATGATTTTGAGAACTTGTTCGGCAGCTACAGCTCCCCATTTACGCTTGGAATAGTCAATCGTCGTCAGACGGGGCTGAATATATTGCGCCAGCTCGATATTATCAAAGCCGACGATATGAATATCCTTGCCAATCGTCAGCTCTGACTGAGCCATTCGATTGTACAAGCCCACTGCCATTTCATCATTGAGACAAAATACGGCTACAGGTTCCGAACCCGGGCTAACGTGTTGCTGCAAAATGATCTCAGCCGCCTGTTCACCGCCCGATTTCTCAAAATCGCCGTCAATTTCGATCATTTCAGCCACGCCGCTACGCTCAATGGTCTGCTTGACCGCCTGCATCCGTTGCCATGAATCGTAAGAACCTTCTGGTCCGGTAACCACATATAGCTTACGGTGTCCCAATTCTAATAAATGTTCGATTGCGAGAGCGGCGCCCGCTTTGTTATCCAGCAGCACCTGGTTAATGTTAGGATGATTCAGTTCACGGTCCAACACGACAATTTTATGTCCTCGCTCGGCGTAGTTCAGTAGCTCCTGACTATCAAACGTCTGATCCAGCACAATGGCGCCGTCGATCATGCGTTCCGGCAGCATTCGGTGAGACTGCTTACCGCTGCATACGATGAGATCATAGCCCTTGCGGTTCAAAATTTCCTTGATGCCATACAGTAAATCTCCATAAACGTCTCCACGGAAATCAGTTAGGAAAACGCCAATAATTTTGGTCTGCCTTTTCTTGAGATTACGTGCGGCGGCATTGGGCACATAGTTAAGCTCTTTGGCAATGGCTAAAATACGTGCGCAAGTTTCTTCTGTTACCTTATCGCTACCATTCAAGGCATATGAAACGGTAGATATGGAAACGCCCGCCTGTTTGGCGATATCTTTAATGCTGACCACATCGTCACCTCCTTGTCGTCCATCTTATAATTGCTATTGTATATTCATTATTAACCACATATCTATTCCAAATGTCGTAGTCCTACACATAAGCAGCAAAGGGCGATCCCGCAAGATCGCCATCCCTTTGTTGCCTATACCAGATTTAGCATTAAAAACGCTTTATAAAATAATCTCCAGACGGTGTACACCGTCATGTTCTGCCAAGGCTTGCTCGAAAATCTCGCGTTTGATGCGCAAGGCACCGGAGCGGTAGCGATTATCATCGGCTGGCACGCTTTCCAGTGGTGTTCCGTTCAATACTGTACGGCCCTGCTCACCGCCAGTATGCTCTTGCAGCATGCGGTAGACGAAGGTAATTGGTTTTCCTGCAAAGGAAAATTCAAATTCCAATCCGTCGAGATGATCCGGCAGCACGGGGTCTAGGATCAGATCTTCGCCCGACTGACGAACACCAAGGACGTTCGATATGAGCTGATTCATATAGATTCCTGGACCGCTGGAATAGATTCTCCAGCCGCCTTTGACGGGTACGGCTCCTTCACGCAGTTCACCAAACCGTTCCTGTGCTTCATAGCGGGTATTAAATTTACCGTCCGAGCTACTGAAATAGGCGTTGCTTTGGCGCCATTCGGCATTCGGTACGGACGCACGTATGCCGACCGGATTGATGAGCTTCAAGCTGTGCCAAGCGTCATCCTTGCGTCCCAATTTGGCCATCGCTTCCGCAAAGCGGATATGGGCATGCACATATTGCAGCCCGACCTCACGTCCGAAGTTGGCCGCTTGCTCTGCACGCTTGAAGTGCGAGCTCACACCGCCATCATACTGTGCAGGGCGGTTCATCAGACGCACCCCATCCGGGCAGAGGAACTGCTCACGGATGAGTTGCTCATGAGCCAATGCTTGCTCAGGCGTGAGCAGCTGGCTGATCATGCTGCGTGTCATCGGCAGCAGCCGATAATGGATTCCTGTCTCGGTGTCAGACGGATGGAGCATCAGCTTAGGTTGGCCGGGCTCTTCCATATACACGAAGCCCGGAATAATTCCGCTCTCCAGCATGTAGCGGTTAAAGTCTTTACGGATGCCATTGGCCATCTGATGTAGATCTTGTGCGATCTTGTCGGCTTCCCTTACTACATCCGCGGGGGCCTGCTCTAAAGCAGCAGCAAAGTTACTAATAACTTGGTAGGTGAGTGCAACCGTCCAGCTGCTCGCCATGTATTGCTTCAGCTGAGCATTGGCTGGCTGGAGGGTATCATCCCAATCGCCGTCGCCATAGGCCGACAAATACGTATCATGCAGGAAATTCTCGCGAATATATTCGATTTCCTTCAGGGCATGTTCCATGAGATTCGCGGTCTGCTTGGTATAATCGAAAGTATGCCGATGGGTGTAAGGCACATTTTCTCCCAGAATACTGTAATCACGGGTAGCGGTCAAATAATCGCCCAGTACCTTGAGCGGCCAGACGATAATATCTCCATGGCTTTCTTCTTGCTGCACGTGAGTATAGTTGTCAAACATAAACCATTGCGGCCAGTTTCCGCTGTCCTCGTACTGATGGCTGAAAACAGTCAGCAAAATGGAACGAACCTCATCGAACTTTTGCATAGCTGAGAAATATTCCACAGGCCCCTGACACACATCACGTGTTCCCCAGGCTGCACCGCCGTATTGCTCCAGACCGTGAGGCACAGAGTAGTGAACGAGCATATTGTGGGTGTACCACCAAGCCACTGCGTTCACACGGAATAGCTCGTTCGTTTCGTGTTGACCCAGCGACAGATGGAAACCGTTCATAAGCTCGGCAAAATATGCCCGATAGCGCTCGCGCTCATCTTCAAAGGAAGCGTGACGCTCTTTGTGCGCTGATTCTTGCCCAGCTGAAAGCCCATTCAGCCAACCCTGCACGGTGCAGGCCCATTCGCTGCTGTCACCCAGCTCCAGCACAACTAGAGACGCATCAGGAGAAGCTTTCCCCTGTAGCAATGCGTGAGCGTCGCTCACATGCTGTAATGGAGCGCCCTCTATGTGCATTCGGTACAGCAAGTCTGGATAGGCCTCGGCGCTCAGAGAGGCGGAGTCTGCCCGGAAGAGTAGGGCATCACCTTCACGTTCCATATGAAACGGGAGCTCATATTCGTTCACATGCATAGACATTTGCTGAGTGATGAGGAACGGATAGGTTTTGCCACTCGCCGCACGCATGTGAAGCCGTACTTCTGGGCTATCGACATTCGTATGGTTTGTAATAATGAATGTATCGTCTGTCGTTTTGTAATACCAGCGCACATAATTGAAGCCAATCTCGAACAGGGAAGGCATCGTGAGCAGGCGGTATTTCCCTTGGATTCCGACATAAATACGTTGACCGGATGTCTTGGGAATATTAAGCGCATTACGCGCGTTGGTAATCATTTTGTTGAAATTTGTATTGCCGATTACGAGTTGGGAATTGAACACCCCGTACATATAGGAGGTGGTTGTAATGGTTTCTTCCTTACCTCCTGAGTAATGCCCGCCCATTAAAATGTGCCCATGGGGACGCTCTACACGAAGCTCTTTGGATTTGAGTACGACATGCTCATAGCTGTCCGTAAAAAAGGAAAGTAGTTCATCGCCATCCCGTTCTTCTTCCTGCCGTTTGGGGAAAAGTTGATCCACTTCGGCATCGGTTAAGTCCAGCGTGCGCAGCGGCTCACCGATGGTTTGAGCTGGAGCCACACGCCCTGCCTGAAGATTACTTGCCGCGCGTACCGGTATGATGGTCTCGGAAGCGTCTACTAGAATGGCAGCTACTTCGTCACGTGCTTTTGTCACCATTTCCTGATACTCCAGCTTTGTCACTGCGGCTGGATGATTGGGCTGGAACAGACCGTAAAAAGTAAAGCGAGCTTCCCCAGCCAGTTTCACCCGCTCAGATTGCAACGCGGTATAGGCGAATTCGTATTGGTACACTTCATTGGCGAGCGAGTCGCGACGGAGTGCTTCCGGCTCATTCGTTTCTTTGTACGAAAGTCCAAAGAACTGAAATCCGTCAGTCGAGTAACCAACAGTGCGGGTTAACGAGCCTTGTTGAATGTATGGGAATGCCTGACTTTGAGGCTGGTTTTGACGTGAGCAAACGGTATAGCCTCTTTGTTCATCATGATACACGGTGTGGTCAATATATTGAGATAAATAAGCTTCATTACTGCGCACAGCAGCGGTATCGGCAATGCCGATATCCTGACCGTACACGACATCTGCCTCCACGTCATCGCCCTGTAGGGTTACATCCCAGAACCATACTCCCAGGCGGCTTAGCGTGAAGGTCACCTGATAGCCTACACCAGCGGTGAAACCTTCCCAAATAATCTGCTGATCCGTTTGTCGGATTACTCCCGGTGAGCGAACCCCAAGTAGGGGAGTGATACTTACACCGGACGGACGGTACAATCTCAAGTACAGATTGTTCAAGGAACCGTCGACTGAATTGGTCAACAGTTGGTTGATCATCGTTGAGCCGTGGGCGATCTTATACACATCACCACTGCTCAAGAAGGTAAAAGACAGGTCGCCGGCCCGCAGCAAAATATTTTGATCCAGACTTGTATTCATTATAGGGTACGCCTCACTTTCCTGTTTCTTTTACTAACCGAAAACGGCCTTCTGTAGTATCTCGGCTGTTAGGTCCTGTAAAGACGGCAAATTCACCGCTGTCACTGTCAAAGCTCAAATCTGCATGATGATAGCGCAGCTGAGGCTCGGTCACTGTAAATTCCACTTCCCGGCTTTCGCCTGGGGCAAGAAGGACTTTGCAGAAATCTTTCAGTTCTTTCATTGGACGAACCGTATCACCGCTGATATCACGAATATAGAACTGGACGGTTTCCTCGACTGGACGCGTTCCTGTGTTCGTTACCTGCACTTTAACGGTCAGCTCCTGACCGGGAGTAAGAGTGTCGCCGGAAAGCTGTACGCTGTCATAGGCTACATTGGTGTAGCTCAGTCCATAGCCGAACGGGAATAAAGGTTCGTTCGGTACGTCTAGGTATTGGGAGACGTAACGTTCTTTTGTATTCGGGTCTAGCTGCGGGCGTCCTGTATTAAAATGATTGTAATACACGGGCACCTGTCCGACCGATTGCGGGAATGACATGGTCAGGCGACCCGTAGGTTCGGCATCACCGTACAACAAATCGGCAATCGCCGCGCCGCCTTCGCCACCAGGGAACCAGGCTTCCAGTACAGCGTCTGCTTCTTCAATGACGCCGTGCAGATCCAATGGACGACCATTAAACAGTACGGCTACCATAGGCTTGTTCAGCGTCTTCAGGCGCTTCACCAGTTCCAACTGGGCTTGTGGCAAGCGAATATTGGAACGGCTGCCTGCTTCACCACTCATATCCGAGCGCTCTCCAAGCGCCAACACGATAACCTCTGCTTGGCTGGCAGCTTGCAGAGCTTCTGTATATTGCTCCTCAGTCATATCGTCGATAGAGCAACCTGCCGCAACCGTGAGCAACGAGGAGGATATTTTCGATTGGAACCCGTCAACAACACGAATGGCTTCCTCTTGTGAACCGCTCCACGACCAAGAACCCAGAATATCGCCGCTCTCTGCAAAAGGTCCGATCAATGCAATACGTTGATTGCGATTCAATGGAAGCGCGGAATCATTTTTGAGCAGCACGCATGATTTAATGGCTAGTTCTTTGGCAACCGTGCGATGAGCGTCGCAGAACACAACTTCACGTTCACGCTCAGGGTCTGCGCCGCGTAGCGGGTTTTCGAACAAGCCCAGCTTTTGCTTGAGCTTCAATATACGCATCACTGCTTCATCAATGAGCGCTTCATCCAGCTGTCCGCTGCGAACCAGCTCAGGCAGATGCCCGTTATAGCAGGAGGTCATCATTTCGATATCTACGCCAGCCAGCAGTGCCTTCTTCGCTGCCTCGCGCTCATCCTCGGCGATGCCGTGAGGGATAAGCTCCTTGATGGCGGCCCAATCCGAAATGAGTACACCATCAAAGCCCCATTCATCACGAAGCAAATCACGCATCAGGCGCTTATTGCCCGTTGCGGCTACGCCTTCTACGGTATTGAAGGATGTCATCACCATTTCACAGCCTTCATCTAAAGCAGCTTTGTAGGAGGGGAGATAATACTCTCGCAGCTGCCATGCGGACACATCAACAGTATTGTAATCCCGTCCGCCTTCGCCAGCTCCATATGCGGCAAAATGCTTCACGCATGCGGCCACCCGGTCGGTATCGTTCGTCAGATCTTTACCCTGAAACCCCCGCACAAACGCACGAGCAAATTCGCTGTTGAGGTAAGGGTCTTCCCCTGTAGATTCCATCACACGGCCCCAGCGCGGGTCACGCACCAGATCGACCATAGGGGCGAATGTGACATGAACACCGGATACAGCCGCTTCTCGAGCGGCAATGGTAGCGCTCTCTTCTGCCAGCTGCATATCCCATGAGCAACCAATAGCCAGCGGTATAGGGAAAATCGTTTTGAAGCCGTGTACAATATCTGCCATAATTAAAAGCGGAATACCCAGACGGTTTTTACTCAAATGAGCCTGCTGAACACGAATTGCTTCCTTAGCCCCTGCGAGGCCAAGCACGGAACCGACGTTGTGGACATTTTTCTCTGTAATGCCGAGAGAAGCCATAGGGCCGGTAATTTGACTATCCGTTCCCGCTTCTTCAAAGAAGGCACCTACAAGCTGTAGCAGTTGATCGACTTTTTCTTCAAGCGTCATGTTTTCTAAATAGGAATTCAGGTGTTGTTCCATCATAATCCTCCATAAGCTGTATTGTTGGTGGACAGCTCTCTTTTTCAGATTCATGAGATTTTTTGGATAAAGATGATTCAAAAAAATGCTGAACAGGCTAATAGCTAGTATAGAAGCATAATATTCTGTCGTATTATTAATCGAAACGTTTCTATTGTTGAACTCAGTTGGATTATATACGCTTTCAAATGGAGAGTCAAATCCAATTCAGCGGGTTTTTATAGGATAAATAGCGTAATAAAGATGATAAAAACGAAAAAAAGTCAGGATTCCGAGCAAACAAAAAATAATATTGCTATTGAATACGGTTTCAATTTGTTTTATAATGACTATCGAAACGTTTCTATTGACGGGTATGGTCCTTGTGCTTTGAACATAAGTGTTATAGCGGTATGCTTTAATCGCTATGTATTTACATGCATCAGGATTTTGCAAAATTCGATTCCAATCAATTATTGTATTTTTGCAAAATCCTCGTATTTGAATCCGTTATCATATTGCATGATCGGTAAACCGATCATCTCGGGAGGAATTCGTATGATGAAAAGAACGTTGGGGATCATTTTGGCAAGTACCTTATTACTGGGGGGCGCGCTGGCAGGCTGCTCGTCCAAGGATGATTCGTCTGGCAAAGATGCTAACGGCAAGACGACCATCACCATGTGGGGCATGGGAGCAGAAGGAAAATTGCTGCCTGAAATTGTAAAAGATTTTGAGAAAGAAAATCCAGATATTCACGTTGATGTACAGGCGTTGCCTTGGGATAACGCTCACGATAAATTGCTAACGGCTGTTGCCTCGAAGTCTGGTCCGGATGTGGTCCAATTGGGCACGTCATGGGTACCGGAGCTTGCGTCTGCGGGTGCATTGACGGATATTACCCCTTATATCAGCAAGTATCCTGAACTGGAATCGAAGAATTTCTTCGAGGGTGCTGTAGGTACGACAAAATTTGAAGGGAAACCAGTCGGTGTGCCTTGGTACACTGAAACGAGAGTTTTGTTCTATCGTTCTGACCTACTGAAACAAGTCGGATATAATGAAGCGCCTAAAACGTGGGAAGAGCTTTCCGATGCTGCTCAAAAGCTGGCGGCTCGGGGCAAAGGCAAATATGGCATCTCCTTTAGTGCAAAGGAGCAGTCTATGGGCTTTATGTTTGCTCTCCAGAACGGTTCCAAGCTGGTTGACGAGCAGGGCAATCCGCTGTTCAATCAACCACCGTTTGTGGATGCTGTGAAGTATGTGAATACCTTTTTCCAAAATGGCTCTAACGCAGTGGATATTGGAATTGATTCCGTTCAAGGTTTGCAAGGCGAGGGTATCGTTCCAATGTTTATCAGCGGTCCTTTCATGATTAAAGAAATCAAGAGCAAGGCACCAGAATTGGAAGGTAAGTGGAATATAGCGGAGCTTCCTGGCAAAGTAAACAACCTGTCCGTTTTGGGTGGAGCGAACCTTTCAATTATGCAATTCAGCAAGCACCCAGAGGAGTCGGCCAAATTCATGGCTTACATGAGTAAACCAGAAACGCAGCTGAAATGGATGGATCTGTCCAGTAACTTGCCTGCGACTACTAAATCGTGGGAAGATGCCAAACTGAAGAGTGATCCGATGCTTCGGACGATTCGCAAACAGTTAGATCATTCCGCAGCATTGCCGCAACTGGCCGCATGGGAAGAGGTTTCTCAACAATTCATCAAGAGCTTCGAACGTATTTACCGCGGTCATGCCGATGTACAGAAGGAAATGGATGACTTTAATCAGCAGGCTGCAAGTATTATGAAAAAATAATGATCCATATCCGCCATTGTCAAAGGGAGTGAAGGCATGAAAGGAAGCTCGCAGAAGCTTGCGCCATACTTGTTTATCGGTCCCTCCATCATCCTGTTAACGCTGTTTTCGTTGTTGCCGATACTACTGGCGCTCGTGATCAGCTTCACGGATATGGATCTGTCCGGACTCGTTAATTATGAAAGTATTCGCTTTATAGGATTGGAAAATTACACGAACGTGCTTTTGGACCCTTCCTTTATAAAGTCCCTTGGTAATACCCTGTTCTTCGTCATCATCGGTGTTCCGTTGGTGCTGATATTTTCGCTTAGCATCGCGATTCTGATTAACATGGGTAAATCACGTGCTTTCAAAGTATTCCGCGTCGTGTTCTATCTGCCGTCCGTAACGAATGTGGTTGCGGTCGCAGTGGTTTGGAGTTATCTGTATAATCCGACGCTTGGATTATTCAACTACGTACTTGGTCTGATGAATTTAGGTCCCGTCCCATGGCTGACCGATCCAACAGTAGCGAAAATTTCGCTGATTGTGTTAGCGGTTTGGCGGGGCATCGGCTTAAACATGATTATTTTTATTGCGGCTATTAAAGGGATTCCGGGTTCTTATTATGAAGCGGCTCAGCTCGACGGTGCCAATACATGGCAGCAAATTCGTTATATTACGCTTCCGCAGCTTCGTTACGCTATTTTCTTCGTGTCCATCACGACGATGATCGGCTGGCTGCAATTTTTCGAGGAACCGTTTGTCATGACCAAAGGGAAACCGCTCGATGGTACGCTGACGGCATCCCTGTTCATTTACAATAACGGATTCCAATTTAGTAAATTCGGGTATGCCGCGGCGGGATCGTTCATTCTGTTCTTCGCGATCATCGCGGTAACGCTGATTCAGTTCCGTTTGCAAAATAAAGCGGAGTCCTGATAGAGAGAGGTGATGAACGTGAAAACAGCTGTTCAGCAAGCCCGCGCCAATACGCGCAGTGGTGAAAAAACATTTCAATGGTTCGTGGCGATTCTCCTGACCGTGGGAGGTCTGTTGATGGTGCTGCCTTTTGCGTGGATGATTCTATCCTCCTTTAAGACAGAGGGGGAGGTAACCAAAATTCCTCCGACCATCTGGCCGCAGCACTTTACACTGGATAATTTTAAATTACTATTCGATAGCATGGCTTTTGGAACCTATCTGACGAATACGCTGATTATTGTTTTAGCTTCCTTCTTCGGATTATTTCTGAATGCCATGGCGGGTTATGGTTTTGCCAAATTCCAATTTAAAGGCAAAGGGTTTCTGTTCTATCTGGTACTGGCAACGATGATGATTCCAGGCCAAGTGACGATGATTCCCGTCTATTTGATTCTGAACCAGATGGGGTTGACCAATTCCATGCTAGGGATTGTCCTGCCTGGATTGGTAGGTGCGTTCGCGATCTTCCTGTTCCGGCAGTTCATGTCCGATATCCCGGAAGAACTGCTAGAGGCGACACGCCTCGATGGAGCAGGGGAGTTCCGTACTTTTCTGCAAATCGTATTGCCTATCTCGACACCGATTCTAGCAGTACAGGCCATTTTAACCTTTATCGGCGGATGGAACAGCTTCCTGTGGCCGCTCATTATTGCGAACGATGAGAAGCTGTACACATTGTCCGTCGGACTGTCACTGCTCAAGGGGCAGAACGAAAGTCAATTTGCCCTTCAAATGGCAGGCTCGACCTTCATGGTCGTTCCGATCATGATTATCTTCATTGTTTT
>RCUF01000023.1_pt1 | contig 169058 bp, 124 predicted proteins | sample 2166311 | NCBI WGS metagenome assembly RCUF01 (sample SAMN09932608, study PRJNA488358) | compost metagenome | feature: garden; material: soil; isolation source: compost soil in 4-hydroxybenzonitrile-enriched culture | place: Germany: Experimental Botanical Garden Goettingen | collected 2016-01-27 | reverse complement strand
CGTGATATTGTCGGGGGACAAGGACATTCATCCATTAGAAGCCGTGAATAGCGCGACTTTTTTATTTTAATGATGCAAGACCTTGCCAAAGACTCAGGACAAGGTCTTGTATTCATTCCCGATTTAGGATAAGAACTTGCGTTGATTGCCTAAGTGGGAATTGGCATTAAGCTGGAACCCAAGCAGGGGCTCCGTGCTGAGCTACTGAAGGGGCAGAGGCTTCCAGGGCTGTTCGAAGTGGATATTCACTATCTGTGGGACGAGTCTGGCACGATTGCCCTATATTCAGAAATGAAGGATGACGAGGAAGGTGGCGATCTGCTGCTGCTTCCAGGAGGAGCCCATCTGGTATCACGCTGTCAGATCAGGGAGGAGCAGGAGATCAACGAGCAGATTGTCACTTGCTGGTGCAGAGCTTTGGTACTAAATTCAGATCCTTGACTGGCCTTGGGCATCATGAATTGGCTCATCAGTTCCAACAGGTGCTGGAGGCATTCCCCGAGCAGCATGCTTCGCAGAGGATCGTGGCCTTGCAGGAGGGTGAGGTCATCGGGACGCTGTCACTGCAATGGCGCCCACGCCCTGAAGCGGGCGCAGGTCCAGACCAAGGTGCTTTCTGGCGATTAAGCAAAAACTGGGTCCGCGCCAAGCCTGGGCTATGTTCAGACTTATGATCGGATTGCAGCTACTGTCTCATATACCGAATCACAGAGAGTGTTATATTGCCGATCTATCCGTTCATCCTGACTACCGTGGGAAGGGAGTAGGGACACTGCTTATCCAGTGGGCACAGGAATATGTGTATGCACATCCGCGGTTTCACTACCTGAGCCTTCATGTGGCTGCTAGTAATTCAGGCGCTCAGCATCTGTACGAGCAGCATTCCTTCCGAACGCTGGAGCTGAAGCACAGTCTGCTGTTCCAGCTTCTATTCAGAGAACGGACGTGGCATTATATGATTTCACAGCCGTTACGGCGCCTAAGTAATCAAGCTGAGCCTGTGGATGTGAACCAGCGCTCCATAATGACATACGCTTTGCCCCCTCGCTGAAAGGATTCCTGCGTTCTAATAAGGCCGAATTTCTCATAAAATGAAGCCTTCTCAGCTCTTGCATTGCAATAAATTCTCTTCACATCAGCCTGCTGAGCAACCTCCAGCACGTATTGGAGAAGTCTGCTCCCGTAGCCCTGACATTGATGCGAGCGGAGCGTCGCGAATTTGCGGAATTGTGCTTCGTCTTCGTATATGAAAAGCGAGAGCACCGATATGAGCTCATCCTCCTCGAAGAGCCCATAGTGAGTCCCTTCATGGTCATCCTGCAGCTTAACATAGTCCAGCTCCTTGTCTGGCCACATGACCTCATGCCGCAGCTGCCAGGCTTGTTCCTGGGCTATTGGCTGAATATGCACGTATTATCGACTCCATTCTGTTCCCATAAAATGATCCCGCTCCACCTTGCTGATCCGCAGTCCGAAGCTTTCGTACCAGGATGACTTGCCTTTCTCCTGTGCGACCCGGTGCAGGCTATGATCCTTCCAGGCGCGTATGTGCTCAAGGGAGCTCCAGTAGGATACGGTTATGCCGAAGCCCTCTCCAGATCGAACGCTCTCAATGCCCAGAAAGCCTTCCTGCTGCGCGGCAAGCTCTACCATCTTGTCACCCATGGCCTCGTAGGCTGCTCCGTGCTCGTCTGTACGCTGAGAAGTGAAAATGACGGCATAATAGGGCGGAGCTGGTGTATGTGCAATAGTACTCATAATCTTGTCCTCCTGTCGGTTATATACTACCATGGATTATAGTCGCAATCTTTGGATAAATAAAATGAATGTTATTGATCCATTGTATTAATTATATTCATGATCATGGGAGGGACGATGAGTCTATCGAAATATGAAATTGTATTGAAGGTCGTGGAGACAGGCAGTCTGACCAGGGCAGGCGAAGTATTGGGCTTATCCCAATCGGCCATTAGCCATGCCGTCTCCGGTCTGGAGCAGGAATTAGATCTGAAGCTGCTTCATCGTGGACGTGCAGGGATCGTGGTTACCCATGAAGGGGCCAGACTACTGGGCTATATGAGGGATATGCTCGGCTTGCAGCGGAAGCTGCTACAGGAAGCAGACCTTATCAAGGGGCTGGAGACGGGGGTTGTGACGATTGGGACCTTCACCAGCGTATCGATTCACTGGTTACCGCATATTTTGCAATCGTTTCAGACACAATATCCGCTCATTGAAGTGAGACTGCTGGACGGCGATTATCAGGAAATAGAAGGGTGGATCGCAAGCGGCCTCGTTGACTTTGGCTTCGTGAATATGCCTACAGATCAGCGAATGGAGCAAATGGAGCTGCACAAGGATGAGCTGCTATGTGTCCTTCCAGAGCATCATAGGCTGTGCGTGGAGGAAGTGGTTACAGCAGAGCATATTAGAGACGAGGCGTTCATCATGCCCGCGAAGGGCTGCGATAGAGATGTACGCAGATGGCTGGATGAGCAGGGCGGGAGTGTGCGAGCCAGATTCGAGTTGGAGGATGACCATGCGATTTTGGCGATGGTGAAGAGTGGTCTGGGCATTAGCATCCTTCCAGGTACGATACTGAGCGCCTTGCTGGAAGGGCTGGTAGTGCGACCGCTTGCGCCTCAAGCCTACCGCACGATTGGACTAGCGGCGATATCCTGGAAGAAGGGGAGTCCAGCGGCGCGGCGTGCCATCTCGTTCATCAAGAGTACATTTTGCATGGAAGAAGACCATACACCATAAAGGTGATCGTACAGCGTAACCGCGGGCCATATAGCGTAAAAATGAACACATAGCGTGAAGATGACCATATAGCGTGAAGACATTGCCAGAGGGCAGCCAAGTGAGAGACGCCAGCATGGATGCACCGAAGAGAGGGTAGTTGCAAGAAATTCAGAATTGATATATGGTACGGACACGACGATTGAATAGATCTACCCTGTAAGGAGCAGCGAACCCCATGAGAAAAAAACTGACCGAAGTCAAGCAGGCACGATTGAACGTTATTCTTGATGAGGCAACGAAGCTGTTGATCGAGAAGCCTACAGCATCCATGAATGAGATTGCGGATGCCGCGGGCATCGGTGTGGCTACGCTGCATAGATATGTGGAGAGCCGGGAGCAACTGATGATCTATCTGGGACTGAGAGCAATCGAGGTGGTAGATGATACGATGAGATCCATCCCAGTAGATGATGAGCACTGTGAGAGCTACATCCCTGCCTTAATCGAAGCTTTGATTCCGTTGGGAGATAAAATTCATTTTTTGGCCCATGATGCCACCATCAATTATAACGAGGAGGTCGAGCGTGCGGATCAGAAGCTACGGGAGCCTGTACTACATGTAGTCGGCTTGCTGCAAGCCAACGGGCATTTTCGGGCCAATGTTGACCGAGGCTGGATCGTCAACGTGCTGTATTCTCTACTGTTCCTGGCCTGGCAGCAGGTGGCGAGCGGGGATATTGCCCGCAAATCAGCGGCCGCATTGGTAGTCGATACCTTCTATAACGGCTTCAAGACGAAGGATCAGGCCAAGGACTGAACAACGGCATGATCCTTATCGCCATGCTTTTATGAGCCTTGCTCCCTAGATGCCACGATCCTTGATACAGCCTCTGAATTCTATGGTGGCAGTCTCCAGTTGATTGTTACTGCAATCTGCACAGTTTCAAAGTCGCTCCAGAAGGGTTGGCGAATTGACTGTCATTCTGGAATGATTTATCATCTCCTTAAGTGATAGAATTATCTATCAATTCGATTGTTTTCACATCTAAAATTATGGTAGGAAATGACTTGAGCCAGCAGAGTTCGGGGGCAATTCTGGCGCGTTGTGGCAGAGAGGAGGTAAGGGGATGGTCATACAGAATGTACTGGGCCATGTGACGTTCTCAAAGGATGTAGTCTTCAAAATTGTTAGCAAGACAGTTCTCACTACACAAGGTGTAGCGGCCATATCCACCAGGTTGATGGAAGGCTTGGCCCAAAAAGTGACTGGACAGAGCAGCGGAGGAATCAGGCTAATTAGCAACACGACAGGTCTAGATATTCGTGTAGGCGTTATTGTGCAATATGGCAGCCATGTCCACGAGGTAGGCCGAGAGCTTCAACGTAACGTCAGAGAGACGATGGAGAGTCTTACAGGGCTGGTCATTCGGGCGGTGCACGTAGATGTGGAAGGGATTGTTCTTCCTGTGGTCTGATGAACAGAGGGAGATAGCAAGAATAAGAACGGGTTCTTTTTGAATCGAAGAAGTCATATCGGAATACCTAACCACATGTAATAAGTACGATAGGCAAGCAGTGAAAAGGAGTGATGACATGTCCGAAGTATCTATTGTCAAAGCGCATCCTGATTCCCCAGCCGGGTCGCAGCTTAATCGCATGGCACTGGATTCGATGGCGTATATTCTGACGGGATCGAGAGACGAGAAGGTCATACAATCGACACTGGAGAAGCTCTGGAAGAACAGCTATAACCGTTTTAGCCATCAATATGCCTATGAGGCTACAATTGGGGGAGAGACTCTCGGTATCGTTACATGTTACCCCATAGGCCTACTCAAGCAGCTGGCTTGGCCGACGGCGAAGAAGCTATGGCTGCTACGCAACCTGGAGCTGATCAAGTACGGCCTGTTACATCCAGGCAGCTTCTTTTCCATGCTGACTCTTAAGGAAGGCCACGAGGGGGAATATCATATTGGCACCCTGGCTACGCTGCCTGAGAGCAGGGGGCTCGGGATCGGCACACAATTGCTCCATTTTGCGGAACAACAAGCACTGCTTCAAGGCTACACGAGGAGCTCTCTGACCGTACGACAGGACAATCCGCGGGCAGCGAAGCTATATGAACGAGTAGGATATGTGGTTACGGGCGAGATCAATAGGCCTGGCTTCTCCTTGTTTCGCATGGCCAAAGCGCTCGTCTGATTGCACGATCACCACACAACCGGTTTATACATCACCACACAACTAATTGCACCATCAACAAGCGTGCCCCCAATGTACATCTAGAATCCGAAGCGTCGGCATCGGTTCTGTACAGACGGGGCTTGTTTTATTGTTGTGGAATATGTAGGTGTATGGTTGATGATATGGTGATCAGTCGGCAACGATTTCGAAAAAAAATGTAACTTTTTCCGATATGCATTTGACAGAATACCTCAACATGTACTACATTATTTATGGTTACAAAACTTTAATAATTTGCCGAATTTCATATATGTGAGAACGGGGGACCCCGATTTGGGTGAATGAATCTGCTGAGCCGCAGGTATTCTAGGTGACCTTCAACCGAACCCTTAGCTAACTCCGTAGGCACCGAAGGAGGATTTTTCAGTTGAAAAAGTGGTTAACAGGCGCATTGGGAGCAGCGATACTCTGGTCTTCCTTGGCAGGAGTCAGCTTCGCGAGTTCTGTAAGAATTGAAAGTCAAGTCGATGAATTAATTGGCACCCCGTACAGAATGGGTGGAACGACTACAGAGGGCTTTGATTGCTCGGGATTTATTTTATACATAATGGAGAAGTATGGTGAAGATCTGCCGCGGACCTCGCAATCACAGGCCATGGTAGGAACTGAGGTCGACCAGGATGACCTGCAAGTAGGGGATCTGGTGTTCTTCAACACGAATGGACGCAGCATCTCTCATGCTGGCATTTATATGGGGGACAATACCTTTGCCCATTCGTCGACAAGCAAAGGCGTTATTATCAGCAATCTGTCCGAGAAATACTATAAGGATCGCTATGTAACTGCAAGACGTGTAGTATCTGAGAGAACCATGGACAAAATGACAGACGAGATTCATCCATAATATGTACAAGCACTAATAAGCGAAAGTACATACACGATTGCCCGAACGTACACAAATTTGCCCTTGTGTACGTTTTTTTATTGGACTTTTGCAGGTATTATTAGATTATTAGCGTTTGAGAGCCCTATCGGAGGCAGCAAGAGGTGAAGGATGAATTATAGCAAAAAAATTATGCTGATCGAATCGGACAAGCTTACACCTTCGCGGATACCAGTCATTCTACTGGTCGTGCTGGTGTATGCTCATGTGATGATCTCACAATATATGGCTGAGCCATTGCTGCTCAGGAGCATTTTATTTTCCTGTCTCATGGGACTGCATGTCGGTTGCTACTGGTATTCTCACCAAATGGTAAGCTACAAGCCCTGGCTGTACTTTGCGTTACAAGGAGCAATTATCGTGGCTAGTGCCTTGGCGCTCCCGCATGGCTTTTATGGCATACTCATCGGCTTGATTCCCGTCCTGATCGGGCAGAGCGTAGGGGTCTATTATCATCCGCTTAAAGTCTCGGTGCTGTTCCTGGTGCTGTATTCCTTGTTCGGCGTGCTGATTGTCTGGCTGAAGGATGCGGAGGGTATTGGCTTTTTATTACCGTTCTTGATTAACCTAGTCGTCGTTGTAGTGGCCTATGCTTCGTTTTTCTTCAAGCAGGTTCATGCCAGGGTGCAGGCACAGACGTTTCTGAGAGAGCTGGAGATGGCTCATAAGAAGGTAGAGGAGCTTACGCTTGCCAATGAACGACAGCGTATGGCACGTGATCTGCATGACACGCTTGCGCAGGGTCTGGCTGGGATTATTATGCAGCTAGAGGCGATAGACGCCCATCTGACCAAGGGCGGTACGAAGCGAGCCCACGAAATTGTACAGCAATCCATGTCACAGGCACGACGTGCACTTGCCGAAGCACGGCAGGCTATCGATGATCTCAGGTCGCAGCCTGCTGTCGAGATCGATTTTTCCGAATCGGTACGCGAGGAGATTGAACGCTTTACACTGGCGACGGGGATTCCCGTTCAGCTGGAGCTGGATCTGAAGAATACATTACCTATACTTGTCCTGGAGCATGGGCAGCATATCATTCGAGAGTGTCTGACCAATGTTGCCAAGCATGCGCACGCGCGCCATCTCTTTATTCGCATTGTCCAGTATGAGCAGCAGCTGCTCACTGTCATTCGGGATGACGGCAAGGGCTTCAATACACGAATGATCGGGAAGAGGGTCGGGCATTACGGGCTAATCGGCATCAAGGAGCGTGTAAGACTGCTGGGTGGAAGCATTCAGATTGAGAGCACTACCCAGAAAGGAACAACCATCGAGATCGAGGTGCCTATTGCGAAGGAGGCTTAAGCCTATGAAATACAAAGTACTGATTGTAGATGACCACTGGGTGGTCAGAGAGGGTCTAAAGCTGATTCTGGAGACGGACCAGCAATATGAAGTGATTGGCGAAGCAGAAGAGGGGCGAACAGCACTCCGTCTAATGGAGGAGCTTGAGCCTCATGTCATTCTGATGGATCTCAACATGCCTGTCATGAGTGGTCTGGAGACCATGGAGGCTATGCGGGATAGGCAGATGACAACCCCAGTAATTATATTGACCACTTATAATGAGGATGACTTGATGGTCAAGGGGCTATCTCTTGGTGCTAAAGGGTATCTGCTCAAGGACACGAGTCGTGACAATCTGTTTCGTACCCTTGAATCTGCTCTGCGTGGGGAGACGCTGCTCCAGCCGGAGATTACAGCCAAGGTATTTGCCAGCACGCTCAGATCTGCCTCCTCAGCTACCGGGCAGCAGAAGCAATCGCTGATGACAGAGAAGGAGCTGACGATTCTACAAGCAGTCGCCCGTGGCTTTCGCAGTAAAGAGATTGCCTTCGATCTGGGTATATCGGAGCGAACCGTCAAGGCGCATCTCACGAACATTTACAATAAGCTAGGTGTAGATTCCCGCTCAGAGGCTGTGGCGGTCTCTCTTGACCGAGGAATTCTGCACTTATAGCACCATATTCTGCCGCCCGCTCGTGCATCAAGGTTCTGCCCTTATGTACGATTTTTTTTCTTTTATATCGTTGTAGAATAAATTATGTGAGAAATCGATTGAAAATTGATATATTCTATAACATAAGGAATTATTTTCTAAACTTAGCTTCGAGGAGGAGAGACCATGAAATCGTACCAAACACAAGCAAGCCAATTGAAGGATGAACAGAATCTGCAAGAATCTGAATCGGCGCACTTACATGAGTCGGATCGGCATACGGTAGATTCTGAAGAGCATTTGGGGTTGCAGCTATTCTTTGATGATCAGTTTTTTGATATATTCATACATCGACTGCCTAAGCTTGCTGAGATGGTGACCAGAGAAAGAGATCGTAATGATCATGGACTCATTCCACTTCCTACTGTGAAATAATCTATGAGCCAATTGGACGCAAACTCGTGAGTTCGTACGGAGTACAGACGGGATCAAGACCCCAACAAGATTGAGCATCAGAATGGAATACTACATATAATTAAGCTGTGGATAATGATGGAAGAGAAGCCGCCTTGGTAAGGTTGGCTTTTTTTGTTCGTTTTTTTGGGGAATCCGCGAATTTACGGGTTGCGAAGGCAAGACGTGATTTTGTTGTTTTTCTGACTTGAATCCAGAGTATATAATCGAGATAATCACCTATATCCAGTCTTTCAGTCACATACTGACAGCTGCATACGGGAAGGAGCCATGTATGGAACCTATAAAATTATTACTGGCAGATGATGAACCGATCATTTTGCGTGGCTTAAAAAAGCTTCTGGCGTGGGAGGAGCTTGGCTTGACTATATCGGGCGAAGCGGGAGACGGTGAGGAGCTGCGTCAGCTGATTGCTGCTCATGATCCACAGCTCGTCATTAGTGATATCAGTATGCCGGGAGGCAGTGGTCTTGAGATCATGTCAGACCTGAATAAGTCGGGACGCCCCATCAAGGTCATCTTCATTAGTGCCTTTCAGGAGTTCAGCTATGCTCAGCAGGCTGTTCAACTAGGTGCGCTGGATTATCTAGTGAAGCCTATTAATAAGAATCAGCTTGAAGCTGTTGTCAGAAAGGCCGTATCGATGATTCGTGAGGAGAGCATGGATGAGCGTAATAAGGAAAAGCTGAGCTATTACGAGAAGAAGAATCGGTCAACCACCATTGAACAGCTTCTGGATGGACTGTTGAATGGTGATCAGAAGGCACTGGCTGAACTGGAGGACATCGGGGCATTGGGAAGCAGTAGATATGCAACGGTTAGTGTACTGGAGATGGATGAGCAGACAGATGGCTCGCGCTGGGACGAGCGGGAACGGAATCTGGTGCATTTTGCGTTATCCAACATCATTCGGGAGACACTGGAAAGTCTGGAGGAGACGAGAGAGAAGGGGCTGCTGCTCTTCAAAGATGGACGCTTCGCTCTCTTGCTGCAGCATGATGAGCCTGAAGCACCGAATCAACTGGCGGTGGATCTCCTTCATAAGGTTCAGAACTACCTGAAGCTAAGGGTATCCATAGGTATTGGCCAAGCTGTGACCCGCATTGGCGAAGCCAAGCAATCCTATCGCACATCCTTGAAAGCGCTTGATCTAAAATATTTTATCGGTCCTCATCGCGTGATTCGTCAGGAGGATCTGAAGAAGGAAGAGCTGAAGAGTGGCGATGTGCAGCCCGGACAGTCCATCTCAGAGCTACAATCCAAGCTGGCGCAGGCATTACCTACGCAGGAGAAGGAAGCCAACCAGCACATAACAAGGCAGCTGCTGGCGCAGATCAGTGTCCAGGCTGGATATAACAAAAGCCTTACCATTACGACGGTATATAATGTTCTGATTGGCCTCAACCGGGAGCTGATGAAGCTGACAGGAGGAGTAGAGGAGCTGCTCGCCGAGCAAGGGTTGATGGAGGAGCTGACACGTTGTTCTTGTTATGCGGAAGTTGAGCTTCTCATGATGACGATTCTGTCTGATATGCAGCAGCAATTGCAGGGCAGGCTGGCAGGGAAAGAAATCCTTGTGCTCTCCAAGGTCAAGAGCTATATCGAGGAGCACTATGCAAGCCATATTACCCTGGAGTCCATAGCGGCACTCGCTTACATGAATCCGTATTATTTTAGCAGCTTTTTCAAAAAGCACACCGGGCAAAATTTCAAAAGCTATGTAACGGAGGTCAGGATGGAGCATGCACTCCAGCTGCTGCTGGAGACAGATCTCCTGGTGTATGAGATTGCTGAGCGCGTAGGCTACAACCACGTAAGGCACTTCAGTGACATGTTCAAGAAAAAATATGGCCAAGTGCCGCAGGAATACAGGCAGGCCTTTCGCAAGCAACGGTCATAGGAAAGAGGTGCTTCTACATGCGATTATGGAAGCGATTCCCGAAGAGCATATTTGTGAAATTCTCAGCTTCATTTATTCTTGTCGGCCTGATCCCCCTATTCGCGCTCAGTTACCTATCCGTGCAAGTATTCTCAACGTACGTGGAGCGGTATACCACAGGCAATCTGCAGCAGATGGTGCTCTATATGAGCTATAATCTGGATTCTGCATTCCAACAGTATAATGATATATCCAAGCTCATGTATACGGGGCGCTACGAAGGGCTGTCAGACAGTATACGGCAGAACCAGACCTATAATATCAATGAGCTGGAGCAGATCAACTCGACGCCCATTGATTCGTTTTTGAAGACAATCCTATATAGCGATGCATATATTACGGGCGTTTATTTCGTGCGTGACCTGGATGGCAAGCTCTATTATCAGGAAAAGGAGAACAGGGGGTTTCGCAGCGAGGAGCTTCCGCTCCAGCACTGGAATGAGCAATTGACGAGACAGCCGTCCAAGGTTGCTCTTTTTCCGACACATACAGATAGCTACTTCATTGGCGCGGATCGTGAAGTGTTCACGATAGCCCGCAATCTGATCGACACCTCAGGCAAGCTCACGGCAGAGCCCAAGGTAGTGGGTACCCTATATATGGACGTGGATATATCCGTGTTCAAGCAATTTTTGAACGAGCTATACCTGGGTGAGAAGGATGAGCTTATTCTTGTTGGGGAGAATGACAGCGTCTATTTCAGCAATCATGGGATTCGTAGGATGGAGGATGCCTTGCTGATGCAAAGGAACAGTGAGGTGCTGATCATGCAGGAGGAGATTCCTTTTGTAAATGGCAGGCTGATTGCCAGCATTCATCGTGAAGACTTATTCGAGCAACTGTTCTCAGCAAGAGCAACGGTCTACACGGCCATTCTGATCTGTACGGCTGCACTGATTATCATGGGAACCTGGTTCTCACGCCAGCTCGCTGCCCCGATCCGCAATCTGATGCGACAAATGTCCATCGTAGAGTCCGGTCGGCTGGATATCAGGCTTCCGGTGAACAGCAACGATGAGCTGGGCCGATTGACACAAGGCTTCAACCGGATGGTGGAGCGTCTGCAGGTGCACATTGACGAGGCGTATGTAGCACAGATCAAGCAAAAGCAGACAGAGCTGAATGCGCTCAAGAGCCAGATCAGGCCGCATTATCTCTACAATACGCTAGAGGTCATTCGTATGAATGCGGTAGATAAGGAGGCTGATGAGGTAGCTGATATGATTCATTCATTATCCAATCAGCTGAAATATGTCATTGACTATGGGGAGGATCGTGTCAGTCTGGCCCAAGAGCTTGAACATCTGCATGATTACTTCTACATCATATCCGTCCGCTACGACAACAGATATGCTCTTCGGTATGATATTGCACCGGACGTACAGATGGACTGGCCGATCCTGAAATTAAGTCTTCAGCCGATTGTGGAGAATGCCATTCAGCATGGCTTGCGCCAGAAGAAGAGAGGGACGGTGGGCATCACAGTCGAGAAGAGACCTCATGATCTGGCGATAACTGTCTATGATGATGGTATGGGAATGAACAAGGAGAGCCTGTCACGGCTGGAGTGTCTGCTCAACGATCCGGTTGCGTCCAGCAAATCCATTGGCTTGAAAAATGTGCACGAGCGTATTCGCTCCTTGTATGGCGAGCCATACGGATTGTCGGTAAGCAGTCATGAAGGAATCGGTACCTCCGTACTGCTGGTATTTCCCCTGCCGGAATCGGAGCATACCTGAAGTATCCTGTTGGATCAGCGCATGGCATTACAGAGATACAGAGGGCTGTGATAGCTGGTGAAGCATCATACAGAAACATTTGGAACGGAGGACTAGTCTCCGTTCTTTTTTTCATAAGCTTAAATTCCCCGCATACGGCGCTTAAAAAAGTTCATTCATGCCTGCTGGAACGAATGCTATTCTAATTATAGAAAACGCTTACCACAATGCTAATACGTTCTCTGACTGTGGAAAAAGCGTTCTCGCGAGAAGGAAGATGCTAGGTTGACTACAAAGGGGGGACCACAATGTTAAGAATGACAAGAGCATCACAATTCAAGTTATCTGCTATGGTGCTGGCGACAGCGTTGCTGCTTGGCGCTTGCGGAGGTAATGCCAGTCCAGGAGCCGGCGAAGAAGGGGCACAGAGCGGGGCCAAGAAGGTCAGCTTCACGATCGGATATGCCTCAGGGGATCCAGCTGCCAAAAAGGCTATAGCGACTGCGGTCGAGACTTTCATGGCGCAGCATCCAGACATTGAAATCAAGGATCTCAGTGAAACGAGCAGCAGCGCGTATCTGGATTGGCTGAAGACGAAGGATGCTGTGGGCGAGTTCCCGGATCTGGTAGAAATGCGCGATACCGAGGTCTTCGCGGAGGCAGGCAAGATCGTCGAGCTTCCAGCCGACCTGCTGGAGCTCTTCGATTCACCGCCAGAGGTGGATGGGAAGGTGTGGAATGCCCCCATTGCTGTGAATGTGCCTCAGGGGATTATCTATAGCAAGAAAGCTTACGCGGATGCCGGGATTACCGAGCTCCCTACCACCTACGATGAGTTCATCGCTATTCAGGAGAAGCTGAAGGCTAGCGGTATTACGCCGATCGTAGTCGGCGGCAAGGATATTTTCCATATGGGGTTCTGGGTGAACAAATTCCTGATTGACAACGTCTATGCGCAAGACCCGGATTGGAACTCCAAGAAGACCGCCAAGCAGGTGAGCTTCACGGACGAGAATGTCGTGCAGGCCATGACGGACTTCAAGCAGCTATTCCAGAATTATGTCGACAAAGGCTGGCTCAGTACCGGGGATAATCAGACAGCATCTATTCTTGTATCAGGCAAGGCCGCACAGCTCTTCTCAGGAACATGGATGTTCTCGCAGATTGAGGAAGCTGACCCGAATTTCGATTATGGCTTCTATGCCGTTCCCGATCGTCAGGGCAACATCAACGTCATTGGCCTTCCATCGCCAGCTGGCTGGTCCTTGTCAGCCGAAGCGGCGAAGGACCCCGAGAAGACCGAGGCGATCAAGGAATTCATCCGCTTCTTCTTTGAGCCCGAGCAGTATGCCGCATATCTGGCGAGCATGAACGCCATCGCTTCTACCAAGGCAGAGGTAACGTATGAGAGCAATGAAGCCATGAAGGTGGCACTTGGACTGATTGTCGATCCGCAGGTGACCAAATCTCTCGCGATCAATAACTGGTGGGGAGATAATCTGATTCCGCCGCAGTTCCGCAATTGGTATTACAAGAAGCTGCAGGAAATGGTCGTCAGTGATGGAGATGTGAAGACCTACATGCAGCAGGTGGATACAGAATACGACAATCAGGTAAAGGCGAATTCAATGTAAAGAGAAGAGATAGATAAGTGGAGGGAATTCAGGTACATCCTGCTCCCTCCACGGTTCAGGAAAGGAGTGTTAGGTATGGGGGCACCAGCCTCATCCACGGAGAGAAGCGCTGCTGAAGCGACCCTTCGTCCAAAGAAGAAAAAGCTCCACACGTATGCCGTATTGTTCATCCTTCCATCGTTCATTCTATACACCTTGTTCGTGATTGTGCCGACCTTCGGCAGTATGTATCTCAGCTTTACCTCATGGGATGGCATCAGTGAGGATATTCGTTATATTGGATTTGCTAATTTTGTGGAGATCCTGCATAGTCCGCGGGTGCATAATGCGCTGAAGAATACATTGATTTTGACAGTAAGTCTCGTCGTACTGGAGAATATTGCTGCCATTGCCATGGCGATCATGGTCGATAAGGTCAAGTGGTTCCGCAATTTGTTCCGCAGCATCTTCTACTTCCCTACATTGCTGAGCGGAATTGTCATGGGCTTCGTGTGGGCAATGCTCCTGAACTACAATTTCGGCGTAGTGAATCAGATTCTGAATGTGATAGGGCTGGGAAGCTGGGCAGTGGATTGGCTGGGAGATCCCAAATACGCTATGGTTGCCGTCGTCCTGTCCACAGTCTGGAAGGGAGCAGGCTACTACATGATCATCTATCTGGCTGGGCTGCAGGGCATTCCCGCCGAGCTCTCGGAGGCTGCGAGTATTGACGGCGCGAACGGCTGGCAGCAATTCCGCTTCATTACCTTCCCACTACTGGCAGGCTCTCTGACGGTCTGTCTGGTATTGTCGATGATCAGTGCGCTGAAGATCTTCGATCAGATAGCCGTCATGACGGACGGCGGACCGGGATTCGCCACAGAGACGTTGACGTACATCATTTACAAGGTCGGCTTCGGTGAGCTGAGACAGGGCTTCGGCACGGCGCTTGCCATGGTGCTCTTCCTGATCATTATGATTATTACGATCATTCAGGTGAAGATCCTGCGCAAGAGGGAGGTGCAGTATTGAGATGAGTACACAAGCACGCAAAAGAATGACCGATATACTCCTGTTCGTGGTTACCTTGCTCGTAGCGGCAATCTTCTTCTTTCCGATTCTCTTCAACCTGATGTCGGCCTTCAAGAGCAATGCGGAGATTATGCGGGATGCACTATCCTTTCCGACCTCATTGTACCTGGAGAACTTCCGGTATTTGCTGACAGAGACAGAGTTCCCACGCGCCATTCTGAACAGTCTCATTCTGACCGTGGTGTCGATCGTGGCGCAGATTCTTGTGATCCCGATGGCAGGCTACGCGATTGAGCGCAGAAATGCCAGATGGACGAACTTTATCTTCCTGTATTTCCTGGCCGGGATGATGATTCCTTTTCAGGCGTACATGATTCCACTGTTCAAGGAGCTAAGGATGCTCGGGCTGTACGGAAGTCTGGCTGGACCGATTATGGTCTATGTTGCCGGCGCCGTGGGCTTTGGCTGTCTGCTCTATACCAGCTTCGTGAAGGGAATCCCGAAGGAGATTGAGGAAGCGGCGGAGATTGACGGCTGCAGTCGGTACGGCATCTTTTGGAGAATTGTATTCCCGTTACTCGGTCCGGTTACGGCCAGCATGGTCGTCTTGAATGGACTGGGGATCTGGAATGATTTTCTCCTGCCCATGCTGGTATTACCTTCGGGTGAACCGAAGACGATGGTCGTTGAAATCTACCGATATATTGGGGAGTTCTCGTCCAGATGGGACATGATCTTCGCAGGAACGGCGATCTCCGTCGTACCGGTGTTGATTGTATTTGTCTCGCTGCAAAAATATTTTGTGAAAGGTATCTCATCTGGAGCAACCAAGGGCTGAGACTAAGCAAGCTGTGCACATTCACATTATTGTGACTTGAGGCGCACACTTCCCTGCATGCAGGCTGCGAAGACTTAGAAATGCACACTGAGAAGACGTCGAAAGACGTTTTTTTCATATCGAAGCATCACGGTATTGTCATTGAAGAAAAGAAGGTTGTCTGCTGAATGATCAATATAGGAGGCTGATTCGAAAACATGAGCACCATTGTGAATCCTGTTCTAACAGGCTGTAAGCCTGATCCATCATTTATCCGTGTGGGCGAGGACTATTATATCGCGACCTCGACCTTCGAATGGTTCCCAGGTGTCGAGATTCACCATTCCAGAGATTTGGTACATTGGCGCCTTGCGGCGAGAGTGCTTACGAAATCCACCCAGGTGGACCTGCGCGGGAATGGGGCATCCGGTTCTATCTGGGCTCCGGCCTTATCCTATCATGATGGATTGTTTTATTTGCTGTTCACCAATGTGAAATCACGTCATCGAGTATACAAGGATCTGCATAATTATCTTACAACGTCCACGAGCATTGAGGGGCCCTGGAGCGCGCCCGTACGATTGAACGGCAGCGGATTTGATCCGTTCCTGTTCCACGACGATGATGGCCGCAAGTGGCTGCTGAACATGCGCTGGGATTTTCGCCAGAACCATTCCAGCTTCTCAGGCATTGTCATGCAGGAATATGACCCCGAGCAGGAGGCTTTAGTCGGTCCTGTTCATGATATTTATCATGGCACCTCCATTGGTGTTACCGAGGGACCACAATTATTCAAGCGTGGCGAATATTATTATCTGATTACGGCGGAAGGCGGTACAGGCATCAACCATATGATCACGCTTGCACGCAGCCACAATCTCTTTGGTCCTTATGAGACAGACCCGAATTTTCCACTACTGACTACGGCTCATGAGCCTTTGCATCCGCTGCAGCAGGCAGGGCATGGATCATTGGTCGAGACTCCAGCTGGGGAATGGTACATAGCTCATTTGTGTACAAGGCCGCTGCCAGGCACCATCATGATGAATCCACTCGGCAGGGAGACCGCGATCCAGAAATGCAAATGGACCGACGATGGCTGGCTTCGACTTGCACAAGGAGGCAAATTACCGGCTCTTGAAGTCGAAGGCCCGCAGCTGCCCAGTCATCCTTTTCCGCTTCCTGAGCCAAGGGATCATTTTGATCGTGATGCACTGGGACCAGATTATCAGAGCTTGCGCGTTCCCTTTGACCCTTCATGGGTCGACTTGACGGAGCGTCCCGGATTCCTGCGCTTGCGTGGCCGAGAATCGTTGGCTTCCATGCACGAGCAGAGTCTGGTAGCCCGCCCTATCCAGCATTTTCGCTGCTCCATAGAGACATGCATGGAATTCAAGCCCGACAGCTTCATGCAGATGGCTGGCCTGGTGTGTTATTACGATGACGGCGACTATTACTATTTGCGGGTAACGGGCGATGAGGTTCGTGGAGTAGCACTCGGTGTCGTGATGTCCAGAGCAGGGAAGTACGAAGAAGTCTTCGCCATGCAGCTGTGCGTGAAGGATTGGGAGCGGTATTATCTGAGAGCGGTTATTCATGAGCATGAATTAATGTTCTACGCGTCACCCGATGGAGAGAGCTGGACAGCCGTATGCACGCCGCAGGAAATGGGTACGCTATCCGACGAATACGGGGGCAAGCTCGGCTTTACAGGTGCTTTCGTTGGCATGTGCGCTCAGGATTTGGATCAACAGTCTCGCGAGGCGTGGTTCGACTATTTTGAATATCTTCCACTCGGTTAACTGACATCAGATGAAGGTGAGAAGGCAGGCTGCAATTGGAGTAACCCTAATATGTACTAATGCATATGCGACAGCGGTAGCCATGTCTAATAGCTGATCAAGGTATGTTCGGAGCGTCTGTTTTCCTAGTAAAAGGGTAATATTATATTTATTCACTGTGGACACCGTTTTCACTCTATGTTATCTTGTAGGTGAGGCTTGTTACCGGTAACGCGGGCAATACCACAGTAGTTCGGTTGTACAGTGATGTACATTGGGCTATTGTTGTGTTGCCCGTTTTTTTTATTCCCTCAAAACAGGTGGTTGCTATGATTATCAAACAGGTGTTCAACAACAATATCGTCAGTTCACTGGATGAGCGGGGGAAGGAGCTGCTGATCCTCGGCCGGGGTATCGGCTTCAATAACCGTGTAGGTGATGTGATTGACGACAGTCGGGTGGAAAAGATATTCCAGCTCCAGAATGACGCCATCTATGAGAAGTTCAAGGCCACGTTAATGGAGACGCCCATTGAAATTATGCAGGTGACAGATGACATCGTCAGTCTGGCACGGCGACAACTGAACAAGACGATCAGTGACGGGATCTATATTTCTCTATCGGATCATATTCACTTTGCCATCAAGCGAATCAAGGAGGGTATGATCACCCTCAATCCGCTAGCTTGGGAGGTTCAGCACTTCTACAAGGCGGAGTATGATGTGGCGAAGGAATCTCTTTTGCTTCTGCGCGAACGGCTGGGCATTGAGTTCCCGAAGGAGGAGATCTCCAGTATTGCCCTTCATTTCATCAATGCGGAGATCAATGATTCGATGAATGATGTCGCGCATCTGATGCAGCTGCTGCAGGAGATTATGAATATTATTAAGTACCATTTCAATGTGGAGTTTGATGAGGAGAACGTCAATTATTTTCGCTTCATCACCCATCTGAAGTACTTCTGCCAGCGTGTGATTACACATACCGCCCATGATGATGCAGAGCAGTATCTCTATGACGTGGTTCGCAAAAATTATCCGCAGACCTTCAGCTGTATTACGAAAATTGAATCTTTCATTCGAAAGAACTATGGCTACGACATGACACATGCGGAGCAGCTCTATCTGACGCTACATTTGGAAAGACTACTAAAAAGAAAATAAAGCTTACGGGCTTGTTACTGTTCAATCAGGCAATACCCGGATGATGTGAGGATGGACCGCAGGTGCGGACTCTCTTTGTCATTGTCCGGTTTTTTGTATTGGTTCAACAAATTGAAAATGGGGGGATTCCTCTTGAATCATCAGGAGACAGCGAAGAAAATCGTAGAGGGTGTTGGCGGAAAGGGCAATATTAATTCAGTCTATCACTGTGTAACCCGGCTCCGCTTTGAGTTGAAGGATAACGCCAAGGCGGATAAAGGAGCGCTGGAGCGATTAGATAAGGTTATGGGTACGAACATTGCTGGAGAGCAATATCAGGTCATTATCGGCAATGACGTATCCAAGGTATTCGATGCGTTGACGGAGCAGCATCCCGATCTGAAAGAGAAGAAGGAAGCACCAACAGAAGGCGCAAGCTCCAAAAATGTCATATCGCGCCTGTTCGAATTCATTGCGAGTGTATTTGCACCGATTCTCCCGGCTGTAGCCGGAGCGGGTCTGCTCAAAGGATTCATTGCATTGTTCGTGTCTCTAGGGTGGGCAACGGCAGGTACAGATACGTACCGCATCATTTCGGCGATTGGGGACAGTGTGTTCTATTTCCTGCCGATGCTGATTGCTTTCAGTGCAGCTCGTAAATTCAATGCCAATCCGTATGTAGCGGCTGCGGTCAGTATGACCTTGATGGCACCAGACATCGGTGCGCTGCTCTCCAGCGGCAATCCGGTCAGCTTCTTGGGAATTCCGGTCGTATCGGTAAGCTACGCATCATCGGTCATTCCCATTCTGCTCTCCATCTGGCTGCTATCTTATGTAGAGAAGGGCTTCAATCGTATCATCCCATCTTCGCTAAAGCTGCTACTCGTTCCGCTCTTCAGCTTGATCGTTGTCGTTCCAATTACGATGATTGCCATCGGACCGCTCGGTACGCTGATTGGTAACGGCTTGTCTGGCGGCATCAACTGGCTGTTGTCCGAGGGCGGCTTGCTGGCAGGGCTTCTCTTGGGCGGCGGTATGGCATTAATCGTCATGACGGGGATGCACTATGCGCTAGTCCCGGTCATTCTCAGCAATCTGGCGAATCTGGGCTTTGATAAATTTCTACCACTTACGTATATCTCCAATATGGGGCAGGCTGGTGCGACTGCAGGGGTATTCATCCGTGCCAAGGATAAAAAGCTGAAATCATTGGCATTATCGACCTCCATTACTGCGCTCATGGGTGTGACCGAGCCGGCGATGTACGGGATTAACATGCGCTACAAGAAGCCATTCGTAGCCGGGATGATCGGGAGTGCTGCTGGTGGCGGCTTCGCCCTGATGTTCGGCGTTAATGCTTATGTACTAGCTGGAAATGGCGGTCTGCCGGGCATCCCGGCCTTCATCGGTCCTACCTTCGGCTATGCGCTGGGTGGCCTGGCGATTGCGTTCGTAGTATCATTGGTGGCTTCCGTCATTATGGGGATCAAGGAGGACGCTGTTGCACCATTGGAAGGTGAGCAGGGGAATGCTGTTGAAGGTCAGGTGGTATCCGAGTCTTTAGCTTCTTCCGTCACGACTGTGGAGGAGGAGCATTATGAGCTTCACGATGAGACGGTAGGGTCACCTGTGAATGGCAAGATTATTCCACTGAACGAGGTAAATGATCCGACCTTTGGCGAGGAAATGATGGGTAAAGGCATTGGCTTCGTTCCAGCGAATGGAGAACTGGTGTCTCCAGTGAACGGGAAGATCATGAATGTATTCAAGACCAAGCATGCCATCGTCATTCGCAGTGAGCAAGGGGCAGAGCTGCTAATCCACATGGGCATTAATACTGTGAAGCTGCGCGGTCAATTCTTCGAAGCGTATGTTCAGACTGGAGATGTTGTACGGGCCGGCGACAAGCTGCTGAGCTTCGAGCTGGATAAGATTGCCGAGCAATATGACATCACTAGCGTCATGGTCGTGACCAATACGGCTGAATATGAATTGATTCAGGCACTGAAGCTTGGTGAGGTATCTGCTACTCAACCAGTGCTTGAAGTGAAGACGACATCCAATTCTTGATGAGGAGTGATAATATGACAGCCAACCCGAAGCTGCCAAAAGATTACCTGAAAGGATTCCCACAGCATTTCATGTGGGGAGGTGCTATTGCTGCCAATCAGGCAGAAGGAGCCTTTGATGCAGGAGGCAAAGGGCTATCGACGGCAGATATGGTCCCTTACTTCGAGAAGAAGGACTATACGAATCTCAAAGCCTTGATGCACGTCAGCAGTGACACGATTGAGAAGGCTATTGCACATCAGAGTGCTGAGGGCTATCCGAAGCGATATGGCATCGATTTTTATCATCGGTACACAGAGGATATTGCCTTGTTCGCAGAGCTTGGCTTCAAGGCCTTCCGCCTGTCCATTAACTGGGCACGTATCTTCCCGAACGGGGATGATGCGGAGCCGAACGAGCAGGGGCTGCAGTTCTATGAGAACGTCTTTACGGAAATGAAGAAGCATGGCATCGAGCCGATTGTGACGCTCTCCCATTACGAAATGCCGATCTCGCTGGTACTGAACTATGGAGGCTGGACGAATCGGAAGGTAGTATCCTTCTACATGAAATATGCCGAGACTGTCATGAACCGCTACAAGGATCTGGTCACATACTGGCTTACCTTCAACGAGATCAATACGACGATCATTGAACCGTTCACTGGCGGTGGCGTGGTGGAGGACCGGGTGGAGAATGTGCAGGAAGCCTCTTATCAGGCGCTGCATCATCAGTTCGTTGCCAGCAGTCTGACTACCAAGCTTGCACGTGAGATCAATCCCGAGTTCCAGATTGGCTGTATGCTGGCACGAATGATTCACTATCCGGCTACGAGTAGTCCGGAGGACGTTCATCAAGCCTTGGTCGATAATCAGTTGAATCTGCTGCATACGGATGTACAGGTGCGCGGAGCTTATCCGGCCTTCATCCATCGCTATTTTGCCGAGCAGGGGATTACAGTGGTGATGGAGCCGGAGGATGAGGGAATTTTGCGGAAGCACACGGTGGATTTCATTTCCTTCAGCTATTACACTTCATTGGTGTCTACGACGACGCCTGAAAAATATGGAGTGACAGGTGCCAATCTCTATAGCTCGGTCAAGAATCCGAATCTGGAAGTCACAGAATGGGGCTGGCAGATGGACCCGCTTGGGCTGCGTATTGTCCTGAAGGAGCTATATGACCGCTATGGTGTGCCGTTATTTGTCGTCGAGAATGGTCTCGGCGCACGGGATCAGGTGGAAGCGGATGGCTCCATTCATGATCAGTATCGAATTGACTACATGCGCAAGCATATTACTGCGATGAAGGAAGCCGTCATGGATGGCGTTGAGGTGATGGGCTATACAAGCTGGGGAGCCATTGATATCATCAGTGCCTCTACCTCGGAGATGTCCAAGCGCTATGGAGTGATCTATGTGGACCAGGATGACCATGGACAGGGGACGCTGGAGCGTTCTCGCAAGGATAGCTTCTACTGGTACAAGAAGGCGATCGAGTCCAATGGTGAAGACTTGAGCTAATTTTAATATAAATATGGTTAATGGCTGCGCTACTCGAACATAATGGTAGGGTATAATGGTGAAGTATCTACCACACTATGGACTCAGGAGTTGACGCAGATATGGCAGTGGGATTGAATGTCTACTTGGTTACCGAAGGTAACGGTCGTGAGGCGGTTGAGTTTTATAAGGAAGTATTCGGAGGGGAGGTACTGGCTATCTCAACCTTCGGGGACTCTCCTTCCGACCCGAACCATCCTACACCACCAGAGGCGAAGGATCGGATTATGCATGCTTCCATCAAGATTGGCAGCTCTATGCTGATGCTGTCAGATACGTTCCCTGGGATGCCTCATACCAAGGGAGATAATGTGACTGTATCGGTCCAAGCCGATAGCCCGGAGGAGGCGCGTACGATCTTCGGCAAGCTGCAGGAAGGCGGCAATGTAATCATGCCCATACAGGAGACGTTTTGGAGTCCAGCCTATGGTATGGTGACGGATAAATACGGCGTCCTGTTCCATGTGAATTGCGATCCAGCCCACAGCGGATAGGCTGACTGGTAGTTAGTATTGCATATTGCATTCCAAACACATCATGCACCTCTTGAAATGGAAGTGGGACAAGCTTGATACCACGGACATTCAAGAGGTGTTTTTTTCATATCCGTCACTGCTGGTACTCGACAATGACCTCAGAGCAGCCGAGTGGCCTGTATTGGTAAAATAACTGCCACAGCAAGCTTCTCCCATTCCAGTCGTATGAAATTGGAGGTATAATGGAAGTCACGCATAATTGTGCTACGGGGGGCTTCAGGATCTGTTGGACGAATGCCGAGGGGCCCTGCTTGATAATGCGCACAGTGATGGAGGCTACTCATAATGAATACCCCGGTAATTCTAAAATACAAGCTTCAAATGCCTACCTTAAGGCCTAATCTGGTAAAAAGAGCCGCGTTACATGAGACTGCCCGCGGCTTATCTTCCCCAAGGCTGATACTGATTGTTGCTCCCGCCGGCAGTGGAAAGACGACAGCCATGGCCCAATATATGGAGCAGTGCCCGGGCCGAACAGCTTGGTATTCTCTAGGAGAGCACGATAATGATCTGCGTCGATTCTGGCGCTATGTTGTCCATGCGCTGGCCCCTTACCTCTCTACCGGGGCTACCGAGCGCTTGCTTCCACTGCTTGCCGAACATCAGGAGCACGCACTGCATCAATTTCTGGATCAATGCTTGAATGAACTGTACGATGCACCGGAGCCAGTCATCCTGGCGCTTGATGACTACCATCTGATCACGCGTCCCGAAATTCATGGAAGTCTTCACTATTGGTTGGAGCATCTGCCTACATCTATACAAGTGGTGCTGGCTTCACGGCTTGAACCCCCGTTCGAAGGGCTGCACAAATGGATCGTTAATGGTGAAGTGAAGCGTATCAACGCAAAGGAACTGGCATTTACGACACCAGATGCGGAACGACTCTGTCAGTCTGTGCTGGAGGTTGCCCTGCCATCACAGTGGGTAGAAGCTCTGGTAGCGCGCACCGAGGGCTGGGCTGCAGGCCTGCAGCTTGCCTTGATGTCATTGCAGCAGCGAACCAGTGACCAGTGGTCCGCTTGGATCCACACGGGGCATGTCGGACAGCAGCTTGAAGAATATCTTTTTCAGGAGCTATGGAAGGGCCTCGATGAGCAGATGGGTACTTTTTTGCTGGAGACCTCTATTCTAAGAAAGTTCAATGCCGCACTGTGTGCGGAGATTACTGGCCAGGAGAGCTGCAACAGCAAGCTCGCATTTCTGAAACGGAACGGCCTGTTCCTGGTGCACATTCAGCAAGACGAATATCGCTATCATCACCTAGTACGTGAATTTTACGCCCGTATGCTGAAGCAGCAAGCTCCTGCACGCTGGAGTGCGCTTCATAGACAGGCGAGCCTAGTCCATGCTCACATGGGCCTGAGCGAGGAGGCCATTGATCACGCCTTCATGGCTGAGGATTATGAACTAGCTGCTTCACTGCTCGACAAGCATCTGCATGAACTGGTTACGCGTGGGGAATTTACGCTGCTGCAGAATGATTTTGCCCGTTTTCCAGTATCCTTTGCGTTGCCGCCCCGCCTGCAGTTGGTCAATGCATTTGTACATTTGTTCATGGGTCAGCGGCAGGTGACACAGATCTTGATAGAGCAACTGGAGCAGGAATTACTGGGCCGCTCACATCAGGTCGAGCCAGAATGGCTGAGTGGTTTGTTTTTTGTGAAGGCTAATGATGCCTTCTATTCGGGGCAGTTCGAGGAATGGTTCCAGTTCGCCGATTCTATCCCTCAGCGATTGCCGAAGGACCCGGTTTTTTATGATTTTAATTATAATTTCAATCAGCCGCTTGTCAGAAATACGACATTTGGCCTGAAGGGCGTGATTACGCCTACTACGGCAGAGGTCGGGGAGCGAATCTCTTCAATTCTGAGCCGCAATGGCTGGTCAGATTCGTTAATGTGCCAATATGTAATACAATCTCTTGCGGAGGGCTACTACGAATGGAACGAGTTGGATCGGTGCGATGAGTTCCTAAGCAGACTGATTGCAGGTGGGAGATATGTGGAGGTGCCGGGCCTGTATGTGCCTGTGCGGATCATGATGGCGAAGCGTCGACTGGCGGCAGGTGACCCTACAGCAGCCCGGATTATTATTCAGGAAAGTATGCAGCGTCTAGACCCCACAACGGATATCCATTGGTATAGAGCGCTACAGGCTTACCATGTGGAGCTGCATCTGGGTGAAGGAGAGAACCTGGCCACAAGCGGAGCAGAATTCCAGGCGCAAGAGGATTCAGCGACTCACCGTGTCCATCTGGGTAACGTTCAAGAGACCGTGACACTGGCGCGCTTGTACATGGCTAATGGGCGGGGAGAGGATGCGCTGAGCCTGCTGACCACATTGAGGTTGCAAGCGGAAGAAGTGAGAATGGTAAATATAATAGCTCTGACGATGGTGCTCCAGGCGAAGGCAGAATATATTCGTGACAGGAAAAAAGAAGCTGTGGAAAGACTTAACGAGGCCTTGTTGCTCGTTCTGCCGTTCCGATATATTCGTACGTTTATAGATGAAGGGAAGTGGATGAGAGAGCTGCTGCAAGAGATCGTTAGTGCACTCGCTCCAGGCCAGCAACCGACTCTGAAGGCACATATCGGCGTGTTATTGGCAGCGATGCAGCCGCAAGAGCAGGACAAATTCACCCTGAATACCCATGCAGGCATGGATTCTCTTAGCGCACAGGAGCTGGAGGTGGTTCGGCTACTGCATGGTGGCTGCACGAACCAGGAGATCGCCAATCAGATGGGCCTGACGCTTGGTACAATCAAGGTCTATCTGAACCGGATCTATAGCAAGCTGGGTGTCCGTTCACGCACACAGGCTGTTCTGGCTACCTCGAATAGTATCCAGACTAGCCGTACGAGGTTAGATGAGTAAGAGGACTAATGAACCCGGAGATTAATAAATCAGAAGACAAATAAACCGGAAGATAAATGAACTAGAAGATAAATGAACCAGAAGACTGATAAATCGGAAGATTAATGAATGAGATGAAGCTCCTGAGCAGGGGCTTCTTTTTTTTGCAGAACAGTTAACTTTGGTTAGTATTCCCTCATAACTCGATTGTGCTAGTATGTCGGTACAGCTGGTAGCGTCTTGATGACCCGGCTTCATTTTCGTCGTTCGTTTACAGCTACCGAACTACCATGAAGGGGAGGTTACATTGCAAGTATTTCGAAAAATAGGCTGTGTGCTGCTCATCATGTTGCTCGCGATGCCACAACTAGCACCGAAGGCACAGGCTGCTGACGCTGTCATTCCTACAGGGGTTAAGGCAGTCGGTGCAGGGTACCTGCACTCTCTGCTCATTGCGGAGGACAGTACGGTGTGGGCTTGGGGAGACAACTCCGCTGGCGCGCTCGGGGATGGCACGACGACCAGTCACTATCGACCCGTGCAGGTGATCAAGAGCGATGGTACACCATTATCGAACGCAAAGGCTGTCTACGGAGGCGGGTATTTCTCTGTAGCCCTGCTGGAGAACGGCACCGTCTGGGCTTGGGGAAAGGGGAGGGCTGGAACACTAGGAAACGGTTCTCTTGAAGATCATTCCCAAGCTGTACAGGTGCTGCAGTCCGATGGGTCGCCATTGACACAGGTACAGAGTATAGCAGCAGGTTATAGCCATGTGCTTGCGGTCAAAACGGATGGCACTGTATGGGGCTGGGGAAGCAACGGCTCGAATACGTTGTCAGATTCGTGGGATAGCATGTATACACGGGCTATTCAGATCAAAGCGTCGAGCAGCACTTACCTCACGGGTGTGAAGGAGGTTGCTGTTGGCGATTATCACTCCATGCTGCTCAAGCAAGATGGCACCGTCTGGGCATGGGGACATAATGGATTGTCTCAGCTCGGGAACGGACAGACGAACAATGGCTCGGCCTATCCTGTTCAGGTAATAGACAGCTCCGATCAACCTCTTGGTGCTGTCAGAAGCATTGTAGGTCACCGTTTAGGCGGTCTAGCCCTCCGTGATGATGGAACGGTGTGGAGCTGGGGCTACAATGAGAACTTCAATCTGGGTATAGGCTCAGGAATGACTAGTAGCAATCGGGCGGTACAGGTGCTGCAATCCGGCTCCATTCCACTGACGAACGTAGTCCGTATCTCAGGTGGGGGACGACTTAGTATGGCTCTGAAGACAGACGGAACCCTATGGTGGTGGGGGATGCAGAACCGAAGTCTGCAGATGGCAGGCAGTCTTATTACTGACGTTGTGGATTTTTCCGCAGGTGATAATCACGGTCTGGTCATCAAAAACGATGGTACCGTATGGGGAGGGGGCTGGACTGCTTACGGAGAATTAGGAATTCCCTCGGATTCCCCGAATCGCTACCTAACGGAGGCGATTCAGGTCTACCCTGCGCGCTCTGTCATGAGTGCTACCCCTAACCGAATCGATGCAGACGGGTTCAGCAAAGCCAAGATTACTGTAACTCTTCGCAATGGTGTCAATAATCCGCTTGGTTCCAGTGAAGGCACAGTACAGCTCAGCTCTACGTTGGGACAACTGGGAGCGGTCACCGATCATGGTGACGGCACATACACAGCAGAGCTGACAGCGCCTATGATATCGGGTAATGCTGTGATTACGGGCACGCTGAACGGATATCCCTTAACATCCAGCGCAACGGTAGTCCTGAATGCGTTGGCCCCTTCGGCAGCACATTCGACCTTGAACGCAAGTCCGGCGATCCTGACGGCAGATGGCAGCAGTGAGTCCACACTTACGGTGCAGCTAAAGGATGCCAGAGGTAATCCGATCACTACGGGAGGACGGACGGTTCGATTCAGCGCGACAAATGGAACATTGACCAGCGTAAGAGACATCGGCAACGGTACGTATGTATCTCAACTGCGGGCGCCGACAAGAACAGGAGAGGCTGTAGTCACGGCGACAGTAGATAATACAGCGATTCAGCAGACGGCAACCATTCACTTCGTTCCTGGTCCTGCATCAGCCGAGACTTCAGAGCTTATTGTGCCTCAGACTTCCATGGTGGCTGGTGAAGGTAGTCAGCAGGTTCGCGTACAACTGAAGGATGCCCACGGCAATGAACTTGCGTCCGCTGGGGATGTTGTCAGACTGGAATATGGACTTGGTACCTTCACGCAGGTAACCGCACTCGGTAATGGCAGCTACACGGCATCCCTGAGTGCAGGCACAATAGCAGGCAGTGAGGCGATCAAGGCCACCGTGAATGGTAGCATGCTGCATTCCTCAACGATCGTCCATATCGTTCCAGGAGAGACATCGAGGGAACGATCTGAATTAAAGGCGGCCACAAGCTCCATCGTCGCGGATGGAAGCAGCCAGACGACCATTACCCTGCGGACAATAGATCGTTATGATAATCCACGGACTACGTCAGCTGGTACCGTGAGCATGAGCACTACAGCAGGCGCTTTGTCCAATATAACGGACCTGGGGAATGGTCAATACACGGCAACCTTGCATTCTGCAAGTAAGACAGGAACTGCTGTCGTGTCAGCAAGACTCGCTGACGTTGCTTTCCAGCAGACGGTCGAAGTAGACTTTGTCGCAGGAGCAGCCGCTGCGTCCAAGTCGACGCTAACCGCTGCGGAGGATATGTTGGTCGCGGGAAGTGGAAGTACGGAATTAACAGTGCAACTGCTAGACTTGTATGACAATCCGTTATCCAGCGGCGGGGATCATGTTGTCTTTCAGACCACAAGTGGTACGATTGATCATGTCAAGGACCACGGGAATGGCCAATATAGTGCTGTGTTCACAGCACCCGAGGCAGCAGGAATCTCTTCAATAGAGGCGCTGGTGAATGGTAGCAAGCTGCAGGAAAAGCTCTCCATTCGCATCGTACCAGGGATGATGTCAACAGATCGTTCTGCCATCGAGTCCTTGCATCCTGTGATTGTAGCCAACGGTCTCAGTCAGACCTTGATTACAGCCCGCTTGAAGGATGCTTACGGCAATGCACTAGATACTGGTGGGGATCAAGTGGTATTCGGTACGACAGCCGGTGTACTGGGGAATACTGTGGATAACGGTGACGGCAGCTATTCGGTAATATTATGGTCCAGTACGCTGACAGGCAGAGCTGTCATATTAGCAAGGGTTAACGGCACAAGTCTTACTGCATCTACAGCCGTAGAATTTATACCTGGTCCTGCATCTGCCACGACTTCACAGCTTCGTACAGACCGTTCGGCTCTGACGGCTGATGGTGTGGATGCGACTATGGTAACGGTGCAGCTAAAGGATGCCTTCGGGAACGCGATTACAAGTGGTGGAGATCACGTTGCGCTAAGGAGCAGCGCAGGTGCACTAGGCATGATTGCAGATCACGGTGATGGCATCTATACAGCGGTGTTGACGGCAGGGACAATTTCAGGCACAGCTACCATCTTGGCTACTGTGAACGGAGAGTCCGTACTGCAGCAAGTAGAGGTGCAGTTGCTACCTGGTCCGGCAGTCGCGAAGACTTCGACGTTTGCAGTCTCGCGTACCTCGGCGACAGCGGACGGAAGTGACTCTATTGCCGTAACGGTCCAGACCAAGGACCAGTTCGGCAATGACTTGATTGAAGAAGTGCCTGATCTTGGCCTACAGCTGTCTTCGACACGGGGCACGATAGGTGAACTGGAATATTCTGGGCAAGGGCGTTATACAGCAGATCTGAGGTCAACAGAGACAGGAGAGGCTGTCATTAGCGCTACGATAGACGGAATGGAGCTGATGAATGCTCCAATAACGGTGAATTTTGTGGCAGGAGAGCCATCCGCTGCATCGTCGACCCTGGAGGTTGAACGAGGCAGGCTGATAGCTAATGGTAGGGAGACAGCACGGATTACACTCCAGCTAAAGGATGCTACAGGACATATTATCGCTGATGAAATGGATTCATCGTTGCTTCGTATGGAGTCTTCCCTGGGAGTCTTGTCCCCATTAGTCTATGAGGGAGATGGTAGGTATACGGCGGATCTTCGTTCGACGAAGTCGGGTACTGCTCATCTTCAAGCATTTATGGATAACACTGAACTACATGCGTCAGCCCAGGTCGAATGGCTCCCGGGTCCTCCGATCGCCTCTGCCTCAGAGCTATCGGTCTCTCAGACGGTGCTCCCTGCTAATGGCGCAGCGACAGCCAAGGTGACAGTGCAGCTCATGGATGCCTATGGGAATCCTGCGGCAAATCCTGAGGGAGTGAGCGTTGAAGCTTCTCTAGGTACCGTGACGGAAGTAACTTATAGTGAAGCGGGAGAAGCAACGACCGGGCTGCATATCTTCGAGATTCGCTCGACGGAGCCAGGCACGGCTGATATTCGTGCGCTAATGAATGGAGAACAGATCTCTCCCCCGGTACAGGTCACCTTCACTGACGGCATGTGGTTCAGGCCTTCTTCCTATCGTATTCAGGTGGGGGAGACAGCTCAGACCGTCGTTGAGGTCACCTATGGACAGGAGGACTTCATCCACGATCAGACCGATGCTGCACAATTCCGCTATGACGACAGTATGATTCGTATGGGTCAGGGATTGGACGGAAGCTGGTATATGACTGGACTACGAACCGGACAGACGGTTATTGAGGCCGTCTATGAGGGGGACAGAGGGACGCTGAGAGCCAGTGCTCCAGTCACAGTATATGCTCTGCCTGTACGACTGGAATTGGATGATACACGCTATCAGGTCAAAGAGGGAGAGTATGGACAGCTACGTGTGACAGTTCATTATTCAGATGGAACCGAAGAAGACGTCACCTCAAGAGCGCTGTATCATCTTAAGGCTGAGAGCTATGCAGCGGTAGATGTTCAGGGACGTGTGCTTGGTATTCAGCCAGGAATGACGGAACTGATCGTAAGCTATGAAGGGCTGGAGGCTACTGCGGATATTATAGTCCTGGCACAGCAAGCAAATGAGTCGCCGGGTTCAGGCGGAGGTGACGACAGCTCAGGTGGCTCGGATGGTGGCTCGGCTACCCCAGGGAACGGCTCAGGAGTCCGGGAAGTGGATATGAATCTGACTCCACAGCCTGCCGGTGGCGTTCAAGGACAGTCCATCGGCCTTCAATTGCTACAGGATGGACAACTGCATCAGCAGGTCACGCTTACAGCTGAGCAGATTGCTTCAGGGAAAATCACGGTGAAGATGAAGGACAGCGCCAACGAATGGGGCGTGTTGATGGAGAAGAACACCCTGACACGTCTGCTTGAGCAAAATCCTGCTCTGGTGCTGGAATGGCATACACCTGTAGGAGTACTGGAGATCCCAGTTGTGGAATTGAGTGAGGCTGCTACCGCAACCCCGGTCGATTTCATTCGACTTACACTGCAATTAGCAGATGATGAAGAGCATGTGCTTCTCAAGGGTGCAGCTAACGGTATAGGGGCAGTGATACGCGAGCATCCATTCTCTGTAAGTCTGATCGGACAGCAAGGGAGAGGCGAAGAACAGCTGCTTGCCTTGCGTGATCAGTCCATATTGTTCTCTGCCAGCACATGGACGGACATATCCGATCCGTACTGGACGGCAGCAGTCTACGATCTACACGTTGGATACTTCCGGTATGTTCCAGCAAAGCTTGTACTGCCGGGCAGCATACAGCTTCGTCTTGCAACGGGCAAGCACTATACCTTGCTGGAGAATCACCAATCCTTCACCGATATGAAGGAGCACTGGGCGGAGCGAGCAGTGGAGCTGCTCGCAAGTAAGCTGATTGTGCAAGGCCGTGGAACAGGGCGATTCGAGCCGGAACAGCCCGTCACACGGGCCGAGCTGGCCGCAATGCTGGACAGAATGCTTCATCCTGCTGACGATCAAGACACAGTGTCTTTTGCGAATGAAGGAGAAGAATGGTACGAAGCCGCTATTCGAAAAGCCAGTCTTGCAGGCTGGGTGCAGGGCTATGAGGATGGAAGCTTACGTCCCCAAGCCGCGATATCCCGTCAGGAAATGATGGTTATGATCGCCAGAGCCATTCAATCAGTAGAGCAGGGCGAGCAAGTGGAGGCGACTGAGGAGGGTTCTAACGCAATGCAAGGGAAGGGATTAAATGTTCTGGACTATGATGATATTGCGGGCTGGGCTCAGGCTGATATAGCTAGACTTTCGTTGCGTGGTCTCCTTACAGGCGATCAGGAGAATCGATTGTACCCGCAGCGTAACGCGACTCGTGCCGAGACGGCGTGGATACTCGCCCGACTCATGCAGCAGCAATGATATGGAAGACCACAAGCCAATATCAGAATCAAGAAGGAACGCAAATATAAACATGCTGTGGCTAGGGCAATAGAGAAGATCATAGCGTAAGATCGATAATTTAAGATCACTAACGTAAGGCATCTTACGTAAGACATCTAACGTAAGTCAATAATGGAAGATCAATAACATAAGATGAATAACATAAGATCAATAACGTATGTATACGCTATTGTAATTAATTATGGAGAATCAGCAGGCGCTAACTTGCCTGCTGATTTTTTTGTGCAAAAGAGCTTGACTTGTAATGCGTTACAGAAATTATAGTGGGTGTACATACACTCAATTGCTCAGTTGGGGCAATAAAAGGAGCTAATGGAAGATGAACAAAACAGATCAGAAGATTGTATTTATAGATGTGGATGGTACCCTGGTTGCTGACGATGGATATGTACCGGAGTCGGCGCAGCTTGCCTGCAAAAAGGCCCGAGAGAATGGTCACATCCTGCTTCTGTGTACGGGTCGTTCAAAGGCTGAAATCTATGACGAGATATGGGATGTCGGCTTCGACGGAATCATTGGTGCCGGAGGGGGATTTGTAGAGTATCAAGGTGAGATGCTCTATCATAAAAAGGTGCAGCCCGAGGATGTGCAGCATATGGTCCGTTTCTTCAATGAACTTGGCATAGATTTCTACCTGGAATCGAATTCGGCCCTGTATGCAAGCCGCAACCTGCGCGCTCATCTGGAGCGGAGAATTTATGGAGATATTGACAATGATCCTGTGGCCAAAGAGAAGATGGAGAACTCTCCGCATCCTTTCATCACGGGATTGACGTATGGCGAGGCAGACCTCTGCAAGGACGATGTCAATAAGGTATGCTTTCTGGAAAGTGAGGTCCCCTTTGCCCGGATCAAGGAGGAATTTCAAGGTAAATTTGAGGTCATTCAATGCACCGTTCCAGCTTTCGGCAGAGATAGCGGGGAAATGATGATTCCAGGCATTCACAAGGCAGTGGCGATAGAATATCTGCTGGAGCATCTGGGAATGTCCAGAGACAACACCATTGCTATTGGGGATGGCATGAATGATGCAGAGATGCTAGAATTCTGTGCTGTCGGGATTGCTATGGGCAATGCGAAGCCAGGATTAATCGGCCTTGCTGATCATGTAACGGACAGTGTGGAGAACGATGGGCTCTATAAGAGCTTTGTGCATTTTGGATTAGTAACAGAATGACGCTTGGTTACACCTGCATGGTAAGTATGCACGGCAAGCTCAAGGCGGGCATTTCACCTCTCTGGGATTTCACTGCGGTCGGTTAACGCCTACTTTCCCTAGATCATTCAACATGGGATCAGATTCGGTCAAGGTACCTGGCTATTCTCCAGGCTATCATTAGACAAAGTCACTCGGATAAAGTCACTTGGATAGACAAAGTCAGCGGAGCTACAAGCGTCCGCTGACTTTTTTGCTTCATAGATATTCATTTACACATGTATCTATGAGCTCCACTTACTTAAACAGACCAGACTCGCGCACGGAGCTCAGGAAACGTCCGAATTCCTCAATGTTCAGCTGCTGTGCTGCATCAGATAATGCAACGGCTGGGTTCGGATGCACCTCGACCATGACGCCGTCTGCTCCGGCAGCCAAGGCTGCTTTGGCGCATGGAGCCAGAATGTCCTTGCGGCCTGTGGAGTGAGTAACGTCCACCAGTACAGGGAGGTGAGTCTCCTGCTTCAGAATCGGCACAGCCGAGATGTCGAGCGTGTTGCGGGTAGCCTTCTCATAGGTCCGAATACCGCGTTCAATCAGCATGACCTGCTTGTTGCCCCGTGAGACGATGTATTCTGCTGCATGAATGAATTCATCAATTGTTGCCGCCAGACCACGCTTAAGCAGAATAGGGAGATTGCTGTCCCCGGCAGCCTTCAGCAGCTCGAAATTCTGCATATTACGTGCACCGATCTGAATGACATCAATATAGTCAGCGGCGAGCTCGATATGAGCCGGGTGGACAATCTCGCTAATTGTCTTCAGACCGAACTCCTCGGACACTTGCTTTAGAATCTTAAGCCCTTCAATACCCAGCCCCTGGAAATCATATGGGGAGGTACGAGGCTTAAAGGCACCGCCACGCATGACAGTCATGCCTGCCTGCTTCAATGCAGCCGCAACCTCTCGCACTTGTTCGAGACTCTCGACAGAGCACGGTCCTGCGATCATGATCGGGCTACCTGCACCCACCTGCACATCTCCAATGGACACGATGGTGTCTTCCTTTTGATTTTTACGACTAACGAGCAGTTGTTTCTTGTGTTGGTCTTCTTGAAGGTGAAGGGAGGCCTGGAAAATCTGCTTGAACAGCTGCTTTACGGTATCGTTATGGAAAGGGCCGGTATTAGCGGCGACCAGTTCCTCCAGCATATCCTTCTCACGAACAGGATCGAACTTGGGAACACCCTGCTTTTCCTTGAGTTGTCCAATTTCCTGGACCAGTGCTGCACGTTCTGATAATAGCTTCAGTAGCTCATGGTTAATCTCATTCAACTTGTCTCTTAATTGCTCCAAACTCATCGTTTCCTTCACTCCTCTAATCATAATTGGGTTTGATGGTATTTACTTATGCGATCGCCTGGTGCAAATAGCCTGTTTGTCTATAAAAAAATATGCAAAAAAGACCCCCCGTCGCAAGGGACGAGGAGCCGTGGTACCACCCTTATTAGAAACAGCAAGCCTGCGCAATAAATAAGCAAATTGCAAGTGCCATCTCTCACTTCAGCCTTGTAACGTAAGGAATACGGATTGTCCTACTGGCTACAAATAATATGCAGCCCTTCAGCAATCGGCTCGGGAGTGAACTTCGGCGGGGTGCTCTCTCGGGTACTTTCAGTCCATGGTACCTCGTCCCTGTAACGAACCATTTCCGCTTACTCTCTCCGTCATTGCCTTGTCTTATGAATTGAGTCCATATTAGCACGCTAACATTGATGTGACAAGATGCTAAAGTGATGCTGGGCAACCCAGACGCTTTAGTGTGGCGAATGGAGTAAGTGAATATTTAAGATTCATTCAAGGTTCATCCTCTACACTTGGAGCATAAGCAAATGGCTTGCAGCTCAATCCAAAGGAGGACTTTTACAGTGAAGAATATGATTCAAAGATTGACTCTAGTGGCACTGGCCCTGACACTACTCGTTGCAACCATCGGCTGGATTGGTAATCACACCATATCGAGTGCTGAGGCGGAAGAGAGTGCCAGCTCCACTCCCGAATACGCATCTCTGTTCGAAGGGGATCGAATCATTAACGTGAACGTGACCATCGACGATGCAGATTGGGAGAGCATTCTCGCGGCTCCATTGGATAAGGAATACAAGAGCGTCAGTGTCGAGGTGGATGGTCATCAATTGGATCATGTCGGATTCTCTACGAAGGGAAATATGACCCTAAGATCTGTAGCCTCTATGGAGGATTCGGATCGTTATAGCTTCCGGTTGAAATTTGACAAATATGACAAGACTCAGACCTTGCTAGGTCTGGATAAAATGGTGCTGAACAACAATTACTCAGATCCGTCATACCTGCGGGAATACTTGCACTATGAGGCGCTGAGAAGCATTGGTCTGGACGTTCCAATGACAACATTCGTGAACCTGTATGTTAACGGCGAGCTGTTCGGCTTCTACACGGGTGTAGAATCTGTAGACGACAGCTACCTGGAACGCAACTACGGGGAGGATTACAAGGACGGCATTTTGTATGATACCGATGAGAAGAGCTATCTGCAGACAGAGGAGAATGGCGAGTACAGCACTTTGACCGAGGATCTGGGTACAGATGAGAATAAAGCAAGGCTTAAGAACTTCATTCAGGTGCTGAACGATATGCCAGAAGGGGAGAAGGGGGACATTGAGAGTGTACTGGATGTGGACTCCGCATTGAAGTATATTGCTGGCAACGTGGTGTTAGGCAACTATGACAGCTATAACGGGGACAAAGGACACAATTATATGCTGTATGGAGATGCCGATGGCAAGTTCACGGTCATTCCGTGGGACTTCAATATGTCCTTTAATGGCTATGGTGGAGGTAGAGGAGGCACGAGCAGTGATTCTGAAGGTAGCGGAAATACCAATGCGACGAATGTATCTGTCGACGAGCCTGTGCTCGGGATCAGTATGGACAAGGTGCCGATGATTAATAACCTGCTAGAGGTACCGGAGTATAAGACTCAATATCTTGAATATGTAAATCAGTTGGTTGATGATCTGGAGAGCATTGAAGATAGAATCACCGTATTGAGTGATCTCATTCGTCCTTCTGTCGAAGCGGACCCTACGAAATTCTACACGATGGAGCAATTTGAATCCAACATTATCTACACTGCTATAGGAGATATGGGGGATATGAAAGGAAGTGGCATGCCCCCATCTGACGGATTACAGGGAATGACTCCTCCCGATGACGCAGCGCCAACAAATGGTGTTGGGAACGCGGCTCCTCCGAATGGGGCAGCGTCGCCTGTTGGGCAGCAAGGAACGACACCACCCGAGGGCTTCACGCCACCAGAGGGTTCGATGGCACCTCCGGCAAAGCCAGGTGGCACCACTGGCGGGGAGAAGGGAGCTAGCGCCTCCGGCAATGGAGGGAATCGTGGCGGTATGGGACTGATAGCATCGGGTTCTATTACCAGCTTTGCGCTGAATCGACTAGCCAATCTGCAAGAGCAACTAGGTAGGGAAGTGGTTGAGCTTCTAGCAGCGACGAATACCGGTGCTGCAAGCGTGACATCAGACTAGTACCTTGACCGAATCAAATGGGAGTGTAGAGTCACTGCAAGCGGGGAGACCTGTCGACCACTGTTAAGCTTGCTGTTCTTTCGAACGAAGTTAATTAGGTGATGAACAGCAAGCTTAAAGGCGGCCACTGTCGTTTCTCTAGGTCTTCCCCGCTTTCCGCTAACTACGCTCTCTAGAGATCATTCAAACCAGAAATAATATTCGGTCAAGCTACTAGCTCCCACGCTCTCAAGGTGAAGCAGTTGTAGTAGATTGATAGCTATGCATTATACAGCCGGGAATAGCTCCACAGAGGAGTTGTTCCCGGCTTTTGCTGATGATATACGCCTGTTCATCCATCACTAATGGTCGCCGCAAATGATAGCTGGGAGCAGAGCCATGTGATTCCAAGAGACAGTATGCGTTATAATACATGCATGGATTATGAGAAAGGAATGTATGCATGAAGAAGATCATTGTTATTGGTGCGGGTATCCTGGGGGCTTCAACAGCTTATCAGCTTGCAAAATCAGGGGCGGACGTCCTGATCGTGGATCGAAAGGACCCCGGACAGGCTACGGATGCAGCAGCCGGCATCTTATGTCCGTGGATATCGCAGCGACGTAATCAGGCTTGGTATAAGCTGGCTAAGGAGGGAGCACGTTTTTATCCTCAACTGATCGCGGAGCTTACCCATGAAGGGGAGACAGATACGGGCTATGCCCAAGTAGGGGCACTGAGCATTCACCATGATGAGGGGAAGCTTGTGAAGCTGGAGGAGCGTGCACAGCAGAGAAAGGCTGATGCAGCTGAGATTGGAGAGATTATCAGGCTATCACAGTGGGAGACTCGCGAGCTTTTTCCACTGCTGGCCGAAGATTTTCACTCTGTTCTCATCGGTGGGGCTGCACGTGTTGACGGTCGCGCGTTGCGAGATGCCCTGCTTCGTTCCGCACAACGACATGGAGCACGTCTGGTACAAGGGAGTGCCGAGCTACAATATCAAGGGAATTGTGTAACTGGAGTTCTCGTCAGGGATGTAGCTGAGCACGCCGGATGTTCGGATAATATAGGAGAAGATGATACGGTCATTACATATTCAGCAGATGAGGTTGTCGTATGTGCCGGAGCGTGGGCCAAGCAGCTGCTTGAGCCACTGGGATTAGACTTCCAAGTGCATTACCAGAAGGCGCAAATCCTTCATCTGCAGACGACGAACGCTGACGATACGGGCAGCTGGCCTGTAGTCATACCGCCTTCGGATCAATATCTGCTGACATTTGACCAGCAACGGGTTGTGATGGGGGCTACACACGAGAATGATATTGAAGGCTATGATATCAGCGTGACTGCAGGCGGGCTGCAGGAGGTGCTGAATAAAGGATTGGTCGTGGCACCTGGACTTGCTGATAGCACGCTACTGGAAGTAAGAGTGGGATTTAGACCATTCACCCCCGGCTTTCTGCCTGTGCTGGGAGCCGTTCCCGGCTGGAAGGGCCTGTTCGCGGCGAATGGGCTTGGAGCATCCGGCTTGACAGTCGGACCTTATGTGGGATGTCAATTGGCCAAGCTGGTGCTTGGTATGGAGGCGGATATCGACCTTCAGCATTACGATCTGCAACAGGCTCTTGGCGAGCGACAGTAAGCCTGATTCTAAAGGAAGCTATTGTTCCTGGGTTCCAGGTGCTGAGGCAGGCATACTGAAATCAAGCAATACCTAAAGACCGGGATTGGAGAGACCCTCCGCTTCCGGTCTTTAGGTATTCCCACGAACTTGTGAGCACGAACTTACGAACTACACACTTGCAATAATCAGGCCAAACAGCTCACTCATCTACAATAGTATTAAGCAAGTGAAAGGTAAAAGAAAAGATATTAGAAAAGATAATAGAAAAGATAAACGCAATATGAAAGACCTGATGCAGTATTGACCTTAGGTCTGACCTAGGGTATATGCTGATTGCTGAAGCTGTGAAGGCAGTGATTCAAGTAGAAGAATTCAAGTGCAAAAAATTTTGTGAGGGTTAGAAATCAAGAGAAAGTATGCCAGCTGCAGGATTAGACAGATTGAATTCCAATGCAAGCCTGTGATAGCCAAGAGAGGGAAGGAACTATGAAGAAGAAATTAGCAATTGTCATGCTCGTGTGCGTAGTATTGCTAACAGGCATGGCAGGGTATATTTTACAGCAAAACAGCTTCAGGATGGTAGAGCAGGCAGTAGAAATAAATACGCCACAGGGCAAGCTGACCGGAACTCTGGTCTTGCCGGAGCAGTACATGGGGAAATTAGGCCTGGTCTTATTCATACATGGCGACGGCCCAATTGATGCCACCCACGATGATGGCTACAAGCCATTATGGGAGAAGCTCGCATCACTTGGCTATGCCTCGTTATCCCTCGACAAACGGGGGGTTGGCGGCTCGGAGGGAGATTGGCTCAACCAGAGCATGGAGGACCGTGTCCAGGAAGCTCGACAAGCGTTGGCATGGGCAAGGACGCAACCCATGATTGATCCCGATAATATGGGCGTATGGGGAGCAAGTCAGGCTGGATGGGTGATCCCCAAGCTTGCAGGTGAAGAGAAGCTGGCCTTTAGTATCCTCGTCTCCCCTGCGATCAATTGGCTAACCCAGGGAGAATATAATACAAGGAGCCAGATGGCGAAGAACGGCTCTGCGCCAGAGGAGATTGAGCAGCAGGTAGTGTATGAGAATCGGATCAAAGGCCTGCTGAAGCAAGGCGCTTCCTACGAGGAGTATGTGAGGCTGACGCATTCGAATGACAGAATGTCCCCGGAACGCTGGGACTTTGTTCGTCGCAGCTTTGCTTCAGATGCCACACAGGACCTTCACAACTTCAAGTCGCCAGTGCTGCTCCTGTTGGGCGAGCGTGATATGAATGTGGACACCAAGGAGACAGAGCAAGTATACCGTGATGTAGTGAATCCAACTTCCCTACTGATGGTTAGAATTTTTGCGGATACAGAGCATTCCATGCTGAGGACCTCGACGGCAGACTCCCCGTTCAGGGCGCTGCTTATCAGCCTGTTCGCTCCTCGTAGTATCACAGTGGAGGGGTATACGGACGAGATTGAGAGGTTCCTCATTCATACCAAAGTTGAACCTTCCGGTTCTAACCAGTAAAGTTATATTGGGTGAAGTGTCGATGGAGGGAGTTAAAGCTAGTATGAACTGGTTGGAAATTAGTAAAGCAAAGGATGTAGAGCAGGTTCGCGCCGCCGTAACCAGACTTGATGTGAATGAAGTAGATGAACAGGGACGGACTCCGCTGATTCTGTTCATGACCTATCGAATGCCGATTGAAGGAGTTCGTTGTCTGCTGAACCATGGACCGGATCTGGAGAGGGAGGACAAGCTGGGGAAGACGGCTCTCAAGAAAGCAGTAAAGTTCAAGCAGATCGAGGCTGTTAAGCTGCTAGTGGAGTACGGAGCACGACTTGACTCGCCGCGGGGGATTCTGGGCACCGCCTGGCAAGAGGCTAGAGGGAACCCGAAGATCGCAGATCTGTTGCTGGATACGCCAGGAGCTGTGCGATTGACACTAACCGATGAAGAGCAGGAACGGCTTGATGCCATCCTGTATGAGGAATCGATGGAGGTGGTCATCTCGCGTATTCGCAAGCTGGATTCGGATGTGCTTTTGCACGCAGTGGCGAACGACTATAACTGGGATGATGGCCCAGAGCCCATGCTGGCTGTCTTTGAGCACCCCGCTTGTGCTGAGATTACAATGCTCGATATGTATGAGTTAATGGAAGCGGACTACTGGTTATCCTTGGAGTCTAAGGAAGTCAGTCAGCGAATGGATGGGGCTGCGTACACCAACCTGGCGTTGTCCATTAAGGAGAGATGCTCGCTGTGAGCGCGGGAGATCAGATGAGAAGATGAACCGCCAAGAAAAAGCTAGCCTTATGATGTAATGAGCCAGGAGTAGGCTGCAACCATAATGGCTCTAATCACAAATGCCAACAATTACATATGAGAGGGAGATCCGGAAAAAGGTTCTCCTTTTTTTGTTGCATGGGCCCATGCCAATAGACGCCAATCCGCCCATTTCATTACTTGTATCCACATTACAGGTAGTGAAAAATTCACAATAGAAAGATCAACTATAGTGCTATCTAGTACACACCCACGAAATTGAATCTTATGTGCTCACTAGCTCCTGAACCTGGTCACAAGGAGGAGATAAACGACGAAATTGAATTCGCTGGATATTTTATCCAATATATGAGAACAAGAGAACGGGAGAGTTAGTACAAGGTTCGGAGTTTTTTGGTAAATGAATCTAACATAAGGATTGACCCCATCTGTAATGCCAAGTATAGTGATATCAAGTGAGCACGGTATAGTGATTAGTGAGCAGAATGTGTCCAGAATATCGGGAACGGGGTTCCTGAATTTGTGACGCATTTTTTTTATAAATGCAGGAGAATTTAACTTTCAGTGAAGCTGAGCTTGAGACTAAATACTTCTTGGGAAAATGAGTATAGCGTAGTCGCCATTTGCTGTACGTATTCATAACATGCTATTGAAGGGGATGACAATGATGTCTGAATCTCCGAGTTCCTTGCCGATTGGGAAGTTGTCCATCTTGCTGGCGGTGCTACAAGGACATCCATGGAAGGAAGAGGTCGAGGAACAGCTCAAGGACCAAGGCTACAGGTATACCATTGGCCGTGTGGGAGCGATGGATATTACGAAGGTCGTAGTAGCGATGGAGACTGCTGCGAAGAACAATCGTATTATCGACAGTCAGTCCTATCGTGAAGTGCATGCGATGTATCATGCCATCATTGAGGCGATTCAGGGGCTTGGACGCGGGGTGTTCCAATTTGGCGATATTCTGAGAACGGTCGGTCTGACCTTCGCGATTGTCCGCGGCAAGATGGAGGGTGCCGTTGCACATGAGGGCGAGTGGATCGCTGTCAGTGTATATGGAACGATCGGTGCGCCCAAAAAGGGATTTGAGCACGAAGCAATCGGCTTCGGCTTCAATCATATTTAGCAGGAGCTACTAGTGAATTTGGTCAAAATACTAGTATTGAATAGCACTCATTAGTGGGTTTATTATCCTTTAATTTCTATTAGTATCCGTTAGTGTGGTTCGATCCTGGTCGGCCGTTTAGTGATTAGTGTGTCTAGAAAAGCCGGTACCAAATGTTATTTGGTATGGGCTTTTTGTCGTACCGATTGTCCTTGGAGATACAAGGAGTTCTGCAACCCTGAGCTCTTAACACATGACAGGAAAGCAGGTGCCTGGATGCAGTCAACTGTAGACACGACAGTCCTATTGGATGGTCAATCTTTAACCCTGAAGCAACTGGTACAGGTAGCTCGTTACGGAGCCAAAATTCAACCTTCGGAGGGCAGTCTAGGCAGGGTACGTCACGCCCGTGATTATGTGGAAAAGCTATTGCGCGAAAGGAAGGTTGTCTATGGACTGACGACTGGCTTTGGTAAATTCAGTGACACATACATTGAAGGCAGCGACGTACAGCAGCTCCAGCTTAACCTGATTCGCAGTCATGCTTGTGGTCTGGGAGATCCCTTCTCCAACGATACTGTGAGAGCCATGCTCCTGCTGCGCATTAATGCGCTGTTGCTTGGCTATTCAGGGATACGGGCGGAGGTCGTGGGGCAAATGGTCGACATGCTTAATTATGGCGTCACTCCCATCGTTCCACAACAGGGCTCGCTCGGAGCAAGTGGTGACCTGGCTCCGTTAGCGCATATGGCACTGGTACTGATCGGCGAGGGCGAAGCGTATTATGAAGGACAGCGTATGCCAGGTGCCCAGGCGCTGGCCTTGGCGGGATTGCCTCCTGTTGTGCTGGAGGCCAAGGAAGGTCTGGCCTTGATTAATGGTACGCAGGCAATGACAGCGGTGGGTGCGCTCGCATGCTATGATGCGTGGAATTTGGCCCGTTGGTCCGATTGTACACTGGCCTTGACGGCAGAGGCACTTCGTGGGGTGAAGGACGCCTTTGACCCGCTCACGCATCGGCTCAGACCTCAGCCTGGGCAGGGTCATGCCGCGGATAATTTCAGAGCGCTAACTCGGAGCAGCAGATTGCTGACATCGCAAGGCGAGCTTCGTGTGCAGGATGCCTATTCCATCCGCTGTGCGCCGCAGGTCCATGGTGCCAGTCGGGACGGACTGGCATACATTCAGGCGAAGCTTGATATCGAGATCAATGCGGTCACGGACAATCCCTTGATCTTCCCGGAGCAGGACCGAGTCATCTCGGGTGGTAATTTCCATGGGCAACCGATAGCGCTAGCTATGGATCATCTGTCGATCAGTTCATCGGAGCTGGCCAATATTGCAGAGCGTCGAATTGAACGATTGGTGAATCCGCAGCTGAATGAGGGGTTACCGCCATTTCTGACTGAGCAAGGTGGGGTGCAGTCAGGGTTCATGATCGCGCAGTATGCCGCGGCTGCCCTCGTATCCGAGAATAAGTCGCTTGCTCATCCGGCGAGTGTCGATTCGATTCCTTCGTCCGCCAATCAGGAGGATCATGTCAGCATGGGGACGATCGGTGCTCGCAAGGCCAGACAGATCATCGATAATGCCTACGCAGTGCTGGCTATTGAGCTGATGTGTGCAGCACAGGCAGCGGATTATCGGGGACCAGAGCGGCTGGGCACTGGAACGAGGTGGTTATATGAGCAGTGCCGGCAAAGGGTGTCTTTTGTCCAAGAGGATCGTGTATTGTCTATGGATTTTCGTACACTGGCGGAATGGATGAAGGCTACGAATGTAAAGGCTGCATTAGCGGAGATCATCTTCATGCATTAACAACATGCATTAGTACCGCACATTAAAACCCGGCATTATTACCACGAAAACCCTGCATTAGTGTCATAGTAGTCGATTTGAACTTCACTTTCATCGTAGCGCACGGATTCTAACCTTTAACATCTTCAGTTCAATAAAGTAAAGCAACCTACACAATGTGTCCGAACTTTATTAGGAGAAGGGAAGGAATGTTAATGAAGGAGAATGACTGCAAACAAAGCGAACCGGAACGAAAGATCAGAGCACCTCGTGGAAGTGCCTTGAATGCCAAGGGCTGGGTGCAGGAGGCGGCTCTGCGCATGCTCATGAATAATCTGGACCCGGAAGTGGCGGAGGACCCTGGTCAGTTGGTGGTATATGGCGGGATCGGAAAGGCTGCACGCAACTGGGACAGCTTAGATGCTATCGTTCGTTCACTGAAGGCCCTGGAGGATGATGAGACGCTGCTCATCCAGTCAGGCAAGCCTGTGGCTGTATTTCGTACGCACAAGGATGCACCACGTGTACTGCTCGCGAACTCCAATCTGGTACCGGCTTGGGCGAATTGGGAGCATTTTCACGAGCTGGACCGCAAGGGACTGATCATGTATGGGCAGATGACTGCGGGAAGCTGGATTTATATTGGTAGTCAAGGGATCGTGCAGGGGACCTATGAGACCTTTGCGGAATGTGGGAGACAGCATTTCGGTGGGAGTCTGAAGGGGACGATTACCGTTACGGGAGGTATGGGCGGCATGGGTGGGGCCCAACCGCTGGCGGTCACAATGAATGGTGGCGTGATAATTGGCGTGGATGTGGATGCCAGCCACATTGAGAAGCGGATCAATACCCGCTACTGCGATGTAATGACCGATCGTCTGGAAGAAGCCATTGAGCTGGCTCAGGCTGCGAAGGCCGAAGGACGCGCATTGTCCATTGGGCTCGTGGGCAATTCAGCGGAGATACTGCCGCTTATGCTGGCACGCGGATTCATCCCTGACATCATTACAGATCAGACCTCGGCTCACGATCCGCTTAACGGATACCTGCCGAAGGGCTACACGCTCGAACAGGGACGGGAGCTGCGAATGGGAGATCCTACTCTCTATATGAAGATGGCCCGGCAGAGCATGGCCGAGCACGTGTCGGCGATACTGGAGCTGCAACGGCAGGGGGCCATCGCCTTTGATTACGGCAACAATATTCGTCAGGTCGCCTATGATGAAGGCGTCACGGATGCTTTTGCTTTTCCCGGCTTCGTACCTGCTTATATCCGGCCACTGTTCTGTGAAGGAAAGGGACCTTTTCGCTGGGTGGCCCTGTCTGGTGATCCAGAGGATATTCGGAAGACGGATCAGGTCATCCTGGAGAACTTTGCAGAGGATGAGCATTTATGCAACTGGATCAGGCTGGCAGGTGAGAAGATTGCATTCCAGGGATTACCCTCCCGGATTTGCTGGCTGGGCTATGGAAACAGAGCCAAATTCGGCCGCATTATCAATGCAATGGTAGCCTCTGGGGAACTGTCTGCACCTATCGTCATTGGACGCGACCATCTGGATGCAGGGTCGGTAGCGTCGCCTAATCGGGAGACGGAGGCGATGCGTGACGGTAGTGATGCTGTCGCGGATTGGCCGATATTGAACGCCTTGCTCAATACTGCAGCTGGAGCCAGTTGGGTATCTCTGCATCATGGTGGCGGGGTAGGGATGGGATATTCCATTCATGCCGGAATGGTCGTAGTTGCGGATGGAAGCAAGGAGGCTGGAGAGCGACTGGAGCGTGTGCTAACGACCGATCCGGGTATGGGTGTGGTCCGACATGCTGATGCAGGATACCCGCTGGCTGTGGAGACGGCCCGAGGCCAAGGCATACAAATACCGATGCTGTAGGAAAAGGAGGAGACAACGTGCTATATATCCGACATGCGGAGCAGATTGTGACCGTTAGCGGGGGGAGTGCAGCACCAAGAGTTGGAGCTGAGCTGAGTCATTTGAACGTTATCGAATGTGGCGGTGTTGTGCTGGAGGGAGAGCGCATTGCTTTTGTAGGGCCCCATGCCGAGGCCGAAGCCTATGTGCAGAGCCTTGAGTTCGACAGACGACAAGAACTGCACATCCTTGATGCTACAGGAAAGACTGTCATTCCAGGTCTCGTGGACCCGCATACACATCTGGTCTTCGCCGGATCACGTGAATCGGAGCTGGAGCTGCGTCTACAGGGGGCCACATACATGGATATTCTGAATGCAGGTGGTGGTATCCTGCGTACAACAGAGCAGACGCGACAAGCGACAGAGCAGGAATTGAAGGAAGCAGCGATGATTCGGCTGAATCGGTTTCTTGAGCATGGGGTGACGACAGTGGAGGCGAAGAGTGGCTATGGCCTCTGTACAGCAGATGAATTGAAGCAGCTACGGGTGGCGCGTGCATTGCATACTGAGCATCCGATCGAGCTGGTGTCCACGTTCATGGGGGCGCATGCCATTCCTTGGGAATACAAGGCATCACCCGAGAGCTATGTACAATTGCTGATTGAGGAGATGATTCCTGCGGTGGCAGAGCAGCAGTTGGCTGAATTCTGCGATGTGTTCTGCGAAAAGGGTGTCTTTACGCCGGAGCAATCGAGAGCTATTTTGTTGGCTGGTCTGCGACACGGGCTGAAGCCGAAGATTCACGCTGACGAAATCTTGAATACCGCCGGGGCTGAGCTGGCATCAGAGGTAGGAGCAATCTCGGCGGAGCATCTGCTGTGTACATCCTCTCGCGGCATCGAAGCCATGGCGGCTGCGGGTGTTATCGCTGTACTGCTGCCAGGGACAGCGTTCTACCTAATGGCCCGCCCGGCAGATGCCCGAGGCATGATCGACGGTGGTGTGCCTGTAGCTTTGTCCACGGACTGTAATCCGGGCTCCAGTCCTACGACGTCGCTACCTCTCATTATGAATCTGGCTTGTCTCACGATGAAGATGGCGCCGGCAGAGGCATTAACGGCATGTACTATTAATGCAGCCCATGCGATTGGCCGAGCAGATCGGATCGGCAGCATTGAAGTCGGCAAGCAGGCGGACCTCGTCATCCTTGATGCCCCAAGCTATACCTTCATGTCGTATCACTACGGGGTTAATCTGACCAGTACGGTTATCAAGAAAGGTGTACCTGTCGTACTTGGCGGCAAGCGGATCAGAAGTAAGGCTACAGTTGGTGAAGTTGGTGAAGTTGGTGAAGATAGCTGGCCGGAATAGGGAATCGTGAGGTTAGAAGCAAAGGCTACAAGATATCATGAATGAGGCCATAATCGGTATAAGGAGCACGATACGATATGCGCGACAATGATAACGACGTGCAAGATGATTGTTTTAAAGGTAATCATATTCAAGATAAATGCATTCAAGATAACACTATCGAATCAGCACAGCATGGTGAAGCACGTACATCACCTATCACGGTGAACGCAGCGCGTCTGCAGCATAATATTGAGACCCTGGGGAAGATCGGTCTGAACGCAGAGGGAGGCTTGGACCGGACGACCTTCACTCCAGCAGAGCTTGAGGCACGTGCCTGGCTCATCGACGAGCTGGATCGGCTTGGATTGGATGTGTCGCTTGATTCAGCTGCAAATATTTGGGCAAGGCGGCAAGGCAACGAGAACGGGCTGGCACCGATTGTCTTCGGCTCGCATATCGACACGGTCCCGAGTGGTGGTCGCTATGACGGCGCATTGGGTATACTGCTGTCACTTGAGATCATGAGGGTGCTGAAGGAGCGAGGATTGAAGACGAGACATCCGCTTGAGCTGGTATCCTTTAGCGCAGAGGAGCCGAATCCTTTTGGTTTGTCCACCTTCGGCAGCCGATCCGTAGCGGGTAAGTTGGGGAGAGCGGATCTTGAGGGCGTACAAGACGCGGACGGAGTGTTACTCATAGATGCTTTGCGTCTAGCAGGGGGAGACCCGGACGGCTTTGAGGCATGTCGCCGTAGTACGAATGACATGGCCGCATTTCTGGAGGTACATATCGAACAGGGCAAACGTCTGCAGGATGGCAACATTCCCGTCGGCATTGTTACGGCCATTACCGGAATCTATCGCGAGGAGGTTGTTGTCCTTGGGGAGGCCAATCACGCAGGCACTACGCTAATGATTGACCGCATCGATGCCCTGATGGGTGCATCCGAGTTAATGCTGGCCTTCGAAGCGGAATGCAGAATGCATCCCGAGGAAGAGACGGTAGGGACGATTGGGAGAATCCATAATGAACCGAATGCTGCCAACATTATTCCGGGCAAGGTGAGCTTCCATCTGGAGATCAGAGGACGAAGCCGAGCACATATTCAGCAGGTCTTGGACGCCTGGGAGCTTCATGCAAGCCGAATTTGTTCAGAGCGGGAACTGCGCCTCAAGCGACACCTTCTGCTCGATCAGGCACCTGTGGCTATGAGTGACAAGGTCATTGACTTCTGTAAAAGAGAAGCCGAGCGGTTGGGCTATTCATACGCGCTGTTAGGCAGTATGGCAGGCCACGATGCAGCGCATATGGCCGTACTAACCAAGGCGGGCATGCTATTCGTGCCAAGTCTCGGTGGAAAAAGTCACTGTCCTGAGGAAGAGAGCCTTATTGAGGATATTGAGAAGGTCGGAAATGTCCTCCTGCACACAATATTATCCTTGGATCAGCAAGGAAATGAAGCGGAGTGATAACATGGCTAAGCTGTATACAGCAGATGTGATGTATGTGGATGAGTGCTTCAAGCCTGACTACGGACTGGTGGAGGAGCATGGACGTATTGTAGCGATTGGGACTGCGGTACAACTACGTCAGGAATATCCTCAAGCCGAGGAGGTCTGCTGGGCAGGACATGCGATTGCTCCGGGGACTGTTAATGCACACAATCATTCTTTTCAGAGTCTGCTGCGGGGAATTGCCGTAGATCGACCATTCCTGGAGTGGAGGGAGCAGGCGCTTTACAAATATACTCCTTTGCTGGATGAGGAGGCTATTTACACCGGGGCACTGCTGGCTTTTGGCGAGATGGCTCGTTATGGAGTAACTACGGTGAGCGACTTCTTCTATATTCATAACGGAGGCACGGCCTGTGACGAGGCGGTTATTCGGGCTGCTGCGGATGTGGGCATCCGACTGGTGTTGGCCCGCACCATGTATGACTGGAGTGGAGCACCAGCAGCGTATCGGGAGACTGTCGCTGAGGCAGTGGAGCGCACGCATGCCCTTGCGGTTAAGTATCAGGGTAATGATATGGTCACCGTGCATCCAGCACCGCACAGTCCGCACGCAGCCTCGCCAGACATGATCAAGGCCGGACATCGCCTGGCGGTCCAACTGGATACCCCTTTTCATATCCACGTAGCGGAGGAGATGTTCGAGGTTCATGATACGCTCAGAGACTACGGACTTCGCCCGCTTCATTATCTGGATTCTCTTGGTGTGCTGAATGAACGCATGATTGCGATCCATCTGGTCTGGCTGGAGCAGTCAGAGATTGAATTGATAGGTAGTAGAGGAGGCTCGCTCGCCTATTGTCCTTCAAGCAACATGTTTCTGGCGGACGGTGTGACTCGTATTCCGGAGCTGATGAAGGCTGGGGTTAAGATTGCACTAGGCTCGGATGGGGGCTGTAGCAACAATCGAATCAGCGTGTTTGAGGAAATGCGAATGTGTGCCCTTCTGCAAAAGGTGAACCTTCTGGACGGAACATGTATTACTGCGAAGGATGTGTACCGAATGGGCACGGCTCATGCAGGAGACATCCTGCGTCTGCCGATAGGGAGTCTACAGGCGGGGATGGCTGCGGATTTCATCGCGCTGGATGTGCACGATCTATCCCTGACGCCCAAGACGGAGCTGTTCGCCAACATAGTCTATGCGATGCAGCCTGGCGCGATTACACACGTAGTCACGAATGGCAAGCTGATTGTAGAACAGGGACAACTGGTGAACATTACAGAGCGCCAGATTGTCAGCCGCGTGAATGAGTTGTTCGAGAGACTGGCAGGTCATCCCCACTTACTGGACTGAACATTCAAGACCACATGAAATCCACTCATGATGATTAATGTGGCCTTTTCAGCAACCTCCAACTTATCCATTGAAGTATGCCCTGTAGCCCATTGTACGGCGCTCTCATGAATCACCTGTGCAAAGATAGGTACATAGAGGTTCCGGAGATATCTTCTATGATGCCATGGATATTATGAATATTTGGTATTTTAATGAGGAAGCTGTATTGCACCGTCCATCAGATTTTAATCTGGTAGCCCTGGTATTGAAGAAAAACGGGTTTGTGGTGGATGTCCTAGGAGATCCTGCGGCTTCACAAAGCCAACTGTTGGCCAATGGAGGAACGATTGTGCGTAAGAGCGGTATTGCCTATGGCTCATCTGAATTCAGCCTTGCGGACGAATGGAATGTCTTCCCTAAGGGGACGTATCAATATTTCGGAACACATACGCCATAAGCCTAAAGTAATGCCGAGGCATAGAGTAAAGTATTAAGTATGAATTCGTTTTAAATGAAAAAGTCGTACCGCCTTCAAGGGAGGAGGGGACGGCTTTTTCGATAGAGCTTTGCTATCAGTGTACTGGGCGACTATCTAGCAATTGAGATCATGTTCTATCCTGATGAGATTCGTTATGTATCACAAGTGCCTAATCTGTCGGTAGAGCTGGCTGTAAACGATCGGGAATTAAGTATGGCCGAACTGTTAATTGAACATTACCGTTCGATGCTACCAAATATACCGATGAATATCGAACATGTCTGCTGGACCTCATTGCCCATAAGGTCGCTCCCTGGCAGGGACTAACTCTCATCAGACACACAGGCTTGGATTGTTTGTAGGGCGTTATGTAACAGAGTAACACCCTTCCCTTTGTACTTTGGAAATAAATTAAAAAGATCGTGGGAACCGAATTTATTTTTATTGTAGCGTCATGGGGTAAAGACACTGGCAGTCCCATATACTCCAAGGGTCAGAGCTGGGGCTACGGTATCGACGCTGTTAACTTGGGAGGAAGTAGGACGAGATATGTCTGCCCTGGATTATACTTTATTAAATATTGAAGAGCGGATAGAGGGTATAGGGGTTAATTAGCACATTTCCACCGCAGTTGGTGGCGCATATAGTGGAGCAGTCACCTTAGTGGAGCTACTGCTCTTCCACATGCTTAAATTCAGAATCTGGCACCTCTCTACGAATACCTCTATCGAATTTGGCATGTGATAGCTGAATGAGTCTATCATTTCTAATTACATAGGAATAGATGGCATCCGGTTCGTCACTAAATACGACTGTACTACTTATTAAGGGTACTTGACTTATTTTGGTTTTAATCTGTAATATATCTGTCTCAGCAAAGCCACGCTCATATAAATGTGCTCTAACTTGGGCAGTATGTGTAGTTTTCACCACAGTAACAGTAATAATTATGGAGATAACTATGATCCCTAGTAGGAATAGAAAGATTTTTTTAGTTTCACAGAATAGCCTCCTTTTTTTGAAATTCTAACATACAATTATTTACAAATGATGCCTGGTGATATAATTTACAGCCCTAAAAATTCATGGGATAGTGTTATAGTAGGGCATGTAGCTATAGTTGGTGACGATTTTCGGATTTATCATGTAACCCCAGCCGAATCTGATGGCAGAGGTAATGATTCAATCGGTGGCTTTTTAAGCAGATTTAAAACAAATACTAAACTTGCTGTTTATCGTACTCACTATACTTCATCACAAAGTGAAAAAGCAGCTATCTGGGCTAGGCGCAATATAACTAAAGTTAATGAGTATTTCTTTAATATAAGATTGTCTGATGTTTATCGAAATTATTGTTCGAAATTTGTTTGGCAAGCTTATTATTATGGAGCTGGTAAAGATATTCTTAATGAAGGACTGGATGATAGTATGAGGGAATATATACTACCAGCTGATATTAGAGATTCTGCAACTACAGGAAGAATTGTATCTTTTTATCCTAATTAATGATTACCATTGGAAGCGAATCTCTTTTAATTCATATTAAAGGAGATTCGCTTTTTTAGTTGGGATGCATATATAAAAATTTACCACTGTTATGTCTTCCCATATACATAAAATTAGTTCATTATAAAAGATCTCGAGTTGCCAATGTAAAACACCTCCAAGGGTGTCTCCACATCTTGCGATATGGTTGCATTTTCTTGAAGGTGTTTTTGATTTGTTTCACGTTATTGGGTCAATCCATATGAGGCCACTGAAGAACTAACGATTTTTTCGATGGATGAAAATAATTGCAGTGCTGAAACCATCCTGTGAGTGAGTTGTATACCGGTCTGGAACCTTCACCATTTCATGTTTAGTGGTCTGACCAGCATGATCGGTAAAGGACAGCGGCTCTATCCTCATAGTTGTTCCGGTCAAGTTCTATTCCAAAAGAGTTACAGGGCTGAGTCAGTCTAGCATCAGCTTAACCGGGAATGCCTAGGTCTGAATCTCCACCAGGAATACCCTGTTCTTGCTCCGATCCCTGCTCCGCATTTTGATCAGCAGGATCTGGTTCAGGGGCATTTTGATTATCGCTCGAATTATCGGTTGCCGGTTCGCTTCCGTCTTGCGTAGGCTCAGTAGCTTCAGGTTCATTAGCTTCAGGCTCAGATGGGATTTCACTGTTGCTAGCCCCATCATTGTCCCCAGGGGCGTTATCTCCACCCTGCGAAGGCTCTTCGATTGGAGGCATCGGATTTACCGGATCTGCCGGGGGATTATCAGCGCTTTGTACAGGCTCATCACTCATGAAAGGAGCACCCGGATCATCTCCCGGAATACCGCCTGAATTGCTGCTTTCTTGATTGGAGAGGAACTGCTCAAATCCTTCGATACCCTTCTTCAAAGCCACATATTGTGACAGTGTATCCTCAAAGCTCTCCGCATCCTCCAACGACTGCATTTCGAATATAGCCATAAGCATATCAAAATACTCTTGCGATTCGCTTTCTGGTTCGCTGGAATATTGATCCCCGTACAGGATAGCTTGTTCAATGGTATCGTCTATCATCGTTTGAGTAATCCATGGCATCTGGAAGTTGCTCAGAGCATCCGCCAAAGACAACTGTGCCTCATCAATACTCTCTTGTGTAATATTGCCACTAACAAGCTCCGTATTTGCATTATCGATAGCCATGTACAACGTCTGGCCAGAAGGATGATACTTCCCATACGCGTCGTAATCTGCCTTGGCCTGATCAAGAATTGTCAGCAAAGCAGCTTTGGCCACAATTTTAACTTGCTGAAGTCCATTTGACAGATCCGTTACAGCATTATGCAGAATAAACAGAGCAGGAGAATCGATCTCATTGGCCTGCTCGGCATAGATCACCAGCTCTCTTAGATTACTCTCATCCATTGGAGACATGTTGCCTGATTGGGTGCTGAGCAGATCGTCAGCTTGCTCAAGAAGTATATTAAGCTGTTGTGTATAATCGAGCTTTGTCTCAGCAAGCTGCTCTTTGAACAGCAGATAGCCTTGCTCCAGTGCTGTATACTGCTGTTCAATATCTTGCTGACTTGACGTGCTACCAGGCTGGAGCATATTCCTGCTGTTGTTCAGCAAGCTATCTATCGCCTGATATTCTGAAGACATGATGGAGCTCAGGTAAGGTTCGCCGCTCAGCGATTCGGTAATGGTATTAACAAGCTGGGATAAGGCTAAAGTGTCTACCTGCTCGCCAGAGTTGTTATTTCCGTTCCAATTATGAAGCTTAAGGCTCAATTCGTTCAGAATCTCGTCTACCTCAGGCTGTGTCATGGCCTTGTGCATTTTCTTAATGTAGTAAGTCCGCATATCGCTGAGGACTACATCTGCCGGATGAAGCTCGGTCAGTTCTCCAACCTCATTCAGCTTGACATTCAGAGCCGTGAAATTGACGGATTGAATGAGCAGGTACTCATCGTACATGGCCTGTACTTGGCTTGCAGCCATCTGAAGCTCCTCTAGGCTTGAATCGGTGTTGACATAGACGAGCATAGCTTGAAATGCTGTCGGCTTGAAGCGCTGTGCGTCTGTGAAATCCACATCCGGTAAGGAATTAATGGCGTTCAACAATTGGAGCGCAGGAAGCTTGATGGATATGGATGCCATGTATAATTTGGTTTTCTTAGCTAGCAGCGTTGTTGCAGCATTGGCATCTGCTTGCGTCGTATTGCTATTCACCAGTACCTGCTGGGCATCGAGAATGGCCATCTGCAAGTAGTCGTTCCATACGCGAGGCAACTCATTGTCATTCTCGGGTAGCATAGACTCAGTCGAAATCCGCAGTTGTTGATCCAGTGCAGTCAGATCAATCGAGCCTTGCTGAATAGCTGAACCAAGGTAGACTTGGACCGCCGTATTTAGCTCTAACACCGCTTCATTCACGGCAATCTGATTGGCTTGATTGTTGTTCAGTATCCCGATGGCGAGTTCGATCGCGGAAGCAAGGCTGTCCTTAGCCACTTGTGGATACAGATCGCGGTCGGGGCCACCTTCGCCAGCACGATTCAGCAGAGAACCAGCATGGTTAATCGCGGTCTCAAGGATCAAGCGGTCGACAATCGGGATCTCATTTCCGCTGTTGCCACCGCCATTGTTGCCATTGTTGGAGTTGCGTCTGGAACTGTTGGTGTCTAATGGAACCACGACCTGTGCTTGATCGGGATTGGGATTGCCATTCCAGGCAATCACGGCTTGCTTCGTAGCGTTATAGTTAATGATTACATCAGATGGAAGCTTGCTCGGGTCCAGTCGTAACTGCTGAATCAAAGCCCGCTCTTGAAGGGTAACAAATGGAGTACCGTTGTAGCCCGTAGTATCCAGCTCCCCGACAGTGCCATTGATAAAGAGCTTGCTTAAGCCCTGTAACAAAGAGAGACGGTTAATGATAGCTTCGCCTTGTGTCAGCAATGTAGCGTTGCTGTCTAGGGACAGCTGATCCAGACGGGTCGTGCCCGTGGCAGTTAGCTTTGCGTCCTTCGCAATAACAGTTACCTTGGATAAGCTGCTGTTCTCCAGAATGGCTTCGACGGAATCCGTGCCGCGTATCTCCAGCTCGCCTGTAGATGTGAGGTTCTTCACGGTGACAGAGCCATTAATGATTAGCTTGCCGTTGAAGATCGTTCCCGTACCGTCTAGAGTTCCGCCATTCCCATTCAGCTCAAGGGTGTTAATGCCTGTTACGGTACGAAGACTGCGGTTCAGGTCCAGCTTGGCTCCCTTGAGCACGCCTCCATTCTCTACACCAAGCAGCCCCTGGACGGTGCTGCCAATCTGGTAAGGAATATTACCGATCCGCACTGTGTTTCCGTCGGTTACGACTTCACCTACAGGGTGATCTAGCAGCTGCAGGAAAAATTCGGCTCCATGCACGCGGTTCAGCGGAGCATTCAGGTCTTCGCTGGATTCCACCACAGACAGTCCGTAGCTGCGAGCAATATCCACTGGCGTCTGAGCGTCCTGAGCCTCAACATTGCTGTCATCGGTCTGTAGCTCCATGGAACGCACGAGGATCGAGATCAGGTCAGCACGAGTGACAGCATCATTGGGATGGAACAGCTCACCGTCTCCTCCCATGAAGCCTGCCTCACGTACTGCCTCAATATAAGAAGCGCTCCAGGCAGACGAAGATACATCCATGAAGGAGGTCTTTGGCTGCGGACTGGTATTCAGTTGAAAGATGAGGGATAGAATCTTAGCCGTCTCGGCACGAGTTAATACCTTGTATGCCATGAAATTACCCTGTGTCCCTCCGGTCATGAGCCCAAGCTCCCGTACCTGCTTGATGGCGTCCGACTCTGTAGATACAGCGTCAGCCGCATAAGCGGTTAAGGACGCGTGCGAGAAGGGTAAAGTAATGACTGATCCAGTAGCAATTCCAAGGATCATAGCTGAGGCGACCAGCTTATTGCGTTTGACTGTTTTCAAAATGCTCACTCCCGGTTCTAGTTGATATGCATAATTTCGCATAATTGGGTATTAAGTTGCAGGGAGTTCCGAGCTTGTTGGGGTGTCATAAGAACTATGCATTTTCATTATAGATGCGGCCACTGAACCGATTCTGAACAACGAGGAATGCGCGTATAATCCGATAGTTATTACGGCAGAAGTCTCTCGTTTTGATGTGGGTCTCGTGCTATACTTGAGGAAAATGATGCCAAATTACACTTCATATTTATGTATAGGAGGTTGGGTATGTTTACGACAAGTGCAATACTGATCTACGCTGCAATCTCCCTGATCACGGGTCTGATGGTTGTGCTGGTTGTCTTTACGACACTGAGAGCCAAGCGCAGTACGATGCAGGGGCGTACCCAAATTCTGATGGAAGGCATTCCAGCGAAGGCCTTTATACATGCCGTGCACCCGACAACCTCCTCCATGGATGGACAGCCAGGAGTCACTCTTGAGCTAACTGTGACGCAGCAGGACGGCCGAACCTTTCCTGCGATGATCAAGACGTTTATTCCCATAATTCATATTCCTCAATTCCAAAAGGGTAAGGAGATCGACGTTAAATATCTGAAGGTTGGAGATGAGCGCAGAGTTGAGGTCGTGGGGGCTTATGTCCCGTAAATGATATAATGATAGGTAAGAATACGCCTGGAAGAAGCGATGTGGATTGCTTTTTCCGGGTCTTTTTGCGTAGGCATGAGTGTCGGGCTTCTTGGTCCAACTGATGCTCAGCTGTTGTTACCTTGTGATTGCCCCGATCAAATGATGACGCAGGTTGGTTACGTACGGGAGCTTTGACGATCGCTGTTAAGCTTAGTGTTCTTTGATCTGAATGGAGAAGCAGATTTGGTTAAAGTGTTGACAGTACATCATATTGTCAACCTTAATCAAAAATCATGGTTTACAATGTACATATCAAAGATTATAATTCTATTCGATAACGTCGATATGGACGTTTCTATGACATCGTTTGATTACATTTTGCTAATTATGGAGGTTATCTAATTGAGTACAAAAGAAATGGTATACGCAGCGCTGTTCGCTGCCTTCATCGGGGTACTGGGCATGATTCCGCCCATTCCACTCGGCTTCATTCCTGTCCCGATCACTGCGCAGACGCTTGGTGTCATGCTTGCAGGATGCTTCCTCGGCAAGAGAATGGCGCTACTCAGCCTGATATTGTTCCTCGTCCTGGTTGCTATAGGCTTACCGATCCTGCCAGGCGGAAGAGGAGGACTCTCGGCCCTGATCGGACCTTCTATTGGTTTTATTATCAGCTGGCCAATTGCAGCCTATTGTATTGGATTTGCTGCCGAGAAGGTGTGGCCTAAGCTGACGACCTGGAAGCTTGTGATTATTAATTTTATATTTGGTATCATACTCGTGAGTCTGATAGGCGCTCCTGTTATGGCGATCATTACGAACACCTCCATATGGGCCGGAATCGTGGGGGCAGCTGCGTATATCCCGGGTGATATCATCAAAGCGGTGATTGCTGCAGTAATTGCTGTTCGAATCAAGGCACTTAGTCCCATCGAAGAGAAGATTCATAATACTTAGGTCTACGACACACTTGGGTCTAAATGAATGATGGAGGTCCTTTTAATAAGGTTAGTGTTGATGATAAAGGGACGATTAGCGCCAGCAGTTCCAAATCAGGTGTTATTTGGAAAATGCCAATATTAGACCCGCTACACATAGAGCTGATTTATCCAAAGAACTGATATATTCAAAACGGATTCAAAAGACGGATAAATTCAAAAACAATGCCAACATATTTTAACCATAATTACTTAGAAGGTGGGGGAAGCATTGAATCTATTGCAGCCGATATTCGACCAGGTTGAACGCTCGCCTGATCGAGTCGCTATATCCTGCTCACAGGAGCAGCTCACCTATGTACAATTGAGGCAACGTGTATCAAGCGTAGCTAACGGTCTCGGACAACATGGAATACGTCATGCTAGAGTAGCGATTCTGTCTGCTAATCGGATCGAATTCGTGGAGGTATTCCTGGGGGCCATCCAGGCGGGCAGTGTTCCAGTTCTGCTTGACCCGACATGGGATGATGTACAATTGAACGCAATGCTCCAACACTGTCAGGCGGAGCTGCTGTTCGTTGAGCAGCAACATGTACGAAGGATATCTGCAGAATGCTCTCACATAGGCCAGATCATCTTCCAGGGCCAGGAACGTGAGGCTGATGCTCATCGCCCGTTCGATACGCTCGTCGATGAGCATACGATTAGATCCATCATCTACGAGCAGTGGATGACTACGTTGGAACCGGTAGCTGCCATACAGGATGATCATGAAGTGCTGTTTGTCGGATATACATCAGGGACGACGGGTGTGCCCAAAGGCTACATACGTACTCACGCCTCATGGCTGGCCAGCTGTGAAGCTACTGCGGAGGCGTTCCAGCTACACGAAATGAAGCAGGTGATGGCTCCGGGCCCATTCGTACATTCCTTGTCGCTATTTGCGCTGATCCAGAGCCTGTATAGTGGAGCGACCTTCCATGTCGTACATAGGTTTGATGCTGCTGAGGTGCTACAGCTATGCACTCGGTATCCGGAGATGATTCTGTTCGTAGTGCCTACGATGATTGATGTGCTGTCGCAACAGGCTATTCCGGGAGAGACCCGGGTACAGGCGCTGATCAGTTCAGGCGGCAAGTGGACTGAGCACTCCAAGCAGCATTGCAAGACCGTATTTCCAGAAGCGAAGCTGTATGAATATTATGGCTCCTCCGAGGCGAGCTATATCAGCTATATGGATGTGTATGAGGACAAAGGAGCAGATATCCTTGGGCGACCTTTTAGCGGAGTGAATATTTCAATCCGTGATGATGAGTTCAGGGAAGTGCCAGTGAACACGGTAGGCCAGCTGTATCTTCGGAGCCGTATGATGTTTCACGGTTATGATCAGCTGCCTGAGGCTACCGCTGCTGTATTCCGTGATGGCTGGCTGAGAGTCGGTGATTTCGTCTATTTGGACGATGATGGATATTTGCATTTGGCTGGTCGGTCAAGTCATATGATCAAGTCTGGGGGTCTGAAGGTATTTCCTGAGGAAGTCGAGGCGGTATTGCAGAGTGTCCCCGCTATTCAGAGTGTTATGGTGCTCGGCGTACCGGATGATCGCTGGGGGGAAAAGGTGGCTGCACTTGTCCAATGGACGGATGGACAGCGCTGGACGACAGAGGAGCTGCAGGCCTATTGTCGGCTGCAGCTGCCTGACTACAAGGTACCCAAGGCTTACTTCACGGTGGAGCAATTCATCTATACCGGCAGTGGAAAAATAGCACGACATGCTATGGAAGTATCCGTGAGAGGTACAATAACATGAATGATGCAGTCATCGTGATGGCTAAGCTTACGCGAATTGGACGGATTAGCAGTCAGCTCAGCACGCTTGAGCCGGAGTCTCTGCTTGCTCTGCTGCTTCGTCATATACTTTTTTTACGGCGTGGAAGCGCCAGAAAGCAGGAGTAATGCTTACTATAGATGATGTGGTTTTCTACTATCGCAAAGGCCAGACGATTCTCGATCAGCTCAGCTTGACGATTCATTCTGGAGAATTCGTGGCGATCGTCGGCGGGAACGGCTCGGGGAAGTCTACACTGGCGAGATTGATGAATGGATTGGTATTGCCAAAATCGGGACATGTGAAGCTTACAGCTCTGGATACCTCTGTTCCTGGTGAGCTTAACGAGATTCGGAAGCAGAGCGGACTAGTCTTTCAAAATCCGGATGATCAATTCATTACCACAACCGTCACGGATGAGATTCTGTTCGGAATGGAGAACATTCGTGTGCCAAGGGAGGAAATGGACGCACGACTCCAGCATGCTCTTCAGGCTGTACAGATGGAAGATTATGCCGAGGCCATGCCTCACCAGCTGTCGGGAGGTCAGAAGCAGCGTGTTGCCATCGCGGCGATTGTGGCTATGCAGCCACGTATCCTGATTCTTGATGAAGCGACCTCCATGCTTGATCCTCACAGCAGGCAGCAGGTGATGTCGATAGTACAGCAGCTGCATCGTCAAGGCATGACTATTATCCATATCACTCACCACATGGAGGAGGTGCTGTCTGCCGAACGTGTATTGCTGCTAGATCAGGGCCAGATCGCATTTGATGGGGATCCGGCAACGATGTTCACCACCATACCGCTGGCGGAACACCAGTTGGAGCAGCCCTTCGCGGCCCGGCTTCACGATTGGCTTCACATGCGCACTCCCCTGACAGCAGACTGGAAGGAGATGCTACGTTCTCAATGGTCTATGAATTGAGTAAGGTTAACGTCAGCTATGATGGTCATACGGCGTTGCATGATATCAGTTGTACCTTACATCCAGGGAAGTGGATTTCGCTCATCGGAGCGAGCGGAGCAGGGAAGTCAACTTTTGCCAAAGTGCTAAAGGGGCTCATTCCCGACTTTACTGGAGAATACAGGATTGACCAGCATCCGCCATCCAGAGACAAGAAAGGCTTGATGAAGATCGTCCCGGAGATCGGCTATGTGTTCCAATACCCGGAGCATCAGCTGTTCGAGACGACAGTATACCGTGAGCTGGCTTTCGCTCTTGACGTCCAGGGATATTCGGAACAGAAGACCAGAGAAGCTATCGATCAGATATTGCCGAAGGTCGGTCTCAGCGATGTTTTGCTTGACTCCGCGCCGTTCCAGCTCAGCGGTGGGCAGAGGCGACGTGTAGCGCTGGCCTCTGTGCTGATGCTACAGCCGAAGCTACTCATTCTGGACGAGCCGACTGCCGGACTAGACCCGGTTGGCCGCAAGGGATTGCTACAGATGCTACAGCACTGGCAGCGAGCGGAGGACCGCACGGTGCTATTCATTTCCCATCATATAGAGGATGTGGCAGAATACTCGGATGAGGTGATCGTACTGCATGAAGGACGGCATTTGGGACATCTGGAAGCAGACGAGCTTTTCCTGAGTCGCTCTGACTTGCTAGATACAGCAGGATTACCGTTACCGGAGCCTGTACAGCTGTTAAGGCTGATTGAGGAGCTAACTAGGCAGAGGATTCCCGTCAGTAGCTGTCGGGAGCAGGATATTCTCCGGCATATATTGCCTATCTGGCAGGAGAGAGAGCAGTCGTATGCGAAATAGTATATTACCAGGGCAGTATGTTGGTACGAATTCGCTGCTGCACCGTCTGGACCCTCGCACGAAGCTAATCGCCTTGCTCATTCTGATGCTGAGCTTCCTGATGCTGGACACGCTGATTGGTTATGTGGCTGCGACAATATTTGTACTACTGGTGCTACTGGTATCCAAAATTCAGCTTGGTCGCTTGTTCAGTGGCCTGAAGCCGGTATTGCTCATATTGCTGTTCACATTGCTGTACCATGTATTGCTCAGTAGCGGGCCCACGGTTCTCTGGACCTGGTCGTTCATCAGGATAACCAGAGAGGGAGTACTGATGGGGATATTTGTCGTGTGGCGGATTATACTGATGATCCTGCTGGCATCTCTGCTAACGTTGACTACCCAGCCACTTATATTGGCACAGGGACTGGAACGACTTTTATCACCCCTGTCCAAATTGAGGGTGCCTGTAGAGCAATTTGCACTGATGATTGTGATTGCCATTCGCTTTATCCCTACGATCGTACAGGAGCTGGACCGAATTCTACTGGCACAGAAGGCCAGAGGCTACGATATTACCGCTGTTAGATGGCCAAGGCGTATTTTTGCGTACATTCCTGTATTGGTACCGCTCTTCATGACCACGATTCAGCGCGCCGAGCAATTAACGCAGGCCATCGATGCGAGAGCCTATGGAGACGGTAAAGGGAGAACCGTGTACCGACAGCTTGCATTCCGGCAAAGGGATCTGTGGGTTGGTGGTGTGGCGGTCGTGGTCACACTAGTGTTAGCGCTACTCTAAAGCGAGTGTGTACGATTCGTTATACTACTTAACTGGCTAATTTACAGCCATTCGCTTTATATTGATACTTAATATGAGTACCAAATTGCTGGTTGGAGGATTGGAGGCTGATCGATGAACTGGAGCACACGCCTGACGGAGCTGTTGCAGATCAAATACCCAATTATTCAGGGGGGACTCGCGTATCTCGGTTATGCTGAGCTGGCGGCAGCAGTCTCGAATGCGGGGGGACTAGGGCAAATTACGGCGATGAGCCTGCCTAGCGCAGACCATCTGCGTATGCAAATCCATCGTGCTCGGGAGCTGACGGATAGGCCCTTTGGGGTCAATTTTGCCTTCAGCGCGCATCAAGCAAGATTTGAAGAATGGGTGCAGGTGGTCATCGAGGAGCAAGTCTCCGCTGTCACAATTACTGGAGGAAATCCCTCAGCGCTATTGCATTGGCTCCGCCCCACCGGAATTACACCGCTCGTGCTCGTCTCCTCACGCCGACAGGCCCAGAAGGCCGAGCAGCTCGGCGCTGCTGCCGTCATGGTCGTCGGATCTGAAGGTGGAGGTCATATTGGTCGTGACGAGGTAGGCACGATGGTGCTGGTTCCGAGCATTGCGGATGCCGTAGAAATTCCTGTAATTGCAGCAGGTGGAATCGGAGATGGCCGCGGATGGATGGCCGCTCACGCATTAGGAGCCGAGGGCATCGTTATGGGGACGCGGTTCATTGCTACCCGGGAATGTGTCCATGCTTCGGCTTCCTATCAAGAGGCTCTGGTGAATAGCACAGAGTCGGATACGGCTGTAATCAAGCGAAGCATCGGTCTCCCTGGCCGGGTGCTGCGGAGTGAATTCGTTGAGCGGCTGCTGGAGACTGAACGCAGAGAGCCAACCTATGAGGCACTTCAGAGTTATATTAGTGGTGCGGTCAATAGACGCTGGATCTATGATGGCGTGAAGGAGGAAGGCTTCGGCTGGGCTGGTCAAGTCACTGGCTTGATTCGCGATATTCCTACCGTATCAGAGCTTATCGGTAGAATAGTCAGCGAGGCCGAGGCAATACGCGGCAAGTGGGGATAGGTGTAGGTGAGCAATCAATTAGATAGAGAGACAATTGTGTGCAATGTTTTTTGTTGACTGAATGGTCAATAAATGATAGAGTAACTTCATAAGCTAGAGGATTCCAAAGATTGTCACTATCATTATTCTATTCTTTTGCTACTAAGATTAATGCTAATAAAGCTGGCTGTGTCTCTATCTTTGTGCACTTGAGAGGAATATAGCGGAATCCAGCCCTTCGTATAAAGCAAGATGGTACTGCGTATAGCAATAGCGCCTGTCACATCTTGTTTTCTTTGAAGTTATTTTTGACTTGTTAGTCAAAAACAATATTTCATGGATGTACCAACAATAGAATACTCAGCTCTATTTCGAAAGGGAGGTGACAGGTTACTATTACTTAATTACTTATTTGATCATTTGTTCCAGTGCTAGAGATATAGAAGAATTAAATTAAATACTTATGAATAAGCCACACCATACTTACTTTGGTTTTTATTATTTCAAATCTTAGGAGGCAATGTATGAAACCTACTGTATCCCTGGAACCACTGTTCACACCATTTAACTCGGACAAGCTGAGCTTGTCGAATCGCTTCGTCATGGCGCCGATGACTCGTCAGTTCTCCCCGAACGGCATTCCCGGTCAGGATGTAGCAGCTTACTATCGCCATAGAGCAGAGAATGAAGTGGGTCTGATTATCACTGAGGGCACGATCGTTAACCATCCAGATGCGTCCAATCAAGAGAATGTTCCACATTTCTTTGGAGAAGCTGCTTTGAAGGGATGGGAGCATGTAGTGGCTGAGGTGCATGCAGCAGGAGGACGTATTGTTCCGCAGCTGTGGCACATGGGGGCCAAGGGCGATGTAGGTGAATATACCGAGGCTGAGGTCAAAGAAATCATTCAGGCGTTCGGGCAAGCAGCGGCTGAAGCCAAACGAGTCGGCTTTGACGGCATTGAGATTCACGGTGCGCATGGATACCTCATTGATCAATTCTTCTGGGAGAAAACGAATCCCCGTACAGATCAGTACGGTGGCGATATGGTGGGACGCACCCGTTTTGCGGTAGAAGTTATTGAGGCTTGTCGTGAAGCAGTCGGCCCAGACTTCCCAATCATTCTTCGCTATTCGCAGTGGAAGAGCAATGAGTACACAGCCAAGCTGGCGGACAGCCCTGAGCGTCTGGAGCAACTTCTGACACCTCTAGTGGAAGCTGGCGTTGACATATTCCATTGCTCTACTCGCCGATTCTGGGAGCCGGAGTTTGCGGGTTCGGAGCTGAATCTGGCCGGCTGGACGAAGAAGCTGACGGGCAAGCCTACGATTACAGTTGGATCTGTAGGTCTGGACGGTGATTTCATGAGCTTCTTCACCTCGGGCCAAGGAGCTAATCATGTCGGCGTCGAAGCGCTCGTAGAACGAGTGGAGCAAGGCGAGTTCGATCTGGTGGCCGTAGGACGCGCGTTGCTGTCCGACCCTGCATGGGTGCGCAAGATTCGTGAGGGCAAGAGCGAGGCGTTGGTTCCATTCACGACAGAAGCAATCAAGACGCTGTCATAAGAGAAGACAATGGCATGGCCGAAGGGGCTGGCTTACGCGGTTCAACTTAGGCCTTGTCTGATGAATCGTACCTTTGAGGGGCATGTTGATTTTCAGAAAAAAGCTACTCCAAAATGATATACTAAAACTTACACTAAAGTGCTGTTCCACAGTGCTACTTGATACTAGGCCGTCCGAATCTCGGACGGCCTAGATGTGTTACCCTCCTGCCAATGATTTCTCAGATATCTCCAAATTGATATTGACAGCGTCAATATATGGAGTTATCTTTACAGTGTAAAGTTAAGCGGAGGAGCGATATGATTGAAGCCTGGACCCTACCATCATGGTGATTTACGTAACACACTAATCGAGACTGGCATTGAACTCATTGGCGAGGAAGGGCTAGGAGGTTTCTCCTTACGCAAGGTCGCAGCCAAATGCGGTGTCAGTCACGCTGCGCCTTACAGCCATTTCAAGGATATGCAGGAGCTGTTGGCTGCAATGGCAGATCATGTTACCGAGCAGTTCACGATTTCCTTACAAGTCTCTATTGAAGGACATAACGACCCCATGTCAGAAATGGAAAAGCTGGGAACCGCCTATATTTCTTTTTTCGAGCAGCATCCTGCATACTTTCCATTTATATTTTTTCAGTCGGGCATTATCATCCAGGTAGATGAAGGAGGGGACGATATTCCGCCCTACCCGCCATTTGCAGTATTCCGGGCAACTGGCTACCGGCTGTTCCGAAGTCTGGGTCTTCCACCTGAGCAGGACGATAAAATGCTCATGGCCTACTGGTCGCTTGTACACGGTGTGGCATCACTACTATCCAGCAGTGGCATTCGATATTCAGGGGATTGGCAAAAGGTATGGCAAACCATTCTTCAATCGGGGGGTACAGCTAATGAGACTGATTGTCCATGATTTAGCGAACCATGATTTTGATGCTTGGCTTAGTGGGTTCAGCGGGGATAACGATGAAGTAATTGGAGAGACGGATTCCATTCGTCATTGCGTAGGCTGCTTCGGTTGTTGGGTTCGCACTCCGGGAACCTGCGTCCTTAAAGATTCCTATAAGCACATGGGTGACCGATTCGCCGCCTGCGATGAGTTGGTGCTGATCACCCGCAACGTGTATGGAGGGTACAGCCCGTTCGTCAGCAATGTGTTGAACCGCTCATTACCGTATGTCCTACCCTATTTTGTTATCCAAGACGGTGAGACACATCACCAGCAACGCTACAAGCAGCGCTTCAAGTTCACAGTTCATTTTTATGGAGAAGGAATAACGGAGGCCGAACGTTACACAGCACAAGCATTGACCCGGGCTAATGCAATAAATCTGGATGTGTCCCATTATAGTGTTTCTTTCCACAACACACTTCACGAGTTGGCGGAGGTGCAGCAATGAACATTGCTCTGATTAACGGTAGCCCAAAGGGTGGAGCGACCAATTCTGGATTTCTGCTAGAAAAGCTCAAGCCACTCATCACCGAAGGCAACGAGCTGAAATCGTACCGGGTGAATGCGAAGCAGTTGAAGCCTGAGCAATATCGGGAGCTTAACCAAGCCGATGTTATCGTGCTGGCATTTCCGCTTTACTTTGATGCCATCCCTTCACATCTACTACGGATGATGGTCGAATTGCAACAGTTCCGGCAGACTGAGCAAGGTAACCCGAATCTCATCGTGTATGCGCTAATCAATAATGGTTTTTTCGAAGGGAAACAGTGCACTATTGCAGCAGATATAGTTAGTAACTGGTGCGTACGCTGCGGCTTCCGTTTTGGAATGGTACTTGGTCACGGGGCAGGAGAGATGTTACAGGAGCTAAAGATGCCGCTGGGTAAAGGCCCACTGAAGAATCTCGGCAAGGCGATGACTCAGCTCAGCACAGCTATCCTCACCCGAAGTAGTGCGGAATCGCTATTTATTCAGCCTAATTTCCCTCGAATTCTGTGGCGTATGGCCGCTTATTTCTCCTGGCACAGCGGAGCAAAGAAAAATGGACTCCGGCCGAAGGATCTCAGAAAGCAGCCATTTCAAGAAAGTTGATAACGAATATAACGAAGGATAAGAAGACAGATCATGCTGAGAGACCATGCTGAGAAACCATGCTTCCATTGCTGAAACAGAAATTTATTTTTTCTTACGCTTGTTAATAATGGTGAGCGAGGAGCCTCCAATTAAAATTATCATGATTGCAATCCAAGTAGTGGAAGTCAATTTATCACCCCCTTCATTAGATACTAGCATTATAATGGTGCTCTAATATGTATTTTAATTCACAAGTAGGACATGAAGTCTCTGGAATTCCTCATTATTATATCGAATTACTACAATCTTATATTTAAAAGGAATCATTGTGCAGATATAATGACGATATATTTATATCAGATAATTGCTGATTGATCATTCTGAATTTATATCAAGCTGGGCTCATTTCAAGGTTATGAGCCTTGATCAGACGGAGGAATAATCGATGGGGAACAATGTATTTCAGACAACGACAAGACATCAACTCAGCTGGATGCATGAGCCGAATAGCTGGGTGTTCACACAGGATGAAGAGCTGGTAATTGATACACCTGCCAAGGTGGATTTCTTCAAAGACCCGGCTGGCAAGCATATTGCACATTCTGCTCCTTTTCTATACTTGAATGTGGAATCCTCCTTCGAGCTGACGACACAGGTGAAGGTAGATATGCAACATCAGTATGATTCGGGGTGCTTGATGCTAATGGCTGATGAGAACAATTGGGCGAAGCTCTGCTTCGAATCCAACGGGGAATATCCCACCATTGTCTCTGTAGTAACGCAGCATGGCCTCTCGGATGACTGCAATTCGGAGCGTGTGGATGTAGGGCAGCCTTATTTGAGAATAACGAAGGCTGGTCGTGTGGTGTCCTTTCATTACTCGGTTGATGGGGAGAGCTGGAAGCTAATTCGTTATTTTGGCATGGGGGCAGAGGGTCCGTTCATCGCAGGGGTTGTCGCACAATCCCCGACAGGCTCAGGCTGTCAGGTCTCGTTCAAGCATTTGAAGTTGTCCGTACCGAACGACGATAGCCGCTTTTAGTTCCTGTCTGTACTAGTCACTAATTCCCTTTCTCAATTTTACAGGTTCAATCTATCAATCTATATAGTTACTTACTGTAATAGATCATTCTCTGCATATAATAGCTCGTTCTAAACAGTCGCCATGCTGGATATTTCTATCGGTATGGCGACTGTTTGTGTTGAGGTGATTAATACGAGCATGGAGTTCACCATTAGACTACGCTAGATTACGGAGGCGTTCAGCTATCTCTTCTATGGTCACCTGATAGAGTAGCTGGCCTGAATACAGCAGGAGACGGTTCTGGCGAAAGCACTGGGCTTGGACTTGAAGCTGCTCAGCGTGCTCGTTACGGAAGGTGATCTTGGTGCCTTTGGTAAGATGAGTGGATTGCCCCAGTTTCTTCAGGACGTACGTCCCATGACGACCATAGCCGCCATCGAACAAGAAGTGATACCCATCTGTACAGAAGCCATTGGCGCCCGAGATTCCTGGGTTCATCAAAGTAACGCTCGGCTGCTGCGTTCCCCCCGTGATACAGCCTAGCGAGAAGTCCGTATAGTAGTAGAACCATACTTCCTGATCCTTGACTACATTGAGTGCATAGCAGTCGGCGATGTCCACTGTCTGATTCTCATAGGCACGCTTCCCCTGACGATCCCAGGCCAGTAAGCCTGATGCGCCAACAGGATCACTCCACCCGTAATTTCCGAATACACCTTCATCAAAATAACTGGTCCAGATCATGCCTTCCTCGCTTACCTGGACATCCTGTATTCCGTCACCCAGCAGAAATTCATCCACTGTGTATCCTTCGTAATCGTATACTTTCGCATTCAGATCGTACTGATTCCTTCCATAATAGCGGCAACGTGCACCGACGAGAAGCAGATGCTCGTGAAGTGGCTGTATATAGTGGTAATTGAAGCTGCTCCAGATCATAACATCGTTCACGACCTGATCCGTCAGTACCAACACTCTATAGAGTCTTTGTTTTTGTAGCTTGGCCTGAACGAACATGCCTTTGTCCCTCTCAGGGGGCTGATCGATGAGCAGGACGTAGACCCGTCCATCCGCTCCCCATTGAGTGGAGACAAGATCGAATCCCTCCATATAGGGCGTCAAATTTGAAAATGGCTGTAGCTCTATAGCTTGTTTTGCCATGTTCATTCCTCCTGATCGTTAGTCGCAGACCTGCTGTCTGCCTGAGATACGCTCATTATGCAGGAATACGGACTGCTCGAACATGGCAAAAGTATAGCGACACTAGGATGTATCTTATTTTTCATCCAGCTCACCAGCTAGCTTCCGTATGATTATAGGCAGGTTGGAAACACTACTTATCGTCATTCATTACCATTTTTCCCACAACCGATGGAGCATATGACTTGATCGACAGGGAAGCGACTGAACACAACAGGGAGGTGACGATGTGTGGTCTGAAGTGATGAAATATATACCTGGCTGGCTGATCTGGTGGCAGGCCTTTCTATTGCTCATGATTCCGATTGGACTGACGAAGTTAACAGGCTGGCTGCAGAGAGCTGTTAAGAATGGTAGCTTCAGCGATCCGAAGAGTAGCAATAAGCAACATTCCAATAAACAGGATCAACATGCTAAGCAGCAGCAGCAGAGCTTACAAGGAACAGGCAGCTTTCGCTCAGAGGATTCTCCACTGACCGGGGTCTATACAGCAGATATAGCTACCATTCGGAGAGACTTTGGCAAGAACTCGGATGTACATATTCGTGAGTTCTACATGAAGGGGACAGATCTGAAGGCAGCTGTCTTGTATGTTGATGGGCTCGTGGATCAGCAGCTAATGGATGAGTTCCTCATCACTACATTAATGCGTGAAGGCGTGCCAGATACAGTGGGAATGAAGTGGAAGCGGCTCCCACGGCAAGAGGTATTTAAGGACTTCTTGAGCATGCGTCTATTGCCTGTTAGTGATATTCAGGAGTCATCGCACATTCAGGAGATCGCCAATGCGGTGCTTACTGGTAAAGGGGCGCTCCTTATAGACGGCATGACGGTAGCGATCTTAATCGGCTCGGCGAAGGGGAAGACCCGCAGTCTGGAAGAGCCCTTATCAGAAGCATTACTGCGCGGCCCGCGCATTGGCTTCACCGAGCGTCTGGATGAGAATACGGCACTGCTACGACAGATCGGGAAAAATGAAAGTCTGTTCATTCAGCAGTATGAGGTAGGCTCCAGGATTAAGAAGAAGCTGGCTATCGCCTATATGAAGGACATTGTGAATCCTGATCTGGTCAAGCAGGTAGAGACCCGTATTCAGCGCATGGATATGGATGCCATACTGGAATCAGGCTATGTGGAGCAGTTGATCGAGGATAGTACGCTGAGTCCGTTTCAGCAGGTGCTCAATACAGAGCGGCCTGACCGGGCGATCGGTGGCTTGCTGGAAGGACGGGTAGTCATTATGCTGGATGGCACTCCATTTGTGCTCGTTGTCCCGGGTACCTTCACCATGCTGCTGCAGTCGCCAGAGGATTATTATGATCGCTGGATTCCGGGTACCTTTTTGCGCGTGCTGCGCTTTATGTCAGCTACGCTGGCCTTACTTGCTCCAGCGCTATATATTTCCTTCATCTCCTTCCACCCGGGGCTTATTCCGACCAAGCTTGCTTTAACCATTATTAATGCCCGCAGCGGCGTGCCGTTTCCCTCCATTATCGAGGCCTTGATCATGGAGCTATCCATTGAGATCTTGCGGGAGGCAGGGATTCGATTGCCGAAGCCGATTGGACCAGCGATGGGAATCGTCGGCGGTCTGATTATCGGACAGGCTGCTGTACAGGCAGGGATCATCAGCCAGTTCTTGGTCATTGTCGTTGCGATTACAGCCATATCGTCCTTCACCATTCCAGTCTATAGCGCAGGGATCACTTTACGGATTCTACGGTTCGCTGCCATGTTCTGTGCGGCGATGCTTGGACTATTCGGGGTAGTTATGTTCTTCCTGCTGATATGCACACATCTCGCGCGGCTAAGCAGCTTTGGTGTACCGTATGTGTCGCCAGCAGTGCCCTATAATCTCAGGGATTGGAAGGACTTCGTCATCCGAGCACCACTCAGCATGATGAAGCTTCGACCTGAAATGACCAAGCCGAACGATTCAGAGCGCAAAAATTAATTTGTAGTAAAAGGGGGGAGAATATGGACCGCTCTAAGTCTCGGGGCCACCTCAGTGCGACACAAGCCGCTGTTATTATCGTGAACTATATGCTTGGGGCAGGCATTCTAACACTTCCGCGTACAACTGCTGACGCCGTTGGCACGCCAGATGTCTGGATTGTAATTATATTGGCTGGTCTGATCGTAGTTGGGCTAGGTCTAATTATCGTAGTACTGTGTCGCAGATTCCCGGGCAAGACGGTCTTTGAATTCACCCAGCTTATCACGGGTAAGTGGATCGCATACATTCTGCTGCTGCCTATGATTATCTATTTCGTGACCATTTCGGCCTTCGAGATCAGGGTGATGGCAGAGGTGACGGGCATGTATCTGCTGGAACGTACGCCCACATGGGCCATCGTCATGCTATTCATGTGGATCGGACTGTACATGACCTCAGGCGGTCTTCCCGTGATCGTACGTGTGTTCGAGATTATTTTGCCAATTACATTGATTATATTCGTCATCGAGATCTTGCTTAGCAATCAGATGTTTGAACTAAACAATCTGAGGCCGCTGCTGGGTGAGGGAATAATGCCGTTATTAAAGGGCTTAAAGCCGACATTACTCTCTTATACCGGATACGAGGTTATGCTCGTCATGACGGCCTATATGCAGAATCCAGCCAAAAGCAATCGATCGGTTGTGTGGGGGGTTCTAATATCGACGACCCTTTACCTGATCACTGTAGTCATGGTTATTGGCAGCTTGTCCTTGGATGGGATCATGACCAGGACATGGCCAACACTGGACCTCGTTCGCAGCTTTGAGATCCAGGGACTAATCTTTGAACGCTTTGAATCCTTGCTACTGGTTATCTGGATCATGCAGATTTTCTCAACCTCCGCGATTGCCCACTATACAGCGTCCATCGGTGTACGTGACCTGTTCCGTCTTAAAGGAATGAATGTGAGCTTGTATATCTTCCTGCCCATGATCTACCTTTTGGCGATGATTCCCAAGGATGTGGATGAAACCCTGGCGCTGGGAGATATACTTGGCAATTCATCCGTGTTTTTGTTTGGTATTCTGCCTTTGCTATTGCTGGTTACTAGCATCATTCGCAAAAAGGGAGGGAAGCGTGCATGAGATGGGCTCGTCGGTTAGTCTGTACTATAATCGTACTGGCTGTATTGCTCACGGTGACTGGATGCTGGAGCAGCCGGGAGATTGAGGACCTAAGTGTATATCTCGGTCTTGGCATCGACACCCCGCGTGAGACGCCGCTTGAGAAACACCTCACGAGGGAAGGTGCACAATATCCCAAGCAAAATAATATTACCGCAACGGTGCAAATTGCCCCAGGTCATGTGAGATCCACGAAGAGTGCCGAGGAGGGCTCGAACACCTCGAATAAGTCTTCATACTCGAATGAACAGCTTACAGGTGACTCTTTGTTGCAGATCTTTCGGCATTTTGCCTTGCTGAGAGACCGTCCCCTGATTGGCCATCATCTGAAGGTGATCGTCATTTCAAAAGACATTGCTAAAAAATACAGGCTGGATCAGTTGCTGGATTTTGTGCTGCGGGATAACGATATTCGACTGAATTGCCTCGTATTGCTCAGCCATGAGCGCGCCTTGGATGTGTTAACTTTGAAGGATCAATCTGAAGTCCCAGCCTTTTATCTTACAGGCATAGTCAATAATTCATATTTGCTCAACAAGATCCTTGAGCCGATGACATTGGCCAAGCTCGATGCCAAACTAAAGTCAGGATCAAGCTTTCTGCTCCAGAACGTGATCTCCTTTGATGGGGATGATAAATTCTCCGGGGCCGGCATATTCAGTGGCAAGACGACCAAATATATCGGGGCACTGGGGCAGACGGATCTGGAGGGTCTAGCCTGGATTAACCTGCAGTCACGAGCCGGTATCGTAAAGACTTACAACAAAGAAGGCTATACGGTAGTATACGAGACGAAGAAAAACAAGACGACGATTACGCCGACGGTTAGAGGCAAGGATATCTCATTCCATGTCAACGTCGAGTCGGAAGGGTGGCTGATGGAGGACTGGATTATCCCGGAGACGGAGGAGAAGGGCGCGTATCTCAAGGAACTTGAGAAGGATTTTGCAGATATGGCCGAGCAGCAGATTAAGCAGGTGCTGCATAAGCTCCAGCACACCTACAAAGTGGATGTGGCTGATTTTGGAGAGGTCCTCCGCATCAAGGAGCCGAGAGTGTGGAAGCAGGTTAAGAACAACTGGGATGAAATCTTCAGTGAGGCAACAATCACGTACAAGGTCAAAGTGAAGGTAACCAGCCGAGGCTCCTCCACGAAATAAGGGAATATGATTGCTGGTGTGTACACAATTCGAATTATGCACAATAAACGAACGGCTATCGCACACGTAGTGGCAGATCATTCTGCATGCTGCGTGTGTTTTTTTGTGGTGGTGAGCGGGAAAGCGGGATAATCAATTGATGTGATTGTATTTTTATGGATGTAGGGATAGTACTCTAGGTGTGTAGAAGGCATCAAACTTACAGGGGGAGGAAGCATAACGTGAAACAGGAGCTGGTTGAGAGAGAACTGGTAGCATCACGAAGCACACCGAGCAAAATGGCGTTATTCAAAAAAGACTTGCTTCGTAACAGGTACATCTATCTGATGCTCGTGCCAGTTATTGCTTACTATGGCATATTTCAATACGGTCCAATGTATGGCTTGTTAATGGCGTTCCAGAAAAATTATAGTCTCACGCATGGTATCTGGGGAGGCACGTGGGTGGGGCTCGAGAACTTCGTTACATTCTTCAACAGCTATTATTTCTGGAGACTCTTGAAGAACACGCTCATATTGAGCCTGTACAGCATTATTCTGGGGTTCCCCGCACCAATTATTCTCGCCTTGCTGCTCCATGAGGTGAGAAGCAAAATGTTCAAGCGCACCGTGCAGACGGTGAGCTATCTGCCGCATTTTATATCTGTTGTGGTGGTCGTGGGGATGATGAAGACGTTCTCGTCGCTTGACGGGGGCTTATTCAATATCGTCCGTGACATGTTCAGCCTGCAGCCAATGATGTTCTTCTCGGAGCCGGATATGTTCCGACCAATGTATATTATATCGAATATATGGCAGGGAGCAGGGTGGGCATCGATTATCTTCCTCGCGGCGCTTGCCAATATTGATTCCCAGCTGTATGAGGCAGCCAAGATTGACGGAGCAGGGAGATGGAGACAGTTCCTGCATGTAACCTTGCCGGGAATCATGCCTACGATCGTCATTATGCTTATTCTTCGCTTGGGGGCGGTCATGAACTCTGATCTGCAGAAAATACTCCTGATGCAGACGGCACCCACCTATGAGGTGTCTGACGTCATATCTACCTTTGTCTATCGGTCAGGGGTGCTGGAGGCGAATTATGCGTACTCGACATCTGTGGGGCTGTTCAATGGCTTGGTGAATTTCCTGCTGCTCATCATAGCGAATGCCATCAGTAGGAAGGCGAACTCTACAACTCTGTGGTAGAAAGGAGGAGCATGGAATGAAGCGTTCCATTGGTGAACGGATATTTGACGGGACGAACTATCTGATGCTGGCTATCGTTATTCTCATCTCGGTCTATCCCATGCTGTATATATTCAATGCTTCAATAAGCGATCCGAATTCATTACTGCAGAATCGTTCCTTCATGCTGTGGCCGGACGGATTCACATTCGCGGCTTATGAGCATGTGCTGCAGGATTCCAAAATCTATCGAGGTTATATGAATACACTCTTCTATGTCATTGTAGGGACATCGTTCAATCTGCTGATGACATCGCTGGCCGCGTATGCATTGTCCAGACCGGATCTGATGATCCGTAAGGCGCTGATGAAGATCGTTGTATTCACCATGTTCTTCAGCGGCGGCATGATCCCGACCTTCCTGCTGATTCAGAATCTGGGCTTGATCAATAGCAGGCTGGCGCTGATTCTGCCAGTGGCAATCAATACCTTTTACCTGATTATTATGAAGACCAACTTTGAGAGCGTTCCCAAAGAGCTTATCGAATCCGCCAAGCTGGACGGAGCGAATGATTTTACAATACTATTCCGAATCATATTGCCGATCTCCAAGCCAATTCTGGCGGTACTGACCCTCTATTATGCTGTCGATCATTGGAATGATTATATGGGCCCGTTGCTGTACCTGCGTAATGCAGACCTGTATCCGATCCAGATCATACTCAGAGATATCTTGCTAAGCAATAGCACCGAGGCGATGGGGCCCGGAGCCGATACAGGGTATGCGCTGGGCGAGAATATCAAGTATGCGACCATTATTATTTCTACCCTGCCTATTGTCATGGTGTATCCGTTCATCCAGAAATACTTTGTTCAGGGCGCTCTGCTTGGTGCCGTGAAGCAATAAGAACTACCCTACATGAAGGAGGAATACCGCTTTATGAACAAAAATGGTATGACAAAAAATAATATGAATAAAAAACTGTCTCTGGCCTTATGCCTTGTATTACTGTGCTCCGTCTTTCTGAGTGCCTGCTCAGGACAAGAGCAGAAGAAGGAATCGTCTTCAGAAGACTTGGCGAATGTAGAAGCCCTTACTTCTATCCCGCTGCCGATTGTAGAGGAGCCTATGACGATCGATTACTGGCGGGCCAATGATGGCAAGCTTACAGCATCGCTACAGAATTTCGGTGAGATGGCTGCCTACAAGAAGAAGGAAGAGCTAACCGGCATCAAGGTCAATTTCATTCATCCACCGCTGGGACAGCAGAGGGATCAGTTCAATCTGCTCGTTGCGACCAATGACATGCCTGACGTCATCTATTATAACTGGTTCGACGCCGTGGGCGGCCCCGGCAAGATGCTGGCCGACGGCAGGATCATCAGGCTGAACGACTACATCGACAAATATGCTCCCAACCTCAAGAAGCTAATCGAGAGTGATGAGGAGATTCGCAAGCAAATCACCATGGATGACGGGACGATCTACATGTTCCCATATATGCGTGCGGATGCGGAGAAGCTGAATGCTACAGCAGGTATGATCGTCAGAAAGGATTGGCTCGATAAGCTGAATCTGGAGGTACCTACTACCATTGATGATTGGTACACGGTGCTCAAGGCGTTCAGGACGCAAGATCCCAACGGCAACGGTCTCCAGGATGAGCTCCCGTACACGGCGAATTGGGGACCAGGCAATCTGAGCAAGCTGCATGATTTTTCTCCATCCTTTGGTGTCATAGGTGGCTTTCAGTTCAAGAATGGGAAGATTGTATACGGCCCGCTAGAGCCCGAATACAAGCAATTTATAGAGACCATGGCTAAATGGTACCAGGAGGGCTTGTTCGACCCGGAAATGATGACGAATGATGGCAAAGCCTTCGACTACAAGATTACGAACGGTCAGGCTGGTGCTTATAGCGGTGGGGTATTCAGCGGCATGGCCAAATACCTGAATCTGATGAAATCGTCCGATCCAGACTTCAGGCTTGCGGGAGCTCCATGGCCCACGGGTGCTGCAGGCAAGCCTTATATGACCTTTACGCTGAATAACAAGGTCTTGACCTATGGAGCAGCCATTACGTCGTCAGCTGATGAAGAGAAGATTAAGTATATCGTGCAGTGGATGGATTTTAACTATGGACCGGAGGGGCACGATCTGTTCAACTTCGGTATTGAAGGAGAGAGCTACGTCAGAGAAGGGGATGCGATCCGCTTCACAGATGAGATCATGAACAATCCGAGTCTGACCTATGACCAGGCACTGGCCTCCTACGCCATGTCCATCATGGATGGACCGATGAACCAGGATAGTCGTTATTTGGATGCATTAATGACCTTCGACGAGCAGAAGGAAGCTAATCAGGTGTGGATCAAGGGAGATCAGACGCTGCTATTGCCTGTACTGCATTTTACTGAGGATGAATCTCGTCAGAATGCATCTATCATGAATCCCATCACCACTTATCTGAACGAAATGATGACCAAATTCATCATGGGCCAGACTCCACTGACTGAGTACGATAAATTCGTGGATACCATCAAGAGCATGGGGATTGATCAGATGATCAAAATTCATGAGGACGCTTACCAACGTTATACCGAGCGTTAATATTAATAAGGGGATGAATATAAATATCCATGAGACAAAGGAGTGTTGATACTTGACCAGGCTAGGTGACAGGATCACAATGGAGCGCGATCCCCGTACTCGTGCATACATTGATCCGGTGCGAATTGTGTGGAGGAGTCCTGAAGATGGAGCGATCGAGAATGAATCGGCCTTGCTGGAGGGGCGTGATGGGCAGTCCTCCTTGTCTGCCGTGGATGCCTTCCGCATGCGTACCAAGATGGAGCCGACAGGTATTCTGCTGGAGGATCCGGCTTGAACGACGGGACGATGGATTAATCGCGACGAGTGTTCAGGCGCCTAGTGGCGTCACGATCAAATATGGAAGAGCTGCGTCACCTGAAGGAGTACTGTAAGGTGAAGTAAGGCTTAATCTGGAAGTAGATGAAGACCGGCCATGATGGAATAGGCTGGTCTTCTTTTGTAGATTGAGGTACATAACAAAATAGCGGTAACGCGTGTATATGTGCATTTTATACAATTTTACCCAATACTCAATTGAAATGATTATTCACCTCCCATGGTGCTGTGCTATAGTATGAATTACGAGCAAGTGGCAATTGCGAATAACGTGAATGACGGACAACATAGATGATGAACAACATAGATAATGAACAATATCAATGATGAGGGAGCACGGATTCATGGACGACATGAATATGGGCATAAATAATGGGTGTGAATGATGGGCAATGTGCCTGAACGATATAGGAGCCCCAAAGGCTTGTAACTATACATTATATGTTGTAAGCGTATACAATGGTTATTGTGTTATTTGATGGAATATCCAGCGTGGAACATAACTAAAAATACGAGGTACTGTTGATGATGAGAAAAATCAGAAAGGCTCTTTCCTCCAGACTGGTTCGGAATAAGGTCTTGATCATTGCCTCTCTGCTCGCTACGATTCCGGTCTTGATCATGGGAACGACTGCTTATTTCATTGCGAGCAAGAACATCATCCAGGACATAGGAGCAGCCAACCAGGAGACGATGCTACAGATTCAACAGAGAATAGACGAGAAGCTAAGCACCCTGGAAAACATGACTTTACAGAACGCAACGAACCCCACATTCGCTCATTTTCTGTCTTTGTCAAAGCCCGGTGAGGATATTGAAGCGTTAGGTATGACGATGACCATCCTGAGCTCCATGCAGGTGCTCATTGACGATGTGAATTCCGTATATTTGTATCGGCCTGATCAACAGCTCGTGGTCTCGTCGGACTTCGGGATGCGCAGTGACCAGGTGCTGCCAGCGTATATTAAGGAAGCCGTGTCGCTGTCTCCGAGCAAGATCTGGCTGGATCATCGCCTGGAATCCTATACCTATAGGGATGGGTTACATCAGATCACCCTGATTCGCAAGATCGATACACCTGATAACAGCGCTGGCGGTTATTTGATCGTTAATCTGGATGAGACCACATTATTTCGCATTTTCAACAACATGAACCTCGGAGAGAACAGGGAGCTACTGATCATTACCCCACGCTATAACATTTTTTCGGATCAATCACAGCATCTGTTGAAGCGTCCATTGCAGGAGTATAGCTTCCTTGGCAGCATTATGGACCCTTCAACATCCACGAATACATCAACCGTGCAGATTGATGGGCTTAAGATGTCGCTTAATTACATTGAATCGCCCTATAATGGCTGGAAATATGTCACGATTGTTCCGTACAGCGATATTACGCAGCATCTGCAAAAAATCCAGCAGGCGACGCTAATGATCTGTCTTCTGCTTGTAGTGGTCAGTGCACTGGCGTCCGGCGTGCTATCGAAGCGCTGGCTTCACGCCTTTCAATCGTTAATTGAGGCGGTGAAGAAGAAATCCGGCGTGGCTGATGGCCGGGGCGGTGAGAACGAATTCACGCTGATCCGCAGCTATTTCGAATCACTGGAGCACAACAATGATCGACTGGAGAAGCAGATCGAGGAATCTATGCCTACGCTCAGAAGCAACTTTATCCATCGACTATTAACCGAGCCCTTCCGGCCTGATATGATCGAGCAGGCTGCTTATTATGACGTACCGGATCGGCATCCTTACTATACGGTCGTCTGTATCGAGCTGGATAACATGCGTGGTCATACCGAGCAGGACACCAACCTCTTCCATTACGCGGTGCTGAATATCGTGAAGGAGGTTGTCCATCATCATGCGGAGGGCATGGTGGTGCAGATGCATAGCGGGCATATTGTCATGCTGTTGAATCATAAAGAGCACAAGCGTGCAGTAGACCCCAACACAGGCGTATTTCATATTGCGGAGGAGATTCGCAGCATAGCCGAGTCCTTATTGCACATCACAGTTACGCTGGGAGTCGGACATAGCTATGAAGGGCTGAGTCAGGTCAAGCGCAGCTTCCGTGAGGCTATGGAATCGCTGGATTACCAGTTGATTCAAGGGAGTGGCAAGGTCCTATACATCGGTCAGATCAAGCTGGAGGGCTCCTCCATGCATTACCCCTATGAATACGAGCAGCAGATTATTACAAGTCTCAAGCTAGGCAACCTCGGCAAAATTCAAGATTTGCTGGATAGCTTCGCACATGCGTTGAAATCAGAGGTGGTGGATTACGATCAGGTACGACAGTCCTTCACGCAGCTGCTTGCTGTCTCCCAGCGCACGATGCTGGAGCTCGATGCGGACAGTCCCCAAATCCACGGCTCCAAGCTGTACCAACGACTGTTCGAGTTGAACACGACAGAGAAGATTGTACATTGGTTCAAGTCCGAGATCTATCCTCCGATGACCGAGCATATCCAATCCAGATTAGAGCAGCGGACACATAGCACCATTCAGCAAGCCCTAGATTATATTCAGGAGCACTACGATTCTGATCTGTCCATGCCTGTCGTGGCGGATTATATTGCGATGCCTGTGTCTCATTTTAGCCATGTCTTCAAGCTGGAAGTAGGGATGACATTCTCGGAGTATCTGATTGCGTACAGGATGGAGAAGGCGAGGGAGCTGCTGGAGACCACCAATGACAAGATCTCTGATATAGCGGAGAAGCTTCGTTACAATAACTCACAGAACTTCATCCGTGTATTCAAGAAAATGAATAGTGCCACCCCTGGTGAATACCGCACCCGCTTCCATAAGGAACGGCATGAGACGAAGAAAGGCTCGTAGGCGAGTAGGGGGAACATCTGGGATGCGTCGGCACTAGGAAGGGGGACTGGTGGGATTATAGGTAGATACAATGCCATCTAGAAAGGGTTAACATGAAAACTCAGAGAACGGTGATATGAAAGGGCCATTAAAAAAAATGTCATTCTACTGAGAAAGTAGTTCAATTAAGAACAATACAAAATGAAATTGTAGGCCGTCAAACCATCAGCAGTGATGACAATTAGACGACCCATCCTGTTCTGTATTCTTTAAGACTTCAAAAGCTTTTGAGTACTTGTATCACTTAGTATGTCTGAAGTTGTGAGGTAGCCGAAGTGTTGTTGACATATAGGAACAGCTTGTATGTAGTGCTCAAATATCCATTGAGTTTAACATAATTGAAACTTAATGTTGCTCGTGCGGGTCTGGAAGCGGTTTGATTTGGTTGGTCAACGGTCAGGCTCTCACTACTTGAATATCCAGCAATAATGTCGAGGTAATAGTCATACGCATCTGAGATATAGCTATAGCCACCTTGAACCAATGTGTAATCTGCAAAGAATCTTGCGTGTACAAAGGTGGTGTCCTCTCTAACAGTTACATTGTAGTAACTACGGTAGCCACTTCCACCCGTTGCATATCCACCCGAAACACTGCTTGGAGACACTATCTGTCCTTCTTTGACTTCTGCGTCTGAGAGATCAATAGTAGATTGGATTACTGAGCCATCTGGAAAAGTGGTTCTTTGAATTATTCTATCTGGAGTTTCAATTTCAGTTGTGACTCCAGTATCTCTTTTCTCTGGATTATCGGAATCAGGCAACTCTCCATTTTTAATCTTCTCAATTAAACTGTCTTGAACTTCTTTTGAGAGTTGTAGTTCTTTCAAATGATCAGATATATTTTCCAAATCCTGGGTTGAAAAGGTGGCTGAAGGGGGTTCACTTGCGTAACTAACCGGTGCCACTGAAAGTAAAAGCGAAAAAGACAAACCTACTGATAATAGAATCTTCTTCATTCAAAAACCTCCTAAAATAAGGTATAATTCACTTAAGAAGATAACATACCAATAATTTCATTGTCAAATATAGTATTAAAGGGGTTGATATATTTGTATTGGGAAATATTTCTACACGAAATGTCCATATTTTTTTTACTGGTAAGTGTGATATTACTAATCATTTTGACTATATGTTTTGCTATTGGTTGTTTTAAAAAGGATAAGAACTTGCTTCGGATAGATGAAATTGTTTCGGAAATAAACCAACTAACCCAAAAAAATCAGTAAGGAGAGGTTTCTGATCGGAACTTGGACGATATCTACAATAGCAATTTATTGGCTTGTGCTAGTTCATTTTGTTTTATGTTGTTTTGCGCTGATTTATCTTTTTAAAGTAAGGAGAAATAGAAAAGTGATGTATAAAAAAATCGAACTACTCAACAAACAGTTGGAAATATTAAGGAAACAACAGCATAAAAAATATTAAGAGTGATATTTACATAATTTCTAATTTACTGAGAATAAATGAATGAAGGGAATTGTTTCTGTTAAATGGGGAGTTGAGGCATATTACATTTGAAGGTCAATATTTTATTGAGGTCTTTAGTTTTTTTGTAATGTAATCTGCGAAAAACGAGCAAAAAAACCACTTTAAAATGATAGAATTCTTTAAATAATGGGCTTATTACATATGGTGCAGAATTACAATAATGGAGGAGGATAATGAGATGGATATTGAAAAGTGGATCATTGAAGCAGACATACCAAGCATGCAAAAAGCTATGGAATCAGGGGAAATCAGCTCCGAAGATTTAGTAATTGCGTACATAGAAAGAATCCGTAAGTTGGATCCGGAAATCAATTCAATTCTAGAAATCAATCCAGAGGCTGTTGAGATAGCAAAAGCTTTAGATAAAGAAAGGAAAGACAATGGATATAGAGGGCTTTTACACGGAATCCCTATACTGCTCAAGGATAATATTGATACACATGACAAAATGCATACAAGTGCAGGATCAATCTCATTGCAGAATTCAATTGCGGTAGAAGATTCGGTTGTTGCTGCCAGGCTCCGTACTGCTGGTGCTGTCTTGCTCGGAAAAACCAATATGACCGAATGGGCTAACTTTATGTCTAATGAAATGTGGGCAGGATATAGTTCCAGAGGCGGCTTGGTGTTGAATCCTTATGGACCAGGGGAGGTTTTTATTGGCGGTTCAAGTTCTGGTTCTGCTGCATCTGTTGCGGCGAACCTTGGAGCAGCAGCGATTGGGACGGAGACAACTGGTTCTATTATTTGCCCTTCCAGTCAAAATAGCGTTGTAGGCATCAAACCGACGGTTGGACTGGTTAGCCAGTCAGGAATCATTCCAATTACCTTCAGCCAGGACACGGCTGGTCCAATTGCAAGAACAGTGACGGATGCCGCAATTATTCTTGGTACTTTAGTTAATTCAGACGAACAGGGCACAGACTCTCTAGGCATAAATCATGGTTACCAGGACTACACTCAATTCTTGGATAGACGCTTTTTGAAGCAAGCCAGAATAGGGATTCCAAGATTTTATTATGAAGGCTTGGATGAAGAAAGGATTAAAATTGTTGAAGCTGCTATAGCAGTGCTGAAAAGCGAAGGGGCAACGATTGTTGATCCTGTGAGCCTACCTTGTGAAAAGACAGAATGGGATGCAAATGTATTGCGATACGAATTTAAATATGCCCTCAACAATTATTTGGCCCGATTACCTGAGGACGTCCCTGTCCATTCACTAGAAGAAATCATTGCTTTTAATGAACAACATGCAGAGAGAGCATTGAAATATGGGCAAGGTACATTGATTTGGTCGGAAGAAACAAGTGGTACCTTGAAGGAACAAGAATATCTGCATAGCTTAATGCAAAATACGGAGATGGCTCGGAAAAATGGAATAGATTATGCTTTGAAGGAGCATCGGTTGAATGCACTTATGTTCCTTGGAAGTGACTGGGGAGCTGATCTTGCAGCAAGAGCGGGCTATCCGATCATAACCATTCCTGGGGGCTATGCCACAAAAGGGGTTATTGCCCCAGAAGGTTACACAACCAAAGGACCGCAAGGGATATCATTTGTTGGTACAGCATTCAGTGAACCTGTACTAATCAAAATAGCGTTTGGTTTTGAACAAGCTACAAAGCATCGCTTTCCGCCTGACTTGAATTGAAATTTTCTGACTATTTGATCTATGACTTGCTGATGTCGGACTTTGCTGGTAGATATGCACCTGTAGAAGCTTGTGTAGCGTTATCTTCGGACAGGGGGTCGACTCCCCTCGCCTTCATATGCATGATTAGATAAAGTGACCAGTTTAGGTCGCTTTTCTGTTTCTAAGTATGATGAGAAAGCTACATTGGTCCCTTACTCTTTTTATTGGCGTAAAGTGGAAACTTAATGCTGAAACAAACGTCTAATTTATCACAATACTTCCAGAGGAGATGGAATACATGAAACGTATTGTCAAAATAGGAATCGGAGGGGTCCTGCTCACATCCATATTTAGCGCGGGGGCTTATGCCGCAACGGTAGCTCCGCAAGTTTTTGTCCATGGCAACCGCATTCAGAGCAGTGCAGCACCGAAAATCATTGATGGATCAGTCTATGTACCTCTTCGTTCAATATCAGAGGGCCTGGGGGCAGACATTCAGTGGGACAACAAGAGCAAGTCGGTATACGTCAATTCCGATGTGCAGTTCAAAGCGGAAACGGGCAGTGTAACATATGTAAACCAGCGTAACATGGCATTTAATTGGATTATGGCCTACGATGAACGAAGACAGCAGGATGTACTCGCATTAGCCGCAAGTGGATTTAAAACGGATATTTACAATGAAAGCTTTCCAGGTGGAACCTACAATATGGGCAGTATTGTCGAAATGCAACCCGTGAACCGCACTGACACTACCATGACTGTACGAATCGTGCAACGAGTTACCGCAGAAGATGATTACAAAGTCAAAGTAGAGCAATGGAAATTCACGTTTGAGGGAACGGATAAAATTAAATCAGTGATGATCGTACCGCAATCAACTCAATATTTGGATCGTTATACCCTGTTTCCGGGAACGAGCTTTGGAGAGTAATTCTACATACTGAAAATCTCACTACAGGAGCATAAGCATGTCAAAATACGTTGAAATTGCTTACCCCATATATGAAGGAATGCCTGTGTACCCAGGATTGCCAGAGGTAAAAATAGAACCAAGAGAGAGATTGGACAAAGGAGATGACTGGAACGGAAGTGTACTAAGCATCTACCTCCATGCCGGTACCCATGTCGATGCTCCGTGGCATCATTTGAATAACGGCAAGGGAATAGATGCTGTTCCAATTGAAGATTTTATTTACAAAAAACCACTATTCATTGATTGTCCGCTTGGCCCGAATGGCTTCATCACCATCGACAAACTGAAGGAGTATGAAGACCTGTACGAAGCCGATGTATTGCTATTCAATACGGGTCATTGGAAATACCGGGACACGGATTTCGAGAAATACGCCAATGATTTTCCAGCTGTGTCCCCGGAGGCTGCCGAATTCATCCGTAAGGAGCTACCAAAATGCAAAGCTGTGGCCATTGATACCTTAAGCATCGAGAATCTGACCGAAGCAAAAAGTAACGGGTATTTTGTGCACCATGCCTTCTTGGATCATGAAAAGTATGCAGAGCGGACCATGCTAATCTATGAGGATATTAATCCAGCTCCTTTAATTGGGAAAAGGCTTGTTTCTGCCTTCTCAGCACCACTTCGCATCAAGAACCATGATGCATCTGTAGTTAATATCATCGTTGAGATTGAAGAGTAGTTCAAAAGCTGTAAGCTTCGCCGTCATCTGGTATTAGCAGCTTCGCCTCGATGTCATAGAGGGATATACGATCAAGGTAAATCAGGGGAAGCTGGGATGTCACATCCATGCTATGATCACTATTTTTACGAAAAGCCCCCACCAACCAGCCTTATCTCGCCTTTCTGGAGGCTTATCCGCAGCATGTGATTCGGAATTACAAAATTAGCGGCGAGGGCTGCTATTTGCTGGAGTGTCGCTTTCCCTCCAACGAGGTACTGGATCAATTTCTCACGGAGCTGAACCAGCATGCAAATTATAGACTGTCTATTATTATTAAGAGCAGGTAGCGAGGGTAGGGCAGGGGTAACAGCATGCAATTATAAGCTGGGGCAGTGGCGCATTGCCACTGCAAATTAGAAGAGTGATTCCTATCTATTTTGGTCTACACATGCTACTAATAATATTTCCTGCTCTCTTTATGCTTATAATCATACTTCCCTGGATCTACACCTCTAACAGGAGCCTGTGAAAACTGAATAACCTTTCCATCTTCCACTTTATAAAAATATCTCGCATCCATCTCGTCTTTGAAAATAACTTCTGTACTAACTACTGGAGCTTTGCTTATTGATGTTTCAATAGAATAAATGTCGGATGAATTGTATTTCTTAACTTCTGTGAGATAGTTTAATACTTGATTTTGAGCATGAATTACAGTGTATTTGCTATACGCCCAGATTATTAAAATGACAGTAATTATTGAAGCGATTACCCATACCCATCGTTTTTTTATCATAAAAATGGTCTCCTCTGGAATAAAATTCAAAAAAATGATTGCTAGAATATTCAACTAGTTATATACTAAATTTATGAAAATTATAACATTTTTAGGAAGGTGAAGTAAATGAAATTGAAGTATTCAATTGGATTTATTCTCGCTTTTTGTATGCTTTTTCTTTTTACTGGATTAGCTAGCGCAGATGCCAACTCAACGGGATTCAACGGTTTAACTTCTGTGACAGATTCTACATACTTAGAAAATGAAGCAATTATTACCCCGATGGCTGAGGTACCAGAGAAGTATCCCGGTACTAATATAACAGTTCAAGCAGGGGATATTATTTTTAATCCTAAATCTATTTCTACATTTCTCGCTGGTCATGTAGGAATTGTGGGTGGATCGGCTACACTTAGTTGGACAGAAAAAATAAGGGCTTGTAGAATAAACCTATCAAGTTAAGGAGCGGAACTCTACAATGCCAAAACAACAACGACGTACGTTTACAGCAGAATTCAAAAAGCAAATGGTTCAGCTCTATGAAAACGGAAAACCCCGAGCAGCCATTGTGGAGGAATATGACCTCACAGCCTCCGCTTTAGACCGTTGGATTAAACAAACTAAGACCACAGGTTCCTTCAAGGAGAAGGACAATCGTTCGCCTGAAGAAAATGAATTGAATGCTCTAAGGAAAGAAGTTCAGCGTTTGCGGATGGAGAACGATATTTTAAAGCAAGCGGCGCTGATCATGGGACGAAAGTAGCTATCATCCAGAACAACCGTGATAAATACTCGGTATCAGCAATGTGTGACGTCCTACAAATGGCAAGAAGTACATTTTATTACGAAGCGAAAGAACAACGAAAAGAAGATACACTCACGGAAGCGATTGTGGAGATTTTCCACAAGAATCGAAAAGCCTACGGCACGCGAAAAATCAAAGTCAAGCTCCAGGAACAAGGCTTCATCGTGTCCAGACGCCGCATTGGCCGGATTATGAAAGAGCAAGGTCTGGTTTCCACGTATACTGTAGCCCAGTATAAGCCCCACAAAACGGCTTGTAATGAAGCGACAACAACGAATGTGCTGGATCGTGAGTTTGAGCAGACCGAAGTCAAACGCTTTGTCGTCAGCGATCTGACCTATGTGAAAGTCCAGAATCGGTGGCACTACATTTGTGTGCTCATCGATCTGTTCAATCGAGAGATTATTGGTCATAGTGCAGGTCCACATAAGGATGCTGCTCTGATTTCACGCGCCTTTGCTACCGTACAGGGTGATTTGCGTCACATTCAGTGGTTTCATACGGACCGCGGTAGTGAATTTAAAAATCAAAGGATGGACGAGCTTCTGAAGACATTTGAAATCGGCCGATCTCTGAGCATGAGAGGCTGTCCCTATGACAATGCCGTGGCTGAAGCTACTTACAAAATCATGAAAACGGAATTCATCCACCAAATGAGCTTCCAAAACCTTCGTCATCTGGAATTAGAATTATGCGATTACGTAAACTGGTTTAACAAGCATCGAATTCACGGAACACTGGGATACATGACACCTGTTCAGTATCGCCATGCAGCCCTTAAAAAAGCTGTCTGATTTACTGTTGACAGTCCAGTGGGCACCGATGGTAGAGTTTATCATGTTCACCCTCAAGGACCTTATCTTATCGATGAATTAAATGATTATATTAGTAGATTTGCGAAAGGCGATAGGTTTACAATTGTTCGTGCGTATGGTGGGGGTGGTACAGCCGCAGCAAAATGGGCGATGAATAATATATGGAAAGTTAAAAACTATACTTTCAATTATCCACTTGATAACATTGCTGATAGCTATTGTTCTAAATTTGTATGGCAGGCCTATTATTATGGGGCAGGAAATGAAATAGCCAATCTTTATCAAACCTCATATGCATATGTATTACCATCTGACATTAAAAAGTATAATAGCGAAATAGGCAGCTTCACGAAAAATTATTAAATTTTGTTTCTTGCAGTGGCTTGAGCAATCAGATATGAATAAACAGCTCCCCATTTAGTAGACAGGCATAAAGCCCTGTTACTTCACGGGGAGCATTTTTATGTTTATGAAAGCTCCTTTAATTGGGAAAAAGCTTATTGCTGCCTTCACAGCACCACTTCGCATCAAAAACCATGATGCATCTGTAGTTAATATCATCGTTGAGATAGAAGAGTAGTTCAAAAGGCGTAAGCTTCGCCATCATCAGGTATTAGCAGCTTCGCCGTGATGTCATGTTCTACCGCAAATGCTCTCAGCTCCGCTCTGGAGAGGGTCCAGTGGTTAACCGCCTCCATATGGACAGAGATGATCGTGGCATCTGGTGCTGCCTTGTGTACCTCATGAATATCCTCCTTGCCCATCACCAGAGATCCGCCTTGCAGGAATTGGTTATCCCCGCCATTAACTACAATAATCTCAGGGGCATAAGTATCAATCGCTTCCTGCACGTACTCATTCCACACGGTGTCTCCGGCTACATAAAGCGTCTTCTCCTTCGGATGCTGCAGGACAACTCCGCACACGCTGCCAGTTAGCTTCAGGATGTCTCCTCGGCCATGCTCGCCATGGGTTTTGGATATGCGAATATCTCCCAAGCTCGTATCCTTGCCCAGGACCTCAAGGTTGTGAAAGCCCGCCTTGCCAACCTCGACAGCGTCTGCTTCATTTTGCACGAATAGCTTGATGTCCTTCCGCAGTGCTTGTATGGCGGCTTCGTCGTAATGGTCAAGATGCAAGTGGGTGAGGATAACGGCGTCAACATCTATAATCTGCTCAAGTGGCAAAGGCAAGCCGACCAGCGGATTGTTCTGATCCTGCCGTAGCGAGTTGGGGAACGGTGGATACGCGCCTTGTTCAGCCAGAAAGGGATCGACTAGAAAGCGAGTGCCTGCAAATTCTATGATAAGGGTAGCATTTCTTACGAGTGTTATTTTCATATGGAGTTCTCCTTTTGTTTGATAGATCCAGTGTATAGGATGGACAGCGGGTAGTTACATGGATAAAATCAAGTCATTGCAGACTTTTACTTGATTATTGAAATTAATGCCGTGATCTTGTCATCATGTGGCCGCAGTTGGATTGTAAATAGCAGGATTATGGCTAGCTGGAGAATAGGGGCTTGGCAGATTAGGAAGGGATGAAATGAAATGCTGGATCAGACAGACATGCGAATTCTGGAGGAGCTATCTAGGAATAGCCGCATTACGATGAAGGAATTAGGGGAGAAGGTCCATCTTACAGGCCAAGCAGCGGCGGCAAGAGTAGCGAAGCTGGAGGACCAGGGTGTTATTGAAGGATATACGATCAAGGTAAATCAGGGGAAGCTGGGATGTCATATCCATGCTATGATCACTATCTTTACGAGAAGTCCGCATCACCAGCCTTATCTAGCTTTTCTGGAAGCTTACCCGCAGAATGTAATCCGGAACTTCAAAATTAGCGGCGAGGGTTGCTATTTGCTGGAGTGTCGTTTTCCCTCCAACGAGGTGCTGGATCAATTTCTCACGGAGCTGAACCAGCATGCAAATTATAGGCTGTCGATAATTATTAAGAGTTAGGACAGTGGGGAAAAGGGTGGGGGCATGTTGCTCACAAGTGCAAGCCGGATTCGATCGAACCTGGCTTGCAGCTTTCATGTAACTTACTTCAAGGCATCGTCAAATGCGCGTTCTATGCGTCCAATGTCCTTCGAAACCGCGAACAAAATGAACGGGTCCTTCGATTTCAGCACATGTTTTTCGATCAGAGCATACTCTTCAGGGCGATAGTCTTTGAATTTGACTGTCTGCGCCTCGACCCTCTGCCGTATTTGATCCATAACGGCTTCGATCTCACTGGCATCCTTGACTTTGATGATGGCAAGTTCGTCGGCCTTTACGTTTGATACAGCAGTATACAGAACGAAATCATCCACATCGCTTGCCTCGATATGATATATCCTTCGCAGCTTCTCGCTATCTCCTCGTTGCATCTCATTTAAGTTTACCGCTTGCATTATGCCTTCGCCTAGTTTGGCTGTCGTTAGTGATTCGTGAACCCCAGAACGACCGGAACATCCAGTCAAGATCCCGAACGCGATAGCAATAGCAAGCACAACTAACCTTTGGTTCTTCATGGTATTTCCTCCATTAAGTTCAGAATGGACGGATCTTCGAAAAAGGTATTGACATTGTACAGTATCAGCATGTCTTTGTATTGACGTTCTTGCACGAGCTTCAGGACTGATTCGTCGTAATACCGAAGATCGACGATGTCAATCTCGCCAAAGTGTTCTGTTAAGAAGGGAATCAGGCTATTGGCATAAGAATCCTTGATCACCAGCAGCTTTTTGTCTGTAGGATTGTCCGTCACAATTCGAATCAGGGCATGATTGCCGTTAAGAAAAATAGCGTACTTGTCCTTCTTACGAAGATGGTCTAGCTCGTACAAAGATTCCGAAACAAGGCCCTCGTTCACATACGACACCTTAATGTTGCTCTTCTTCTTCGGCAAATAAAGATGAATTCGGTCAGGCTGCAGATGGCGGAATCCGCTTGTCGAATAAAGAGTTCCGTAGAACTCGTCTGACGCTTGGTGAATATCGAATGCATCTGCGTTTTGCGGAACAATCCCCATCTGCCTGCAAAGCTCCCGATAGGCATAATAAGCACCTTCAGTTGTCCAGTGATGATCGGTTCTATAGAAAATCGGTTGTTCTCGCTGGGCATACAGCGCTGAATAAATATCAACAAAGCGAATATCTTGCGGCAGCAACTGGCGAATTCGCTCCAGATCAGCCCGTGCGTCACCAATGGGAGCGTGAGCTGGCAATTTGTCCGAAAGCAGCGCGACTGCGGTTGGCGCGATCATCACATACTTGTTAAGACCGGGCGCGGCTTGATCGAGCATCTGAATCACCTGGGCTCTGTTCTCCAAGTCCGCTGCTGATGGCGAAGTGTATTGCTTGAAGAGATAACCGTCCTTGCCAAGGAAGACTCCGTTACTTTCCAGCTTGCCCAAGGCACGGTCCACATCAGTCTTCATACGGATCCAGGCGTCCCGGAAGGCGAACTGATCTGACGTATACCGTTCATAATCTGAAATGAATTGTCCGTTTAGGAGCGAATACAGCGAGAAGCCAGGACGCTGCCCCAACACCCGATTTTCCGATTCTGAGAAGTCCCTGTCGGGCGCTACACCATTAGCTACAGCCATCATGCCGATGTACAATAGTAGCAAGCCAGTAAGGAACCTCGGTTTCGTAATGCGTCTCATAACTGTTATCTCCTCCTGTCAAAACCGAAAATATAAGAAGGGGTTATATGTCTCGGCAACAAGATAAGCTGTCGACAGCAGCAACATGGCGAAATATAGGGTTGGGATGACTAACGCACCTCCCAATTGCCATTTGCGCTTAAAGCGCAGGACCAATCTGCGCGGAAGCGGCGTAGCACACAGTACCGACAGTACGAGTAAGATGCCATACGCTGACAAGTCGTACAGTGCTTGATCGTCCACCCAGCCATTGGCGGAGAAGCCGAGCATGGTTTCAATAAACGTTACAGCAGAAGCTAAATGGTCGAATTCGAACCACACCCAACCTATAATGACGGCCAAAAGCAAGTAGAGATGGGTTGCTGGACGAGGCCAATATTGGAGCCATTTCAAAAGAAACATCTTCTCCATCGTCACGAGCAGCCCGAAATATAAGCCCCAGATGACAAAGTTCCAACTGGCCCCGTGCCACAAGCCGGTGAGGAACCAGACGATCAGCAGATTCCGAAGCTGTGTGCTGAGGCCCGCCCGGTTGCCCCCAAGCGGTAAATACACATATTCTCTGAACCAAGTCCCTAGCGAAATATGCCATCGTCGCCAGAACTCTGTTACACTTCTGGAAGTGTACGGATAATTAAAATTCAGCTTGAACTCGAAGCCGAACATCTTGACCAGCCCCCGTGCCATGTCCGAATAGCCGCTGAAGTCGAAGTAAATCTGGAACGTGAACGCGATGATGCCGAGCCAGGCGGACAACACAGTCACGTCCTCTGTGGGCGTTGTTTTCACGCTTGTCCACAGCATCCCCAGATTATTGGCGAGCAGCACTTTCTTGGCCAAACCTCGAATGAATAATTCCGCACCTTTCCCGAAACGGTTAAGTGTCATGCTACGCGAGGTCAGTTGCCGGGCAACGTCTCCGTATTTGATGATCGGTCCGGCTACGAGTTGCGGAAACATCGTTACATAGGTGCCGAAAGCAATGATGTTTCGCTGCACCGTTGCCTTACCAAAGTAGACGTCTATCACATACGACATTGTTTGAAATGTGTAGAAGGAAATGCCTATTGGCAGCGGCAAATCGGCAACCTGTAGTTGAAGGTGGATCAGTTGGTTCAGAATTTCCGCGAAGAATCCAGCATATTTATAGAAGCAAAGAATAGCCAAATTACCAAAGAGAGAGCCGATGAAGATCGATTTTGCCACCACCTTCCGGTGCCTGAACTTATCGATCAGGAGCCCGTTGGCATAATCGAAGAAGGTGGAAAAAAGCATCAACAAGATATAGAATGGTTCGCCCCAGGCGTAGAAGACGAGGCTAGCGGTGAACAGAACGACATTCCGCAGCTTGGTGGGCGAGACGTAATAAGCGAGCAGAGCGGCGGGCAAAAATTGAAATAGAAAAATTAGGCTGCTGAATACCAATGATCGTTACCTCCCGGGTCATTGTAGAGGCTCAACGGTCAGTCCGAACGGTTGCCAAGTAATCAAGCAGGATTGGGTAGAACGCTGCTTGGAAATGAATACCGTCCGTGTCGTACAGATCTGCATGCTCGGTAACGAGGGAAGTTAAATTTACATATTCAACCTGTTTTTGGTCGGCGAGCGTTTCAAGACCAGCATTGTATTCTCGAATATTTCCGTAGCGAGGCTCCTTCTTCTCAGCGTCGGCGGTTACAGGGGTGACTGACAATAGCGTAATCTTTGCCTTCGGAAGCCTTGCTTTGATGTTGTCTATCAACTTAGCATAATGTGAGAGAGAGTATTCCATAGGATCGTCTGTCGGCCACAGAATATCGTCTGAGCCTAACTGTATGAAGACGCGTTCGGGCTTTTGTTCGACCAGCCTGTCGACATCATCTTCCATCAGCGTGAATTCGGCTGTCTTGCCAGCACCAGCCAGCACGTTCTCCTCATCTAATACGTCGTGATATGCCAAGCCTTCCGTAATCGAATCTCCCAGAAACACACTTGCTTGATACAACTCTTTGTACGACGGTGACTGCGACGTTGCCACTGGTTCCGAAGACGTGGGAGCGAGATCATCTCTATTACCACTTTGATTTCCGCACGCTACAAGCACTAAGACTCCCAACCCGATTAGCAGCAAGGACAACACTTTATATTTCATCGTTTTTTTCCCCTTTCTTTTACTCAAAGAGAATATTACGCGATAGAAATAAAGATCATATGCAGACGGAGTGCAGATCAAATAAAAAAGCGCAGAACGTGAAGTTCTACGCTTCCATCTTCTTATTCAATTCAAAATAGAACAGTACACCGTCCTCGGTATTAAACGCACCATAGCGCACTCCATGTAGATCTAAGATTTGCTTGGATATCGCAAGCCCCAGTCCAGTGCCGCCGGTTGAACGATGACGGGAGCGCTCGCCGCGATAAAAGCGATCCCATATTTTTTCTATCTGATCGTTCGGAATGTGGGTACCTTTATTTTCAATGCATACTTTGACGGTTTCACTTTTTTCCACTATCGAAAAGTAGATATTCTCGCCCTCAGATGTATAACGAATTGCGTTCGTGAGGAAGTTCACGACGACCTGTTCGATACGAAGCGAATTCGCGACGACTTCGGCAGGGACGAAGCGGGTATGTATCTGCAGTTGTTTGTCATCGATACTCGGGGCCAGCTTCTCACACACGCGCTCCAGCACAGTATCGATACGGAATGGGGCCATCTCCATTTTATAAGTACCAGATTCGTATTTTGCAAGCTCCAGCATATCCGCGATCAGCAAATCCATCTTTTTCACTTCTTCTTTCATGGCAGCAAAGTAATACTCGCGTTTCTGGCTTTCAGGCTTGTCTTCTAGAATATACAGGCAGCTCTCGATAACGCTGAGCGGGGTCTTCAGCTCGTGAGATACGCCAGCGATGAACTCTTTTCGCGTCTGCTCCAGCCGCCTTTCTTGCTCAATATCCTGTTCCAGTCGGATGATATGGACATGCAGCAAGCTCGAAAGCTCGTTAATGCTTTTGGACAAGCTGCCGATCTCGTCGTCGGTCATAACCGGAATTCGGGCGGAAAAGTCCAGGTTGGCCATTCGTTGTGTCGCGTCGTTCATGCGGAGCAACGGACGGGCAATACGACGGGCATAATAAAAGGAGGCTGATACGACAAGCAGCAGAGCTCCTAACGCAATGTAGCCGTAATAATCACGCATCACTCCCGCAGCTTCGTTCACGGGCTGAAGTGAAGTCATGGCAAACAGGAACTCGACGTTTCCTGCATGATCTGGCAAGCGCTTCACGAATATTTTGTAGGGGACGTTGTTTTCCTCGTAATCGATGACGGTATCGCTATTGTCGCTGAAATCTCCGTAGAGCAGATCAGATTGGAAAGCCTTTATCTGTTCCAGAAACAAATGGTTCGTATATCGCGATTCCTCGGCACCCTCGGGTGTCTGGACTTGCAGAACGGTACCGTATATTAGAACGCTGGGGTAACGATCATGATATTCGGCGGGACTCTTGAATCTCGGGACGACATCGTATTCCTTACGGACGAATGGTCCGTTTTCCAACCGGGCTTCTCCTCGCAAATCAGTGGCTCTTCGTCCGATACGCTGCGGAAAGAATTGGTCATTAATCAGGATGCCTTCGATGGCGATACGTGCCCCCGGTGTGACGAGGAAATCAGGCCGAAGTGGATTGTCGTCCCTGAGATCTTCCACATTCATCACCGTATACAAGGGAATGTTGAGCATCTTGCCAGATAGGGCAGGGGCATTTGCGGAGCTCTCCAAACGTACCACTGCTTCGAAGTTGTCCGTATATTTCAGGTTGCCATCGTTGTCTAGTCTGGTGATCCAGGTGTTATACTTTTGATAAAATTGTTGCTCGCTCCTAAATTCGGTTAGCACATCCTGTGTGTTTGTCCAATCTTCTTCGTAAGCTGTCTGGAGCGCATTTTGGACACTCTCGACCTTTTGATGCACATAAAATTGTTTGAAAAATACAGTTTGTCCTATAAAGAGTCCAGCGATAATAAGTGTGCACAGGCCGCTCGTCAGCAGAAACAGCTTAATGACGATGCTTTTTCTCATGGCTGCTCCTCGAATTTGTAGCCTGAACGAACGACAGTGACGATCCTTGTCGCGTACTCACCCAGTTTGGAACGCAGATTTCGAATATGACTGCTGAGCGTACGATCGTCACCAGCAAAATCGTAGCCCCAAATATTCGTGATGAGTTGCTCTCTTGTGATAATGATGCCCTTGTTCTTCAATAGACAGGCCAAAATTTCGAATTCCGTATGCGTTAAGCTACAAGGTTGTCCATCTAGCGTGACTGTTCGGGAAGGAAGATGAAGCATGATCGTCCCGCCGGATAGCACGTCCCCCGCATCACGGTTTTGCCGGCTTTCTAGTAGCCGCTTCGACCGTGCCAGCAGGATGGGAGGGCTGCAGGGCTTGACGACGTAATCGTCCGCACCCAGCTCAAATCCCAGTAGTGTGTCGTCCTCGTCTGATCGGGAGGTCAACATCAAAATCGGGACGTTCGATGTCTTGCGAATCCGCCGACAGACAGACCAGCCATCTATTTCTGGTAGCATAATGTCCAGAATGATCAGATCAATTTTATGGTCTTGAAACAGCTCCAAGGCCTGGCTTCCATCGCTGGCCTCTAACACTTGGTATCCTTCATCCAACAAATACTCCTTCATGATTTCCCGCAGTATTTGCTGATCTTCCACGATCAAGATCGTTCTCGACATGTCGTCCCCCTCGATTAGGTTCTATAAACACGATGTTACCATGTTTAATAGGATGCCTCAATTAAACGCGGGAAAGAGTAGAGGGGAGGGCCAATGAACGGATCAATTTGAAACGCCCAAGAAAAAAAGCTGGTCCATCAGGGGTTGCATATCGGCCAGAGTTGTGTATAATTCAAAGGACAAATGAATGATAAATGTTTTCTAGGGTTCCGCGGCGATCATGTCGGACTGGTCCGAGAGAAAACTCACAGCCATTGCGCTGTGCCACGGAGGGATAAAAGCCTGGGAGATAACTGCTTAAGTAGCAGTTTTCTCTTGGGCTTTTTTTGTTGTGTACGGCATCTACTTGCTGCATAGCCCTCTAGGACATTGTTCAATATATCAATATCAAGGAGGCGAATGATCATGAACAAAACCTGGTTGTCTGTCATCATTGCTGCATTATTTGAGGTGGGCTGGGTCATCGGCCTGAAGCATGCTACTGGTGCACTGGAATGGACCCTTACACTGATCGCTATCATCATCAGTTTCTCGCTCATGATTGCAGCCTCTCGCTCACTTCCGGTAGGGACTGTGTACGCTGTATTCGTAGGTCTCGGTACAGCCGGGACGGTTCTGGCCGAGATTATCCTATTCGGGTATCCGGTACAGGCTGGCAAACTAGTGCTGATCGCTGTCCTCTTGCTAGGTGTCATTGGGCTCAAGATGCTAAGCAAGTCAACACAGAAGGAGGTGCGCTAACCCATGAACTGGTTGTTTCTCGTTCTCGCAGGTATATTTGAAATGTTGGGTGTGCTGATGATTAATAAGCTTCATCGAGACCGTAATGCTCTTTCGTTGATTTTGCTAGTGGCAGGATTCGGACTGAGCTTCTTGTTCCTGAATCTGGCGATGAGTACGCTGCCTATGGGGATCGCCTATGCGGTGTGGACGGGAATTGGAGCCGCGGGCGGCGCAATTCTAGGGATGATCTTCTATGGTGAGCCGCGGAACATCCTAAGAATTCTATGTATAGCGATGGTGCTCGGTTCAGCGGTGGGGCTGAAATGGGTAAGCTAGCTCGAGCTGGCACAAGGTAATTGCGTATGATTTGACTAAGATATTATGAACAAGAGATGACAGCAGGGGAAAAAGGAGAAGGAAGCAAGATCGCTTCCCTCTCCCAATTCAGCCTAATGATACCTCGGTATCACTAGGGCAATTGAAATGCATTAATGGCGTCCCGTATAGGAGGAGCCGATACCGCTATTGTTGGAGTAGCTGTGCAGGCCACTGTTCATGCCTTGGTTGTTCTGAATCGCTGCATATTGATGCTGCTGATTGGAGTAAGCTTGAGCTTGGGATACGGAGTTCGAGAGCTGCTGAGCGATCGAGGAGATTTGTTGCAATTGTTGAATCGCAACCTGATGTCCTTGAAGCGCATGTTGAATAGTCTGTGCAGCCTGATGCTCACGTTGTGCCAACTGCTCCAATTGAGCCGCATTGCTTTGCTCCTGGCGCAACAATTGCTCATATTGCATAGAAGCCTGTTGTGTCTGTTGTGTCAATTGTTGTACCAGCTGTGAAATTTGTTGAGATGACATGTTCGAATTCATGACTTACCTCCGTTGTGTATGTGTATTGGGTTCACCGGACCTAGTATGGCTTTATCAGGAAATGAATTATGCATGTCCAACGTAATTTGTCAGGAACTATTGGAATAGCAAAAAGCTCCGTTACGCCCAATGCCTCCCCAGTGGAGAGACGGGCATAACGGAGCTTTATATACATAAAGCTGAAGCATGCGCACAAGATCAAATCTTGATTCGCGATTGACCTGGCTTAGGAGGCGCAGCCTTCACAGGCAACATAATTATCTCCCACTTGCTTGCTGATCGCAGTAAGGTTCCCTAGTCGAATATCGCTTTCGTCTGTGAATTCCAGATCGGCAATGCGCGGGAGGATTAGCTCAGCAGCCTCTTCCTTGCTAGTCGCCATTTGGCTGAATTCGGAAGCCTCTCCAGTCGAGATGACCTCGTAAGTAAATGTATATCTTAATGTCTCCATCGTGTATAACACACTCCCTTCCGAATCCTATCATAGCATCTCTATCAATTGCTTCCAAGAGCGAAGAGCACGAATGCTACTGTGGTACCACAATTTACTAGTGTGATAAATGTCACATTTTAGACTATTTTAGAGTGATCTCGATCACAAATCAGGCATCCAGGCTTATCTATACTTGGTTACAAACAAGAGCGAAAGGATGCGAAATGATGTTAAGTCAGCAAACGATTGCTACTATTAAATCTACTGTTCCCGTTATGGAGGTCTACGGTACGCAGATTACTTCCACCTTCTATAAGCGCATGTTCGCGGCTCACCCCGAGCTGCTGAATATTTTCAATCACGCCAACCAAAAGCAAGGGCGTCAGCAAGCAGCTTTGGCTAATGCAGTCTATGCTGCGGCCAAGTATATCGATCAGTTGGAGGCAATACTGCCCGTCGTAAGACAAATTGCTCACAAGCATCGCAGTCTTGGTATTTTGCCTGAGCATTACCCTATTGTAGGCGAGCATTTGCTTGCGGCTATTGCTGAGGTACTCGGCGAACAGGCGACAGAGGAGATCCTGCAGGCTTGGGCAGAGGCCTATGGTGTTATTGCCGATGTCTTTATCAGTGTAGAATCTGAGCTGTATGAGGAGGCCGAAGCGCAGCAGGGAGGCTGGTCCGGATTTAGGCCCTTCCGCGTAGAGAGCAAAGTCCGGGAAAGTGAAGTGATTACATCCTTCTATCTGGTACCAGCAGATGGTGGTGCACTTCCATCCTTCCAGCCAGGGCAATATATCAGCGTCAAGATGAATATCCCAGATGATACGTATACCCATATTCGCCAATACAGCCTGTCGGATGCCCCTGGAAGACCATATTACAGAATATCGGTGAAGAGGGAGGATGCGTACGATGAACGTCCAGCAGGAAAGATATCGACGTATCTGCATGAACAGGTAGCTGAAGGAGATGTACTGGAGTTGTCAGCGCCAGCTGGGGAATTCGTATTGGATGAGCATGACAGTCGACCTGTAGTCTTGATTAGTGGTGGGGTAGGCTTGACTCCGATGATGAGTATGCTGAATACGTTGTCTGAACGATCTCCAGCGCGGGCCGTGACCTTTATCCATGCGGCCAAGAATAGCCAATATCATGCCATGCGCGAGGCTGTTGAGGAACTGACGCTTGCCCATGAGAATTATCAGACACACTGGGTATATGCTGCTCCGACGGAATTGGATCGCTCGGCTAGTCGATATTACAAGGAAGGTTATATAGATCTGGATTGGCTGAAAAGCGTTATACCGGATCAAGGAGCGGTGTACTATTTCTGTGGCCCAGTCCCGTTCATGAAGACAGTGTATCAGGCGTTGCGGGCATGTGAGGTGCCTGAGCAGGACATTCACTTTGAATTTTTCGGCCCTGCTGCGGATCTGCAATAACCATCGCCATAATACAGTTTCTTATTACGATATCCCAATAAGCTTGCCAGGGGGTCCCAAGAGCCAGTTATTGGTTGGTGGGACCTCGCTTTTTAGGCAACGAATACGGTTCGGGTATATTTTTTCATATTTCTTTATGAATAGCGCTGCAGGAATGCATTCACCAATTGGGGGTTGGTCATCTGTACTACTGATTGATTTTCCAATTCCTCGGCCAGCTCATCATCCGTCATCGATACGAAAAAGATTATATCTTCTTTGGATTGTCCATATTGTGCTAGCATTGCATCGTCCGTTTCCTGGACTACCTTGGCCATGATTTTGACCATTTCTTCTTTGTAGTCCGAGACATTCTCGGTGGCATACAAGAATCTGCTGATATGATTGAAATGTGTTGCATCACCATATTGGTATTCACTAATTCCCCATCTGTAATAGTTCTCATCTTCCTCGCCATCACAAAGGCCCTGAGCCCTCATGTTCGCTAGGTGCCTGGCGAGCGATTCCTCCGTATTAACAGCCAGGAACAAGGTGACAAAATCACTGTCTGTCCCAAATGCACAAGCATAGACCTTCTCATCCTTCACTTCCTCCAGCGTTTTCTTGAGATCATCCATGAATCCTGCTCTACATCTGTTCTCAAATTCAGTAAGAAAACCGTTCATACAATTCACTACACCTTTCTTTATAGCTGTGCTGGCTCATATTGCTCCTTCAATCGCTTCATATCTGTAATTGGCGGTGCCCCGAACATGCGAGCATACTCACGGCTGAATTGTGAGGGACTTTCATAGCCTACTCGAAAAGCGACATCCGCTGCACCAGCTGATTCGGACATGAGCAGACGGCGTGCTTCCTGTAGTCGTAGCTCCTTCATAAATTGAAGTGGACTCATGGCGGTCACTTCTTTGAAATTACGATGGAACGTAGATACACTCATGTTGGCAATCTGTGCAAGCTCTTCTACCCGCAGCGGTTCATCATAATGCTGAGTGATTTGCTCGATTGCATTTCTGATGCGGTAGGTACTGCTTCCTTCCAGAGCAATCTGTGCAAGGCGGGCACCATGTGGTCCCTGTAGCAGACGATACAGAATTTCTCTCGTGATCATGGGGGCAAGGAACGGAATATCCTTGGGACTGTCCAGCAACCGGGCGAGTCTTAGCGTGGCATTCAGCAATTCGGCTTCAATCTGCCCTACAAATAAAGCCCGCTTCGATTCTTCCTTGGAGCTTAGTTGAATATCTGCTTCCGTCAATGTGTCCATAATCTGATGGTGCGTGAATTCCAGCTTGAAGCTTAAGTAGGGAGCATCGGGAGAGGCGTTGATGACTTGTCCCACTACAGGCAAGTTCAGCGATGCAATCAGATAATCTGCAGGGTTATACACAAATCGCTCCTGTGCCAGCAAGACCTGCTTCGAGCCGTTGGCAATGACACAGAAGCATGGCTTATATACACCGTAATCCGGCTCCGTCATGGAGGAATAACGGACAAAGTACAAGGAGGGAACGGCTGTCTCCTGACTACCTTCCCTATGACAATGGCGCTCCATCAGCTCAGCGAGTTCAGCTTGCTGCTGATCCATTTCATTCGTCATGATGACCTCCTGTGATCGTTAATCAGGTCTATTATAATCGAATCTGGGACGCTATATGAATAGCTGTGAGAGGATTAGGCAAGGAATTAACACAATCAAGATAACAGCCTACGTTGAAAATGCGGCATAATAAAATCATAGCAGTGAGCAGTCGTTATATTTTGAAGAGCAGTAACCACATTTTGAACTCAAATGATACAAGGGAGTGTACATGCATATGGAATACGTAAAGCTTGGCAATACAGGTCTGGATGTCTCCCGGATTTGCCTGGGATGCATGGGGTTCGGCGACCCTTCACGCTGGATTCACCCATGGGTGTTGGATGATGAGCATAGTCGTCCTGTCATTAAAAAAGCATTGGACATGGGCATTAACTTTTTCGATACTGCGAACATCTACTCACTCGGAGCTAGTGAAGAGGTGCTGGGTCGTGCCCTCAAGGAATATGCCCAGCGTGATGAGCTTGTGATTGCTACGAAGGTGCACGGCCAGATGCATGAAGGACCTAATGGGGGTGGCCTCTCTCGCAAAGCGATCATGAGTGAGATTGACAAAAGCTTGAAGCGTCTGGGTACGGATTACGTGGATTTGTATCAAATTCACCGTTGGGATTACACGACACCTATTGAAGAGACGATGGAGGCTTTGCATGATCTCGTCAAAGCCGGCAAAGTCCGCTACATCGGGGCTTCGGCTATGTATGCATGGCAATTCCAGAAGGCTCTGTACGTTGCTGAGCGTCATGGCTGGACAAGATTTGTATCGATGCAAAATCACCTGAACCTGCTGTATCGGGAAGAGGAGAGGGAGATGCTTCCGCTCTGTAAAGAGGAGAAGATTGGTGTGATTCCTTACAGTCCACTCGCGTCCGGCAGATTGACCCGTGACTGGGAAGTCACAACGCATCGGTCCGAGACGGATCAGATTCAGAAATCCAAATATGATGCAACGGCAGATACAGATCGCGTCATTGTAGAGCGTGTGGCAGAGATCGCAGAGAAACACGGTGTACCGCGTTCACATATTGCCCTGGCCTGGCTGCTGCAAAAGCAACCTGTTACTGCCCCGATCGTTGGTGCTACGAAAGTCTCTCATCTGGAGGATGCCGTGGCTGCACTTGATGTAACCCTGACACCTGATGAAGTCACATACCTGGAAGAGCCGTATGTGCCGCATCCAGTTGTGGGAGCTATTGCCCCTAAATAAATCTAATGGATGAAGAGTCCACAACTCACGGACCTCAGAGCTATCTAGCTTTGGGGTCCGTGTTGTTATCTTGGATTGATAGCGAGGAACGCTTGTTCTATAATTAATAGAGCTACACAGATGGGGGCATGGAAAATATGAATATAAATATTCCCAAAATTCAGATTGAACAGCTTGAGCCTATAGGACTGCAAGAGCTGGAATCCAAAGCCGAATATCACAATCTGATCATTGAGCATCTTACCCTTGAGCATCAGGAGGCTGTTAAGACCTCCTTCGATAAGGTGCTATTCAGAGATGTGACGATTCGTGAATCTACTTTGGAGCACTTTGAGTTTACAGATGTGATTTTTGAAAACTGTGATTTCTCAAACGTAAATCTGTCACACGCCTTCATGCATCGTACGTATTTGCGGAATTGTAAATGGATGGGGACGGATTTTGGCAGCAGTCGCTTGCAGCATGTTAGATTTGATTCGTGCATGGGGGATTACGCTTATCTCCGCTTCTCTACGCTGAAGAAAGTCATATTTGATGAGACCTCACTTGTACATGCAAATCTGGCGGATCTGACCACGAAGGATATTGCCCTCAGGCAATGTAATCTGAACCATGCAGTGCTGAGCGGGACAAAGCTGAACCAGATTGACCTTAGTGATTGCAGCTTTGATGAGTTAATGGTTGAGATTGAGGATTTGAAGGGCTGTATCATTTCTCCGTACCAGGCATCGACTTTTGTGGGTCTGTTGGGCATGACAATTAAATAGAAGGGGAGAGGGCGTCAATGTATCAGCATGTGAATCAGGTCTATGATGCTGTGGATTTCAGCAGTCAGCAGCTAAGAGATGGGGAGTTAATCAGTTGTACCTTCAAGCGCTGTAATTTTGCGGCGGGATCACTGGAGGAGATCGTGACAACCAATTGCCGCTTTATCGAATGCAGCTTCCGTGGTGCTTCGCTGAATGGGTCTATACATACTGAATCAGCCTTTGAGAATTGCAGCTTCATTGAGGCTAATCTATTCGTAAGCAAATTCGATAATTGCAAGATGACAGGCTCAGATTTCTCGGGTGCGAATGTGGATGGTATCACGATTCTGCTTGGAGACTGGTCCTATACGAACTTGAGATATGCACGGCTTGCCAAGCAGGATTTACGAGGAGTACGTTTTGACGAGGCTGATTTATCAGGGAGCAATCTGGAGAAGGCCGATCTAAGAGACTGTGAGCTCACGAAGTCTGTCTTGGTACAGGCCAACCTTCAGGGGGCGGATCTTAGGGGAGCTAATATGAGTGGGGTGGATTTCACAGCATTCTCTGTCAAAGGCGTACGAATGGATCGGGAGCAAGCCGCCCTGCTGGCTGTCGCCCTTGGGGCCAAAATCGGTTGATGCTTCTTAGGCTTGCTGTTCTTTTGAACAAAGTTGAAAAACTGATGGACAGCAAGCTTAAAGGCGGCCACTTCGTTTCTCTAGGGCCTCCCGGCTTTCCGGTAATCAGGTTCTCTGCAGATTAGTACAACCCGAAATCGTATGCAGTCAAGGTAATAGTCTGCTATATAATTAGTTTGCTAAGTTGTAGTTTGGTCCAAACGGTAAAAGCCAATAGAGCAGCATTCTCTAATGAAGAATCGCTGCTCTATTTTGTTTTTTTATAGATGGTGGAAGCTTTCCGCTTAAACAGCGAAGTGGACGGAACGATTGTGGAAAAGCGGCAGCTTAGACCTCATATCCATAAGCTTCGAACTGTGTGAGCGCAGGGAAGAGGGCAGGGTCATCGGACTTGATCAGCTCACCCAGCTTGATCCACTCCACGGTCTTCGGCTCGAATGTAATGGACTGTCCCTTGCCCGACTTGATCAGACTCGGTGTCAGTACGCTCCCATCGGAAAAGGTCAAGGTGACTTTCTCCCAATAGTTATCATGAGGGAAATCGGCACGGAGGTATAATACGATCTTGTCAATCTTCACGCTACGTCCAAAATCAAGGGTGAATTCTGCATCTGCCTGCTGGTTGATCCCCCAGGACTCAAAGGGCCACTCGCCGTGCGAGTACGTTACGGTGTTACCATTAATAGCATTGCGAGCAGCGAACACAGCCTCCCCGCGGGTCTCAACATTAGCTGAAGCATGCGGGAACAAGGTGCTGTTGGTATGATGGTCATAATCGTTTCTGGCTAGATTCTTATAAGCTGCGATTTCTTCAGCCGTTGCTTCCCGTGCTGTAAGCAGATGAAGCTCACCGGAGAAGGATTTTGGTGAATACGATGTTTTCTTCTCTGCGAAAGGAATCAGAAGACGGTACTCCTGTCCGCTAAAATACACAAAGGTCTCGCTCATGGCATCATCCAGTTGAATATACAAATAGGAGTGGGCCTTAGAGCTTCTAAGCACAATAGAATCGCCAGGCTGATAGGCTTGGGCATACACCAGATGTGTCTTTTCAGAATCCGTGTGCTCTGCAAGGATATTTCCTTCGGCATTTTGTACTTCAATCGTTAACTTCGTCATAGTACACCTCATAAGTTACCAACCTATTTATTCTATTAATGTTAAGGCCGGAATTTAATAAATCGCTTCCAATATAGCATGGCACTGCCTTGAAAAGTCCTGCTCTGTATCACAAAAATCACGTTTTATTGCTCAATTAAAGTTAGGAAGCTTGCTTTCCTTGGTCTTCATTCTGAACTTCAGAGGAGTCAGACGATAGGTTCGCTTGAAGCAAGCTATGAAGTGGGACACATTCTGGAAGCCGACCTGATTGGCGATCGCCTCTACTGGCTGTGAAGTTGTCTCCAGCAGGTGGGCAGCTACCTTGATCCGCTTGGCGGCCAGGTATTCACTCAGATTGCTGCCGGTCTCCTTTTTGAACAGGCGGGACACATAGGACCTTGTCAAATGCAGCTCGTGCGCGAGTTTGTTCAATATGTCTGATTCCATGTAGTGCGCCTCAATCCAGTTCATAATGCTCTCCGAATACTCCTCCGGGCGCCGACCCAGTGAGGGCTTGGCCTCCGACAAGGGGACCAGCTTCTCCATAGCTGTCAGTAGCCGCAGCATGAAGATGGTAATCTCCTCCTGTGAGGCACCTCGATCCGTATGAGCCAATTGCTCATAATCTGCCATACACAAGGTGAATTGCTCCAGGTCCTCCCCCAGATCAAATGCTCGTTCGATGTCACTGGCGTAGCACAAACGGTCAAATAACTCCCGTCGCCGCGGGAAATCATTCAGGTATTGCTCAATATAAGGATGATTCAGGTGAATGACAGCTCGCTCATATGCGCAATCCTCTGTTATTTTGGCATATACCTTATGGATCTCGAAGGGCTGGAATACAAACAGCATACCCTTTCTAATCTGATATGTCTGATTATTCATGACGACGATGCCGTCGCCGTTATAGACAATCAATAGCTCACAGCATTGGTGCCAATGATAGAAGCTAATGTTCGGAGTCCGGGTTACATGGCGATCCGTCCATACGATGGGCGAGCCGTGAAATGCTACTGATTCAAAGCCAAGAGACATGTTATAGCCCACTTCCACTAGAATTTGCTTATAGTGTAGCACTCATGATAGCGTTATCACAAGTGAAACTAACCGTTATTTCTGTTGTATAAATCCACACTTTTCAAGATTCTAGCATGCTATACTGAGGTCGCTAATCGAGTCCAGTGGACTTTTAACGTTTTGTTATAGTTCTTATGCGCTCATATGGATGTAGGGTTACCGCAGTTGCAGGGATGTAAGAATATATGAACGAAGGTGGGGCTGTGCTCTATGCTGACATTGGATCAATCTACGGAATGGCTGCAGAATGTGCTGCAAAGAATGACAGACAAAATGGATTGGGTAAGCGACAAATCCAAAGATAAAATTCCCTATACCACGATTCAGGGCGAGCATGATGACCGGGGCACCTGGAATCCCAGCGGTACAGTCGACAATGGCATCAACTGGTGGACGAACGGCTTCTGGGGCGGTATGCTGTGGCAGATGTATCACGTTACTGGAAAGGAAAAATACAAGGAGTATGCCAACCTGTTGGAGGATAAGCTCGATCTGTGCTTTGAGCAATTCTATGGGCTACATCATGATGTGGGATTCATGTGGCTGCCGACCAGTGTGGCGAACTACCAATTAACAAGCAACCCAAATTCACGTAAAAGGGCACTTCATGCCGCCAACCTGCTCGCTGGACGCTATAATCCGATCGGGGAATTCATTCGTGCATGGAACGACGTACCGAATGAAGATACCCGCGGCTGGGCAATTATCGATTGCATGTTCAATATCCCGCTCTTGTACTGGGCGAGCGCAGAGACTGGAGACCCTCGCTTCCAGCACATTGCGATGAAGCATGCAGATACTGTAATGAACAGCTTTGTCAGGCCTGACGGTTCAGTTCATCATATTGTTGAATTCGATCCTTACCTGGGCGGAGTGGTCAAGACCTATGGTGGACAGGGATATGAGGACGGCTCAGCCTGGACGCGGGGGCAGACTTGGGGATTGTACGGCTTCATGATGAGCTACAGGCATACAGGTAAGGAAGAGTATCTGCACACCGCCAAGCGCATTGCTCATTATTTCATAGCTAACATTCCAGCAGACGGCATCATTCCCGTCGATTTTAGACAACCGAAGGAACCCGCCTACGAGGATTCCACCGCTGCCGCGATTGCAGCCTGTGGATTGATCGAGATCTCCAAGGTGGTCAGACCAAATGAGAAGGACTTGTACCTTGGAGCGGCATTGAGATTACTGCAAGCACTAGATGGGACGCGCACGGACTGGAGCACGGATAACGACTGCTTCCTTATGAACGGTTCGGCTTCGTATCATAACAAGGAGCATCATCAATCGATCATCTACGGTGACTATTACTTTATGGAAGCAATACTGAAGCTGAAGGGTAAGGATCTGTATTTCTGGTAAGAGAGCTTAGCGATGTTGTTGCTCAAAAAAAGGGATGCCTCGACCAAGACTGGTCTGGGGCATCCCTTGTAGTGCGTTAAATGCTCTTATTTACCATGTATAGACATTGTAGACACATACTACTGGAGAGGAAGATCATAGATCACGATCTCATCCTTGTATCGCTCCATATCTGCCGGACTGCAGTGTACACTTAACCGGGTACCTTCTTCCTCGTGAGACATCGACGTAACCTCAGTGTAGCTCTTGAAGTAGGAGACGATATGGCCCTTATCATAGGGAACCAGAATCTCCAGCTGCACTTCATTCTGGAACAAGCGCTCGGTCAGAATGGCGGATAACTCATCGATTCCTATGGCTTGGCGTGCAGACAGGTAGATGGCATCCCCCTCAGTGCGAGGATAAGACTCAAGGGTTAGATCTGCTTTGTTATAGACGATCAACTCCTGCACCTGATCTGCGCCCAGTTCACGCAGGGTCTCACGTGTTACTTGAATCTGGGCCTTCTGCTCTGGATGAGAGGAATCAACGACGTGGAGCAGCAGATCCGACTCGGCAACTTCCTCAAGTGTAGAACGGAAAGCCTTGACCAGATGATGCGGAAGCCTGCTGACGAAGCCGACGGTATCTGTCAGTACGATTGAGCGATTGCCCTGCAGACGAATGCTGCGTGACTTGGTCTCCAGTGTGGCAAATAGCATATCATGTGCGAAGACCTGCTTGCCTTGACCAGGATGATATCGTTCCAGCATCGTGTTCAGCAGCGAGGACTTGCCTGCGTTGGTGTAGCCTACAAGTGAAACGACTGGCACCTCATTCTTGCGGCGTTGCTTACGCAGCTGCTGACGCCTTGCAGCCAGCTTCGTGAGCTCTGCCTCAAGCATCGTGATTCGCTCCTCAATACGGCGGCGATCCAGCTCCAGTCGAGTCTCACCTGAGCCACGATTCTTCAACCCAGCACCACCACCTTGGCGCCCCAGCCCTTCACGGCTGCCAACCAGTCTCGGCAGCATATACTGCAGCCGGGCCACCTCGACCTGTAGCTGAGCCTCACGTGTCTGAGCACGCTGAGCGAAGATCTCTAGGATCAGCATCGTGCGGTCGATAATCCGACAGTCGAGGACAGCCTCCAGATTACGAATCTGGGAAGGGGAGAGCTCGTCGTTAAAGATAACAGCTGGCGAATCATGAGCCTCTAGCATGGCTTGCAGCTCCTGAAGCTTGCCGCGGCCGATGTAATAAGACGAGTGGAGGCGCTCAGCCTTCTGCGTCAGTTCACCTACGGGCTGCAGATCACAGGCAGTCGCCAGATTAGCCAGCTCCTCCATGCCGTACTCAAAATCTGTCTGCCGTTGTAATTCAACACCTACTAGCAATACTTTGTTGTGCTTTTCTTTCATATATCGATCATCCTTTCTTATTGTCCTTTCGAGCAGTACATCCAAATGCAGAGCATTCGGCCCCAAGAAGCACAAAAAAACACAGGCAAGGCTGCCTGTGTGTATAAGCAAAAGGAGATCAGTTGGTTGATGGAGTGAACCCATACCGTCACATTCCTAGAAGACGAGTAGCGTAGCCAAAGGAGGTTGGTCACCAGATGGCGAATGTACAACCAGCAGCTACGTATTTTGCATAAGCCTTGGATTCTAAGCCTGGTCCAGAAGAAGATATACGGGGGAGTTAGCTTACTGGAATTGCAAGCATAATCATCCGTTGACCTGATGAATTCCTGGACGTGAAGCGTTAGATGAAGGCGATTACTCGTCATAGCAGGGGAGACATAGCTCTTCTAGTCATACAAAGAGAGCTGGCAACCCTGCAGAATTGGGTAAGTGGACAGACCTATCCTGATTCCTCTGCCTACGGGCAGATCCTTGGGGCAAGTTCTAAATTAGCCACGCAAAGTGCGAATCCGGATAAAATGTATCACACCTAACCCTCCGTTCATGTAAAAGTATACCAAATATAGCACGGGTGAAGCCGTTAAGTCAACGGGATCAAGTGAAGGGGCACCTCTACTACTCAAAAATATCTTTGGAGATAAAAGCAATAGGAATACATTGATTAAACAGTAGCACTCGCCCAGCACTTGTGTTATGATGCAAGGGATTCACCCAACTGAATACTTGGGAACAGGTGCCGACATATGCGATGCATGTGTCAGGCTTAAAAGGGAAGTTCGGTATTGAATCCGACGCGGTCCCGCCACTGTAATGGTTGAGCTGCAGCATGAAGCCACTGGAAATATTCCGGGAAGGCTGCTGCGAGTGATGAAGCCTATAGCCAGGAGACCTGCCTGTTCCGACAGCACTGCATAACCTACGGGAGATAGGGAGGTGTTAGACGAGCCGTCATGAGCGATAATTATGATAGGCGTCTTTCCCTGTGTCTGATTACCGGGAGAGACGCCTTTTTTGCGCAGCTACGGTTACGGATGCCTGAGCCAAGGAATTACGACAATCACCTGAATGGCTTCATGGTTGCGCATTTCGCACAGGGCATCTATGGCAACGTTCCTTAATGAAGGATACCGTGATGAAGGGTATCTTATGAAAGATGTCATATGAAAGATGTTTTATTGAAGACAGTTCGTGACTTGTAGCTTCAAATGTTGTCTGTGATTGTGATGACTAAGATAGGCTGGTTGTTACCTGTCGGTATGTGCTTTCAAGATGTGAGTAGCTAAGCTAGTGGGTCTGGGAGGCTTTATTTCATTTATATTCTGGTTGATGATGAAAGGAATGGGATGAATTCATGGCAGAACGATTCAAGACAGGGAACCTCGGATATCCGCGTATTGGCGGTAGCCGGGAGTGGAAAAAGGCACTGGAAGCATTCTGGTCTGGAAAAACGGATGAGACAACGCTACATGGCGAGTTGAACCGTATCCTGGTCGATAACCTGAACAAGCAGCAGCGTAGGGAGATTGACTTCATTCCAGTCAATGACTATACCTACTACGATCACATGCTGGACATGGCGGTTATGTTCGGCGTCGTTCCTGATCGATTTGGCTACGAGGGCGGAGCTGTCTCGCTAGAGACCTATTTTGCCATGGCACGTGGGAATCGTACAGCTACTGCCTGTGAAATGACTAAATGGTTCAATACGAACTATCACTATATTGTTCCAGAGATTGGTCCGCGTGAACCGGAGCTGACAGTCAACAAGCCACTGGAGGCATATCGTTATGCCAAGGCTCATGCTGGCGTCGAGGGCAGACCTGTCATTGTGGGATTGTATACGTTCTTGAAGCTATCCAAGGGATATGCAGCAGGCGAGCTGGGCTTGCAGGTTGACCGCTTCCTGCCAGTATATGTAGAGATGCTGAAGGAGCTGGCAGCGGAAGGGGTTCAGTGGGTACAGATGGATGAACCGGCGCTGGTGACGGACACTACCGAGGAAGAACTGCAGCTGGTAGAACGAATCTATCAGGTTATAGCAACAGATGTACCCGAATTGAACGTCATGCTCCAGACGTATTTTGAGGCAGTGGATGAGCTGGCGCGTCTCGTGGCTCTGCCTGTGAAGGGGTTAGGTCTGGATTTCGTACATGATCAGGGCCGAAATCTGGTAGCATTGGGAGCTGGTGTGTGGCCAGCGGAGAAATACCTTGGAGCGGGAGTCATTGATGGACGTAATATTTGGCGAACGGACCTCGATGAGTCAGATAAGCTGATTCAGCAACTTGTAGCTCTGGTGCCTGAGAAACAGCTGCTGCTGCAGCCTTCCTGCAGTCTGCTGCATGTCCCTGTTACAGTCGATTCGGAGACAGCTCTTGCAGCTGAGATTCATGGTGCCTTGGCCTTTGCTGATGAGAAGCTGGAGGAGCTGAGCTTGCTATCACAATGGTCTGTGAAGGTAGGGCAACCGAAGCCTGCGAAGTGGCAGGAGGCTCAAGCTGCGCTCACTCGCTTCCGTGCGCTACCTGAACGTAACCGTACAGATGTCGCTGCACTGATGAACAATCTGAGTGAAGTACCAGACCAGAGGTCACAGGAGTTCAATAAGCGTGTGGCATTGCAGCAGAAGCGCTGGGGACTACCATTGCTCCCAACGACGACGATCGGCAGCTTCCCGCAGACACCAGAGGTGCGTCAGGCAAGACAGAAATGGCGCAAGGGAGACTGGGATGACGCGCGTTATGAGCAGTTCATTGAGGAACAGATTACGGACTGCATTCGCCTGCAGGAGGACCTTGGGCTGGATGTGCTTGTGCACGGAGAGTTCGAGCGGACCGACATGGTGGAATTCTTCGGTGAGAAGCTGGCGGGGTTCGTATTCACGAAAGGCGGATGGGTCCAATCCTACGGCTCCCGCTGTGTGAAGCCACCAGTCATCTATGGAGATGTCGCGTTCACGAAGCCGATGACGGTCAAGGAGAGCAGATTCGCGCAATCGCTGACCAGCAAGCCAGTGAAGGGGATGCTGACAGGACCGATTACGGTGCTGAATTGGTCGTTCGTCCGCAATGATCTGTCCCGGGAGCAGGTGACGAACCAGATTGCTCTGGCTCTTCGTACAGAGGTTGAAGCATTGGAAAGTGCCGGTATTGAGATGATTCAGGTGGATGAGCCAGCCTTGCGCGAGGGATTACCCTTGAAGGCGCAGGACCAGCAGGCTTATCTGGATTGGGCAGTGCGTGCCTTCCGTCTGGCTACGTCTACTGTACAGGATACGACGCAGATTCACACGCATATGTGCTATTGTGAGTTCCATGACATGATTGATTCGATTCGTGCCCTGGATGCGGACGTCATCTCGATTGAGACATCCCGAAGCCACGGGGAGCTCATTGGCAGCTTCGAGGTGCAGGATTACGATCATGGCATCGGACTCGGAGTGTATGACATCCATAGTCCACGTGTACCGTCGGTGGAAGAGATGGAGGAGATGATTAACCGCGCCATTCGGGTACTGGACCCTAAGCTGTTCTGGATCAACCCGGATTGTGGGCTGAAGACCCGCGGATTACCAGAGACAAGAGAGTCTTTGCGCAATATGGTAGAGGCCACGGATCGGATAAGAGAAGGCATGTTGACTCAGCAGAAGGCCTAAATTCATCACAAAGGAGTTGTTCCTATGCGATATGAATTCATCCATGTGTTGTCTAGCACTAAAGACGAACGGATTATGGCGAATATGATTCACAACATGAACCTGGAGAGTCTGGAGACCTTTATGGCTCATTTGGATTATACCAGCAGTGGCACCCGTGAGCGCTGGCTTGAGCTGTATGGTCGTGTGCTGCGAGGATGATGCGGAATAACTGATATTTAGCATAGAACACCTACAAGAGCATGCTGCCATGTCATGAGATATGGAGTGTCTCTTGGAGGTGTTTTTGTTGTCGGTCGAGGTGTTTTTATTCGTAGCAAGAGTTAGGTAACCAGCAACAATCCCAATAATAACGGGTTCGAATGGGATTAAATGTTTATTTTATTGAAATAGATGGAATTTAGATCAAAAAAAGCTATATTAAAAGTGTAAGCGTTACCATGTATACTGAAAAATAGAGGAGGAAGTAATTATGCAAGCAAGAGGCAGGATGCAATCCATCGGGAAAGTGAGCTTATGTATGCTGTTGTTGTGGTCATGGATCATGGCGGCAGGGGCAGGACAAGCCGGAGCTGAGCCTGTATTCCCGGGAGCGGTGGGATTCGGGACCGATACGCCAGCAGGCCGGGGTGGGAAGGTAATCAAGGTAACAAATCTGAACAATGATGGGCCAGGTTCATTTCGTGAGGCTTTGGAAGCTAAAGGGCCGCGTATTATCGTATTTGAAGTCGGCGGGATTATTGATTTGGAGAAGGAGAGACTGGAGCTAAGAGAGCCTTATGTGACTATTGCAGGTCAGACGGCCCCTTCGCCAGGCATTACGTTCATACGGGGAGGCATGCAGATCCGTACACATGATGTGCTAATGCAGCATGTCCGATTCCGTATGGGGGATGCTGATAGTGCGCCGGGTTCAGGCTTTGAGCCGGATGTGTCCACTTATGGTGGCTCCGCATACAACATTGTTATTGATCATTGCTCCTTCTCCTGGGGAGTGGATGAGAACATGTCTTTTTCAGGTCCACGAACGAACGGTCCCGAAGCGACTACACGCAGAGTAACGCTAAGCAACAATATTATTGCTGAGGGCCTGAATAATTCCGTCCACGAGAAGGGTCCTCATTCTATGGGTACACTCGTTCATGATTATGTTCAGGATGTGGCCGTTATCGGCAATCTGTACGCCCATAACATGGAGCGTAATCCGTGGTTCAAAGGATTCGCGACGGGCATCATTGTGAACAACGTGATCTATAATCCGGGAAAATGGGCTATCCGTCTCGGCTATGTGGAGAAGGAATGGACAGATACAGGAATTACACCAGAGGGGCCAAAGGTCAGTATCGTGGGGAATTATTTGCGGCATGGGGCAGACACGCTACAAGGACTGGGATTAGTCGGCACGAACAGTAAGAGCGGCTCTGCCTATCTCCAGGATAATCTTGCTTATGATCAGAAAGACAAGCCTGTTCCGCTGACATTTGGCGGGATCGTGGAGCTAGGTAATCCACCGGTGTGGATTGATGGGTTGCGGGCTGTTCCTGCCTCGGCAGTCTTGAAGGAGGTTACTACACGTGCTGGAGCAAGACCTAAGGATCGGGATACTACGGATCAGCGGATTATAGCCGATGTGCTTGCTGGGCGAGGAGGACTGATTGATAGCCAGGAAGATGTAGGAGGATATCCGAATGTGACGCCAACTTACCGTACATTACTTGTGCCTGAACAAGGCATTAACGAATGGCTGCACCAATTTTCCAGGGAATTGGAGTAATCGGTGATCTCGTGCATCACCGAATAAACGATTACTTGAACGATTACTTGAGCGATTACTTTATAAGATGAACCAGTATTTCAGCTTCTGGCAGGAGGATTTGTGATGCAATCCTAGCAAATGAGCCGAGCGAAGTGGAGTGGCCGGATATAGGAGGGAATTCGGGGACCGACACAAATTTACCGCAATTGTACAGCGTGGCATAATCAGGTACGATGATGGTGAATGACATACGATAACGTTACACTTGAGATATGGGTCGGAGTGGTGACTATTTTTGCCACAAAGAGTGTGGTCTCTAAGGAAAGTGAGGTGCTTAATTTGGAGAACCATGAGCAACTGGTTGGTGGACGAAGCGGCAAAATTCAAAAGATCGGCAAGTCAGTCGTGCGACCAGCCCAGTTCTGGACTGAGGACATTCACTCTTTTTTGCGTTTTCTTCATGCCGAAGGAGCTGGATTTGTTCCCATGCCTTACGGCATCAATGAACAGAAGCAGGAGCAGGTCTCCTATATGCCTGGCGAAGTGTTCAACTACCCTTTGCCCGAACATCTGCTGGCAGATTCTATGCTCGTATCCGCAGCGAAGCTCTTACGGACCTTTCACCAATACAGTGAGAGGTATCTCTCCAAACTGACGGGGCAGGAGCACTGGATGCTGCAGACGGTTACCCCAGTAGAGGTAATGTGCCATGGGGATTTTGCTCCTTATAATGTTACGATTATCTCGAATCAGGCCGCTGGAATGATAGATTTTGATACGTTGCATCCCGGACCAAGAATGTGGGATGTCGCTTATGCGGTCTATCGCTGGGTGCCATTCAATGCTCCGATGCATCCAGATGCCCAAGGTGACTTGAACGAGCATATCAGAAAAGCACGGTTGTTCCTCGATACCTATGGGGTTGGCAGAGAGGAGAAGCAGTCTTTTGTCCGCATGCTTATAGAACGGCTTGAAGCACTAACTCAATTCATGCTAAATGAAGCCGAGCAGGGGAACGAGGATTTTCGGTCTCATATTCAGGAGGGCCATCTGAGTGTGTATCTGAATGATATCGAGTATTTACGCAAGAATGAGCAGGAGATAACGAATGGCATCATAATCTAGTGCACTAAAGAAGATCAGCGAGGCGGATATTTCCTGTTGAAGGAGAATTCCGCCTTTTTGGGTTAGTTAGTTGATAGCTCATCAGCATTCTTATGGTAAATAGCAGAGGATACAAAGTGGATACAAGACGATACATATATGATTATGTCGTTAATTAGTTCCGTTAAAATTAATAGACAACAAAAAAATTAGACTAAGTGTCAACTTATTTATTGTATGTTATAGGTCCCGAGAACTAGAAAAATCGCTTTTTTAATCCACAGTTAAAGAGTTAATAATAGCGAGTTTGAGCAGATTTATTAATAAAATTACCACAAATTAGGACAATAAAATCACTAGTGGAAAAACATACAATTTAGTCTGCAAAAACATGTTCATTTTGTTAGCATCATGTTAAGAATATGTAAATAAAAAATCGTTAGATAGCAAGGTGTTTTTCTGGCTACTCAAAATTTTAAATAGTTATTTTTACATACTGCATGAAATAAAAAGTACTGTTTCAAAACAAAATAACATTCCGTGAACATCAGGTAATTAATTCCAAATGTGAAAAAAGTATTTGAAAAAACGGAATTAAATGTAACAAAATGGGTTTGTTTATATATTTATGAATTGGATAAATTAGGTTCTTTTGTCCCATGCCAAGGCGATTTAAAGTTTGTATATTTAAAACCAGTTAGAAATTGCTGGAAGAATACATCCATTACAAGGATTTCCCTGTAATAGCTGTATCATCCTGAATTGAATAAAGGATGGAGGTATCCATGTATGATGAATCGGTCACAGCGCTGGCTGGCGAAGACCGTAGCTCATCCGGCAGAGAGGCTGCAATTATTCTGCTTTCCTTATGCTGGCGGGGGCGCTTCCATATTTTCTTCATGGAAGTCCAGGCTCGCCCCGGATATTGTAGTGTTGCCCATACAGCTTCCTGGACGTGAAGGTCGTTCCATGGAAGAGCCTATGGAGCAGCTACAAGATATCGTAGAGGCGCTGGTTCCAGCCATGATTCCTTATGTGCACAAGCCATTTGCTTTCTTCGGTCACAGTATGGGCTCGTTGCTTGCGTTTGAGACAGCGAGGGAATTGTATAGTCGTACAGGCGAGCTACCCGTCCATCTGATTGTATCGGGCAAATCTGCGCCGCAGCTTCCATATTCCAAAAAACGGCTTCATGAGTTGGAGGATGATCCCTTCATTGAGGAGCTTCGTTTGATGCAGGGAACTCCCGAGGAAGTATTACAGAACAAAGAATTAATGCAGCTGATCTTGCCGCGTCTACGCGCAGATTTCAAGGTCTGTGAGAGGTATGAGTACAAGCTGGGTAATCCGCTCTCCTGTCCGGTGACGGTATTCGGAGGACGTCAGGATGTTGAAGTCAGTACGGAATCGCTACAGGCCTGGCAGCAGCATTCAACCTCGCCGATTGAGGTACATATGTTTGATGGCAATCACTTTTTCATACATGAACAAGAACAGGAAGTGCTCCGTACAGTCGTTCAGATCCTGTCTGGCTCAGCAGAACATAAGCAGACAGCAGCATACACAACATACCGCAGTTCCAACTAACTTACACTTCAATTCACTTGAAGCTCCAATCTCGTAACCACGGCTTAGACAAATGCTAAATTTCCACCTATCGCAGCTCTACGCGAACACAATCATGGCAGCTTACACAACAGCTAACATGCACCATACCACATACATTCACCTGAAACCTTAATAAAAGCATCAACCGACATCTCTTATATAAGGCACTGTGCTCCAAGCCGTGCCTTAGTGTAATTGCTGGCACTTAGACACCTAGTCATCTCATAACACAGACACTCTTATATCAAGAATTGGCAGGAATTTTACACGACCCATTGCAGCTTCAAAAAAAACTCGCACCGAACAGGTGTGAGTAGCGAAAAAGAGGGATGTCCTTGTTCCGATCTAATTCTGCTTTTCGAAGACTCGCACGTTATGTCAGACCGTATAACCTGTGGGTATTCTTGACCGTTGTAGCCTCTGTAGGTCTGGCAGCAATAGACATCATTTTAGGTAAGGCCATCGAACAAATGGCAGAGGGAGCCTTCTCATCTACCTGGAGCATGATTGCTCTGGTTGGAGGGATGATGCTAATAGGACTGCCGTGCAAATTCGTAATGAGGTACGCTTCAGTGCGGTTTAGCGTTGGCGCATTGCACGACCTGAGAGAAGACCTCGTACATAAGTTTTGCGATCTACCCGTGTCGAGCGTAGAAAGGAAGTTCACGGGTGACCTGGTATCCCGATTGACGAGCAATACTGCTGTATTACAGAGCTTTTTCATTCAGCAGTTCGCAAATTTGTTCTATTTGCCGCTGGTATTTGTGGCATCTCTGACGCTACTGCTCATGACAAGCTGGAAGCTGGTTCTCGCAAGCCTGGCGCTCATGCCCATAGGACTGATCATCACCTCAATCATGAGTAAGCCCATTGAGAAATATTCTGAGCAGTTGCAGGAGAAGTTAGCGAATCTGAACGCTGTGGTACAGGATGCAATCGGAGGTATCCCCATCATCAAGGCCTTAACATGCAAGCGATATTGATGAAGAAATATATGGTGATTATGGAGGATGTCATCAAGCGTGGACTGGGGCTAGAGAAACGCTATGCCGCCATTACGCCTGTTGGTGTCATGATGCTGGCCACACCTATTATTCTCGTCATTGTGTACGGCGGCTATCTGATTGCACAAGGGGAGCTGAATAGCAACAAGCTGCTTAAGGGAAAAGGGAGAGTTCGAGCCACGGGGAAAATCATGTTTGCGGTCATTACCCTGCTGCATACGATTTATCTCTATTACTGGAACTTCTTGCCGCTCCATTACACTTGATGCTTGTGGACGACTAAATGCGTTACCTGAAAGGCGTTTTAACAAAATACTAAATGTTCAGAGAGATTAAGATCAAAAATTAACAGATTTCACCATAAAAACAAATTGACTTAAAGGAAATATGTGGTATTTTATTCAATGAGAGATATCTAATTTCATTTATGTAAAAAAAATCAGTCTTGTATAATTCTGATAATAATTTCTAGTTAGGTGGTGCTACAGTGATCATCAGACCCTGATTCCAACGATCAATAACGCATTTGTGACTGCACAGATGGATAGGGTCTGCTTGATCCCGGAAGCTTTGGATCTTCTTTGCAAATTGGATTACATATGTACACTTTATTGCTTTCCGAGTGTGGAACGATTTCCAATCAGGTCAATGGGAGGATGAGTAATGATGAACACATTTGAGGTACTCGAGTCCAATGTAAGATCGTATTGCAGAAGCTTTCCGGTTGTATTTAACAAGGCCAAGAACGATATGCTCTACACAGATTCAGGAGAAGGGTACATCGATTTTTTTGCCGGAGCAGGAGCCTTGAACTATGGGCACAATAATGATTTCATGAAACACCGCATTCTGGATTATGTCACCGCAGATCGGATCATGCACGGCCTGGACATGTACACGACAGCGAAGCAGGAATTCATAGAGTCCTTCTCGGAGCGCATTCTAGTGCCTAAGCAGTTGAATTATAAGCTGCAATTTTGCGGACCAACAGGCACCAATGCCGTCGAGGCTGCACTGAAGCTGGCTCGCAAGGTAACGAAGAGAAACGGAGTATTTGCCTTCATGGGTGCGTTCCACGGTATGTCCCTGGGAAGTCTCTCCGTAACCAGCAATCGATCAATGCGCGCGAGCGCAGGAATTACGCTGGATAATGTAACGTTTATCCCGTATTACAATACCTTTAGTGGGCTGGATACCATCTCTTATATGGAGCACTTGCTCACAGATTCTCATTCGGGGGTAGAGAAGCCAGCCGCGATCATCCTGGAGACGATCCAAGCTGAGGGTGGAATTAATATGGCAGATGCCGATTGGTTAGTGGATTTGCGACATCTGTGCACTGCACATGATATTTTACTGATCATCGATGATATTCAGGTGGGCTGCGGACGGACAGGCTCGTTTTTCTCATTTGAACGGGCTGGGATTGTACCAGATATTGTGGTCTTGTCCAAGTCGATCAGCGGTTATGGGATGCCTATGTCATTGCTGCTGCTCAAGCCGGAACTGGATGTATGGAGCCCAGGTGAGCATAATGGTACCTTCCGTGGCAATCAACTGGCCTTTGTGGCGGCAAAAGCGGCACTGGAATTCAGGGATGCCGTTGGGCTGGATGAGCAAGTGAAGGAGAAGGAGGCGTTTGTTCAGCAATTTTTGCGGGACAGCATCCAATCGATTGATCCATTCATCAGAATCCGTGGGATGGGCTTGATCTGGGGCATAGACGTTGCACACTTGGGCGAGGCTTTCGCCAAAGAGGTCACGGAGCTCTGCTTCCGTAGAGGTCTCATTATTGAGCGGGCAGGACGCAATGATACCGTGATTAAGATTATGCCTGCGTTGACGGTGAGCATGGAGAACCTTCGCAAGGGCTGCGATATTCTCAAGGAAAGTATGGAGCAGGTATACAGCTCGCTGGTCACATCGGTTATGTAGTATTTATTGGTTAAGATTCGGACTGATATGAATATATGAAGAAGCCGTTCCATGTCGAACTTGCTTTTAATAGCTGGAGAGTCTCTGGCCATTAAAAGCAAGTTCTGTGCTGGAACGGCTTTGTTTAAGATAATAGAGTTTATAAGTTTTCAGCAGAGCTGAACAATTCGATTATTGCAAGAAAACTTCAGCTAGACATGGTCTGTCTTCTGTGAAAGTACGTCGATAGACGTTTTACTTAAGATAACGTAGCTATATCAATGACGAACCGATAGCGAACATCACTACGCAATACACGCTCATAGGCCTCGTCCACTTGATTCGCAGAAATCACCTCAATCTGAGGCTTAATATTATGCTCGGCGGAGAAATCCAGCATTTCCTGCGTCTCGCGGATACCGCCTACAAGGGAACCCGCAATGCTACGTCTGCCCATAATTAAGGAGAATACATGGTACTGATCCGGCTGACTTGGTGCCCCTACATTCACGAGGGTTCCGTCAATGCGTAGCAGGGATAAATAGGCATCCACGTCCAGATTAGCAGATACGGTATTCAGAATCAGATCAAAACGCCCAGCCAGTGTAGTAAAGGTCTCGGAATCACTGGTTGCATAGTAATGGTCTGCACCAAAGCTCAAGGCTTCGGCCTTCTTGTCCGTAGAGCGGCTCAGAACAGTAACTTCAGCTCCCAGAGCATGAGCATATTGAATCGCCATATGACCTAGTCCGCCCATACCCAGAATGGCTACTTTCTTCCCAGGCCCTGCGTTCCAATGTCTTAGCGGAGAATAGGTGGTAATCCCTGCACACAGCAGTGGGCTGGCTACATCCAGCTCCAGATTGTCAGGAATACGCACAACGAAGCGCTCTGTCACAACAATCTTCTGGCTGTAGCCACCATGAGTCGGTTGACCATCATAGTCCAAGGAATTGTAAGTAGAGACTACACCTTTTGTGCAAAATTGCTCCAGATCCTGTTGACAGTATTCACACTCTCCGCAGGAATCTACATAGCAGCCGACCCCAACGCGGTCGCCCACGGCAAACTTGGTGACAGCCGAGCCAACGGCCTGAACAACCCCAGCAATCTCATGACCAGGCACCAATGGGAAAATGGCTGCGCCCCAGTCACCGTGAGCAGTATGGATGTCAGAGTGGCAGATACCGCTGTATTTAATGTCGATCAGAACGTCCTCTGGACGCAGGTCGCGACGCTGGATTGTAGTCGTCTCAAAGTTCGCTTTGGCGTGAGACACACTTAATACACGAGATTCACACATGTTATTCGCTCCTCTAAATAGATGTTATAAGTAAGCATATGAGCAAGGCAGACCAGAGCTCTCGATCTGGGCTTGCTCTACACAATTTGAAGTATAGACCTTCAAGTTAACTTTATAGCAAGAGGGAATTTTGAAAATGGTGTGTTCGAGAGACTTGGTAGATGGTGGTGACTCTTGACTTCAAGTGAGCTTTACGTGTTAAATTCAATAGGAATGAAGAAGCATGAGGTGACCTAATGAACATTGCCAAGGTAGCCAAGCAGTTCAATCTGACTTCAGCAACACTCAGGTACTATGAACAGCTTGGTCTGATTCCCCCTGTTATGCGAGATGAGAGAGGGGACCGTAATTATTCGGAAGAAGATATCAAATGGATTGAATTCATAAAATGCATGCGAAGCGCGGGACTGACAATCGAGGTGCTGATGGAATATACCTCCTTATTCTCCAAGGGAGAAGAGAGCCTGGAGGAACGCAAAAGCATTCTGACAGAGGAAAGAGAGAAGCTGATCATCCGGCGCAGAGAGATCGACGAGACGATCCAGCGACTGGATCAAAAAATTAAGGACTATGACGGGAAGCTGCGGGTAAGTGAGGCGAATCTGAGGGTGGATCATAATTAGTTGCGAGTATTTGCGAGACTGGAATCGTGGTGAGGGACACTCGGCCGTTAGCCGAAGGTTATTTATTAGAATATTTTTACATAGATCCCAAGTGTCAAGGTAAAGGCATTGGTGACCAAGTGCTAGAGCATTTCCTTACACAAGATCATGTCGCAGGGAGCCTTGTGACTTTAAATGTTCTTCAAGGAAGTTCAGCCAGACGCCTATATGAACGATTCGGGTTTAAAGTGGATCGTGAGGATTCCATAGACATTTTTATGTCAATGATAGTGGGTTTGTAAAGAGAAAGGAATTAGATTAATGCCATTCGATATTACTAATAAATTTGTGATTGCGGTAGCCTCAAGTGCCTTGTTCGACTTAACGGAGTCTGATCGTGTATTCCAAGAAGAAGGAGAAGCGGCTTATCGGAAATATCAGAGAGAGCATGAACATGAAATATTAGCCCATGGTGTGGCTTACCCGCTTATAAAAAGATTGTTAAGTATAAATACAGCTGAGGATCAGTTAGTCGAAGTGATCTTGCTCTCACGGAATGATCCTGATACAGGTTTGAGAGTATTTAAGTCCATTGAACATTACGGTCTATCCATAAGTAGAGCTGTTTTTGTTGCCGGGAGTAATCCATTTAAATATATGGCAGCATTTAATGCCACTCTTTTCTTATCCGGTAATCCAGATGACGTCAAAGAAGCTGTCGAACATGGATATCCAGCGGGTTGCATGTACCCTTCGGATTATATTGATGACGAGCATGACAATGAGATACGTATAGCTTTTGATTTTGACGGAATTATTGCAGATGATTCAGCCGAGTCTATCTTCCAGCAAGGAGCTCTCGATCAATTTCATTCACATGAGAAAGAGCTGGCCAGTCTTCCTTTACCTGCTGGACCACTATCCAGATTCTTCACGGAGATCTCTAAATTACAACAAAAAGAGATTTTGAAAAATCAAAATGATCCTGATTATAAACCTAGAATTCGAATAGCAATTGCTACAGCCAGAAATGCACCTGCACATGAGAGAATGATCAGCACACTTAGAAAGCTAGATATCAGAATTGATGAAGCATTTTTTCTTGGAGGAGTAGAGAAGATCAGGGTGTTAAATGTCTTTAAGCCCCACATATTCTTTGATGATCAAGTAGGTCATATTGAAGGTGTAGCGAGAATATTCCCTTCCGTTCATGTTCCATTTGGAGCCGTGAATAACAAGCTTGATAAGCAATAAGAGAATCAAACTTTTGAAGGAGTGGGACATCCCTATCTATCCAACAGTCACACTAATCGAACCTGGAAGGGGGCACATTGTAGTATTTTTTGAACGCTTTTGAAAAGGTAAAGGGATCAGGATAGCCAAGAAAGCTGGCAATCTCCTGAATGCTGTACTTTTTCTCATACAGATAATCGCGGGCACGGTTCATCTTAATCTGATAAATGTATTGTCCCGGTGTGATCCCGAGCGCCTTTTTGAAATAGGATATGAAGTACTTCTCAGAAATACCGACAAGCGCTGCCAGCTTACTCATTTTGAAGCTCTGATGTAGATTCTCATCAATAAAGGCAAGGACTGGCTGCAGCACATCCAGGCTTCGCTCAGACGTTCTGAGTTTTGTGTCACTATCAACGAAGCTCCCGTTGTATTGGCCCAACGCGTGCAGCTCTACAATCTTGGCAATCACAGCTGTGAGACAGGCCTTGACGTATAATCGGTTCCCCGATCTGCTTCCATGGTGCTTCAGTCGCTGATAAGCCTGGATAAGCAGCAGGGTCTCGTCAAGAATCAAGGAGGCGGGAATGATACCCGGTAGTTGAAGGTCGCTCAAGATCCGCTCGTTATGACCGATACGAAAATCGAAATGCACATACATAAAGCGACATGCTCCTCCACAGGCTGCTGCAGTGTAGGGCACCCCCGGATAGAAAAATACTACATCGCCAGGCATGACCATATGCTCCTTACCATGCACCGTGATCTTCACTCTTCCTTCCTGCACGATCCATAGATCGTAATCATGATGCATCTTGTGTTCGATCCAGCTCTCGTTATGCTCCGATTCCCAGAATGAATTCATACGAATAGTGATTAGCTCGGAGAGCTCATTAAGAATGCCCATGCCAGCCATCTTATCATGCATGTATATCCTTTCCCTTCACTCTATGACATGTGATATATATACCCATTATAATATTTGAGTTAAGAACGATCCCACAACCTTACTATTTGACATATACCTCGTACCGATGCATATTCTGTTTTTTGCCACCCTAACTATAATGAACGTAGAACCTATTATTTCAGGGAGGCTAATCATGATAAATACAAGTATAGAGCGGCCCAAGGTAGTGGTCATTGGTGCGGGGAGTCTGTTCTTCGGGCGTCAATCCATTTGGCAGATGGTACATTCATCTTATCTGAATAAAGGAACACTCGCCTTGGTGGATTCCGATGCGGAGAAGCTGTCCAAGATGGTGCGCCTGGCGGAAATGGTGGCCCGTGACAATCAGGTGGAGCTTCGGATTGAAGGAGCAACGGACTGGAGAGAGGTCTTGCCAGGTGCTGATTTTGTGGTGCTAAGCTTCGCCAAGGACTCGGTCAAGTATCGTGGTATAGATTGCGAGGTCTCGTTGAAGTACGGGATTCGCATGTGCTCCGGGGATACGATCGGTCCAGGTGGTATCTTCAGGGCGATGCGCGAGCTGCCTGTAATTATGCAGTGTGCCAAAGACATCGAGGAGCTATGTCCAGAGGCCTGGGTTATTAATTATATCAATCCATCTACAGTCCATGGCATTGCCTTGGCGCGTTATGCACCAGCCTTGAAGTCATTTGCCTTGTGCGACAGCCATCATATGCCGCATAAGAAGGTCCACTATGCACTCCGCGCAGGCATCATCCAGGAAGCTGAAGAATATACACAGGAGGTCGATGAACGCTTTGATTTCCGTGTTGCTGGAGTGAATCATTTTACTTGGCTGCTCCAGGCAGAGTATGACGGGAGGGACGTCATGCCGCTGATTGCGGAGGCTTTACGGGAATCTGCGGGGACTGAGAACGATGGCGGAGATACAGGGGCCAAGGCTCTTCATAATGATGCCATTACGTACGAGCTGTATGATATATTTGGTTCTATCCCGACCTGTACGGCCCATACGAAGGAATACGTTCGCTATTGGCAGGGACTGGGCAAGACGAAGGATGCCATTCCACCGTTGTCGATCTGGGAGACAGAGGACCGTTATAAGCGCCATGAGGAGATGTGGCAGCAAGTGGATGATTTTATAGACGGAACAATTCCAATAGGCGAATATATGAGCACCTTGGGGCCAGATCATGCTACGGATATCATTGAGAGTATGGTAGGTAATCTGGGTAAAAAGTTCTTTATTAACACCCTGAATCAGGGCGCTGTGAGCAATATGAATGACGATGCCTTCCTGGAATTGCTATGCGAGGTCAGCATGGACGGAATCCGGCCGCTTCCTGTCGGGGAGATGCCACGGGGGATAAGAGGAATGCAGGAGCTGGTGCTGGATACGCATGAGTTAACCGCAGAGGCCGTGGTCGAACAGAGCTATACCCAATTGAGAAAGGCCATGTTAACAGATCCTTTGGTGAATTCCATACATGATGCGGATATGATTATTGCAGAATTGCTTGAGCGTGAGAAGGATATCATCCCGTCTATCTGGTATAAGTAACAACCTGCATAAGAAACAAAATGTATTAATAAACAAGACGTATCGAACAACATCCTGCACCAAGTAACAACACAACAGGAGAGGTCTGCTAGCCAGACCCCTGTCAGCTTGCTTAATGAATGCTCGCCATATTAATATGGCGGGTATTTTTGTCCTGCTCAAAAAAAAGTGAATCATTTCATGTGCTGACTTGTCTATAATATAGTCCAACAAGAAAGGAGTGCCGGGGGTGACCGAGCATGAACTATTTAATACCTACAATAAAGAAGTCTACCGGACCTGCCTCTATATGCTCAAGAACAGCCAGGATGCAGAGGATGCATGCCATGACGTGTTTGTAACCGTATTTCGGCAGGACTGGTCCAGTGTACAGCATCTGCGGGCCTGGATTATGAGAATAGCGATGAATCAGTGTCTGAATGTGATCAGGAGAAATAAAACGAAGGTACGCAAGCAGGAGCAGCTGCAGATGATTCACGATCAGGAAACGCTCTTCCAGAGATCGGTCGATAGCATTGCCATAGCCAGAGTTTCCTTTGCTGAGATGGAAGGGATGCTGCATAAGCTGCCGGATAAACAGATCAGCGTGCTGACCTTGCGATATATCGGTGATCTGTCCGTACCTGAAATTGCACAGATCCTGAATATCCCGGAAGGGACCGTTCGTTCGAGATTGCACAAAGCATTGAAGCAGCTTCGACGGAAGCTGGAGCACCGGAAGACATTTGGCGTGAGGGGAGAGAGCGGATTTGAACTCTATTGAAAACAAGGTTCAAGAGCATATGAATGACGAAGGCGTGCAATACCCTGATTTCGATCGACTGTGGACGAGTATCCAGAAGGATGAGCTGAGAATGTCAGATGAGGTTCTACCTGGTCCTCGGTGGTATAGACAAAAGAAGACAGCCATAGCAGCAGGACTAACTGTTGCTCTTATGGCCACTCCAGTCTATGCTGCGATACAATACGACTGGAATCAGCTATTGTCTGGTAAGCCTGGCATTCAGATGGCGCTGCAGGCCGGATATGGACAGGCCATTGAACAGAGCGTAACCGCTGATGGGGTTACACTGACGGTCCATACTGCCTTTATTGACGAGAATCGTACAGTGCTTCTATATACAGTAAGACCAGGTGTAGCAACAGATGGTCAGGAGATCCGATATGACCAGATTGTGCTAAAAGATAGCGAGGGTTCGCCGCTGGAGGGACGCTATGTTCAACGGTGGAATGCTGAGCTAGGTGTATATCAAGGGTATTTCGAGTCTAACTGGGTCATGGAGACAGACCAGACGGAGCTGCAATTTGCCATCACGAACGTCCGTTATCTTGAGGATCGGGAGCAGGAAATTCCATGGAATCCGAAGGATACACAGACACAGGAATTTGATATTCAGCAGGACGGTATTCAATCAGTCACTATCCAGTCCTTTCAGGCTTCCTCAGATTATATCCGCATTAATTCATCAGTTAGCTTCACAGATCAAGAGGTACAGGAGGACACCTGGGCAAGAATTCGCGCTTATAATCGTGACCATGTATTGCTACAAGAGGCACAAGCTCCGGAGTATGGTACAGCAGGAGCGACAGGGGTCTATTCAAGCCGGCAGCTATTCGATGAGCAGGAGTTGCTGGATAAGGGCGAACGATTTACTTTGGCCTACACCCATGAAAAAGCGCGTACAGAAGGGGAGTGGAAGCTGAACCTTTCTCTGTCACGTGAGCAAATGGAGAAAAGCACCTACAAACAGCAACTGGATATTCCGTTGTCCACTGCAACTGGAGACGCCAGCATAAGCGAGTTGATCGTGACGCCAACCCAGATTCGGGTGACGCTGAAGCATGCAGAGAAGAACCTGCGGATTCCTTATCAGACTTTCCAGTTAGAGGCCGCAGGGCAGCTGATGAATGGCAGGGTTCAGCTTGAGGGCAAGCATGACCCACACCAGACAGAAATACGATTCGAACCAGTGAAATCGGTCGTTCTGGACCCGAGCACAATCAATGCTCAGCCTGTCGTACTCATTGCCAAGGATCAGATGGATGAGCACGCCGGTGGCAGCACTTCTGTCCACCTGACTGACATATCGTCACAGCCGCAGACCATTCATACAGACTATGAGGGCTATCCAATAAGCTGGACTTATTACACGAAGGATGGGAATCTATATGTCGAGTCGCAGGGCACAAGTGCTGACTTTGGAGAGGTGAACCAGACCTATTATCTTCAGGGCGGAGAGAAGGAGTATTCCATGCCGCAATTCAGCAGTGGCTTGGACTCCAAGCACGTAGATGTATTTGATAATTTTACTGGTACGGATCTCGAACTCTACGTATGGAATTATACGACCTTGAAGATGGGCGAGCAGCTGCGGATACAGCTGAAAGAATAGCTGGGCAACAGGTATAACGGATTTAAACAGGTATAGAGGCGGCACTTTGGATAAAAGGCGACAGCAGCGCATACTTTCGTTTGCACAGGAGACGATTCGCCTTCCCATCATCTACCCAGTGAGCAGTAGTCTAGAAAATAAAGGGCAGCGACTCTCGAACAGGAGGGTGCTGCCCTTTTTGGACTTTAACAATTTTGATCAGATCAGTAGGCACAAGGATCAGGAATATACGTCAGTTCACGACACCCCTACCGAGATTCGTATGATGAATTGGTCAGGATTTTTCTCCGCAAGATAGTTTAGTAGCTCCGCCTCGTATACATTACCGCTGATACTTAGTCCCTTGCTCTGTATGAAATCTTTTAGAATAGCATAGGTGTGCGGCATGGTCTCATAGGAGCCTCTATGATCCATGACCGCATACATGCCTTCAGGCTTGACGAGTACTTTATCTCCAGCCATCGGGATGCTGAGCTTGTTGGCAACGTAATCGGGATAGTATTGGTCTGCCTCAAAGTTCTCTTTATAGATGATCGTGTTGAGAGGGAATTCGTGCAAAATGAAGTGCTTTTCACAATAATCCCGGTGCTCGGTCAGCTTGACTACGAATTCCTTATCATCCATAAGCCCGCTGAGCTTCGTGCTGATGAAGTACTCTGCCTCGCAGCTCTCCAATAGCGGAGCAGAGCGGGGGGCATTGTATATGATGAAATACTACTTGACTATAGGGTTACCCGATAGTTTAGTTTTTTTCTATACACACTTTATTCTTAGTCCTGCAAGGAGGAACTTAACACATGTCTACTTTCAAACGCTGGGTGGTTCTAGGGATTGTCTCCAGCGCACTCTTACTGATCGTCATGGATATGACCATTCTCTATACGGCATTACCAGGTCTTACCTACGATCTTGGTGCCTCTGCATCCGAGAAGCTATGGATTCTGAACGGGTATTCATTGGTCATGGCTGGCTTGCTGCCTGCTATGGGCACGCTTGGAGATCGTCTAGGTTATAGATTTATTTTTACAGGAGGTCTGATCGTCTTTGGTCTGGCTTCGATCGTGGCTGCATTTGCCCCTAGTCCGCTTGTACTGGTAGCAGCGAGAGTCTTGCTTGCTGTTGGAGCATCCATGATGATGCCAGCAACTTTGTCGATCATTCGAATTACCTTTTCCGAGCCTCGTGAACTGGGACTTGCACTTGGAGTATGGGGCTCCGTATCCGCTGGTGGTGCTGGACTCGGGCCGATCGTAGGTGGACTGTTGCTGGAGCATTTTTGGTGGGGCTCTGTGTTCCTAGTTAATATACCGATTGTAGTGCTGGCCCTGCTGTTTACGTTGCTCTATATCCCGGTCCATCCGGGAAATCCGGACAAGACATGGGATTTGGTCAGCTCTGTGCAGATCATGATCGCCTTGGTGACCTTGGTGTATGCCATTAAAGAAATCACCCGACGTGATGGCTCCATGCTACTCGCAGGAGTTAGCTTCCTGGTAGGGGTTGTAGCCTTGGTTATCTTTATCCGTCGCCAGCTTAGATGCTCGAATCCCTTGATTGATCTGTCGCTCTTCAGAACACTTCGTTTTTCTGTCGGATTCGTCACTGCGGTAGTAGCAGCCTTCTCACAGCTAGGCATTCAGTACCTGATCACACAACGGCTGCAGCTGGTGGAGGGGATGACCCCGCTCCAAGCAGGCGTATATACACTGTGTATTCCGATTGCTGCACTAGCTTCCGGTCCGTTAACAGGCGCTATATTGCATCGGTATGATGTGCTGAGAATCAAGAGTGTTACCCTGCTGGTTGCAGGTGCGGGTACAGCTATTTATCTGCTACAACTGCAAGGAGGCATGCTTGGACAGCTACTTGGGTTGACATTGCTTGGGGCGGGCCTGGGTGCAGCGATGACGGCTGCTTCTCATTCGATTATGACATATGCACCTGCTCATAAGGCAGGAATGGCAGCCTCGATCGAGGAGGTAGCCTTTGAGCTGGGAGGAGCCTCTGGTATTGCGATCATTGGAAGCTTGTCCGGTCTGATCTATACGTTATCTCTCCAGATCCCGGCAGGACTGAATCTACCAAGCATCGTGAAGGATAGCCTGGATGAAGCCATGCTGGTATCTGAATCATTGCCAGCAGCTGCATCAGAGGCGTTAATAGCGACTGCCCATACTGCTTTTGATGAATCATTCATGGTTATCTTTGCAGGAATCACAGTGTTTCTGTTGGCTGCTTCTCTGGTCGTGGATATCACAAGAGCTCGTTCGAAGCGCAATAGCTCCTCTAATTCACAGCAGCTTTACTAATTTATTGTATTTCAAATGAGCTTGAACAGATGGCCTGATATTGAGGAGGAAGCATGAAATCCCTTTTGCACAATAGAGTCTTCGTGATCGTCCTGTTTGCAGATTTACTTCAACAAATGGGAATATGGATACGGAATATGGCCTTACTATTCTATATTATGGAGCAGACCAATAACAATCCGACAGCCGTGTCCATGCTTACAGCTATGGAATACTTGCCTATTTTTGTATTCTCGCTGATCGGCGGCACCTTTGCAGATCGGTGGGATCCCAAGCGAACGGTTGTTATAGGCGATGCATTAAGTGCGTTGTCGATACTCATCATCCTGCTTCTAATAACGCTTGGTGTATGGCAAGCTGTTTTTGCGGCTACGGTCATCTCAGCGATTGTAAGTCAATTTTCCCAGCCATCGTCAGCTGTTCTGTTCCGCAGGCATATTCCAATGGATCAGGTAGGGACAGCTATCGGCATCAATCAAAGTCTAATGGCTATATTCACTATTTTAGGGCCGATGCTGGGTACGCTCGTATATACTCAACTCGGTATTGAGGTGTCTATGGTCGCATTATTTGGCATTTTTGCAATGGCAGCCATCGTCCAGCTCTTCTTACCTGCTTCAAGCCGGGAGAAGTCAGCTGAGCGGCCTTCTCCTATACAGGATATCAAGGACGGACTGCAATATGTGATGGGACAGTATAATCTGAGATTAATCGCTGTTATGTTCCTCATTACCGGATTGGCTATGGGCATTACGATGCCTCTGGATGTCTTTGTCACGATGGAACGCTTGGGATTGCCCAAGGAATATGTACAATGGTTCGCCGCTGCAGAAGGGGTAGGAATGCTGGTCGGAGGTGGGCTTGCTGCCTTGCTCGCCAATTGGATGAATCGCTATAGGCGGGCAATCATTACAGGGACCATGCTGATCTGGGGTGTGATAACCTTAATCGAAGTCTTGTCAGTCTGGCCTATGCTGACTGCCAGTGCACGAGTCTTGTCTGGTGTCACAACAGCCTTCTTCCAAGTGGTATTCAGCGCCATGATGATCAAGGAAATCCGGGAGGAGTATATTGGAAGAACGAATGGTGTCATACTGCCTCTCATGATGGGCGGGCTGCTCTTAGGCAGCGCAAGCTCAGGGTTCATTGTGCACCAGGTGGAGCTGTTTGGAGCGTATTCGATTGCTGCCACGCTTACGATCGCGTGTGTTTTTTTCACAGCTCGCTTGAAGCTCGCCGTTCCGAGGGCCGAAGTGTAAGCGGAAACGCTAGTCCCCTGACCGAATCTGATTTCCGATTGAATGAGCTGAGGAGTGCTAAAGAACAGCAAGCTTAACAGTGGTGGTCGACAGGGCTCCCTGCTTGCAGCGGCTGTATACTCACATTTGATCTGGTCAAGGTGCTAGTTCAGTACGCCGCTACCTACGATCGTAACCTGAACTTGGGGATGAAAGCGAACCTCAGGGTAATCTTTGTCCCAATCCAGCTTGCTCCACAAGGCGGGGTGATGAGCAATTAATTGTCGGCCAATGCCGAAGGCGTCACATTTGCTATCTTGCAGCTGCTGGATAATACGCTCTGCGTCCTCAGTCATCTGATCGGTGAGTTCCCGATTCAGGCGCTGCTGTGTCTCTTTCTTATGCAAATGATTAGCAGCATACTCAACGACAGTGATGGGGAGCTTGATCCGCAGGTACACATCAATCTGCCCATCCCTGAGGACCTTGACAACAAGCTTGTGCTTAATGCCCCGGGTCACCGCCTCATAGGTAATATAGTTCTCGGGATCATCGGCAGGTCCCGGGTTAACCTTCTTGACGAAGCGCGCTGTTTTATTCCACTTTCCGCTCATAATGACGTACAGGGTACTTTGCTCCCGAGTCAGCGTACCGGTGAATTTTTGACCATTGAACAGGGCAATTCCTTGTGCGGTAATGTCCTTGTCCTGCTTGGTCAGATAAGGGAGTACGAAATCCTGTCCCGGGTCAAGCATAGGAGGAAGCAAGGTCTCCAGCGTCATGTCAGGAAAAACACCCATTTCCTCCAGACTTCTGATCTTTTTGCTTACAAATTCTCCGACTAACAGATTGCCGGCTTTTCCTTCCTGCAGCAGTTCTCCCGCCTCTCCATCCACAATAGCAATCTTGACGTGTGAGGTCGGATAGTCAGGCTCACGATACAGCATATCCATATAAGGATAGATATCCCTGACTGCCAAATCCTTACCGTACAGGATCACTCCATATTTGTAATAACGTATATCTCCACTCACTTTGCTTCGAATCTGATCGGTGCTCTGCCGGATGCTTCTTCCTGTTCCTGAATGAACTTCATTGGCGCCACTCCCCTGATTGTTATCGAAGTCATTGACAATTTCCAGAGTCTGCTTGATCTTGCCGTCCGAAGTCAGATCGTATGCTGTCGCATTGGCAAGTCGTGCATCCCTCAGGTTCTCCTGATCCCAGCAGCCTGTAGTACAGATTAGCAGGGCCAATATAGCAACTGAGCTTCGTATCCTATTCAAGTCTGTGGCGCCTCCTTTTTCTTGAGAATATAAGACAGGATTAACAGCAGTAGCGGCAAAATAATAAGAAAATAATAGGCAGACTGGTTGGCGATGTTGCCAATGGCCTCCAGACTTTCCTGCCGTTGAGGCAGGGAAGCGATGATACACGAAGCCAGGACAACGAAGGGAACCACGTTCTTATGGCTTTTGAGCTTGCACAAGTAGGCAATTCCATACGAAGCCGCATAATAATTGCCGCAAATGGCACCAAAGATGGAGATGATCCAAATGGGCAGAAACAAAAAATCTGCCCGGTCCATCGTACCTAGTGGAATAGATCGAAGCAGATAGATTACCGGCTCCGGCATCATGCTAAGCTGCTGCGGACTGAAGGCTGTGGAGCATATGAATACCGTGAATCCGTACAGGAGAGACACCACTGCACTGGCTGCAGTAATCGTTCCGAGCTTGCTTTTGCTAGTGCCCTGAACAAGCGGGAGCACGACAAGAAAGAATTCAAAGCCAAACATAGCCATCAGCGATTCGGTCGAGGCGTTTATGATATGGGGCCATCCTGCCTCGGTCAAGGGCAGCAAGTAAAGCAGATTGGTCTGCATGATCCCATAGCTGATCAACAGCATCATGGGAGCGATCAGAAAGGAGATCAGCACCAGCACACGTGCGATCGTCCTCAGATTTTGGCGGATCAGGTATATGCTGCTGAACATAAACAGAACCAATATCGCCCAGCGCGGCGTGTTTTGCAGCATCCAACGATTGATGACATCATACGCGTTCACTAGGACAGAGGTACCCATAAGCAGATAGTACGCAGCATAAGCGATAACCAGGATGGCTCCGATCCAGCGCCCGGTAATCCGCATCATAATCTGATAAATGGAGGAGGTGGGGAAACGCCTGAGCAGCAGCCAGCAGAGCAGTATGATGAGCTGGATGAGCATTCCGCCAATGAGGACCGAGATCCAGCCTCCCCCCTTGGCAATCAGATGAATCCGGTAGGGGAGCGAGAGAATGTCGACTCCAATCTCCAATTTCATAATCATGAAGAATAATTGTCCACGTGTGATCGTGCTTTCTTTACTCACGTCGTTTCCAACTCCTAGAGAAATACTGTTGTCGAAGCCTTTGAGGCCGAGGGTCATGTGGCCGCTCACGCAGTGCCCACAGCGGAAAGCGAATTAATACATCCTTCAGGTCACCAGGACGAAACGGAGCAAGTGGGGCGAAATATGGACTACCGAAGCTCTCCAGCTTGCATAGATGGATCGTGAGTATGATAAGGCCGAAGGCAATCCCGATATACCCGAATAGTGCTGCACCGAGCATCAACGGAAAACGGAGAATCCGTACGGCGGCACTCATCTCGTTCGAGGGCACCAGAAATGAGGAGATCGCAGTCAGGGATACGACGATAATCATCGTGTAGGAGACAAGCCCCGCCCGCACGATAGCATCCCCGATGACGAGACCGCCCACGATCCCAATAGTCTGTCCCACGCGGCTCGGCAGACGGATCCCGGCTTCGCGGAGTACCTCGAAGATCACCTCCAATAGCATGGCTTCAACAAGAGCGGGGAAGGGGATATTCTGCAAGGATTTCTTGACTGTATGTGCCAGCTCTACGGGCAAAATGGCCCAATGGAATGAGATCGTCGCAATGTACACGGCTGGTAGGGTGAAGGCGATGATGAAGCTCATCATTCGAATAAGTCTTAGAAATGAACCGATAATCCAGCGTCCGTGATAATCATCCGGGCTCTGGTAGAAGGAGAAGAAGGTGACCGGAGCTATGAGAGCTACCGGACTACCGTCTGTCAGAATTGCCACGCGTCCCTCCATTAGATTGGCTACGACCCGGTCTGGCCGCTCGGTGCTTAGCTGCTGCGGGAACAGTGAGAAGGGGGAATCCTCCGTGAATTCCTCGATAAAGCCAGGCGCCAATACCATGTCGGAGGAGATAGCTTGTATACGCTGTTCTACTCGCTCTATCAGGTCTGGGTTGGCTATGTCCTGAACATATAAGACAGCTACCTTGGTGCGCGCTTTACGGCCAACATAGTAATATTTTACGACAAGTGACGGGCTTTCCAGCTGCCTGCGAACCAGATTAAGATTGACAGGGAGATGTTCGATAAACCCATAATGCGGCCCACGGACAACCGCCTCGTTCTCCGGTTCATTTGTGCTGCGGTTGTATAGCTTTTCAGTGGAGAACATAAAGAACTCATGAATTCCATCAATGATCAGGATACAGTGTCCTTCGAGCAGAGCGTCTACAGCTGCATGCAAATCCGTATGCTTCTGACTGCCCAAGGAGCTGAACATTTGATGGGCGTCTGTGTCACTCTTCTCATACAAGGGAGCCAGCACATTCGTCTGAATCATGTCCTGATCCACGAGTGAATCAATGTATAGGAGCATGCCTTCTTGTCCGTGCACTCTAACAGATTGCTGTTCCAGGTCGTCGGTATGAAATAGCGCCTGCTCAAGATACGAAATGTTCCTGTGCAGTTCAGTACATGCGGGATGGGATAAGTTCATGAACACACCTCTTGTTGTAGGACATACACGTAATGTGTGTTAAATCAGGAGAAATTATCCATGTGTAGCTTGATAATAACCTGCTATAGTGACAAACGAGCCAGTGAATGTTGTAAGCTCAATATAAATACATCAGAATAAACGCAGAACCAGTATGAGTTTTATCGACAAAATATTACAAAATATTCTTCTATTTAGAATTGATAAAGTTTATTGACATAATTAGATTATTTATTCTATCATGAAGTCAAATGTTGCTAATGTACTTGTTTTAGTAGATATTGTTAGATTAACCTCTGTTCAGCCTCATTTCATTCCGCATTATTTTTTGTGTTTCTGAGCACTTCTATTTTTTTGTTTTTGCTTTGTCACTTGCCGCGTCCAAATTCTTACATTTTCCTTAATCAATTCTTTCGTAATTTATTCTTTTGTAATTAATTCTTTCGACACATCATTGCTGAGAACAGTACAGAAATGCACAGCTTCATGCTATACCTTACTAAATGTTTAGAAGGGAGTATATCATGAATCACATTGCATTATTTTTTCCAGGGCAGGGATCTCAGTACGTTGGTATGGGCTTGCATCAAGAATGGCGCACTTCGGAGTCAGCACGTTTGTTCGAGGAAGCTTCAGATACTTTGCATTTTGATGTAAGACAATTATGTGAAGAAGGACCCTCTGCCAAATTAATGGACACTGCATATACCCAGCCGGCCTTATTAACCGTAAGCTACATAGCATTTATGCGTTATTGGGAGGAGATAGGTTTACCTCCAGCCTTTTGTGCCGGCCACAGTCTAGGCGAGTATTCAGCTCTGGTTAGCAGCGGAGCGCTAACTTTTGCCGAAGGACTACGTATCGTATCGAAGAGAGGGCAATACATGAAGGAGTCAGCCGAAGAGGGCCGGGGAATGATGTTGGCCATCCGTGGTCAATTGTCATTAGAGGATGTCCAAAGCTTACTTGATGAAAGTAAGGCAGACCAGATAGCTGTGCTCGCCTGTCATAATTCCCGTGAGCAGTATGTGTTATCAGGACATCATGATGCAATTACGTCCTTGGCTACCAGATTGTATAAACAAGGCATAAGAGCTACTCGTCTGCATGTCAGTGGCCCGTTTCATAGTCCATTAATGTCAGTGGCAGCCTCTAAGCTAGCTGAGGACCTGAAGGAATGCACCATCCATACACCGAAATGGCCTGTGATTTCAAATGTAACAGCACTGCCTTATCTCGATGTAGACGGGATTCAACATGGACTGGTGGCACAAATGACACAGCCAGTACAGTGGGTTCAAACTATTGATTTTATAGCCAATCAAGGTGTTGGTCATGCCGTTGAGCTTGGCCCTGGAACTGTGCTTCGTAATCTGGTGGGAGAGATGACGAGCAGCCTTCGTATCTACTCTTCTGACATTTTGAAGGATTGGACAGATCTGAGGCGGCAATTCTCTTTGCAGCAATCCATAGTCCAAGCATTATCATTAGCTGCATCTACCCCAAATTATAATAGGGACGAGGAAGAATATTATTCAAGTGTGACCGTTCCAGTCCAAAGCTTAAAGAGGCTACTGGAAGAAGCGGGGAGCTCACAAGAGCGCCTACATGAACGGCGGATAGCGATAGTTCAATGCCTTCGTTCCATAATACTTGGCAAGCGCTTGCCAGATAAGGAGGTGGAGCTACGGGCATTTCTTTTGTAGTATAGCTCGTGATACCAGTGAAATGGCTATTAGTCCCCGAAAGTGAATGAAAACGAAGTATACAACATGCTAATTACAGATGTAGCCTATGTGTGATATTCGTACGATTCCAATTGACACAGTCAATAAAAAGGGGTGCGTAATGGAACAATTTGAGACGTTATTAGACGCAATAGAGGCACGAGCCGAGAGAGCTTCGCGTGGGATCACGTTCATCTCTGGTGACCAGGATGAAGAGTACATATCCTATCAAGAACTGCTTCATCAGTCGCTACATACTTTGCAGCAGCTGCAGAGCCGCGGAATTAAGGAAGGGCAGCAGTTGATTATGCAAATAGATGACAACCATCTGTTCTTAAATGTATTCTGGGCTTGTCTACTTGGCGGTATTATCGCGGTTCCTGTAAGTATAGGAAATAATGATGAGCATAAGTTAAAAGTCTTCAAAATATGGAACCAACTATCGCAACCATATCTCGTTGCTGATAACAAGGTGTTGGAGCGATTATTGAAATATGCCGAGGAACATGAACTTCAGGAGTCTTATACCCAGATTACTGACTCTTCAATGGCTAGTGAAGAGCTGGATAGAATGGGGACTGGTAAGGGACGAATACATATTTCTTCGCCACAGGATCTTGCATTTATACAATTTTCCTCAGGCTCAACTGGAGATCCGAAGGGGGTCATGCTCACGCATGAGAACCTTGTATACAACACAAGGGACGTGGCAGGGGCCTGTGGTCTGCATCCCCAAGCGAGATATCTAGGTTGGATGCCCTTAACTCATGACTTAGGCATGATCGCATTTCACCTCACTTGCTTGATGGCAGATGCTTCACAGTACATTATGCCAACATCCTTGTTCATCAGACGCTCGTCTTTATGGTTGAAGAAGGCTTCAGAGCATAGAATTACGCATATCTGCTCGCCGAACTTTGGCTACAAGTTTTTTCTGGATCAGTATAATCCTGATAATTCATCTAACTGGGATTTGTCGAGCATACAGGCGATATTTAATGGAGCAGAACCCATTTCTGTAGAGCTATGCAATCAATTTATGGATAGGATGAGTGTTCACGGTCTTAATAAATCCACAATGATACCCGTCTATGGGCTGGCAGAGGCCAGCGTTGGTGTCACGCTACCACCGTTGGTAGGAGATTCGTTCCTTCAGTTGCATGTGGACCGACGATACCTTGCAGTAGGTGATGATGTTCGGCAGGTTGACTCAACTGACACCAACCGACTAACGCTTCTGGACGTCGGCCATCCGCTTGTAAGCACTGAGGTGCGTATTTGTGACCATGAGGATCGTATTCTGCCTGACCTGACTACCGGCATTATACAGATTAGAGGCAAAAATGTAACGGCTGGTTACTACAACAATCCTGAAGCAACGGCCAAGGTGATAACAGACGATGGCTGGCTAATTACAGGGGATCTGGGATTTATGAGAGAAGGGCGTCTCATTATCTCCGGTAGAGAAAAGGACATTATCTTTATAAACGGACAAAATGTATATCCCCATGACATAGAACGTATAGCTGAGGAAGTCGAGGGGATCGAGCTTGGAAAAGTAGCGGCTTGTGGGGCTTATAATTCTGTGACAAGGCAAGAGGATATTATCGTGTTCGTCATGCATACCAAGAAAGCAGACACGTTCGCCCCTATTGCACAGAAAGTTAAAAGTTATTTGAATTTTCGTGGAGGCTGGAAAGTTGGTGATGTCGTTCCCATACGAAGGATTCCTAAGACAACCAGTGGTAAAGTACAGCGCTATGCTTTGGCTAGAGAGTATGAGCAGGGAAAATTTGCAGAAGTCCTTAAGCAGGTAGACGATATTATTCAGGGTTCCCAACAAGGAGCTACTGAAGCCGCCGATGTCGCACTAAAGAGTGTAGAGCAAAAGTTAATTGAAATTTGTCAGGAGATATTAGAAATTCCACTAGTTGATAGCAGTATTGCTTTTTTCGACATTGGTATCACCTCGATACAGCTTGTCAGGGTTGTCGATCAGCTTGAACAGCAATTCAATCTACGTATTGACGCTGCGGATTTCTTCTCTTATCCAAGCATCGCGAAGCTAGCAAAGTATATTTCAGACCACTTATTACCTGAGCAAGAGGGTACCCATCTGTCTCATCTGCAGCCTGAGGCAGCTTCAGAGTCAAACAGCACCAAAGGAAATGACAAGGATATAGCCATTATTGGTATGTCTGGCGTATTTCCGCAGGCCGATACACTTGAACAATTCTGGATGAATGTGGCGGCAGGAGTCGACAATATTCGCTCTTATCCTGAAGAGCGTTCTAGGGATGCACATCATTTTATGACAAAACTGAACCTAGAGGGTCGTAGTCTGGAGATGTCAGAGGGAGGTTATCTTGACGACATTGACAAATTCGATTACTCGTTCTTTCGCTTGACTCCCCGGGAAGCTTCACTCATGGATCCGAACCAGCGATTATTTCTCCAGACGGCATGGAGTACGATTGAGGATGCGGGCTATGGAGGGAGACAGCTAGAAGGGCAACAAGTAGGCGTGTTTGTGGGTTATTCCAAGACTAGTTTTGAATATGAAAGACTATTATCCGAGGTTGAACCAGCGGCATTGCCCCAATTTGCCTTGGGTAACCTGCCATCCGTACTCTCCAGTCGTATTGCGTACCTGTTGGACCTTAAAGGACCTGCTATTACCGTCGATACCGCCTGTTCTTCCTCGCTGGTAGCCGTGCACATGGCTTGCAAATCGATACTTAACGGAGATTGCGAAATGGCTTTGGCTGGGGGAGTGAAGACCATATTGCTGCCGATCAAGTCTGGAATCGGAATGGAATCCTCCGATGATCGTGCCCGTGCTTTTGATAACAGCTCCGACGGGACTGGATGCGGTGAAGGCGTAGGGGCTGTGCTGCTCAAGCCACTTGAAGCAGCACAACGTGACGGTGACCAGATCCTGGCTGTCATTCGAGGAAGTGCAATCAATCAGGATGGGAGCACGAATGGTATTTCAGCACCAAGTGCAATAGCGCAGGCGGAGGTAATCTCCAAGGCTTGGAGCGATGCAAGCGTTGACCCTGAGACAGTGAGCTATATTGAAGCTCATGGCACTGGGACGAAGCTAGGCGATCCAATTGAGATTGACGGAATTACAAAGGCGTTCCGTAAGTATACAGGCCGTAAGCAATTTTGTGCGATCAGCACAGTAAAAACGAACATTGGCCACCTATATGAAGCCGCAGGAATAGCTGGCCTACTCAAAGCAGTGCTGTCTTTACGAAATAAACAAATTGCACCACTTGTACATTTTCATGAACCTAACCGAAGCATTCGCTTTGAAGAATCTCCAGTCTATTTCAATACACGCTTGCGTGATTGGAGCACAGACTCGACTCCTAGACGGTGCGGAGTCAGCTCGTTTGGTTTCAGCGGTACGAATTGTCATCTCGTACTGGAGGAGTACACACCCATAGCTCAGCAGAGTCATAATCATGACAGTGGCCCACAACAGACTCAGCTTGTACTGACATTATCGGCACGAACGATGTCAGCTCTTGAACAGCTTGTGAAGCGTTACGCAGAATTCGTGCAACGTACTGCCAACTTGAATATGAGAGACGTATGCTTTACCGCTAATACGGGTAGGCATCACTGGAAATACCGGATTGCACTTGTAGCGGACAGTGATGAAGAAATGAAGCAAAAGCTGCTACAACTGCATGGACAGAGCACTGGTGTGGCGGGTGTCTTATGGGGAGAAAGTGAGGATATGAGCAATATCACACCAATCAGCCCCCTAGACCTTCAACAGTATACGACTGAACAGCTTGCAATTTTATATGTCCGGGGAGGAAGTGTGGATTGGAGCTCTTGGTATTCGGGAGTGCCACATCACAGAATCTCACTACCTACCTACCCTTTTGAACGAAAAAGATGCTGGGTTGATGTCCCTATCTCAATTCCGGATACAACGTCAAATTACAAATCCAAAGGAGAGCCATACATGGGATTGGAGCATATTGAGTCAGGATCGGCAGATATGCATAGAGAAGCTGTTCGCCAGCGACTAGTAAGTATGATCGGTCAAGCAACCCGGCTGAGTCCGGAGGAAGTACATGAGGAGACGCATTTCTTGGAATTGGGCCTAGACTCAATCAATTTGACACAAATTCGACATAGCATTAAAGAAATATTCCAACTGGATATTCCGATGAATGAATTTTTTGAATCCTTGACTTCATTAGGGAGACTTACGGAATATGTCGCAGCACAGCTGCCAGCTAGCCTAAACGTAGCTTCTCAATCATCTGATGTGGCTGTCATGGTAGCGGATGTGCAACATGTTACTGCATCCTTGGGATCGCCAGCAGCAGTTACAAGCACGGCAGGTCCAGAGAACTTGTCAAGCCAAGAACAAGTACAAGGAACAAATTATAGTAATCGTGGAACCCTTATGGAATCTATTGTAGAGCAGCAGCTACAACTGATGTCCAAGCAGCTTGATCTGTTGGGCCAACAGACAGCAGCTTCTAGGAGAGATGCTTCGCATACCCCGCCCATGTCAAGCACATTTGTCGCCTCTGAGATGCATGGACATGAGAGCTTTGCTGAATCAGCTATATCTGAGGCAGCTGTTGCAACGGTAACAACTACAGTTCGGCAAGGGGAACCACTCTTGAAGAAGAATGAGGCAGATGCGAAGCCTTTTATTCCCTATAAAAAAATAGAGGTCCATTCGCAGGATTTGCTGCCAGCCCGTCAGGAACGCCACCTGAAGGAACTAATTGCAAGATACACGGCCAAAACCGAAAAAACCAAGCAGTATACCGATCAGTATCGAGACGTATACGCTAATAATCGCAATGTTGCTGGATTTCGCCCCGTTCTCAAAGAAATGGTATATCAATTGATTACTCAACGGGCTGAGGGATCCAAAATATGGGATTTGGATGGAAATGAATATGTCGATTTAACGATGGGATTCGGAGTGAATCTGTTTGGTCATCGACCTGAATTTGTCCGCAAGGCGATAGAGAAGGAATTGGATAACGGTATGTGCATCGGCCCTATGTCCAATATGGCGGGTCAGGTAGCAGAAAAAATCTGTCACATGACCGGCGTGGAAAGAATCGCCCTGTACAATTCTGGAACGGAAGCGGTTATGGTAGCTCTGCGCCTAGCCAGAGCGGCAACAGGAAGAGCTAAGGTTGTTATTTTTGCTGGCTCCTATCACGGTACCTTCGACGGTGTACTAGCCATGGGCAATGCAGGGAATCCGGAAAAATCGACACCACTAGCTCCAGGTATTCTTCAGCATATGGTAGATGATCTAATAGTACTTCCTTATGGATCGCAAGAATCACTTGAATATATTCGACTGCATGGGCAGAATCTGGCTGCTGTATTGATTGAGCCAGTGCAGAGTCGTCGGCCAGACTTCCAACCCTCCGAATTTCTGAAGGAGGTCCGTGCGATCACAGAACAGTCGGGCACAGCCATGATCCTGGATGAAGTAATTACAGGCTTCCGCATTCATAATGGCGGGGCTCAAGCGTGGTTTGGAATCCAGGGAGATATGGTCACCTATGGCAAAATCATTGGCGGGGGTCTGCCCATTGGAATCGTAGCAGGCAAAGCAAGCTTTATGAATGGCATTGATGGAGGAACATGGCGTTTTGGGGATCACTCGTATCCGCAATTCGAGCATCAACGTACATTCGTGGCGGGCACCTTCTGCCATCACCCACTTGCCATGGCTGCAGCCTTAGCTGTGCTGGAGCGTCTGGAGAAGGAAGGCGCAGAACTCCATCGTGCACTGAATGAGCGCACTTCGACTCTGGCCTCAGAACTGAATACATTTTTTTTCAGTGAACATGTGCCTATGAGCGTTGTGCACTTTGGCTCGCTGTTCCGCTTCGTACTACGAGGGGACCTGGAACTGTTTTTCTATCATATGCTGGATAAAGGTATTTACATTTGGGAGGGACGCAACTGCTTTTTATCGTCAGCTCATACAGATGAGGATATCAAATTCATCATTCAGGCAGTCAAGGATAGCATTAAGGAACTGCGTAAGGGAGGTTTTTTACCTGATCCGCCCCCGAACGGTGGGGGAGCTCGTGAGCAGTCTCCCCTGGAGGAATATACGAACAAGGACTGGCAGCCATCTAATGGAAAAGAAGATATTTCACTCACCATGACTCCCGAACAGCAGCAGCTTTGGCTAGCCTCCTCTAGGAATCAGCATCTATCGCAAGCGCTTCAAGAAACGGCTATGCTACGCTTTCGTGGCCCGTTGAACCACGGCATTCTTGAGCAGGCTGTGAACATCATTATCTCCAGACATGAGGCATTACGCATATCCGTATCTGGAGATGGGCTAACCCAGTGGGTAGCCTCAGATCTTCAGATGACAATCCCGGTTGCAGACTTCACTTTATATCCAGTGGGCGAGCGTGAACAGCGGATAGGCGAGTGGTTAAGTGAGCACAAGAATATTCCATTTCAACTTACGCGGCATGAATCTCTATTTCGAATACATCTGCTCCGGCATTCCCCAGAGCATCATTTGGCCGTTTTTATTTTCCATCATCTGATTGCCGATGGGTGGTCGATTGGGCTTTTCTTCCAGGAGTTAGAGCGACTGTATTCTACATTGCTGCAACAAAAGGAGCATAATCTGGATCCCGCAGTTTCTTTTCAAGCTTATATGAGCTGGCAGCAAGAGCAGTTGGACTCCAGAAGCGACGAAGCACTTGCGTATTGGTCAGCCTTGCTGGACCGACAAGATGCATTCATGGAACTACCATCTCCCACCCGTGGCATAACCGCACCTACCTCTCACGGGGCTAGGTATACCATGATGCTGGATGCGAGTATTGTACAACGTCTTAGAGCCGTAAGCATGCAATGGCGTACAAGCCTGTTCAATACCATGCTAACCGCATTTCACATTTTCATGCATAGGATTACAGGAGGCAAGGAAATTGTCGTTGGTGTACCTATGGCTGGACAAGCTCAGATGGGTGCGCATGTGATGATGGGAAACTGTGTCAACATGCTCCCTACCATCTGCGAAATCAGCGGTAATTTATCTGTAAAAGATCATGTTGACGTCATGAAGCGTCGTATGTCTGAACTCGACCGCTACCAATCCTGTAGCTTTGCCGGCTTGGCACACTTGGGATTGAACCATTTGCCGTCGATGCCGGTTGTATTTAATATGGATCGACCTTTACCACGCTTACAATTTAGCGGCTTGAACACAGAGATCATGGAGCAAGAGCTATCTTATAGCAAATATGAGCTCTTCCTGAATGTTATGGACGAGCAAGGAAGTCTTCGCCTGGACTGGGAATGGAATACAGATCTAATCGAGCCTTGCATTATTCCGGTATGGGCTGCCTGTTATCGTGAATTGTTAGAATGCATGACTCGGAATACCAATCAACCCGTGATGGACGTACCGTTACTCTCTATTTCAGAGGCTCAACGCCTGCATACGGTACAGGCAGCTAAGAGGGATGATGAGGGAGGATACAACACCGTCCTCGACCCCGCTGAAGGCTTAGCCTTACCTGGTAGCATTGGAATTGTACACAGGGTAAGCGCCAGGGGAGAGCGAAGTGTTACCAACGAATTAGCTTATGTAAATGCTAGTGGGGAGCTTCGTATCTTAGGGAGTTGCCATCGGCTTGTATCTGTTCGTGGCCATCAGCTGCATTTGGGACAATTGGAGAAGTATCTGGAGAAGCAGTTGGAGCTGCATGAGTGTGTGTTAACGACGGGGACGTTTCATTCCGAGCATGCTCTGTCTAACACGGCTGCTCATGTTATGGCCTATGTTGTAGTCAATGCCACCAAGCTATGGAATGAAGAAGGATTGAAGCAGAGCGTGACCGCATTACTTCCAGATTACGCACAGCCGAAAAATTGGGTTCTAATGGATCAAATTCCGCGACGATCAGATGGACAGGTGGACCTGAAGGCTTTGCCACAACCGAAAGCAGCCAGTAATGAACATGCTGAGTCCATTTCGTCTGTGGTACTTGAGGCAGAGGAGATGCTTGCCGGGCTGTGGAAGGATATTTTGGAAGTAGCAGTAATTGGTCGTCATGATCATTTCTTCAGTGTCGGTGGCGATTCATTGAAGGCAACAGTACTGTTGTCGAGGATCAATGAGGCCTTCGGCGTGCATATTCCGCTAAGCGAGCTGTTCAATCTATATAGCATCCAATTACAGGCTGGTTATATCTTGCAAAGTGACGAAGCAGAACGTGAAGTCATCCTCGCTGCTGAGTCACAGATGTCATATCCACTGTCATCCTCTCAGAAAAGAATGTACGTGCTGGAGCAGATGGACAGTGGAGCCGCTTATCATGTCTGCGGACAACTCTATATTGAGGGTCGACTACAGAAGGAGAGATTCATGAACGCTGTGAAAGAAGTCGTCATGCGTCATGACTCCTTCCGTACAAGCTTTAGATTAGACAACGGAGAGGTCCGTCAATACATTTCAGATCATGTCACATGGGACATACCGTTTGTGCTCATAGATATAGACCAGCTAGAGTGTGAAAAAGAGGCATTCGTCCAGCCCTTTGATCTTGAGTTCGCTCCTTTGATCCGGGTGAAGCTCATTGAATTTACAACAGGAGACCATTGCCTGCTAATGGATATGCATCACATTGTGGCTGATGGATTCTCAATGTCTATTTTGCTGGATGAAATCATCCAACGCTATCAGGGCAGGCAGCTACCGGAGATAAGACTACACTACAAGGACTATATTGTATGGGAGCAGGCACAGGACAAGCAGCTTCAGCAGAAGCAGAATGAACAATTTTGGCTAAAGGTTATGGAGGGCGAACTGCCTGTATTGAACATGGTTACGGATTTTGCTAGGCCAACGGTGCAAAGCTTCAATGGGAACGCCTTCACGATCGAACTGAAGCCGCAGCTCAGGAAAATGTTACAAGCCTTGGCAGAGCAGGAGCATATGACATTATTCATGCTGTTCCTATCCGCGTATAACGTGCTTCTGAGCAAGTTCACAGGTCAAGAGGATATTTTAGTAGGCACGCCTGTTGCTGCTCGTAGCTATGCGGATACACATCACATGATTGGAATGTTCGTCAATACGATCGTGTTGCGCAATCGACCGTTGCCTACGATCACATTCAGTGAGTTTATGCAGCAGGTCAAGGCTAGTTCTTTGCTGGCACTGGATCACCAGGAGTATCCATTTGATGAGCTCGTCGGCAAGCTGGAGCCTGTACGCAATCCAAGTCGCAATCCGCTGTTTGATACGATGTTCAGCTATCAGAATGTAGCTGTGGATGTCATAGATATCGGGGAGACCCGGTTCCGGCCAGAGGAATTCAACAGTGGAATATCCAAGGTGGATTTTTCCGTATACGTCAGTGAAAGTAAGGACCAGTTGAGTTTGACATGGGAATATAACACCAGTTTGTTCGAGCACAGCAGCATCAAGAGGCTAGCTGAGCACTATATACGAGTTCTGGAGGTTGTTGCTGCAGCTCCTGAGACGCGAATTGGAGAACTGGATATCATCACATCGGATGAAAGGCAGCTACTTAGGAGTGAATTTAACAACACAGAGCTCGATTTTCATGAGAACCAGACCATTCACGGCCTGTTTGAATATCAGACGGAGCAGCACCCTGAGAAAACAGCGCTCATTTATCGTGAACAGAAGCTTAGCTACAGAGAGCTGAACCAGCGTTCAAATGTCTTGGCGAACGAATTGCGTTCATATGGGATTGGTCCAGGCAAGCTTGTAGGAATTCTAGTTGCTCGTTCTCCGGAACTAATGGTTAGCATTCTAGCAGTGCTTAAGGCAGGAGGAGCCTACGTTCCTATAGATCCTGAATTCCCTTCTGCACGTATTGAGTATATGCTTCAGGACAGTGGCGCTGAGGTTCTGCTGAGCAGTTATGAGCTTATTGATGAGGGTACATACCAGACCAAGATCATATTCGTGGAAGATGTGACGGTTTCAGGCGGGAATTGCTCAAATCCTGTACCCTCAGCTCTACCTTCCGATCTGGCATTTATCATCTATACTTCGGGATCCACTGGCAATCCAAAAGGTGTGATGATTGAGCATCGATCAGTAATGAACTTGATGGCAGGCATGAAGCTATGGATTGATTGTCGGATAGATAAAGTCATCCTGTCACTAACAACGATTTCTTTTGACATCTTCATAGTGGAGACGATATTCCCGCTGCTGAATGGGATGGCCTTTGTACTTAGTGACCGTGAGCAACAGGTTGATCCAGAGGCAATATACAAGTTAATCACTAGTCAGGATGTCGATCTGGTGCAGATGACGCCTTCACGTCTGAAAATGCTCCTAGATAGCGATTATGGCGTTGAGGCGCTACGAGGTGTCCAGGAGATCATTCTCGGGGGAGAGGCTGTGCCCATACATCTGCTTGAAACATTACAGGCCTTGAATGGACCACGCATTTTTAATATGTATGGTCCCACGGAGGCTACCGTCTATGCGACAGCTGGTGAACTTACAAAGACTAACCGAATCCATATCGGAGGTCCAGTCGCGAATACACAGACCTATGTTATCAATGAAAACAACCAATTGCAGCCGATAGGTGTGCCAGGAGAGCTTTGTATTGCCGGAGCAGGGTTGGCAAGAGGATATTGGAACAAAGTGGAGATGACAGAGGAGAAGTTCGTTCCTAATCCTTTTCAGCCGGGGGAACGCATGTACAGAACAGGGGATCTGGCCCGTTGGACCGCTGAGGGGAATTTGGAATACCTCGGCCGTATTGACCATCAGGTCAAAATCAAAGGCTACCGAATTGAACTTGGCGAAGTGGAAAACGTCCTGTTAAGTCATCCCGATGTCAAAGAGGTCGTAGTCACGACGATTACGGATCACAATGAGCAAACAGCTCTTTGTGCCTATCTGGTTCCCGCAGCTGAACTCAGAACGGAAGTGGCATCATTGCACAGCTATGCCGCTGCACATTTACCCTATTATTCGATCCCTGCATATTTTATATGGCTGGATCATCTGCCACTTACGCCTAGTGGAAAGACAGACAGGAAGTCTCTACCCGCTCCGGATCGATCAGGGAGATCCAAGGAGCCAGATTCCTATGCTGCCCCGCGTCATGAGGAGGAGCGAGTATTGGCAGAGGTGTGGGAGCAGGTGCTGAATTGCGAGCGTATTAGTATACATGATAATTTCTTCCTTCTGGGCGGCGATTCAATTAAAGCAGTACAGATTATTGCCAGGATTCGTACTAAAGGCTATTCATTAATGATCCGCGATTTGCTGGAGCACCCAACGATTCAGGATTTAGCCAGTCATATGAGAAGACTGCAGCTCCCTTCGGTGCAGGAAGGGCTTCAAGGGGAGCTTTCACTAAGCCCATATCAAAGGTTGCTATATGAGGAACAGAGAACGGATCATAGTGTCGCTAGCCCTTATGTTCACCTTAAAGCAAAGACTGGACTGGACGAAAAGCCATTGCGTGAGGTACTTCATCAATTGCTGGAGCATCACGATACCTTACGCTTACAAATTAGCCATGAGAATGGTGTACTCACCCAACGCTATAGGGATTGTGAGGTTCCGCCATTCGAACTGCAGGTCAATTACGCGACTCATCCAGTGGATGAATCCCAGAATACGCTGAACGAAGCGGCAATTCAGCTCAATAGACGGTTGACACAAGACGGAGCTTCAGGCGTTCAGGCTACTTTACTCCACATGAGCGACGGTGACCATTTATTACTTGCAATCCATCCGCTGCTTATGGATGCCGTGTCTTGGGAGATTCTGCTGGAGGATCTGTCCATAGGATATGGACAAGCCCTGGAGGAAGAGACGATCCGATTCGCTGATAAGACCGAGTCCTATAAATCCTGGGTGCGACAGTTGGAGGAGCTCTCATGCAGCAGCGAGTTAATGCGAGAACGAGATTACTGGATCAGGCAGCTAACTTCAGGAGAACGATTGTATAGTGCTGGTGCTATAGAGGAGCAACCGTCTCAGCCACGGCGCCTCAGTCGTATCGAATTCAAACTGTCAGAGCAAATGACTAGTCAGTTGTTGGAGGAGAGCGGCTATGCATACAATACAATGCCAGATGAAGTGCTGCTGGCTGCCATGGTCCAGACTTTGTCGGAATCGACAAGACGGAGTGAGCTCTTAGTACAAGTAGAGAGGGCGACGAGACAAACCATTGGAGAGCAGGAAATGGACTTTTCCAGAACAATAGGCCCGTTCATGACCAGCTATCCCGTTTCGCTGTCAGTACCCGACGATGCAGCTCCCTCGAAGCTAATCATGCAAGCGAAGGAAGCGGCAAGGCAAGCTCCAAATGAAGGATTAGGCTATGGGATTCTTAAGTATCTCCCTTCCGATGTTGGAGAGGAGCTGGGGCTCAACGGGGTCAGTCCAGAAATCGGATATCGCTGCATGACTATGCTGTCAATGACTGATTCCAACTATTTTACTCCGGTACACATAACTCTTGAGGAGGGAATGCCGGAGGGACACAATCTCAGTGCAGGACAGGCCTCTCCTTATACCTTATATCTGGATAGTCGACTTATAGGAAGTGAATTGTTGCTGAACCTATTCTATGATAGCAGTTTATATAGCGAGACGACCATTGCACAGTGGTGTAAACGCTTTGAAGACCATGTGCTGAAGCTGATTCATCATTGCATGCAGCAATCTATTCAACAATTGACTCCTACAGATGTAGGAGCAAGCGATATGGACCTGGAGGAGTTCGCAGCTATGAAGCTGTTCTATGAGGAGGATCACTAGGATTCATTCATGATAATGACCAGGGAGGAACGGGATGAATAAACGGATGGCGATTGAAAAGGTAGCGCATCTAACCCCTCTTCAGGAGGGAATGCTCTTTCATGCGGTCATGGAGCCCGAATCACAGGCTTATATGGAGCAGGTAACTCTTGTACTGGAGGGGGAGCTGCACCTGGAGACCCTCCAGCGCAGCTTTCAATATTTAGTCGATAGGCATGAGGTATTAAGGGCCAATATTTATTATCAGAGCGGTTCAAGGTCACGACTCATTGTATTCCAAGAACGAAAGGTACAGATTGACCATGTAGACCTGACGGATTTGACTGGTTCAGCCAGTCAGCAAGCAATTGATGCATACCTGGAGACGGACCGAAGGAAGAGCTACGATCTAAGTAAGGACCCGCTTGTCCGGTTGGGAGTACTCCAAAAATCCCGCAATACTTACGTGTTGTTACTGAGCTTTCACCATATTCTTATGGACGGCTGGTGCCTGGGAATTATTATGAACGATCTGCTAGCTGCCTATGAAGCGTTCCGGCAGAACAAAGCCTGTCATTTGCCTGAGCCACAGTCCTACACCGGATATGCTCGTTGGCTGGAGAAGCAGGATCAAGACGCAGCGCGTAATTACTGGAGTTCTGTCCTGGCTGGATATGAGCAGCGCGCTACACTTCCGTCCTTTTCAGGACAATCTCAGAAGGGGAATGAATACAGACTTCGGGAAATACGTGCGGGGCTGACTAAAGAGACGACGACGCAATTAAGAAACTTGGCTAGACAAAATGCTGCAACACTAAGCAGTCTATTCATGGCAGCTTGGGGAATCGTATTGGGTCGCTATAATCAAAGCGAGGATGTCGTCTTTGGTACAGTAGTATCGGGAAGGCCGCCTGAATTACTGGGAGTCGAACAAATGGTGGGATTATTTATTAACACTATCCCGATGCGTATCAGGTTCACTGAGAAGCTAACCTTTGCACAGGTACTGTGTGAAGTGCAACAAAGCATGATTCAGGCGAAGCCTCATGATTATTACTCTTTGGCTGAGATACAGGCTCAATCCTTACTGAAGCAGCAATTGTTGGATCATATTGTGGTCTTTGAGAACTACCCGCTTGATGATTTTATCAATCGCGCCGATCTGGAGCAACGGCTCGGGTTCGTCGTTCGAGATGCACATTTATCGGAAGAAATTCCTTATGATTTTAATATCGAGGTGGAGGATGCAGAAGCTCTGAGCTTTATGTTTGCCTACAATCAGAGTGTTTACCAGGATAAGATCATGGAGAGTCTGGCAGAGCAATTGAAATACGTACTGCTCCAGATTGCCTCTACATCAGATATTCGGCTGAGTGATCTTTGTCTGCTGACGAAGGAGCAGGAATCGGAGGTCATTCATGACTGGAGCGGACCGGTAGAGGAGTTTCAAAGCATCACATTCCATGAGCTCTTTGAGCAGCAGGTGCGGCAGACACCGGAAGATGAGGCTGTGATCTATGAGGGAACGACCTTAACTTATTGGCAATTGAATGACCAAGCTGATCGCTTGGCCAGTGTTCTACAGCAAGCTCATGGAGTGAAGGCTGGAGAGCTTGTAGGAATTATGCTAGAGCGATCAGAGCTGCTGCTGGTTGCTGTCCTAGGAATTATGAAGGCCGGAGCAGCTTATGTTCCTATTGATCCAGCATATCCCAGAGAGCGCATCGCCTATATGCTCCAGGACTGTGGAACAAAGATTGTATTGACAGAGGAAACACTTCGAGAGCCCCTAACTACGGCGGGCTTCTATGGAACAATACTGGATTTACGCCAGTTGCTGCTGAATATTCAGATGAAAGAGCCTGTTCATTATAGGCATAACTATGATCCACAGAGCCTGGCATATGTTATTTACACTTCTGGAACTACGGGGCAGGCAAAGGGAGTCATGATTGAGCATGAGCAATATGTAAATACGGCCTTCGGATTCAAATATGCACACGGCTTGAAGGATATCCCGGTACGATTACTGCAGGTGGCAAGTATTTCCTTTGATGTGTTCGCAGGAGATATGGCCAAAGCGTTTCTCAATGGAGGTGTGATCGTGATCTGTCCACAGAGGGCCCGTCACGATCCAGCAACGCTGGCTACGCTAATGGAGAACCATCGAATTACCGTTATGGAGGTTCCTCCGGCCTTGTTAAGTCCTTTAATGGAATTCGTGTATGAGCAAGGCACGGATGTTAGCTCAATGAGGTTGCTTATTACAGGAGCTGATATATTAGGAGCTGATAATTATCGTTTGCTTCTGAAGCGCTTTGGGGGCGCTATGCGCATCATCAACACATACGGTGTTACAGAGGCCGCAATAGACTCCACCTATTATGAAGGGAACGCAGATACCGGAGCTCCATCAGGCATAGTGTCCATTGGGAAGGCGCTCCCAAATCACAGATTATACATTGTGGATCAGGCATTCCGTCCTGTCCCTGTCGGCGTAGCAGGAGAGCTATGTCTGGGCGGCGCCTCCGTGGCACAAGGATATTGGAACAAGCCAGAGTTAACGGCAGAGAAATTTATGACCAATCCGTTTATTCGTGGAGAACGGTTATATCGGACTGGTGATTTGGCCCGCTGGCTTCCTGATGGAAATGTTGATTTTATCGGAAGAACCGATAATCAAGTCAAAATACGAGGCTACCGCATTGAGCCGGGAGAGATTGAATCCGTTCTGCTCGATATAGAGGAAGTGCGACAGGCAGCAGTTTTGGCGAAGGAGGACCGGACAGGCCAAAAGTATCTCTGCGCTTATGTGGCAGGGACGGATCGTAAGGAAATGTTGCGGGAAGAGCTTGCACGAAAACTCCCATCCTACATGGTGCCTGCCCAGTTCGTTATGATGGATAGTCTGCCTTTGACCCCTAATGGCAAAATTGATCGGAAGACATTACCGGCTCAGAAGGATTTCCAGCTCGGGGATATGGATTATTTGGCTCCCGAGACAGAGCTGGAGCAGATTCTGGTCTCCATTTGGGAGGAAGTGATCGGTGTTCAGCCTATTGGAGTCAAGCATAACTTTTTTGAACTTGGCGGTGATTCCATTAAAGCCTTACAAATGTCTGTCCGGCTTCATGCCAAAGGGCTGAGAGTGGATATTAGAGATCTATTCCGATATCCAGAGATCAGACTTGTGCTTCCCTATATTCAGACTGTTAAGAAAGGCAGTACGCAAGGAATTGTGGAAGGCAAAATCGACGTGTCGCCTGCCATGCTTGAAGCGCTATCGCTTACTTCAACTGATGCTGATGTCCCCGGCGCGATTTCGTCTGTTATCCTGAGGAGCCCTGACGGCTGGGAGGAGAGTTGGCTGCTTCAAGCATTGGATGTACTGGTACGTCATCATGATGCTCTTCGTCTGATCGTTACAGATTCCGAAGATGGTCTCACTGCATTCAATAGAGGGGTTGCTGAAGAAAATTATTATGACTATCAAATGCAGGATTGGTCGGGAGCCGCAGAATCACCAAATGAGTTGAAGCAGCGGCTGTACAAATATATCACTCGTCCCATGAAACTGAGTGACGGACCCTTGCTGGCTTTGACACAATTCAAGCTGCCGCAGGGCAGTTACTTGCACATAAGTCTTCATAGAGTGTTGGCGGAAGAAGGCTCATGGAGCCTCCTGCTTCAGGATATTCGTCAGGCGTACGAACAAGCAGCTCAGGGGAAAGAAGTGAAATTACCGTCAAAGACAGGTTCTTACCTGGAATCGGCGAGCCCGACCCATTATGCAGCCCGTAAGTCTGCTGCCGAGAAAGAGAGCAGCTATTGGTCTGCTGAGGCAGCTATGAGTCTGGACGCGCTTCGTCTGGACAGAGAGCCTGATCAGGCGGAGAATTCGCAACGCATTCAACTCGAATTCTCATTATCTCAACAAGTGACATCTGATTTCTTAACCGGCTCCTCTCAAGCTTATCACACAGAACCAATGGATCTGCTGCTCGTGGCCTTGGGACTCTCCATCAGGGAATGGAATGGCTGTACGCACACACCAGTGCTTCTAGAGGCTGATGGCAGAGCGAATCTGAAAGGGCAACTGGATCTGTCTCGCACAATTGGACGCTTTGCATCGGGGTACCCTGTCGTGCTGGACATGTCTGTGCAAGCAGACTTGGGTCATCATATTAAGCTTGTCAAGGACAAGCTTCGTCGTGTACCCGCCGGAGGTGCTGGTTACGCATTCGGGCATGTATCCATACCAACGCCGCAAATTCGTTTTAAGTATTACTCCTGGACGGAAGAAGAACAGCAAATGTTATCACCATGGGAGCTCCTTCGCGATCGTGGTGAAATAATGATGCAACTGGATCCTCCGAACGCTCACTGCTGCTTCAATGTATACACCTGGGTAGCGAATGAACAACTGCATGTGTTGTTGAATTTTGATGTGCAGAAGTGTGAGAGTAGTAGCGCTTCCGAATGGTTGGGCTTATACCAGCAGTACCTTACAGAAATTATTGGACATTGCTGTGCAAAGGACACCAAAGAGCATAGTCCGACCGATTTCACTTATAACCAGCTATCCATTAACCAATTGGAGCAGGTGACGAACAGCTTATCCGCCAAGCTTTTAAGTCGACTTAAATAGTGCAAATACACAAATCATGTGCCAATAATTTTTTCATCAGAGGAGCGATCTATTTTGAGCCAGGTTCAAATTAAAGATCTCTATCCATTATCCCCTATGCAGGAGGGGATGCTCTTTCACTCGATACTTGATGAGAAATCAGATGCCTATTTTCAGCAATCCATAATTAGCCTTGGTGAGGAATTGGAAATCTCTCTATTGCAGCAAAGTCTGCAACTGCTTATTGATCGTTATGATATTCTTCGGACAGTTTTTACATATAAGGAGACGGATCGTCCACTTCAGATTGTTCTGGAGAAGCGCCAAGCTGACCCCGTATATGTAGAAGATGTAAGGGGCCTATCCTCGGAAGATAAGCAGCAACGGATGGAGCATTTGTTGAAGACCGAACGTGATAGGGGGTTCAATCTGGAACAGGACATACCCCTACGCCTTGCGCTGATTCACTGGGACCAGCAGCGCTCGAAGCTGCTCTGGGTATCTCATCATATTAGTATGGATGGCTGGTGCGTCAAGACAATTGCAGATGAATTTTTGCAAATATATGCATCACTTCGCGACTCTACCCCCTTATCTTTAGGGCCAGTAGAGCCATACAGTCGCTTTATTCAGTGGCTTGAGCATCAGAACCATGACCAAGCTCTCGATTATTGGCGTCAATATCTATCACAATTAGAGCATGAGACGACCATCCCTGGCCATACTCGGTCTTCTATAGGGGCAGCTCACTATACTTCTGCAGATTGGTTGTGCACCTGGGATGAGGAATTGGTGGAAGGTCTCGAACGTCTAGCCAGACAACATCGGGTAACTCCCAGTACAGTTTTTCACTCCATATGGGCAGTGTTGCTTCACAAATATAATAACAGTGATGATGTTGTAATGGGCACTGTTGTATCTGGTAGACCCCATGATATCACGGGGATAGAAGAAATGATTGGGTTATTCATCAATACCGTCCCTGTTCGGGTAACAGCTTCGATACAAGATCGGTTCTCGGAGATACTCACATCGATTCAGCATTCAAGGATAGAATCCGACCGTTATTCATTTTTGTCGTTATCTGATATACAGGCCACCACCGAACTGAAACAGAACCTGATACAGCATCTCATAGCATTCGAGAATGTTCCACAAGAGGGGGCTGCGGACTCCATCTTAAGCTCGGGTGCGATTCAACTAGAGGGGATTCAAGACATTCATCGGACCAACTATGACCTGAATATCATCGTCATGCCCGGACGTACCTTTGAGATTCGCTTTAGTTATAACAAGCAAGCCTATGAGGAGGAAATGATTCGTCAGCTTTCCACTCATTTGACTCGAGTTCTCAAACAGGTGATAGACAAGCCAGATATCCTACTGTCCCAAATAGACATTCTTTCTGAAGATGACAAGCAGCTACTTCTCTTTGACTGGAATCGCACAGCAACTGACTATCCATCAGAATCAACAGTCTATCAATGCTTTGAAGCTCAAACACAAAGAACACCTGAGGCGGTTGCATTACTAAGTGACTCCAAGGTTATGACGTATCAAGAGCTGAACGAAGAGGCCAACCGCCTCGCTCATTTTCTCATCAATAGAAAAGTGGGACCTGGGCAGATCGTTGGCATCGTTGCTGAGCATTCATGTGAGCTAATCATTGCCATATTGGCAGTGTTAAAGTCGGGAGCTGCTTACTTGCCTATTGACCCTCAGTACCCGACTGAGCGTATTCAATATATGCTTAACGATTCGCAGGCACGCATAGTCCTAACGCATAAGGCATTGCTCCATGGTATGGATTTCAAGGGTGAATGCTTCGATCTCCAGGATCCTTCCATCTACCTGGAGGACTACAGTAACCCGGATATGGATTGTAACGCTGATCAGTTAGCATATGTGATCTATACCTCTGGCTCCACAGGTCAGCCCAAAGGAGTCATGGTCGTGCACAGGGGCTTGACCAACTATATCTGGTGGGCAAGTGCTAGTTACTTAACTGGCGAGAGGGAAGTATTCGCTTGCTACTCTTCGATATCGTTTGACTTGACGGTGACCTCTATATTCGCACCGCTGATTAGCGGACACTCCATCAGACTGTACAGGGATGACCAGCCGGAATTTGTACTGTTTCGAATCCTGCGCGATCAGACGACAACGGTGGTCAAGCTAACCCCTGCCCATCTGACATTGTTGACGGATGCTGGCATTGTGAACTCGACCGTTCGTACCTTCATTGTTGGCGGAGAAGATCTCAAGGTGAGCCTCTGTCGGAGTATTCATGAGCTTTGGCAAGGAGATATTTCGATTTTTAATGAATATGGCCCTACCGAGACTGTTGTAGGATGCATGATTCATCGTTTTGATTACGATCTGGATACCAAGGGTTCTGTTCCCATTGGAGTTCCTGCGGATAATGTAGCCATATATTTACTCGACGCCTCGCTGCGTCCCGTACCCTTTCATGTAGAAGGAGAGATATATATTGGGGGGGATGGTGTTGCTCGTGGCTATCTGTACAAGGAGGAACTAAGCCGGGATAAATTCATCCCGAATCCTTTTATCCCTGGTACCTTCATGTACAGAACTGGCGACCTGGCTAGGAGACGACCCGACGGAACGCTGGTATACGGGGGACGTGCAGATTTTCAGGTTAAAATCAAAGGATATCGCATTGAACCAGGAGAGATTGAGAGCCTGTTACTTCAGCTCGAAGCTGTTACAGAAGCGTATGTTATGGTTCATACTTCCACTCAGGGGCAAAAAGCATTGTGCGCCTATTTAGCTGCCGATCAATCGCTGACTTCGAATGCAGTTAGGGATTATCTACATCCATTGCTACCCAACTATATGGTGCCATCCCATATTGTAGTTCTGGATGCATTGCCACTGACGGTGAACGGAAAGGTAGATCGATCCGCTCTCCCTGCACCAGGTGCATCAGCAGACAAGAGTAGTTATGTAGCCCCTCGAACGGAAGAGGAGATACTTTTGGCGGCGATCTGGCAGAGTGTATTAGGCAGAGAAAGTGTAGGAATATATGATGACTTTTTTGAGCTGGGTGGCGATTCGATCAAGGCTATTCAGGTATCTGCACGCTTGTATCAAGAGGGCTACAAGCTGAATATGAGGGATCTGTTCAAGCATGGTAATGTCTCTGCTCTAGCTGCACATCTGAAGAAAGAAACGGATCCGAGCGCAGTCAATCAGGGGGAAGATGAAGGCACAGTTAAGCTGACCCCTTACCAAATCAGGGCTATCGTTGAGCGAGAAGCTTCGGCCTCTCATCACCATTCAGATATTTTGCACTGGTTCAGACAACAGGGATTTGATGAGACTGCCCTAAGAGCCGCTCTGCATCAATTACTTGCACGTCATGACAGCCTACGGATGAACATTCACAGAACCTCTACAGGCTATGAGGCTTCGCTTCATGATTCGTGGGTGGATAAGCCGATACCTCTGCAGCTTCGAGATGGACACGGAAGAACTGATGCTGGAAGTGCATTCAATCGTTTAACTTTACCACCAACAACTGAAGAGAACCCATTACAAATTGAGCTGTTACGTCAGCCAGGCGGCGATCTTTTGACATTTGCAGTCCACCCGGCCTTATTGGATGCTTGGTCCTGGTCTGTCGTTCAGGAGGATTTATCCATAGCCTATGAGCAAGCAAGTAAGAGAGAAGCCATGTCTGTACCAGATAAGACGTTTTCCTTTCGAGCGTGGTCTGTCGTCAGGGACAATCACATTAGTGAAGCGGAAATCATGGCTGCTAAAGACTATTGGAGACGGTTCGAACAAGAATATGTGCTAGCACCTGTGGCACGGATTCAACCTGATGGCCCATCACCAAGGACGGAGCGGGACAGCGCTGTCAGTTCCATCACGACTAGCTTAACCCTGGAAGACACCACGTTGCTGCTTCAAGATGCACATCACGCCTATAACACGACTCCTCAAGAGTTGCTAGTGACCGCTCTCGCCAACACCCTGAAGGCTTGGACTGATCACGAGCGAATTGGGGTCTACATGGAGATAGATAATCGGCGAGAGGATACGTTGCCTGGAGCAGATATCTCCCGCACAGTGGGTTGTCTCACAGCGAGCTACCCAGTCTTATTTCAGCTTCGTGAAGACGGTGAGCTGTCGGATCATCTCAAGTATATCAAGGAGTACCTGCGGCATGTCCCAACATATGGGGTGGGCTGGAGCTATGCACAGGTAACCGATGATATTCAGATCAGCTTCTCGTATACTGCTTCTCCACAGGTTGTTCGGGAAGAAGGCATGCATCTGGAACTATCTGGTCCAAGCCCAGGAAATGTGCGAGTGAGGGCTCATGCCACCAGTGATTCAGTGAGCTTGAAGATTCAATATCATCCTGCTGATTACCAGCAAGATACCATGCGACGATTCATGGATAATTGGTTGCAGCACATCAGGGCTGTGTTGAAGCACTGTGCTACTATTACAGCGCCGCAATTGACTCCAAGTGATGTATTGCTTAAGCCCATTACTCAGGAACAGCTGGATGTGCTTGTGACTCGTTCGCAGAGTGTCGGAAGCATGGAGAACGTATATCCACTCTCTCCCATGCAGAAGGGAATGTTCTTCCATAACCTGATGAATCGGGAGCAGGGGATGTATTTTGACCAGGTTGCCTTTGATTTGCAAGGCGAGTTTGATCCTGAGTACTTCCGTCGAAGCTTGCAGTTCTTGATCCGCAGACATGCCATCTTTCGCACCAATTTTTACACAGGGTGGCATGATCAGCCACTACAGGTCGTATATCGGGATAAGCAAGCTGAGTTAAATTATCGAGATGTAGAGGGTCAGGAGACCATCGTCTCTGACTATATGAGGCAGGACAGGCACAGAGGGTTTGATTTGGGCAAAGATGTGCTATTACGAGTTGCTTTATTTCGAATGGGAAATCAGAGCTATCGGTGTGTCTGGAGCTATCACCATATCCTGATGGATGGCTGGTGCATGTCCCTGGTAACGGATGAAGTATTCACTACCTATTTTGCTCTCTTGAATGGTCAACAGCTGCAAGAATCAACTGTAACACCATACAGTGATTATATTAACTGGCTTGAGCGACAGGATAAAGAGAGTGCTCGCAGGTATTGGAATGACTATTTATCTTCCTTGGAGCAACAGACGTTGCTTCCGGGCGTACAATCGTCGCAGACAGCCTGGCAGAGTACAAGAGAGATGGAGAACCTGTCTCTGTCCAGTCCTACAAATGAAGCTACGAAGCTTCTGTCAACTTATATTATGGCCAATCATACTGCGGAGCTAGGCAGAGATTTGACAGAGAAGCTAAGACTGCTGGCACAGCAGCAACGTGTCACGCTCAACAGCGTCCTGCAGAGCGTCTGGGGAATTCTGCTGCAGAAGTACAACCATAGCCGTGATGTTGTATTCGGAAGTGTCGTATCTGGGCGTCCTCCTGAATTAGAGGGGGTCGAGAACATCGTTGGGCTTTTCATTAACACAATTCCAGTACGAATCACGACAGATGCTGATCTAAGATTTATAGAGCTACTTCAGCGCTTGCAGCAGCAAGCAGTGTCGTCTGCCGAATACGACACTTATCCGCTTCACGAGATTCAGTCGTTGACAGAGCAAAAGCAAGCCTTGATTCAGCATATTATGGTGTTCGAAAATGTACCCGTTACCCAGAGGCTTGGGTTGCTGAGCTATTCGGGATTGTCAGAGGAAGAGGAAATAAGCATCTCCAATGTAGAAGCGACAATGCAAACCAACTATGATCTGAATATCATCGTTGAGCCTGGAGACACGCTACAGATAACGATGGAGTACAATGCTTGTGTGTATCCGGCTGAGGCTGTAGAGCGTCTGCAGCAACAGTTCTTATATTTGCTTAACCAGGTTGTGAAGCAGCCGAATAGCCTCGTGGACGAGTTAATATTGGCAACTCCCGCTGAACGGGAGACGATTGTTAATCAATGGAATGCCACTACGGTGGAATATCCGAAGGATGAGTCTATTTGCGAGCTTTTTGAGCAGGCTGCAGTCTCATATTCGGATCAGATAGCCGTCAGGATGGGCAGCAAGGTGCTGTCTTACCGAGAGCTTAATGAACGTTCTAATGCCCTTGCTCGTACCTTGCAGGATAAGGGGGTGTGTAGAGAACAGGCTGTAGGTATTCTTGCAGTTCGCTCGTTAGAAATGATCGTTGGCGTACTGGCTATTATCAAAGCAGGAGGGATGTATGTCCCGATTGATCCTGATTATCCAGTAGATCGCAAAAACTATATTCTGGAGGATTCCGGTGCGCAGATCCTGCTTATTCATGGAGTAGAACATCAGGCTGATGAATATGGCAACTGTGTTTTGCTAGATTTGCTCTCAGAGCATTCTTACAGTGGCTCTGTGGAGAATGTAGAGAGGGATCACGAGCACCCAGGAGCAGCATATGTCATTTACACCTCTGGATCTACCGGTAAGCCAAAAGGGGTTGTAGTGGAGCAGCATAATGTGTTGCGGCTAGTTATGAACACGAATTATGTCCATTTGGATAATACAGTTCGCATATTACAGACAGGATCTCTGGTCTTTGATGCATCGACCTTTGAGATATGGGGGGCCCTCCTGCATGGAGGCCAGCTTATTTTGACAGAGCGCGAAGTGCTGCTGGACGCAGCTGCTCTGAAGGAGCTGATCCGCTCTTCAGGAACAACGACGTTATTCATTACAACAGCTTTATTTAACCAACTCGTGCAGCAGGACGCCATGCTGTTCAGTGATCTGCGTGAGCTGTATGTAGGCGGAGAGATCATGTCGCTTCCACATGTGAATAGGGTTCTCCACTCCTGCCCATCCCTTTCGCTCAGCAATATATATGGGCCTACAGAAAACACTACCTTTACAACAAGTTATCTGCTTATGGGGGAACAGACTGAAGCTGTGCCAATCGGCAGACCGATTAGCAACACCACAACGTATGTTGTGGATGATGGCATGAATCTGCTACCTGTTGGAGCTTGGGGAGAGTTGGTCATCGGCGGAGATGGCGTGGCTCGAGGATATTTGAACCGTCCAGAGCTGACTGATTTACAATTCATTTCGAATCCATTCATTGAAGGCACGCGCCTTTACCGCACAGGTGATCTGGTTCGCTGGCGTTGGGATGGAGTACTGGAATATCAGGGGCGGAAGGATGAACAGGTAAAAGTTCGCGGACATCGTATTGAACTTGGGGAGATTGCTTCTTATATGCGCCGAATCGAATCTCTGCATGAGGTCGTCGTCGTTACCTGCGAGGATCCTGAAGGCCAAAAAGCGCTTTGTGCCTATTTCACCTCGAATCGTGAATGGCAGCTGGGTGAGCTGCGAGCGCTCTTGCTGAAGGAACTGCCATCATATATGGTTCCATCCTATTTCGTTAGGGTTAGTCATATCCCGTTGACGATCAATGGCAAGGTGGATCGCAAAATGCTGCCTGAGCCGAAGGCAGAATCCCGGCAAGATAGCACTTATGTGGCCCCGACTACATCAGAACAGAAGCTGCTGGCTTCGATTTGGGAGGGCGTATTAGGCACGACTCCTGTCGGTCTGCTGGATAACTTTTTTGACTTGGGCGGAGATTCGATTAAGGCTATTCAGGTAGCCTCCAGACTGCAGCAGGGAGGATATAGGCTAGAGCTTAAGGATCTGTTCAAGCAACCGACGATCGAGCAGCTGGGACTGCTATTAATTAAGGCGACAGAGTCAACAGCTGAACAGGGCGAAGTCGAAGGGCAAGCACCTCTAACTCCTATTCAGCATTGGTTCATTCGGCAGGGAGATGAGGTCGCATCTTATTTCAACCAGGCGGTGCTGCTCCATAGACATTCAGGCTTCGAGCAAGCTGCCCTGCGCAAGGCTCTGCTCAAGCTAGTCCAGCATCATGATGCGCTTCGTATAGTATTGCGGAACGGTGAGACAGGTTATGAGCTCTGGAATAGAGGATGGAAGCAGGAGTATGATGTTCACCTTGAGATTATGGACTGGAGGGACCATACAGAAGTTGCGGAGCTACAACGAGCAGTGGAGGATAAATCCAATACCACACAGTCGAGCCTTGATCTGGAGAATGGACCGCTCATGAAGGCTGTATTGTTCCGTTGCCCTGACGGAGATCACTTGCTCATCGTCATTCATCATATGGTTGTGGATGGGGTATCCTGGCGAATTATACTGGAAGATTTGAATATGGCTTATGAACAGGCGCTGCAAGGAATGGAGTTGATCTTGCCAGACAAGACTGATTCCTTCCAGTTGTGGTCCCAGCATCTAACTGCCTATGCGAATGCCTCTAATAGGGACAAGGATGATGCCTATTGGGAGCAGTTGAATCAACGTGCTTTGAACGTATCAGTAGAAGATAGCACTTTTGCTGAGAAAAGCGATGTAACCTTCGGTGATAGCAATGTGGTCAAGCTTCGGCTGTCATGCGCAGAGACAGAACTACTGCTGAAGCAGGCGAATCGTACCTTTTATACTGAGGTGAATGACCTGCTGTTGACAGGCTTGGGGCTTGCATTGGCGGACTGGACTGGCAAGAAAGAGAATCTGATAAATATGGAGGGACACGGGAGAGAGGACATTTTGCCAGGCCTCAACATCACCCGAACTGTAGGCTGGTTCACCAGCCAATACCCGGTACTTCTGAAGGTCGACAGCGAGGATGATCTCGGAACATGTATTAGAAAAGTTAAGGAGGATCTCCGGGGAATTCCGCAAAAAGGTATTGGCTACGGCATCTGGAGGTATTTGAAGAGTACAGTTAACGGTGATTCTCAAGGAGAAGGAGACGCTTATCCAGTATTCGCTGAACCGAAGCTAAGCTTTAACTATCTCGGCCAGTTTGACCAGGATGTTCAAGGGAATGAGGTCCAAATATCTAAGTATTCCTATGGTCAGGATATCGGCGATCAATTTCCGTTGCCTTATGATCTGGATTTGGTCGGCATCGTCATCGAAGGTGCTCTCGAAATTGATATTCGATATAACACCCGGTTATATTCTGAGCATTCAGCTCAACAATTTTGCAGCTCATTGAAGGGCTATCTGAGCCAAATTCTTGAATACTGTACTACCAGCAGACAAAGAGTGTTGTCACCGAGTGATTTATTGCTGAAGGGATTGACGATTGAACAATTAGACAAACTGGTGGATCACACAAGAGGTATTGGTGAGATTGAGGATGTATATCCACTGGTACCGATGCAACAGGGGATGCTGTATCATAACCTGCTTCATCCAGACGATGCTTCTTATTTTGAACAAGCCACATTCGATCTGGAAGGAGACTTTGAGCAGGTATACTTTGAAGAAAGCCTGCAACTTCTGGCGCAGCGACATGCTGTATTCCGTACAAATTTTATGGATGACTGGTATGGGCAGCCTATACAGATGGTATTCACTCATAAGAAAATCGGCTTCAGCTATGAGGATATACGTGAACATGATGATCAGATAGACAGACTAGCCCTGTTTGCAGCTGCGGATAAGACGGCGGGCTTTGATCTTGGTAAGGACTCTTTGATGCGGGTTGCTGTGTTCCGAACCGGAGATCAGCGCTTTCATCTCGTATGGAGCTTTCACCATATCCTAATGGATGGTTGGTGCCTGGCACTTGTAAGTCAAGAGGTGTTTAGTGCATACGACGCATTGCGGTATGGAGAGCAGCCAGCCAGTCCTCCTGTGTCACCGTACAGGAATTACATCGAATGGCTTCAGCAACAAGACCAACACGACGCCAGACAGTATTGGCAGGATTACCTGGGAGACTATGAGCATCGAGCCGTTCCTCTAGGCATGAGTAGACAGGTGAATTCTGATCCAGAGGTCCAGAAACAGCCTGAATACGTATTGGCCAGTCATACGTTCGTGCTGAATCGAGAGCTGGTTGCTGCACTGGAGCAGCTGTCCAAAGAGCAGCAGGTAACCATGAGCACGCTTCTGCAAAGCACCTGGGGTGTCATGCTACAAAGATATAACCATTGTCATGATGTCGTGTTCGGCAGTGTCGTCTCCGGGCGTCCACCAGAGGTAAACGCTGTGGAGAACATGATTGGATTATTCATCAACACCATACCGGTTCGAGTGCAATGCGAGCCTGATATAAGCTTCAGGGAACTGCTGCGCAACGTGCAGGAGCAGGCACTGTCTTCTACAGGTTATAGTTCATTCCCGTTATTCGAGATCCAGGCTCTGACTGAGCAAAGACAAGATCTTATTAATCATATTCTGGTATTCGAGAATTATCCCGTTAGTGAGCAACTTGAACAATTAGGCACTGGGTCTAATGAAGACGGCGAGCAGTCCTACCGCATATTCAATATGGATTTCACGGAGCAGACCAATTATGACTTCAACCTGATATGTGTCCCGGGAGAGCAGCTTGAAATTATAATGAAGTACAATGCATACAGCTTCAGCCGAGAGATGGTGGAGCGTATGGGAGGGCATCTGATTCAAATGATGCAGCAGATTGTGAACGATCCATACGCAGCGGTAGGCTCACTTCAATTGCTGACCCAGCAGGAACAGGAGCTTATTGTTCAACACTGGAATCAGACCGCTGACATTCCAATGGGAGATCAGACTGTCAGCAGACGCTTTGAGGAGCAAGCCTTGCTTACACCGGATCAGGTCGCTGTGCGACATGGGGACCAGACGCTGACTTATTACGAGCTGGATCAATGGGCTAATCAGCTTGCATGGACACTGCGGGAGCATGGGGTTGACCACGAACAACCCGTAGGCATTTTTGCACAGCGCTCGCTGGAGATGATAGTAGGTGTACTCGCCATAGTAAAAGCTGGTGGATTATATGTCCCAATCGATCCAGATTACCCGGAGGAGCGCATCCTTTATATGCTCGAAGATTCAGGTGCCATGCTACTTTTAGCACCTCGGGAGCATAACAATGATATTCCGTTCCAAGGGCGAATACTGAATCTGCAGGACCCGCTTGTTTATAGTAGCAACAGACAAGCTCCAGAAGTATTGGGAGAAGGTCAGGACGGGCTGTACATTATTTATACATCAGGCTCTACAGGAAAACCGAAGGGAGTACTAGTTGAGCATAGAAACGTCTTGAATCTCGTAACGGATACACAGTATGTGCAGTTGGACGAGTCTACTTGCATTCTACAGACAGGGTCTCTGGTGTTTGACGCTTCTACTTTTGAGGTGTGGGGTACATTGCTGAATGGTGGACAATTGGTGATGGCAGATACGGAGGATCTACTGGATGCAAGCCGACTCGGAAAAATACTTGGAGATAATGGCGTCAATACGATGTTCATGACTACAGCTTTGTTCAACCAGATGGTACAGCAGGATGTCTCACTCTTTACAGGTCTACGTGAGCTAATGATCGGAGGAGAGGTCATGTCTGTGACACATGTGAACAGAGCGATTCAAGCAAGTCCCGAGCTGCGAATTAGCAATATCTACGGACCGACCGAAAACACCACCTTCAGCACCATGTACACTTTACAGGGACAGCAGTCCAGCAATGTTCCTATTGGTCGGCCCATACAGCATTCCACGGCTTATGTAGTAAATGAATCATTGCAACTGCAGCCGATTGGAGCGTGGGGAGAGCTTTTGGTCGGGGGAAATCGAGTAGCCCGAGGCTATGTGAACCGTCCTGAGTTGACGGCTAAGCAGTTCATCTCTTCACCATTTAGAGCAGAGGAACGCTTGTACCGTACAGGTGATTTGGTACGCTGGCGGGAAGATGGTACCTTGGAGTATCAGGGCCGCATGGATCAGCAAGTGAAGATCAGAGGCTATCGCGTTGAGCCTGGTGAAATAGAATACCGAATCGCAAAGTATAACGGGGTGAAGGGCGTCTTTGTCAGGGTGCTAAGTGATCAGAGTGGTTTCAGCCTTTTATGTGCATATATTGCGACCAACGAATTGATATCGACACAAGAACTCCGTGATTACTTAGGAGAGCATCTGCCAAGCTACCTAATTCCAGATCGATTCTTATTCATAGAGAATCTACAACTTACTGTTAATGGTAAAATTGATATAAAATCCCTTCCAGTACCTGAGAATATTGATGTCTCTGGTACCGACTATGCAGAGCCACGGACACCACTTGAGCAGCAATTAGCGGATATCTGGAGAACCGTACTTAATGTACAAAGAGTAGGCATCGATGATTCATTCTTTGACCTGGGCGGGCATTCCTTGAAGGCTATTCAGTTGGTTGCCGCTATGAAGGAGGCAGGGATATCAACGGAAATTCATCATCTCCTTCAGCAGCAGACGATTCGTCGATTGGGAGCAACTCGGTCACTTTCTAATGAAGAACTGGGCGGCGCTAATGATCTGTTGAGTCACTCTACATTCCGATTCATCAGTGCCGCCGAGGATAGCAATAGCGAGACGGAATTGGAGAGTCTAGACAACGAAAAGGCGCTGCAGAAAAAAAGTAATGAATTGCTGAGTGAGTTAATCGAGATGTGCGGACAATGGTCAGACCAACTATATGATGCTGATACCATCGGTTATTATGAGTTAGCGCCAATTCAGGAGTACCATGCCGTGTATCCTATGGTCTCAGGAATGACAATGATCATGGAGGACGTCATCCAGTTGAAGTATTTGAACATAGCCATTCAACAGTTGATCAGTAATCACGAATTGTTAAGAAGCTGCTTGATCAAGGAGCAGGAAGAATGGAAATGGGAGTTGAAAGAATCGCCGTCGCAGCTTTCAGTGCCTTTGCTGGATTTATCAAGGTACTCCGGCTCCTCTCAGCATCAGCTTCTTGCGAAGGTGCTGCCATCCCTGTATACAGCCAGGAATGCAGCGGGAGCAGGATTGCAATATAGCTTCGTTCTTGTTCGTATGAGTACTTCTAGACATATGCTGGTATTTCTCTGCTCTCACATGATCTTCGATGGGACAAGTAGCGCTATCTTGCGCAGTCAGCTATTAGAAGCATATTACCAACTGATTCGTTCAGAGGCTAATTTATCTCCTGAAGCCATTCAAGAGCTTGACAAACATCAGTCCTACAGCTGGAGCTATCCGGATTATGTACAGCATGTACGACAAGGGCCACTTGATATGCCGGATGTAGAACTCGTAGATAACTTTAGATTGAGGGAGTTTGCAGACTATCAAGTGCAAAAAAATGTGCCAGACCGAGCCGTTTTGAGCTCCTCAGCTAGCTCGTACCATTGGGAATTCGATGGCTTGCCGATCAAGGAAGAGAAGATCAGCCAATTGGATGTCTCATTGCAAATAGCTTATGCCTTTTTTAGCGATTATTTTGGATTGAAGGAGGTTCCGCTATGGCTTACTCACTTCGGAAGGCAGTATGGCTCCTATAGCTATTTTGGTACATTTGGCGAGTGTATTGACCATATACCGCTACTGCTGGTTGAGGAGAATCTGGATCAGCGAGTGCAACACTTGCAGGAAATGCTTGACACAGCAGTTCATCATCACGTCAACTTTTTCAACCTGATTATGAATGAAGAGATGGTTGCCATCTACCCAGAGTCAAGCAGCCTGCTGAAGAAGGGACTTAAGCAATTACCAATTGTGTTCAACTACCTTGGTGATATCACTGAAGAGGCCGAGTTAAGCGAATATCTGCATGATCTTGTGGTACCAGAAGGAAAAGAGAACACAACGGACGTAATCTATTTCGAGGTACGATCCAGTGATAATCGACTGCATATCGACTTGACCCTGCCATATACTGAGCTGCAGTTGGATCTTACCGACATGTTTGAGAAGCATAAGCAGAAGGTACTGTCGTCATGGGTGGCCAACAAGAAGGAGATGAATATGTGAGTTTGTTTAAAGACATGCGCTTCTTACGTTTTTTTACTTCCAGAACCTCGGCCAATATAGCAGATAGCATCTATTCCGTTGCACTTCTTTACTGCGTGCAGGCATCAACAGCATCTGTTGCCTTTACCAGCTTTACGTACACAGCAGTATCAACTGCAGCAATATTCAGCTTTCTGGTAGGACCGCTCGTTGACCGTTACAAGGCCTCGTTACTGGCTAGTATATCTTTATTTGTACAAGCCATCCTAATTGCTCTTGTGCCATGGTTTATTCAGGATCAGGGAACGAATCTGATCGGCATTCTGGTGGTTGTTTTTATAGCTTCCTGCTTCTCCATGCTATTCTATCCGGCCAATTCCAAAATGCTGCCGGAGTTGCTGCCATCATCCGAATTAATTGTAAAGGCGAACTCAATAATTACGTCCTCAGACCAGATTATCAATATTGCAGGATATCTTGCAGGGGCATCTCTAATCATTGTGCTTGGTATGAAAAACACTTTTTATCTGGCAAGTGGATTATTAATCTTTGCAGGCCTGGTGTATTTGAATCTGAATCGTGAGCAGCAAGTACAGAGTGAATCCAAAGCTGGTAAGCGAGAACGCTGGAACTTCAAGCCATATTGGTCAGAGCTTAAAGAGGGGTATAATTTTGTCAAAAATCATACCATGCTGAGAATTATGCTTCCATTTTTTGCAATGACGAATTTTTCAATGGCGATTCTGATTATTGCTTTGCCATCGATTGCAGTATCCTATAATTCTCCTATGTATTACAGCCTGTTGTACATTGTGTACTTTGTGGGGATATTCTTAGGCTCATTTTTAACAGGGCTACTGCGAAAGAATGGTCTTACAATCTCAATATCCTGGATATTCATGGGGATTGCGATCTTTCTTTTTTCGATACTGACAGGGATGCTTTTCAAATTAATAGCAATTCTGCTGCTTGGCCTATCAGCGGGTGTCATTAACGTATTGCAGATATCTTTCGTGCAGATTATTACGCCTCTACCTCTATTAGGAAGGGTAATGGCATTTGTTAATACGCTTTCCAGTGCTGCTCTTCCAATCGGCGCTCTAATTGGCGGCTTATTAACGCTTCATTTTCAATTGAATGAAGTATTCATGATTAGTGCAGTGATTACCTTACTATGTGGTATTCTGCTGCTCTCCATCAAGGCAGTACGACAATTTGAGATTCCTGCTGACGCACATAAGGGAATAGTTGCGATGGCAGCTACCAAAGAAAGTAATTAAGCGTGAACTGTATGAGTCATTGAGCCAGGGAGGGTTAACGTTCTTTTGACAAGCCCTCCTCGGCAACTCAAAACGTATTGATAGGATTATGGATTACATTAGAACTAACATTATTAATACAGAAAAGCCAAGAATTTTATATGAAGGGCTAGTGGTCAAATTATGAAGCTAACTTTATTTTGTGTGCCATATGCCGGAGGATCGGCTACTATTTATCATAAGTGGAGGCATGTACTGGATCCTTCTATTCTGCTCATGCCCGTAGAACTTGCTGGTCGTGGTAAAAGAATGCAAGAACCGCTCTATTCATCATTTTCAGAAGCAGTAGAGGATGTCTGTCGTCAAATGGAGCCTCATCTGGGGCAACCGTATATATTATATGGGCATAGTATGGGCAGCACGCTGGTATATGAAGCGAGTCGTCTTCTTAAGAAGCGTTATGGCTGTGAGCCACTGCATCTATTTGTGTCAGGCAGGCAAGCACCGCATATTCCGAAAGAACCACGCAAGGTGCATTTGCTGCCTGATGAAGAGTTTAAGGCTGTAATCGAGCGATTGGGTGGTACGCCTTCAGGACTTCTAGACAATCAAGAGCTGTTTGATTTATTCAGTCCCATTCTGAGATCGGACTATAGAATGCTGGAAGAGTACAGTTGGTCAGTACAAGAAAGCAAGCTGGATTGTTCCCTAACAGTTATGAGTGGGTGCAATGATAATATTGAGGATGAAGCTCTGGCAAGCTGGGGTGATCTAACGAGTAACAACTGCTCTGTATTGAAGTTTGATGGAGGACATTTCTTCATACATGAACATTATAAGACGATAGTAGATTTGATAAATAAAACTGCTAGAACACTAGGCCGTGTATGCAAACTATGATTCTGTAAAAATTGGGTAAATAGTAGGTAT